>Ga0315298_1011687_pt1 | contig 10248 bp, 6 predicted proteins | sample WHS_1_MG_FD_203077 | JGI IMG/M metagenome (GOLD analysis project Ga0315298, IMG submission 203077) | Extremophilic microbial mat communities from Washburn Hot Springs, YNP, Wyoming, USA - WHS_1_MG | ecosystem: Environmental > Aquatic > Thermal springs > Hot (42-90C) | place: USA: Wyoming...
CTTCCAGCGCGCCCTCGGGTGCCGCTCCGGCCTCTACGGAGAACCTGCGCTTCTGGTGAAACACGTCGAGTGGCGCGTCGGGAGAACCCTTGGGCCAGACGGCGGCCGAGACATTGTAAATCCCTTCGAGTAGTGGCAGGTTGGTGTAGCTCAGCTCCAAGATGCCAGAACGCCCGTCTTGTTGAACCTGGCAGGCTCTCTTGGGGAAAAGTGCCCTATGAATCACAGTGCCGTTACCGTCGGTAATGCTTACGGCAAACGTACAATCTTGGAGCGGCGCATCGCCGTGCACTGCGTACTGAAGCTGGACCACTAAATCGTCCCCTGTGCGCACAATCTGTTTCTCGGCGCCATCACGGCTCACGACCCTAACGTCCCGTATGCGTATCGCCCCCTGAACCGCGACAGGGTGACTCATATCTGCCTGTTGCCCATCCACTCGCCGATCTGCGCCCTGTGCGGCCTCTTGAAGCCCTTCTACCTGTCGGAGATAGTCTAGCACCACCTTCCGGCTCTCGCCCTCGGCCCCGATTCTTCCGTGGTCAAGCCAGATGGCGCGGTTGCATATAGATTTTACGGTTTCTAGAGCGTGGGACACGAATACTATCGTTTTCCCGGCGCTCTGGAAATCGCGTATCTTGTCCAGACATTTCTCCTGAAAAGGCTGGTCGCCAACGGCCAGAACCTCGTCTATGAGCAAGATGTCGGGATCGACGTTTATGGCGATGGCGAAGGCCAGGCGCATGTACATGCCCGAGGAATAGTGCTTGATCGGCGTGTCGATGAACTGCGCGAGCTCGGAAAACTCGATGATTTCCTTGAGCTTTCTCTGCATCTCCCGACGGCTGAAGCCGAGGAGCGACCCGTTGAGGAAAACGTTGTCGCGGCCGGTGAGATCGGGATGGAACCCAGCTCCAAGTTCCAGGAGGGCGGAAATCGTGCCGTTAACAGTGATCTTGCCTGTCGTGGGCTCGATTATTCGCGAGATGAGGTTCAGGATCGTGCTCTTGCCTGAGCCGTTCTGTCCGATTATGCCCACGGTCTCGCCCTTGCGAATGGAGAAGCTCACGTTATCGAGAGCCCAGAACTCCTCGCGCGAGCCGTTGTTCCTAAAACGGTTGACGAACACATCCTGGAACGAACGGTGCTTCTCGCGCTGGATGATGAATTTCTTGGAAACATTGTCTAGCCGTATGATTTCAGGCATAACCCCAATAGTCGCTTACAATCAAGATCACGCTATTAATCTCTCCACCTAAGCGCTAATTCGCGCCTTCCCGCGTTTCTGGCTGCGATGCGCCTGGCCCTCTCCTCACAAGTGCCGAGTATATCACAACCTCTAGCCAACGACAAGCGAGCGTCGAGAGAGTTGGAGATTCTCGCTGGAACAAGTGGGAGTTGCACTCCTTCAGGTGGCGGTTGACGGAAAGGGAAGTACACAGAGCAAAGAGCAATGCCCGCTCCAATTGGAGCGGGCAAACGTCTGAAAGAAAGAGTGGAGATGGGGGGATTCGAACCCCCGTCCAGAAGATTCGCCCAGGAATATGCTACAAGCTTGTTCGGCTATTGGCTCTCGTGCCCGTCTACCGAGCCGACGCGGTAGGCCGAACACCAGCCGATGATCTTAGGCAACCCTTATCGGCGGTCTGGATTGCAGCACCCTGGCATTTCGGCGCCCAATCCCAGCCCACCAGGGCGAGACTGGGTTGGACGTAGCTGCCTTGTTAGGCGGCTAGTGCTAGTTCTTGTTTGCCAGTTACTGGCTTGCCACCTTTTTACGAGGACCGGCGGCACCCTCGGCTTGCGATTCCTGACCTTCCTCCCCTGTCGAAACCTGTCATCCCCAAGGTGTCGTGACAGGGAATGTCACGCGCTATTCAGTTGTTAACGGCCCCTCACCTCGGCGTCTCCCAGATTGGGAGGGAACCAGAGTCTGCCTCCCGTGACATATGAGAGCACTCACGTCATCTCTTCATCGCTCGCTCTATCTGGCGGCGAGCGTCGCGTTCAGCTATGGCCTCTCGCTTGTCGTAAGTCTTTTTGCCACGCGCCAGCCCTAACTCCACCTTCGCCCGGCCCCCTTTGAGGTACAGCCTCAAGGGAACCAGTGTCAGGCCCCGTTCCTCAAGTTTGCCGCGCAGCCGGTTAATCTCCACGCGGTGGAGAAGCAGCTTCCGCGGGCGCCGGGAGTCGGGGTTAAAATAGCTGCCGTGCTCGTAAGGCGCGATATGAACTCCTTTCAACCAGGCCTCACCGCGCTCGACCGCGGCGTATCCTTCGCGCAGGCTTACCTTGCCGGCCCTCACGGATTTGATCTCGGTGCCGGTTAGCGCCAGCCCGGCCTCGATCGTTTCCAGTATGAGGTAATCGTGGTAGGCCTTGCGATTGGCTGCTATCACGCGCTGAATCTGTCTGTCCATACAATATTATACCAGATCGGTTCAAGGAACCGAAGCCGAACTGGCAGCTGGCTCCTTCGTTGACACCCCGATCTTGCCTTTTAGATATTCCACTGCCGCGTCTAGCTGGGGATCCTGGCCTGCTTTCATTTGATCGGCAGTGAGCTCTACCTTGATGTCCGGCGTGAGCCCCACCTCGTGAATCTGCTGTTTATTCGGCGTTAGCCAGCGAGCGATGGTAATGCGGACACTAGACTTGTCGCTCAGGTCGTGAACGTTTTGTACGGTATCTTTGCCAAAGCTGTTCTCGCCGATCAAGGTAGCTCTGCCGTGGTCCTGAAGAGCACCGGCGACGATCTCGGAAGCGCTGGCGCTTCCCTTGTTTATCAGGACGACCATCGGTATGTCCGGTGCGATCGCGTCCTTCTTGGCATTCAGCGCTGTGGTTGTACCGTCTCGCGACTCTTCGTAGAGCACCACGCCGTCACGCAGGAAGATGCTGGCCACGTCGACGGCGGTGTACAACAGCCCACCTGGGTTGTTCCGCAGGTCAAGGATCAGGGCTTTGGATTTTTGTTGCGTCAGATTCCTGACCGCTTGAGCAAGCTCAGAAGCCGTTGGAGCAGCGAAGCCATTCATCTTGACATAACCAATGTCACCGTCCAGAATCTTTGAGCGCACGAGCACGCTCTTGATCTCCTGGCGCACGACTTCTACGACTATCGGTTGACTCTCCCCGTCGCGAATGATAGTGAGCGTTACTTTTGTTCCTCTGGGACCACGTATCAGGGAGACGGCTTCCAGGAGCGTCATGTGGGCAGTATCACGATCGTCGACCTTGGCGATCACATCCCCGGGCCTCAGTCCCGCCTTTGCTCCCGGGGAATCATCCGCTGTGGGAGCCACGACGGTTATCTTATTGTCGCGCAGTTCCACCACGATACCGATGCCATCGAAAGTGCCCTTGATATCTTCCTCGTTGATCTTCGCGTTTTCCGGCGTAGCAAAACTGGAATACGGATCGTCGAGAGACTCGATCATTCCCTTGATGGCGCCGTAAGTCATCTTCGTGGGGTCAATTGCCGATTGATTGTAGAATTCTTTCTCCACCAGTTGCCATGCTTCCCAGAACACGCCGAAATCGGCTGGCTCACCATCCTGTGGCGCAGGAGTCGACGGGGAAACCGCGATTGCCGCCACGCTTCGGCCATTCTCATAGCCTCCGAAGTAAGAGGCCGTGCCCACTCCCACCACTAGAAATGCGACTAATGTTACTCTGATCGCTCGTGCCAACATCTACCGGTATCCCTTCCAGTTCGCGGAGCCGATACGCGTTAACATAATGACCATAGTTGGAAGTTGGCATGGGGGCCAGCGGGCCGTGGCCAGCTCCTCAGCTTTGGACAGCGTAGCGGGCGAACCTGTTCAATAGCTTCCTGGGTACTCTCCCTGCAATCATCGCGCCATCCTTTGTGTAACGGCGCTTCGTGATGGTACCTTTTTCGTGGAAAAGAGCCAGCAGTTCGCCTTCAGAGTACGGAAGCCTCAATTTCACCTGTGCCAGCCTGTCGTCCAGGACAAGTTGAATCTTGGCCAGCAACTCTGAGAAGCCCCAACTATAGGCTGCAGAGACAGCCACCGCGTTGGGATAACTAGCCAGGAGTTCATTTAGCGGTCCAATCGCGTCTCCGAGCAATTCCTTGTAGTTCCCATCTTTTCTCGTTTGGTCCTGGCCTAGGCTCGGAACAAGCTTGTCTATCTTGTTGAGCACAGTCACAACAGGCTTTTCAGCCAGATGGAGGTCAGCCAGTATCGCATTCACCGTCACGCTCTGCTCATATCCCGAAGGATGCGTTATGTCAAGGACGTGCACCAGCACGTCGGCTGATTCCAGTTCCTCCAGAGTCGCCCGAAAGGCAGCCACGATCGTCGGCGGGAGCTTCTGAATGAACCCCACGGTGTCACTCATCAACACCTGCATCCCTCCCGGGAGTTTCACGCGCCGTGTGGTTGGATCCAGAGTATCGAACAACCGGTCCTCGGCGCTTATGTCCGCTTCCGTGAGCGCCTTCAAGAGCGTCGACTTCCCCGCGTTGGTGTACCCCACCAGAGCAACCACGGGCACTCCTTCCGCCTCTCTTTGCTTCCGGTACTGCGCCCGATGCCGACGCACTCCCTCGATTTCGCTCTTCAGATCTCTAATTCGCTGGCGCACTTTTCTTCGGTCCACTTCCAACTGCGTTTCACCCGGGCCACCGCGGGCACCCACGCCTCCATATTGCCGCGAAAGGTGCGTCCACTGTCCGGTTAAGCGTGGAAGCAGGTATTCGTACTGCGCGAGCTCCACCTGCAGCCGCCCTTCACGAGTTCGCGCGCGCTGGGCGAACACGTCGAGGATGAGCCCGGCGCGGTCAATGACCTTTATGCCCAGCGCCTGCTCAAGATTTCGCTGCTGCGAGGGTGTTAGCTCGTCGTCGAATATCACCAGGTCGAAACCAAGCTGTTTCTTGAGTTGCTGCAACTGCTGGACCTTGCCGCTCCCGATAAAGTGACGCGGGTTAGGTGCCTTCAACTTTTGGCTGATCGCTCCGACGACTTGGGCGCCGGCCGTAGTCGAAAGCTGTCCCAGTTCCTGGAGCGAATCGTCGACAGTCCAAGGGTTGTGCTCTCCCTCGATCTCGACACCCACCAGGAAGGCTTTCTCCACCGGCGGATTAGTTGTTGAAGTTCTGCTTGCCTGCATTCGTTGTCCTCTCCAGAGCAAACTATAGGTGATTTGAGAAATGAAGTCAATATCCAGGCAAGCAGTCGGCCAGGAACTTCCGAACAAGCGACCTCGCTTTCCTCTGGGCCTCGGGTCCCTGAATGATCCAAGTGATGTGGGGGTCATCGAGGCGGAACCAGGTATATTGCTGGCGGGCAAAGCGATGTGTTTCGTTCTTTATGAGCTGAATGGCCGAGGGCAAATCCATTTCCCCACGAAGGTACGCGCCGATCTGGCGATAACCGAGGCCCGACATCGACGGTAGATCGTAGCCATATCCCATGGCGACGAGCCTCTTCGTCTCCTCCACAAGGCCTTCGGCGATCTGCTTGTCAACACGTTCGTCGATCCGGCGATACAACGTAGCTCGGTCACACGTCAGCCCAATTGTTAGCACTCGGTAGGGCGGTGGCTGCACGCGTTGGAGTGTGCTTATTGGCTTGCCTGTGATGTGAAAGACCTCGATGCCTCGGATTACCCTCCTCACGTTTCGCGGATCGATGTTCCGTGCGGCTGTCGGGTCTACCGTCTCCAGTTCCCGATGGAGTGTCTCGGGGCCCTCCCGTTCGGCCAATTCTTCCAACCGACGACGCAAGACAGGATCAGGTGGCACTCTGGGAATGACCAGCCCTTCGACCACCGCTTTTACGTAGAGTCCGGTCCCCCCCACCAGGAACGGAACTCTGCCACGAGCGAGAATGTCCGCGATTGCTCGATAAGCGTCCTTTTGGTAATCAGCAACAGTGTACTGCTGGTCCGGGTCGACGATGTCTATGAGGTGGTGAGGCACAAGCGATTGCTCCGCAGACGTCGGCTTGGCCGTGCCAATGTTCATATAGCGATAAATTTGGCGCGAATCGGCGGACACGATCTCGCCATCGAACTCCTCGGCCAGGCGCAGAGCCAACTCGCTCTTTCCCACCGCGGTCGGCCCCACGATGACGATGAGTGGCTTACGTTTCTCTTCCAACGCAGCGTCCGTCAAGGAACTGGACCGTTCTTGACCACTAGCGGCAGGCGGACCTGCGATAGGCCGCTGGAGTCAGAGCCAGCAACAATGGGCCCTCCTACCGCGGAAGCGGAATTGGCTGCCAGGTCCCAGCCAGTCAATCTGAAATAGTAGCTCCATCCCGGCTTTGCGTTTACGTACAGCGCGGCGCTGCCCGTGGCGTTTCTGATCCAGGGACTCCAGTTCGCGCCGTCGTTACTGACGTCGATGTTGAAATAGGGGCCCACGCCTGATATTGTGTCGCTTCCCGACCATCTGACTACGAACCAATTCTTAGTGCTAGATGAAGGAACTGACATAGTGAAGCTCGGAGGGGTTGTATCTATCGTTGTGTAAGTATCGTACTGGCTATCCGGCTTGTACTCTTTGTTCCCGTACGCATCCACAGCTAGAGATCGGAAATAGTAAGTGTGCCCATTACCGGCGCTGAACTGAGCCGCCGTCGAGTACGCGGGACTCTGCCCTGGCCAATCTACCCATGCCCCACTGGGGCCATCCCGGTACTGGATGTAAAACGCCACCGCATTATCCGTGCCGCTCCAGGTCACATCGAACGGCTGGTGGTTCTCGTAGGCAGGCAGCGGATCTACCTTCGACGAAGGCGGTGAGGATTGGGAGGCTATCCGGTCACGGACGGCAGTCCGGAAGTAGCCAAGCAGGTTCCACACACCATCGCCTGGACATGTTGTAGACATCGCATCCCGATGTCCCATAATCGTCGGCAAATACTTATCGACGAAGTACTGGCTCATCACCATCGGATCAATGCCCCGCTGGTAGGCCTTCCACGATAGCAGGTTTATCATGCTACTCTGTGCTGCGGCGCTAGGCGCACTGGAACTGAAATCGCCCAGAAAGGCCACACCCATGCTGCCCCAGTTGTACTGGAGCGCGTGGCCTCCAACCACGTCGTCGCCTCCGGCCCTTCCTTCATAAATGCGCCCGTTGGGGTCGATCAGATAATTGTAACCGATGTCGCCCCACCCATTGGTAATCGCGTGGTAGTACCAGATGACCCTCACCTGAGCAGCCCAATCAGTCGCCGTGTTTGTGGTGGCCGTGTGGTGGATTATGATGGCGGTTACCGTCCGGTATTCCGGCGTCCAGTTTGGGCTGCCCTCTCCATCGGGGCATCCCCAATCAGTCCGCGATACGACGCTCGGTTTGGAAATACTCAAGGGTTCGAAGGCAGCCAGTCTCACTGTGCCGCTCGATCCTGTGTACTCTAAGGCTTGGGGGCCAACGTACGGGTTGATGAAGGCGAAGCGTAATGAAGCTATACTAGGGCGTACCGACTGCCCCGAGTCGAGCAGGGTGAGCCGTGCCTGAGCGTAGCTATACAACCCTGCCCTCGCGTCGAACTCGACGAGTGTCGATGACCACTCGCCGCTGACCTGGAATGGAAGATCGTCGTTAACCAGCACCCGGTACCAGTCGGTCCACGATGCCCCATCCCTGGAAGCGCGGACCTCGATGCGGATGCCGCTGATGTCACTCAAGTTGCCGCGCCAGCGAAGCCCGAGGTGGCTAAACGGAATTGGGGACGAGACTGGTGCGGTAGTGAGAGTGCCGACGGACCCCGGCGCGGGAACTAGCTCATTGCCTACAGGGGACAATCCTTGCTGGCTGCTTCCCCGGAACTCGGCGTCTGAGAGTGTTCTCTCGGCACCGTCGACGGTTCCCAGCCTATGCACTTTAACAAGTGATGTCGTACTGGTAGGTGCTGCCCCACCAATCGCTGTTGGATCGAGGGAACCTACCAGATGCCCGAAAACAAGTGTGAGCGCTGCAACGATGGCTAGTCGCCTACCCATCCACCCCATTGCCACCCTCGGCTAACCACAGTCCAGCATCGCGCGGTGCGTCGAATGCCCGACGCGCATTCGCTGGAATGAACACCAGCTTGCCACCCGCTCCGACGTAAGCGGGTGACCGAATGAACATCTCTTTGCTTAGGCACATATTACCACCTTTTCGACTGTCTGGCAAGTCACTCTGCCTTTTCTTGTGCGTCGAGTTTTGGCCCGATGCTTTCCACTGGGGGACGCCGGTGTCAACGGATTCCGGATCGGACCAAACGGATGACTGTGCTTCCCAATTTGTCGGTACGCTGTCCTGGCTAGTCAAGTTGGCTGCAGAGCCTATGCTATAATACTTGTAGAGATGTCCACTTCAAGGACGTGGCTGAAAGTGATCGGGAATCAACCATCCGCCGGAGGTCGGCCCCCGAGCGCCGCTCAGGGGTGGGTGCCCCGTGCTGATGGTTGAAGGCTGAGAACTACCTAGCTGTTACCTTGCTGGAGACTAACGTGGTCCGAGTTGCAGCCATCGGCGATGTCCACTGCTGGGAAGAGGGTGCAGGGCATTACCGCGCCCTCTTCGCGAGAATGAACGCAGAAGCCGACCTGTTTCTTCTCGCAGGTGACCTGACGATGGCCGGAAAGCTCGAGGAGGCGGAGGTTCTCGTCGGGGAGCTGGAGGAGGTGAAGATTCCCACAGTTGCCGTGCTGGGGAACCACGACTACGACGAGAATCAGCAGGATCAGATTTCCGCATTGCTGAGAGGGAGAAACATACCAGTTCTCGAAGGAGGCAACACAGTCCTTGAGATTGGCGGCAAGACTATCGGCATCGCGGGCACCAAAGGGTTCTGCGGTGGATTCGACAAATACGCGGTTGCCCCGTATGGGGAGCAGGCGTTGAAGGACTTCGTGTACGCTTCAGTGACAGAGGCATACAAATTGGAGGAAGCCCTCAGTCCTTTGGAGTGCGACTACCGCATAGTGCTGCTCCATTACGCGCCGATTCGTGACACCGTCGTGGGCGAAGCGCTGGAGCTATGGCCCTTTCTCGGCAGTTCAGTCTTGATCAAACCTGTGGAGAGGTTTGGGGCCAACGTCGTGTTCCACGCCCACGCCCACTACGGATCACCCCGTGGTACAACAAAGAGCGGAATCCCCGTGTTCAACGTGGCCAGAACGGTGATGAGGGGCTACTTCCTCTATAACCTCGATGACCACGCTCAAACCTGAACACTCCGGTGAGCCTTGCGAATCTCACAGACGGCGGGGCCACACGGTTCCATTCCACCGTTGTTCATGCCCAGTCCAGAAGCCACAGGTTGCACTCACAAGGCAAAACCCTGGATTTACGCTTTCACCTGGAGGTCGACGAGCAGGGTGTTCTGTGATTGATGGATCTGGTAACATCCTGCGATTCAGCCTCCCTGGCGTTCGCTTCCATTGATCGTCCTAAGGTGGTAGAATACGAGCGCTCGAACAGTCATTTGGCCCAGGCTGCGTTACCGCTTAGGGTGTCCCTCGTCAGTTAGTACAGCGGGTTCGGCTGAAATATGCTGTGCGATGACAGTAGCCCAGGGGAGGATGGGAATTGCGGATTCTGATCTCAGGCGCTGGTGGACAGTTGGGTCACGAACTGCGGAGAAGCCTTTCTGATGTGCAGTTGTTCGCCTTCGACCACCAGGGACTGGACGTGACCGACCTCAAGCAAACTGTGAGCACCGTTGGGCACGTAGCCCCGGATCTCGTGATACACGCTGCCGCCTACACCGACGTTGATGGCTGCGAGATCGATCCCGACCGGGCCTTTCTGGTAAACGCACTCGGCACCCGCCACCTAGCTATTGCCTGTCTGCAACACGGCGCTGCTCTGGCCTACATCAGCACGGATTACGTTTTCGATGGGACAAAAGGCTCGCCGTACCTGGAATACGATGAACCGAATCCCATAAGCGCTTATGGTCGCTCCAAGCTTGCGGGCGAACGATGCGTGCAGATTCTGCTGTCCAGGCACTACATTGTCAGGACATCCTGGCTCTACTCAAACACCGGGAGGAATTTCGTTAAGACCATCCTTTCACGGAGTCGCTTAGGGAAATTGCTGGGAGTGGTTGACGAGGTTGGATCTCCTACCTACGCGAAGGACTTGGCCGATGCGCTCTCGAAGCTCGTTCGCCACAACGCCTACGGCGTTTACCACCTGGCCAACGAAGGGCACTGTTCGCGCTACGAATACATACGCACAATTGTCGGGATAGCTGGCGTCAACGCGGAAGT
>Ga0315298_1011689_pt1 | contig 10247 bp, 5 predicted proteins | sample WHS_1_MG_FD_203077 | JGI IMG/M metagenome (GOLD analysis project Ga0315298, IMG submission 203077) | Extremophilic microbial mat communities from Washburn Hot Springs, YNP, Wyoming, USA - WHS_1_MG | ecosystem: Environmental > Aquatic > Thermal springs > Hot (42-90C) | place: USA: Wyoming...
ATAGCGTAGAGCGTAAAGCGTAGAGCGTAAAGAGGGGAATTGGGTTCAGAGTGCAGAGCATTTTTTAATTAGCGTAGAGCGTAAAGCGAATGGCAAAAGATCTTTCCATTTCCCCGTTAGGGGATGAAGGACAATAGAAACGGTGATCAAATCCAATCAAATTCCCCGTAGGGGATTAAGGTCAGTAGGTTGGGGTAGAAAGGTTCCAGAGTTCCAGAGTTCCAGAGTTCCAGCGTTTCGGGTGTTTAAGTTCAATTTGTGAGTTGTGAGTTGTGAATTGTGATTTCTGATTTGAGATTTTATTTGTTTTCGTTCAGGATCAAAAAAATCAGAAATCAGAAATCAGAAATCTCGAATCACAAATCTTTCGTTTGTCGATTGTTGATTTCGATTTGGGCTTTGCGCGCAGGGTTTGTGGTTTGGTATTTGTGATTTGTGAGTTGTGATCTTTCAGTGTTGAGTAAACAATTGGGTAGAACGTTAAGCTGAGAATAAACTGATGAACACCATTTCTTTACGCTTTACGCTCTGTGCTTTGCGCTCTTTCCCCGTTAGGGGATGAAGGTTAATAGATGTGACGTTTCAAAACATAATCTTTTCCCCGTAGGGGATTAAGGAACGGTTTCTAAAGTTCAAAGGTTCCAGGGTTTCAAAGTTCCAGCGTAGAGCGTAGAGCGTATAGCGTAAAGCATTGGGCTTAGAGTGCTGGGCAGAGAGGTGAGTTATGAACGGTATTTCTTTACGCTTTACGCTCGGTTTGAGGGTTCCAATGTTCCAGGGTTTCAAAGTTCCAGGGTTCCAGCGTTTCGGGTGTTTAAGGTCAATTTGTGATTTGTGAGTTGTGATTTGAGATTTTTAAGTGCAGGATAAACAATAGTGTAAAGCGTATAGCCCTGAGCGAATGGCAGGCGGCGAACCGCCCGCCTCACATTACTTCAGTCCTCGTTTTTCGAGCAAGGGTTCAATGGAAGGTTCTTTGCCACGGAAGGCACGGTACATATCCATTGCCTCGTACATACCCCCGCGGGAGAGGATGTGGTCACGGAACGCCTGGGCTGTTTGCTGGTCGAAGATATTTCCCTTTTCCTTGAAGGCAGCAAACGCATCGCAGTCGAGTACTTCGGCCCAGATATAACTGTAATAGCCTGCAGAATACCCGCCGGAGAAAACATGGGCAAAATAGGTACTGCGGTAACGTGGGTCAATTTCTGGAATCAGACCGATTCGGTCCATTGACTGTTTTTCAAAGGAAGGAACATTCACCGGCGTGGTGTCTTTTACCGTGTGATAGTCCATATCAAGGATAGATGCAGCGAGATATTCAACCGTAGCAAAACCCTGATTGAACTTGCCGCTTTCCACGATTTTGCTGATGAGGTTGGAAGGAATAACTTCTCCCGTCTGATAATGTTTGGCATATACCTGAAGGACTTCGGGTTCAAAGGCCCAGTGTTCCATAATCTGGGAAGGAAGTTCCACAAAGTCGCGGGGAACTTCGGCGGTACCGCGGTAGGTATAGTCGGCAAAGAGGCTATGGAGGCCATGGCCGAATTCATGGAAGAAGGTTTCCACTTCGTCGGGTGAAAGCAGGGAGGGGGTATTTCCTGAAGGAACGGTAAAGTTGGTTACGATAGATACCACCGGAGGTACCCGGTTTCCTTTTTCATCCTTAACCTGTTCGCGGAACTCAGTGCACCAGGCACCGCCCCGTTTCCCGGCTCTCGGGAAGAAGTCGAGGTAGAGAATTCCGAGGTGCGAACCATCTTTATCGAGTACTTCGAACGACTGAACATCGGGGTGGTATTTGGGCAGGTCGGGCAAGGGTTTAAAGGTGATTCCATACAGACGGTTAGCCGTGTAAAATACTCCTTCGCGAACGTTGTTCAGCTCAAAATACGGGCGGAGCATGTTTTCGTCAAGATCATATTTTTGCTTGCGCACTTTTTCGGCATAATACCACCAGTCCCATTTAGCCAGTTTAAAGCCTCCTTTTTCCTGGTCGATCATTTTCTGCATGTCGGCGGCTTCTTTTTTGGCTACCGGCAGGGCGGCATTCCACAGGCGCATGAGAAGATCGTACACATTGGCCGGTATTTTCGCCATATTGCGGTCGAGCACATAATCGGCATACGTATCAAAACCGAGCATTCTGGCCTTTTCGAGACGCAGTTTGACCAGGCGGGAGATGATGTTTTTGTTGTCGTATTCGTTATCGTGGTTAGCACGGTTGGCATAAGCTGTTTTGATTTGCTCACGCAAAGCCCGGTTTTTATTATACTGCAGGAACGGAACGATGCTGGGCACATCGAGAGTGAAGACCCATTTTCCCTCGAGGTTGCGTTCTTTTGCTATCTGTGCGGCCATATCAATGACACTCTGGGGCATTCCTTCCAGATCGGCAGGGTTGTCAATAACCAGCTGGTAATTTTTGTTTTCGGCCAGCAGGTTATCGCCGAATTTAACCGAAAGCATCGACAGTTCCTGGTTGATCTGACGGAGTTTTTCCTTTTCCGCCTCGGGCAGGTCGGCTCCTGAACGCACAAAATTCTTGTAGGTATTGTCGAGCAGTTTCATCTGTTCAGGGTTCAGGTTGAGACTTTCCCTGGCATCGTAAACGGCTTTCACACGGCTGAACAGTTTTCCGTTGAGGAAGATGTCGTCCATGTGTTTGGTGAGGATGGGAGTAACCTCCTGGTTGATTTTCTGCAACTCATCGTTGGTATTGGCCGAATAGAGGTTAAAGAATACCGGTGTTACTCTTTCGAGCATTTCACCCGAGCGGTCAAGGGCAAGGATGGTGTTTTCGAAAGTGGGAGCCTCTTTATTGGAGGCGATTTTTTCTATTTCTCTGGTATTCTGTTTTATTCCTTCCTGAATAGCGGGCAGGAAATGTTCGTTTTTAATTTTGTCGAAGGGAGGCACTCCAAAGGGAGTATCAAATTCAGAAAAGAAAGGATTTTCCTTTTTGGCACCTGTACAGCCTGCCAGCAGGGCGGCAGAGAAAAGTACTATCATCGGTAGTTTCACGGTTTTAAAGGTTTAGTTAAACATGCATTTTTGCAAATATAAAGGAATAAGGGATTTTTAATATGTTGTAAAATATGAATGGGGTAAGATGTGGGGTGGGGGATGTCTCAAAACTTCGTTTTTCGACATCCCCGGAAGAAGTTTTACCTATCAGTCGGTTGGCGAGCAGCGGCAACCGACTGATATTGTAATGTTTGGCCTCAGTTCGGGGTGTTATTGTGGTTTTTGATGGTTGGGTTGTCGTGTTGCCGGGTGGGTTGCGCATGGAGGTACCGCTCGATCAAATAGTGGGCCAGATAAAGAAGAGGGGTGAGCAGAATGGCAAAGGAAATTTTGTACAGATATTGCATGGTTCCTGTTTCAAACACCTGCTTCAGATTCCAGTTTCCCATAAGGTAAAAAGCGATGAAGAGGATAATATAACTGTCGATAAGCTGTGAAACGATGGTTGAACCGGTGGCTCGCAACCAGAGAGCTTTGGAGCCCGTCAATGCATGCAGGTAAATGAATACATACACATCGACAAACTGGCTTACAAGGAAAGCTGTTACTGAGCCGATTACGATGGAAATTCCCTGTCGGAATATCAGGGAATAGGCATAATTGATGTCAAGGGGATTTCCTGCAGGGTCGGTACCGTTAAGTTCTTTCCAGAAGGAAGCCGGGGGCAGGGATGTGGCCAGCATAATAACCAGCGAAGCGAAAATGACGATTGCTGCAGCCAGGAACGACATTTTCCTTACTCCTGCTTTGCCAAAATATTCATTTGTAATGTCAGAAAGGATAAAGGCAAATGGCCAGATGAGAACGCCCACGCTCATGTTGATCTGCAGGGGGAAAGGCTTTCCCGCATCTGCCAGGGGTTCGAGCAAAGCTGAAAAAGAAAAGATTTTGGTTCCTACCAGTTCAGCCAGGAGCACGTTGCCGATAAAAATGCCTGATAAAATGAAAAAAAGATTTTGCCTTCTGTCTTCTGAGGGATGAATAGAATTTTTCAACATGGCAGAATAACAACGGATGTTTCAAATGGTTCACGCAAGAACCTTTCAATGAACATCCTTCAGCAGGTTTATTCTTGTAACAATTTGTACAATTCGCCGCTCAGGCGGAGGAGTTCCTGTTCGGCCTGTTTGGCCTGTACTTTGGCCGAAATAAGGCGGCTTTCGGCATCGATTTGTTTCTGCTGTACTGTTCTCAGGTCAATGGCACTGAGGGTTCCCAGCCTGTATTTTTCGGCCGCTATGGCGACATTTTCGCGCACCATTTCCAGGTTACGGGTTTCCATGCGAATGAGTGCCAGCGCGTTGGAATAATCCCGGTAGGTTTTATACACATCGGAGCGGAGTGCCAGTTCCTGTGCCTGGTACGATATTTCTGCCGACTGCTGCAGGAGTCGGGCATTTTTCAGATCGGTGTTGCGGTTAAATCCTTCGAAGAGGGGGAAACTTGCCGTGAGACCATAAGTGTAGCCATAGCTTTTATTTTGTTTCATAATGCCGATCTGGGCGTGGGAAATATTGTAGTTATAGGCTGTATAGAATGACAGGCGGGGGAAAAAGTTGCCCATGGCCTGTTTGGTGCCGAGCGAGGCCAGTTTTGTATTGCTGCGGGCGGCCAGAAGCACAGCGTTATTTTCCAGCGATTTTTCGAGCAGGGGTTCCATGAGAAGGCTCTCGGCAACAGGAATGTCTTTTTTCACAAAGAAGGAAGTTTGCGGGTCACGGCCCATCAGGACGTTCAGGTCGGCTTTCAGTTGCTGTACTAAATTCTCCGCCTGCAGCAGACGGGCGCTGTCGGCATCGAGGTCAGACAATGCCTGCAGGAGGTCAAGCTTTGAATCGGCACCATACCGGATACGGGCTTCCGACAGCTTTTTTCTTTCCAGTGAAAGCGACAGAGCTTCCCGGATAACATCGAGAAGCATTTCCTGCTGAACAATCTGATAATAAGCCGCCACCATCCGGATCACATTCTCTTCGACGGCGATTCGGGCCTGAATTTCACCCATGTTTTCCAGTTCATTCAGGCGCTTTTTGCTGATCCACATATTGAATCCGTCAAAGATTGTCCATGTAAGGGTGGCATTGGGATTGAAATTGTCTGAGTGGGCATTTTTCCCTTCCCTTACGTCACCGGAAAAGAATTCCAGTTTGGTGTTGTTCACAGTCCAGCTTTTGGTACCTGTGGCCGTGAGGGTTGGAAGGAAGCCTGCTTTACCCAGGGTGTTGTTATTTTCAGCGATGGTGGCATCGATGCGGGCCAGGCGGATGGAAAAGTTCTGTTCCAGACCGGTAGCGATTACTTCGGCCAGTGATATAGTATCCTGGGCCTGCACCGGACGGGTAATCATGGCAAGAGTACTGCCTATGATCAGGAGAAGAGTTTGTATACGCACCATTTTCATGAAGGATAAAAAGAACGGAACGAGAATATTTTTCTTTCTGTAATTCATCTGGCGGGGCTGTTTCAGCGGGTTATTTTTTTGCTGGTAATGTAGGTGTAGAGAGCGGGAATAACATAGAGGGTAAAGATGAGTCCGAGCAGGAGGCCGCCTATGATAGCAATTCCCATCGGCACGCGGCTTTTGCCCGAAGCTCCTATGGCGAAGGCAATGGGCATGGCGCCGAGGATGGTGGCAAGGCTGGTCATGATAATGGGTCTGAAACGCCGGGTAGCTGCATCGATAACGGCTTCCTTAATAGCGAGGCCTGCTCTGCGGCGCTGATTAGCGAATTCGACAATCAGAATGCCGTTTTTGGTTACGATACCGATGAGCATGATCATGCCTATCTGGCTGAAGATGTTAAGCGTTTGATTGAACAGCAGGAGGGATAGCAGGGCACCTGCCACCGCCAGCGGCACGGTAAGCATGATGGTGAGCGGGTCGCGGAAGCTTTCGAACTGGGCGGCCAGCACCAGATAAATGAGGATAAGGGCCAGCATGAATGCGAACAGAAGGCTTCCGCTGCTCTGAGCGAAATCTTTGGAAGCTCCGGTAAGGGCAAGGGAAAAGGTTTCGTCAAGGGTTGCATCGGCGATGCGCCGCATTTCCTCAATACCCTGGCCGATGGTGGTTCCGGGGGCAGGGGCTGCGCTAACGGTAGCTGAAATGTACCGGTTATAGCGATAAAGCTGGGGTGGGTTGCTCTGTTCAGAGGTTCTCACAAGGTTTTCGAGCTGGATCAGCTCTCCGCGGCTGTTTCTCAGATAAATGCTCTTCATGTCGGCAGGTTGGCTCCGGTCCGTTCGTCTGGCCTGTCCGATGATCTGATACTGTTTGTTATTCCGGATGAAGTACCCATAACGCTGGCCGCTGTAAAGCAACTGGAGGGTCTGTGCAATGTCGGAAACCGATACCCCGAGGGCTTTTGCCCGGTCACGGTCGATCTCCACAACCAGCTCGGGTTTATTGAATTTCAGGTTTACATCGGCTACCTGAAACATAGGACTTTCCTGAACTTTTTCCATGAACTTCGGCAACGCTTCTTTGAGCTTGTTGAAATTGGGGGCCTGAAGAACTACCTGTACCGGAAGGCCTGTTCCCCTTGTGGTTCCAATAGTCTGTTCCTGGGTTACCAGGGTGCGGGCAAAGGTGTATTTGCTGAAACGGCGGGTAAGATCATCGGCCAGCTCTTGTTGCGTTCGTTCGCGGGTAGAGGGGTCGGTAAGAAGAATTCTGATGAAAGCGGAATTTACAGCACCGCCGCCAAATCCGGGTGAAGTAATAGCAGTATAGGCTTCCTTTTCAGGCAGGGTATCAATTGTCTCCAGCAGCAGAAGAACATAGTCGTCCATTTTTTCGAATGAAGTGCCTTCCGGTGCTGTGGAAACAATGGTGAGCTGGCTTTTGTCTTCCAGCGGAGCCAGTTCGGCCGGAAGCATGCGCCATAATACGACAATGGTCGTAACAGCTACCACCATGATAAGAAAGGCTATCCATCGTTTTTCGACAAAACGGGTAAGGGAATTCCGGTAAAAGCTGATGAGCTGATTCATCTGCTTTTCGGTGGTCGCAAAAAAGCGGCTTTCTCTTTTGCGTTTCCGGATGAACCGTGCGCTCATCATGGGAGTCAGCGTAAGGGACACAAAAGCCGAGATGAGCACGGCACCGGCCATTACAATGCCAAATTCTCTGAACAACCTGCCGGTGAGACCCTGAAGAAAAATGATGGGCAGAAAGACCGAAGCAAGGGTGATGGTGGTGGAGATGATGGCGAAGATAATTTCCTTTGAACCTTCATGGCCGGCTTTCATGGGCTCCATGCCGCCTTCGATCTTATGGTAGATGTTTTCCATAACTACAATGGCATCGTCCACCACAAGGCCTGTTGCAAGAACGATGGCCAGGAGGGTGAGGATGTTGATGCTGAACCCGGCAATATACATGACGAAGAATGAACCGATGAGGGATACCGGTATTGCCACAACCGGGATGAGGGTGGTGCGGAAGTTGCGGAGGAAGAAAAGGATAATCAGGACGACGAGGGTGAAGGCGATGAGGATGGTTTCTTCCACTTCCTTGATGGCTTTGCGGATGGAGCGTGTTGCATCCAGGGCAATTCCAAGCTGGATATCGGAGGGAATTTCCTGGCGGAGGGTTTCAACCCGTTTATAAAATTCATTGGCAATATCGATGTAGTTTGCTCCGGGTTGCGGGGAGAGGGCAACCGCAACCATGGGGATTTTCTGGTTTCCACGCAGGAGGGTACGGTCGTTTTCGGGAGCAAAATAGGCCTCTCCGATGTCGGAAAAACGGATCATGGCTCCGTTGCTTTCGCGGATGATCAGATGGTTGAATTCCTGCGGATGGTCGAGCCGACCGAGGGTTCTTATGGAGAGTTCGGTCTGGTAGCCTTCAATGCGGCCGGAAGGTAATTCAATATTTTCGCGGGAAACCGCTGACTGAACATCCTGAGGGGTTACACCATAGGCGGCCATTTTTTCCGGATCAATAGCAAGACGGATGGAATACCGTTTCTCTCCCCAGATGTTCACCTGTCCTACACCGGGTATTGTCTGCAACCGTTCCTTGAAAATGTCGTTGGCAATATCGCTCAGCTCCAGCAAATCCCTTCTGTCGCTCTGGATGGTGAGAGAGAGGATAGGGAAGGCATTGGCATCGGCTTTGCTCACAACCGGGGGGTCGGCATTGGGCGGAATGCGGTTAATGGCACGGGAAACCCTATCGCGCACATCATTGGCAGCGGCTTCCAGATCGGTGCCCAGTTCAAATTCAACAGAAATATTGCTTCGTCCTTCACTGCTTGTTGAGGAAATACTGCTGATTCCGGCAATGCCGTTAATGGACGCTTCGAGGGGCTCGGTTACCTGCGACTCAATCACCTGTGCATTGGCTCCGGTAAGGGTGGTCGATACAGTAATAACAGGAGGATCAACATTGGGATATTCGCGCACGCCGAGGTAGGTAAAACCGATAATCCCGAAAAGAAGAATGATCAGTGACATGACCGTTGCCAGAACGGGACGGTTTATGCTGAGGGAGGAAATGTTCATAGCCGGAACATTAATTGGTTTTTCCTGAAGGCATTACATTGACAGGGGCATTGACACGTACCTGCAGCAGACCGGAAATGATCAGGGAATCACCTGTTTTTAAGCCCCTGGTTACCACCACACTGCTGTCGGTGCGCATGGTAACATCCACATCGGATGACTTGCATAGTCCGTTTTCAATCAGGTACACCATCTGGCCGTCGAGTTTCGGAACGAGGGCCTGTGCCGGTATGACAAATGCTTCAGGAAAATGTTCAAGAAGGAGGTTGATGCGGGCAAAGGAACCAGTCATAAGTTTTCCTTCAGGATTTGAAACAAGAGCCCGGGCTTTCAATGACCGGGTTGAAGGGTCAATGCCGGGTTCGGTTGCGTAAATTGTGCCGGAATAAACCGTTTTGGAATCGCCGACAGTAAACCGCAAGGGTTTGCCTGATGCAACCCCGTAGGCAATTCGCTCAGGTACCGAAAATTCGAGCTTCATCGGGTTGGTTTGCTGAAGGGTGGCAATGACGGTTGATGGAGATACATAAGCACCCGGACTCACAGAGCGCAGACCGATTTTCCCGTCAAAGGGAGCATAGATTCTCATCTGATCAAGTCGTGCTTTCAGCAGATCAAGGTCTGCCCTCAGGGTGTTCACAAGATGGAGGGCAGCATCATACTCTTCCTGGCTCACTCCCTGAATTTCAAGAAGCTTTCTTTTGCGGAACTCGTCCTTTTCCGCCATATCGAGCTGAAGATTGGTTTTTCGCATCTGGGCTTCCAGGTCATCATCCTTCAGTCTGACGAGCAACTGGCCTTTGCGCACCAAACTACCTTCCCTGAAATTGAGTTCTATGATTTTTCCCGGGACTTCGGGCCGGAGTTCTATTTCTTCAGCAGGAAGAAGTGTCCCCACTGCATCGGCCATCTCATCGGCCGGCCGGGGTTGGACTACCAGGACATTAACAACAGGAACCCGCTGGCGGTTTATCCTTCCATTCTGATCGGACGATTTTTTGCAGGAAATCAGCGTCATTCCTGCGCCGACCATAATGGTAAAAACAATAGCTGTTTTGGTCGTGATCTGCATATGGTGAAACATGAAATTACAATAAACTATGACAACAATATTCGTGGAAAGTTTGCACAATAATTTCTCTTTTTTAAAAATTTTTCAAGCAAGAGAATGCATTTTTTCGCTTACCTCATACAGCATTGTAAGCTTAAGGCTCCATTACCAACCTTTTCAGGTTTTCAGTGCATCCCTCCGTCGCACTGCATGAAGCGGAAAAAAAGAGGATCGGAAAGTACCTGCCGGTGGTCGTTGTTCAGAGGGAACAGTTCGATGCCGATGGTCCCCTTGTAGTTAAGTTTTTCGATTTCCTGCAGAACATTCCCGTAATGGATTTCCCCTGTTCCGGGTTCGTGCCTTCCCGGATGGTCGGCCATATGGAAATGGGCAATGCAGGAAGCATATTTTCTGATATTGGGGATCAGGTTTCCTTCGCTGATTTGCTGATGGTAGATATCGAAAAGCAGTTGAATGTCGGAACTGCCTACTGTACTGATGATTTCAAACGCTTCTTGGGAATGCACAAGAAAGTATCCGGGATGGTCAAACAGCACATTCAATGGCTCGATGGCAAGGGTAAGGCCGGTATTTTTCATCAGAACGGCGGCTTTTTCGAGGCCGTCCAGCAAGGTATCCTTTTGCCGGGAGCGGG
>Ga0315298_1011690_pt1 | contig 10247 bp, 9 predicted proteins | sample WHS_1_MG_FD_203077 | JGI IMG/M metagenome (GOLD analysis project Ga0315298, IMG submission 203077) | Extremophilic microbial mat communities from Washburn Hot Springs, YNP, Wyoming, USA - WHS_1_MG | ecosystem: Environmental > Aquatic > Thermal springs > Hot (42-90C) | place: USA: Wyoming...
ACAGTTTAGAGGAGGCGGCATCTAAGGCTGCCGGAATCCTTGAGCAGACGAACGCCGCAGCGTTTATAAACTCCAACAAGGAGGGGTCCAGGAGTTAGCCTGAGCCATGCGTCAGGATGGAGGGCCCTTCCTGTTGTTAATCTCTGTGTTGCTCTCTATGGACCTGTTGGGCCATATCTGGGAATCCGTTATTACGGCCCCATCACCAATTACTACGTTGTTGCCTATGAAGCTGTTGACTATCTTTACGCTGCTGCCTATAGAGACGTGCCTCCCTATAATGCTTGACTCAACCGTGGAGTCAGCGCCAACTACGCTTCTGTCCATTACTATTGAGTTGGTTACCTTAGCCCCTGACCTGACAATAACGTAGTTGTCAACTATGGAGTCAACAATGGCTGCCCCATCCTCTATAGAGACGTGCCTCCCTATGAGGACGTGCCCCCTGAGCTCTATCCTCTTCTGGGCGGACCTCTCAATCAGGTCCACGTGGTCCTTCTTAGACCTTGAGCTGAAGCCCATCATGTATATCGTGTCATGGTAAACTGTTGAGACCTCTAACCTCTCTGGCGGCAACGCCTGGAGCAGGTAGAAGGAGGCCTTAATGAGGCTCTCAAGGGTGCCCACGTCGAACCAGTAGCTGTCAAGCGGGTATCCAACTATCTTGTAGCCCTTAGCTATGAGGTACGGTATTACGTCCCTTCCAAAGTCACCTCTGCCCTGCTTTATGAGGGAGCTGAACTCGTCGGACCTGAGAAACTTGACCATGTCGTGGGAGAGCACGTAGACGCCCGTGTTAGCCATGTTTGACGGTGCCTTCTCGGGATCCGCGGGCTTCTCCACGAAGGTCTCAATTGTCCAGTCCTTTCCAAGCTTTGCTAGGCCGAGCTGCCTCAGCGCCTCCCTGTCGTCAACCCTCTTAAGTGCTATGGTCATGAAGGCTTCATGAGCATCGTGGAGCTTCGACATGCTGCCCAGGTCAAGGCTTACAACGGTGTCGCCCTGAACAACCAGCAGGTTATCATTTATGTCGTAGTAATCCGCCAGCAGGGCAACGGAGTGGGCGTTGCCTATGCTCACTACGTTTGGCTGGTACCTAAGCTTTAGCACGAGCCTTCTGCCATCAGGGGTCCGCAGGGAGAATCTCTCCCCCAGGTGATCATAAAGGTCCTTGTAGTTGTAGTAGCCGCTGACTCCCAGGAAGACCTCGCTTATGCCCTGAAGAGCCAGCTCTTCCATAATAAAGTCTATCAGGAACCTGTTGAGGAACCTGACCATAGGCTTTGAGGTGTCAACCGTAAGCGGGTAAAGCCTAGTGCCGAGGCCGCCGATAGGTATCGCCGTCTTCTTAATCTCAGCTATCTTGCCCACCACTTATTTCCTTCGCCATTCAGGACTTATAAAAATACCGCTAAAGAGGCTATTCTACTCATTTGTTTATGGAGCTAAGTGCACGCGCTCATGAGGTGCCTAGCTCTCTCAGCGTCCAAGCCGAACAGGTCCTGTAGCCATTTATTGATATAGTAGTTGGTTTCAGCTGCGTTAACTACTTCCTTCGGCAGGCTCTGTTCAGCCTGCAGGAGCTCCCCTACGCTGCACGCTGTTCCTACAACATTCCCAGCCTTATCCCTGAAGTTAAAGCAGAGGTCGCCTGGCAGCTTAACTCTAAGCAGCGCGCAGGGGCTTCTTCTGAGCCCCTCCTTTAACTTGAGGCCGAGGAGCTCCAGCGCGTAGCTGTACGTGAGGAAGGAGTCGTAGGGGTCACCCAGATAGCTGAAGTATGCGTGAACTTCCCCCTCTCCCCCAGGCTTCGTGGCCATGTAGTAGAAGTGGTCGCTTATCGACATTATTCTCCAGGCCCTTAAGTAGTCGCCCCCCAGGGCCTTAGCAAAGTAGTAGTATCTCCTGAGTGTGTCAAAGGCCTTTCTCTGCATTCCGTTGCCCAGCCAGGCGCTCAGGTCCCTCTCGTCGGCCCAGCTTATCGTTGACCACGGGGGTACGTCGAAGTAATCCTTGGCCTCAAGGTTTAGGGCCTCGGAGGCCTTGAGAAACTTGACCCCTTTCCTGCTCAGCTCTATTGGAAGCCATCTCAGGAACTCATGGATGCCTGATTCAGGCCAGTGATGCTCTCCGAAGGTCTCATAGTCAAGGGCGACAACTACAAGGTCTCCTGGGCTCGCGGCCACCCAGGAAGCGTACTTGTCTGCCGTCAGAGGGTAGCCCACCCATTGCCTGTTGCTGAACCTGAAGCCAATGTCGTCACTGAGCCTGTAGTTCCTCAGTAGAACCTTAACGTCGCAGAGCGGGTTACGGTAGACGTAGTTAGGTGAGCGCCATCCCAAGAGGCCGTCCACGCCCTCGGTTATGACGCCCTTAAAGCCCATGTTGCACAGGGCACAGCCAATGTCGTTGTTGTATATAAACTCCGTGTTCTCAGCGATGGAGGGGTTGACTCCAAACGTCTCCTTCACGAGCTCCACCTGGGCCTTGACCTGCTCCATGAACTCGCCCCTGTCAACGAACCATGCCAGGGAGTGGTAGTAGGTCTGGGCTGCCAGCTCCAGGGACCCCCTCTCAACCATCTTTCTCATTAAATCAACTACATCAGGGTGCTCAGCCCTTAACCTCTCCAGCAGGACGCCGCTGATGCTCATAGTAACCTTAAAGTCGCTTACCTTGTCAAGCGCCTCGTACAGTATCCTCGTGGCGGTCCTGTAGGTCTTGGAGACTACACGTGAGAGTATCTCCGAGTTGCCCTGAGAGTCTAACGCGCTATCAAAGTCCTGTGGTAAGTTAGATGGCGAGTAGTAGGAGAGCCTCTTAAGCCTCAGGGGCTGGTGGAGCTCAAAGAAGAGAACAACGCTGGACGTCATGTGGTTATCGCCTTGTAGTAGGCCATCTGCCTGGCCTTGTCATAGCATGAGAGCAGCTGCGCCACTGCAGACTTGGGCCTGAACCTGTTGTTAACATCGTTGATCGCGAACTCCCTGATGTAGGAGTCCAGGGTTGGCTCACTCTGCGCCATTGACCTCAGCCTCTCAATGGGTATGCGCTCAACGTCGTGGTCCCACATTATGTGGGTCATGGACTCCATTGCTAAGCCAAGCTCGTGGGGGTCCTCGGGCCTAACCAAAAGGCCGTCCCCTTTCCCTGACCTTACGTCAACAACTATTTCCTTAAGGCCTCCTACGGCTGTCGCTATCACAGGGGTCCCAAGGGAGAGGCTCTCGGCTGCGACAAGCCCGAATGGCTCCCATCTAGACGGCGCTAGCATTGACGTGGAGAGCCTTACAAGGGCCCTGTAGACCTCGTTGGGTAGCCTGTTAGCGGATATAATCACCCTACCCCTCCTCTCCTCTGCAAGCCTTCTGACGTACTGCTCGTACCCATAGTCGCCGACAGGTATGCCGAGCACCACAAGGGACGCCGAGGGCGCATAGTCAAGGGCCCTTATGGCCAGGTCTATTCCTTTCTGAGACGTCAGCCTGCCTGCGATAAGGAAAGGCGCCAGCCACTTATCTATGTCATCTGTCCAGGAGCCCGGCCTTATGTACTTATCTATAATCTCAAAGAGCACCTGGTGATCAATAGTGCCATAGCTTGACTTTATCCACCTCTCGACCTCCTCGAGGCTCCAGTCCGTGGCATTATAGACAACGCAGGACTTGCTGCCTATCCAGTCCCCATACTTCCTCTTCAGCTCCTCATTCAAGTAGGAGTAGCTGACTGTCTGCAGTGTATCAGCCTCAATGACGCCGAAGGCCTCTACGTTGCCCCCAACCGAGTCCCAGGCATTCCTATTGCTCACAGGCTCGTGCCTGTAAACCTTCCAGACCAGGTGGGGGCTATCATCAAGGCCTGCCCAGTCCGACGAGGCGTAGTGCCAGGGGAAGCTTGGGGAGCCGCTCAGATGTATCGTGTAAAGGAGGGGGATGGCGTATCCCCTCTTCTCAAACTCGTCCCTAAGCGCTACGCCAGCCAGCACCGTGTGCCAGTCATTCGTGTGAATTATGTCAGGTTGGACCTCTGTCCACGAGAACGCCCTCACGGCCCTCGCTAGTAAGGCCGCCTTCTCCTCAACATAAGAGTAGGGGCTCCACGAGTCAAAGACCACGCCTGTTGAATAGTCAAGGCCCTTGAAAAGCACAACCCTGAAGTTATCTATGAAGGCTTCCTCAGCCCCTAGGCAGTAATCGTATTTATTGCCATCGACGCCCCTTCGGCTGCCGCACGCTGCAAAGTCAAGCGGCTTCAGCCCGTATCTCGCCCTCGCCCCAAGGTCAAGGTGTCTTCCGTGCGATGGCATCAGCACTGTGACCTCTATGCCCTCCTGACTGAGGGACTTAGCGTAAAGGTACACCGCCTCACCAAGGCCGCCAAGCTTCACTATAGGGGCTAGTTCAAACGTCAGCATCCAGACCCTCTTTATCGACCTTGGCGCTATAAGCCCTCTGTGAGCCAAGCCCTTCCGCCTTGCATCTAGTACAGGACTCAGGTTAAACTCTAATAGGTGACTTAAATGGGTTGGTGACAGAGTCGTTTGGGCACTGCATTAATGACAGGACGCCATACTTGAGCAGCAGGGAAAGGGGGACGGTGGCGCCTTTCACTATTCTCTCGAACGTTAGTGCCGCACCCAGCCATATCCTATTCCAGTACCTCCTTCCAGTGTGCTTTAGGCTGCTCTTTACCTTCGGGCACCTAACCCTCACGTAGCCTACTCCATCAACATATGGCGTGTGGCCATGATACATAAACCTCAGCCTAACCTTCCTCAGGCCGAAGAGCGCGTATTCGCAAAGGTCGTAGTGGACCCTTGCGTAGGCGTAGAGGAGCCTGTACCTATCCTCGTCTCTTAGGAACACAAACTCTATGGGCTCATACTCGGCCTTCGCGTCGGACCTATATATTGAGAAGGGGAACCAGGCGTAGATGGCCAGGCCTACAAGCCTCTGATTAATTTCATCAGGCCACGCAGTCATAGAGAACTCCCTAGCTGGGTCAACGTTCCTGGGCAGCTCCACCTCGGCAGCGTAGTCATTAATGAGTGACTCTACTAGATCCGAGGCCAGACTGACCATCTCAGGCAGCCTTGACTTAAGGCCTTCGCGGTCGCCTATAGCTAGCCTCAGGGAGCTTGGCAGGCCGTCGAGGAGCAGGCTCCTGTCCCTGAGCTTTGCGCACTCCCTCTCCAGGCTCTCAGCGTCTGGCGGCTCCATCAAAAACTTGGCACCTGCTGCGATAGCCTATAGTACACCCTTTTCCTTGTCCTGCCCCTGTTCTCTATGTTAATGACCTCTATGCTGCCAACCTCACAGGTGTTTTTAACGTGAGGGGCTCCATCAGCCTGTATGTCAACGCCTGGTATCTCAACTACCCTTAGCCTGTCAACGGCTGGGGGCAGCCTGCTGGCGAGCTTGACTATGCCCGGTATCTGCAGGGCTTTCTCCCTCTCAAGCCAGTACACCTTAACTTCAACGCACTTCCTCAGGGTTTCATTAGCCTCTTTGACGGCGTCAGCTATGGCGCTCCTCCAGTTCTCCAAGTTAGACAGGTCAAAGTCGTCCTGAGCCATGTCAGGCCTTATGTGGCCACCCGTTATTTTGGCGCTGTACTTGTTGTAGAGCACTGCAGCTAGGACGTGGCTGGCCGTGTGAAGCCTCATCATGGAGTACCTCCTGTCCCAATCTATGATGCCCCTCACGCGGTCGCCCTGCTTAAGCTGGGCGGGCGACTCAAGTACGTGGGCTACGTCGTCACCGTCCTCAACCACGTCTATAACCTTGACCTGGGCGTCAGCGGGCAACACCAGCACGCCCGTGTCAGCGTCAAGGCCCCCTGAGGGCCCCGGGTGGAAGGCGGTGGCGTCAAGGTAGACCTTGTTCTGGTCGATTTTAGTCACGCTCGCCTCAAACTCCTTGATATATGAGTCCTCCTGGTATAGCAGCCTAACCATCTCACGCACCCTTGGCTGGAGCCGCCGGCGGGACTTGAACCCGCGACCACCGGCTCTCCCGACCTCGGCGCCCCGAGACCATACGAGGCCGGCGCTCTACCGGCTGAGCTACGGCGGCCCTAAATGCTGTAACACCTGCCATTCGTTTAAATGCTTAACCTGGTTTCAGCTAGGTTGGGCAGGCGCAGCTAAGGCCCTCCATGGCTGTGGGGGAGCGCCAACCCTCACAGTTAGCCCCGAACTGGGATAGAGCCTGCGTCCTAGGGGGATTCTGAAGACCCTCATTGCCCCCAGGTGATGGGTTTGACCTCCTCCCCGCCCTGAAGGGCGAGGCTTTCAATTGTAACCCCGAGCAGATGGGGAACCTGGAGCTGTCCTGAAGGGGGCCCTCGCTTCTGAGGTCGGCCTAAGTTGGCTTGACGCAGCAAGCTATATGAGTATCCCACCATGTGTACATAGTAGGTTTTATTTTGTTTCGAACTTAAGATACGTGACGCTTTAAACCTTCTGTAGTCTTCTGACAGGTCGGTAAGGCCCTTTGACTGGTATTGAAAGTAAGCTCTCGGATAACGTTAAGCACATGAGGCCATCGGAGATAAGGGAAATCCTAACGCTCACCGAGAACAGAAAGGTGCTTAGCCTGGCAGGGGGTTTGCCAGGGCCTGAGGTTTTCCCAAAGGAGGAGCTTGCGGCTATCGCTTCAAGGGTCATAGAGGAGCTTGGTGACAGCGCGCTTCAGTACTCCCCAACCCTTGGCGTCATGCCGTTCAGGGAGGCAGTAGTAGACTTTGTTAAGGGGAAGGGCGTTAAGGTCGATGACAACGACAGGGTAGCCGTCACCACTGGCAGCCAGGAGGCAATATACCTGCTTGCCATGACCCTCGTGAACCCAGGCGACGGCATTGTTGTCGAGAGCCCGACGTATCTGGCCGCGCTCAACGTCTTCAGGTACCACGGGGCCGAGTTTATACCTGTGCCCATTGACGAGAACGGCATGAGAACGGACCTCCTGGAGGACAGCATAAAGAAGGCCAAGCAGAGGGGCATAAATGTCAAGATGATATACACGGTTGCCACGTGTCACAACCCAACTGGCGTCATAATGAGTGACGACAGGAGAAAGGAGCTCCTGGAGGTTGCGAGCAAGTACGACCTGCTGGTAATTGAGGACGACCCGTACAGCTTCTTCGTGTTTGACGACACAAACTTCACCCACCTGAAGACCATGGACAGCGAGGGCAGGGTCATATATCTTGGCACGTTCAGCAAGATACTTGCGCCGGGCCTTAGGCTGGGCTACATGATAGCTGACAGGCAGCTTACGAGGGCCGTGGAGCTTGCTAAGCAGATGGTGGACCTCCACTCTTCAACCCTCTCCCAGTATATAGCGCTCTACGCCATCAGGGAGGGCGTAGTTGACAAAACCATAGAGAAGGCCAGGAAGGCCTACAAGGAGAAGAGGGACGTTATGGTTGACGCGCTAGAGGAGTACATGCCTGAGGGGAGCCACTGGTTTAAGCCGAAGGGAGGTCTCTTCGCCTTCATTTACCTGCCCGAGGGCGTCGACACCGCCGACATGCTGCCAACGGCTATAGACAGGGGGGTCGCCTATGTGCCAGGGAGGAACTTCTTCTCCGACGGCAGCGGCGCTAATGCAATGAGAATAAACTTCAGCTACCTGTCGCCAGACAAGCTGAGGACCGGGATAAAGATAATAGCTGACACCGCAAAGGATTACCTGGCGTCTAAGAGGGCGACCTCGGCCTAGGGCTCTTTGCTCCAGACCCTCATCACAATTTTCAGAACTAAGTTTCAGTCATCGCCCAGCTAGGGTTAGAGGTCACAGGCAAATAACTTTTCCCATAGTGAGCAGGGGTTAAACGTAGTGCTAAGATGGGTGGGTGCCTAGGGCTGAAGCTAGTGAAGTACCAAAGGCTAAACATTTACGGCTCGAGGACACTACGGAAGCGGGCAGACGGTCTTGACCTGGGGCCTCTTCGATAGGCTCGCCAACAGGTATGAGGACTGGTTTACAAGGAACAGGGTCACCGCGAGGAACGAGCTGCTGGCAGTGCTGGAGGCTGACCCAGGCCAGAGGCCCTGCGTTGACATAGGCTCAGGCACGGGCTTCTTCACGGGCAGCCTCGGCTGCCTTGGGGTCGAGCCAAGCATAGGCATGGCCGCGCTGGGCAGGGTGCTCAGGCGAGTTGACGCTGTGCAGGGCAGGGCAGAGTCAGCGCCCTTAAGGTCTGAGTCAATGTCAGTGGCCTTCATAGTAGTTACGCTGTGCTTCCTCCCAACGCCCAAGGAGGCGGTGCTGGAGGCCTACAGGGTGCTCAAGCCAGGCGGCTGGGCTGTACCATGCATAGTGCCAAGCGAGAGCAGCTGGGGCCGCAGGTATGAGGCTGAGGCGAAGGAGGGGCACCCCTTTTACAGCGCGGCCAGGTTCCTGAGCTTCGGTGAGGTCGTCGACATGTTCACCTCAGCAGGCTTTAGGCTTGACAAGGCCGTCGGCACTCTGGCGTATGGACCGGACGATGAGCCAAGGCCTGAGGTTCCAACAGTATATACCGGCAGGGAGGGCTTCGTCTGCATGAGATTTAAGAAAGTTGGTCGTCAACTGGAGGTGGGTGAAGAGGCTCGAAAGGGCTGACCTATGGGATGAGGAGCCCGCGCAGGCCTGACGCGTTTTATGCGTATTATCGCGCGGAGAGCGCTAGCTCAAGGTGATGTGCTTGAGGTTCCTGGTCACAGGGGGCGCGGGCTTCATCGGGTCCCACTTAGTTGAGCTTCTCGTATCCGAGGGGCATAGCGTCACCGTAGTTGACAACCTCAGCACTGGCAGGGTAGAGTTCCTTAAGGGCGTCATGGGGAACCCGCGCCTCAGGTTTATAGAGGCTGACCTGCTGAGGCCTGAGGTGGCCAGGGAGGCTGCCAGGGGTGTTGATGCGGTCTTTCACCTGGCGGCCAACCCAGAGGTAAGGATAGGTCAGCAGAGCCCCGAGTCCATATATAGGCAGAACGTTGAGATGACTTATAACGTCCTTGAAAGCATGAGGGTTGCCGGCGTCAGGGCATTAGCGTTCGCTTCATCCTCAACTGTATATGGTGACGCCAAGGTTATACCGACGCCTGAGGACTATGGCCCGCTCTACCCCATAAGCGTGTACGGTGGCTCCAAGTTGGCCTCAGAGGGCCTGATAAGCGGCTACGCCTTCACATTCGACTGGACAGCGGTCTCCTTCAGGCTCGCTAACGTGGTGGGACCCAGGTCCACTCACGGCGTTATCTATGACTTTATAAGTAAGCTGAGGAGGAACTCCAGCAGTCTCGAGGTCCTCGGGGATGGCACTCAGAGCAAGAGCTACGTTCATGTGCGCGACACTGTCAAGGCCATGTATCAGCTGCTCATGAAGGCCATAGATAAGGGGGTCAGGTATGAGGCCTTTAACGTGGGAACCCCTGATAGGGTCTCGGTGCTTGAGATAGCTCACATAGTGGCCGAGGCCATGGGCCTTACCCCTCAGGTTTACACTACAGGAGGCGTCGACGGCGGCAGGGGGTGGAAGGGTGACGTAAAAGTCATGCAGCTCTCGGTTGATAAGGCCATGAGCTGGGGCTGGGCTCCTGAGGTTAAGAGCAGCAGGGACGTCGTGAGAAGGGCGGTTGCAGAGGCGCTGAGCGAGTTCAAAGCTTAATTTTCCCCGCTATAATGGCTAACTGGGTGCCGCGGTAGTATAGTCCGGCCCAGTATGCGGGCCTTTCGAGCCCGTGACCCGGGTTCAAATCCCGGCCGCGGCACCAGCTGTGTCAGCTCTCAAGGATCGGTATGCTTTTATTGTTTGCTACACAAATAAAAATCATGAATTCATTTCTAAATAGGAAAACAAAACCCTTACTTTACCTTCTCCTTGGTCTTCTTGGCGGCCTCGGAGGTCTTCTCGGCAGCCTCCTTACCTACCTCTTTGGTCTTATCAGCAAGGTCCTTTAGGCCCTTCTTTATGTCTACCATACCAATTGACCCTTTTAATTTGAATTGCTTATAAATTAAAAACTTTTCTATTGAAGGTTGGCTAAGCCGACGCGCCTGAAGGCGTAGGCCCCTCTGCTCAGGCCATCTAGTAATGTCTACAAGCTCTGCAGCGCTGTTAGTGGAGCTATGTCGTGCGAGAGCGCAGAGCGATGAGAAGGAAGCGCGGCGCATAACCTTGCCCTAAGTTAGTTTGCAGAGACTTTTATCACAGCTTACTAAAAGGCGGTTAAAGTAGCCAGCTCGCTTTCTTTTAAGGTT
>Ga0315298_1011692_pt1 | contig 10246 bp, 8 predicted proteins | sample WHS_1_MG_FD_203077 | JGI IMG/M metagenome (GOLD analysis project Ga0315298, IMG submission 203077) | Extremophilic microbial mat communities from Washburn Hot Springs, YNP, Wyoming, USA - WHS_1_MG | ecosystem: Environmental > Aquatic > Thermal springs > Hot (42-90C) | place: USA: Wyoming...
GCGCCTCTCACGATATGGACGTGCTGCGCAAGCTGGCCACGCGCGCCATCTGGCTGGAACACGGCCGCATCGTGCAGGAAGGGCCGGCGGAATCCGTGATTTCGGCCTACGAGACGGCGCTGAACCACAGGTCATAGGGGCAGGGCCGGGTTCCCTTCGTATCCAAGAGCTTCTTCGGTAGGAGGTTGGCGTTCTTAGTCATATATGATCGATGATCGATTTGCGCTGATATCAGAGATTTCTATTGACGGCTCAGGAACGTGGGATTAAAATCGATCAAGCAGCTTGGTAGGATGGGTTGAGTCGTTTCGGGTGAGGATCCCAGGTGGTCTCGCAAAGCGAAACCGTTTCCCGTTCTCCGAGCTACGTGTGTGTAAAAAGAGAGGAGAGATTGAATGCCAAAAACCAGAATGGTGGTTATGTGCGCCATTTTGACGCTCGTGTTCTGCCAGGGAGCGATGGCTCAGGCAGACCGCGCCAACATTGTGGGCACGGTGACCGATCCGAGCGGGGCGGCGATGCCCTCGGCCACCGTCAAAGCGGTGGAGCGCAGCACCAACATCGAACGCACCACCCAGACAACTGGGACCGGCGAGTACAGCCTGCCGCAACTGCCGGTGGGCGAGTACCGCGTTGAGATCAGCGCTCCGGGCTTCCGGACCTTTGTCCGGCCGGATCTGATTCTCACCGCCGGCTCCACCGTACGTGTGGACGCCAAGCTGAGCGTGGGCCAAGTGACCGAGTCGGTGACGGTCACCGGCGAGATCCAGGCTCTTCAGACCGACACCGCTAAGATCTCCACGGCGATCACCAACCGCTTCCTGGAGGATCTGCCGCTGGTGGTCGGGGGCGCGATGCGAAGCCCCTTCGACCTGGCGGCGGTTGCTCCGGAGGTGAAGTCTTCGTACAACTTTCGGGTTGCTGGAGGACAGGAAGGCGGGTGGGATCTGACCGTGGACGGCATCTCGGCCACTCCTGGCGCCCCGTTTGATCAGAGATTATGGACGGCGATCAACACGCCGTCTGTGGACGCGATTACGGAGTTCGCCATCGACAGCGGCGGCTTCAAGGCTGAGAGCGGCCGGGCCGGCGGCGGAATCTTGAGCTTCGTGACCAAGTCCGGCACCAACGAATTTCACGGCAGCGCCTATGAGTTTCTGCGGAATGACAAGTTCGACTCCAACGACTGGTTCGGGAACGCCTTGAACCGGGCGCGGCCCATCCTGAAGCAGAACGATTTTGGATTCACGGCGGGCGGTCCCTGGCGGATCCCCAAGATTTACGACGGGCGCAACCGGACGTTCTTCTTTGTGTCCTACGAGGGCTTCCGCAACCGGCGCGGCTCGTCCACTTCCATCCAGACCATCCCACTGCCGGAGATGTACGAGGGAGATTTCTCCAATTGGAAGGATTCCAAGGGAGTGCTGATGCCCATCTACGACCCGCTGACCCTGCGCCAGGACGCCAGCGGCAAATGGATCCGGGATCAGTTTCCCAATCAGAGAATCCCCAAGGACCGCTTCAGCAACCTGTCGAAGGAAGTCATCAAGTACGCGACCATGAAGCCCAACCTGCCGGATCCTTCTGGGATTCTCAATCCCAACCCGCGCAACAACTATCTGGTTGTCGCCGGCGGCGCCGTTGAGCCTTGGGACAAGTTTGACGTCAAGGCCGACCAGCAATTCGGCGCGAGCCACCGGGTGGGCTTCCTGTTCCACTGGGGACAGAACCTCCTGAATTATCTTGGCGACGCTCCCCCGGGCTTGCCGGTTCCTCTGAACGATTTCCGCGAGGAGGACACCAACACGCGGGTCTACCGTTGGACCTGGGATTACACGATTTCCCCCCGCATGTTGAATAGCGTCCGGGTGGGCTGGAACGACTGGTGGCAGATGAAAGCCTCCATCAACTATGACAAGGGCTGGGGTACGAAGATCGGGATCAAGAACGTGCCCGACCCGAACAAAAATTTCCCCGGCATCAGCATGGACGGTTACACCGGCTGGGGCCGCAACGAGTGGGGCGGTTCGCTGAACAAGGCGTGGGCCTTTTCGGATGCACTCACCTACATCCGCGGTTCGCACAGCTTCAAGTTCGGCTTCCACTACCAGCGCGATCACTACAACGGTTACGGGCAGCACACGGGCGCGGGCGGTTTCAGCTTCGGTCGCACCGGAACCAGCGTGCCCGAAGACCAGACCAACACCAGCGGGAACGGCTTTGCGACGTTCCTGTTGGGCTACGTCACCTCCGCTTCCATTCAGACCCTGCGGTTCGTATCCGACCAGTGGCACTACTACGCTGGCTACGCGCAGGACGACTGGCGCGTGAACCGCAAGCTGACCGTCAACTACGGCATCCGCTACGAGTACACGCCGCCCACCACCGAGGGCCACTTCCCGGACGGGTACAACAACTTTGATCCGAACTTGCCCAATCCCGGCGCGGGCGGACGCCCAGGGGCTCTGATTTTCGCGGGATTTGGTCCGGGACGAGTCGGCTCCAGGACCCTCTATCCGGGTTGGAAGGGCGGCATCGGTCCCCGGCTGGGCTTTGCCTACAGCGTGGATGACAAGACTGTGATCCGCGCGGCGGGCGCGCGCAGCTTCGGCTCGGTGAAAAACACCGGCGGCAGCTCGCACTGGCAGGGCTTTATTGGGGAGTTTAGCTGGTCCAGCCCGGACGCCAATAAGAGTCCGGCCTTCTACTGGGACAACGGCGTGCCGTCCTGGCCCAAGCCGCCGTTCCTGGTGCCCGACTTTCTCAACCGGGACGGAGTCTTCACCAACAGCCCACCATACTGGCAGCCTTATGACGCGGGGCGGCTGCCCGAGTATCTGAGCTGGAACCTGAGCATTCAGCGCCAGTTGCCCTCCAACATGGTGGCCGAAGTTGCTTACAACGCCACCATGGGCCACCATCTGACCACCGACATGGTGCAGATCAATCAAGTGGATCCGAAGATCTTCTACAGTTACGTGGACAAGCTCGGCTTCGACGCGGCCTACTCGCTGATGACTCTGCGGGTCAATTCGCCGCAAGCGGTGGCGGCTGGCGTTCCCATCCCGTACCCGGGATACAACACCACCATGACCGTGGGCCAGGCGCTGAAGCCTTTCCCGCAGTACAACACCATCAACACCGCCAGCGACGGCGGGGACCGCAGCGGCAACTCCACCTACCATTCGCTGATCCTCAAGCTGGACAAGCGCTATTCGAACGGGCTTCAGTTGTTGGGCTCGTACGTGTTGTCCAAGATGTTCTCGGACGCCGAGGCGGCCAACGCCTCATCCGGGTCCGCCATGACCCAATACAACCGGCGGCTGGAAAAAGACCTCTCCTCGAGCGATCAGACCCATGTGATCAAGCTGAACTACAGCTACGAGCTGCCGTTCGGCAAGGGACGCAAGTGGGTCAACACCGGCCTGGCCAGCCGGATTGTGGGCGGCTGGCGCGTGGCTGGAGTACAGGTGTACCAGTCCGGCACGCCGCGCTCGATCAGCCCCGGCTACAGCCTGCGCGTTCCCGGCGCCGGCAACCGCATCTCGGTCACCAGCTACGAAGGGTGGCGAGCTAAGCCGAAGGGTGAGAAGTTCGACCCCTTCGTAGACCTGTGGTGGAACGTGAGCGCCATGGACAAGAACCCGGCGATGGCGCCGCCGTCCGGGGCCGTGGTCTGGGTGGCCAAGACCGTTTTCGGTAACGCCACCCGCCGCAACCCCAAGGAGCGCTCTCCCTGGAACTTCAACGAGAATGTCTCCGTGGCCCGCACCTTCCAGATCAAGGAGAACTTCCGGGCGGACTTCCGCTGGGAAGCTTTCAACTTGCTGAACCGCCACGTCTGGGGCGGTCCCGATTCCACCCTAACCAGCACGAACTTCGGCCTGGTGCGCTCCGCCAGCGGCGTGCGCCAGATGCAGCTCGGCTTGAAGCTCTACTGGTAGGCCGCACGGCAACCTGACAGAGTCCGCCGGGCCTGGGCTTCGGCTTAGGCCCGGCTTTTTCGTTCTTGCGGCCATCGGCGCTGAAAGCGGGGCGCGCTGCGGCGAGCGTTGCTGCATTCCTCTCCCAACGAGAATTCCCGGCCTGAGATAATGAATGGTTCCGTTATGCGTCATCCCGATCGTTATTTCAGCCCCGATCCCGGAGTCCGCGCCCTGGCGCGGCAGCTTTATGAAAGTGTCCGCCACTTGCCGCTGATTTGTCCCCATGGACACGTGGACCCGCGCATCCTGGCCGAGGACAGCCCTTTTCCGGATCCGGCGGCCCTGTTCATCATTCCCGATCACTACATCTTCCGGATGCTCTACTCGCAGGGGGTGCCGATGGAGAATCTGGGGGTGCCGCGCCGGGATGGCGGTCCTGTGGAGAAGGATCCGCGCCGAATCTGGCAGACCTTCGCGGACTACTTCTACCTGTTCCGCGGAACGCCCTCGGGCTGCTGGTTTCAGGACGAGCTGGCCGAGGTCTTCGGCATCGAGGAGGAATTCGGGCCCGCCAGCGCGATGCGCATCTACGATGAGATCCAGGAGAAATTGAGCCGGCCGGAATACCGCCCGCGCGCCCTGTTTGAGCGGTTCCGCATCGAAGTCCTGTGCACCACCGACTCGGCGACCGACTCGCTAAAGCACCACCGTCACATCAGCGAATCCGGCTGGAAGGGCCGCGTGCTGCCGACCTTCCGTCCGGACTCCGCCGCCGACATCCTGGCGCCCGGCTGGCTGGAGGAGGTGCAACAGTTAGGCCGGCTGACGGGTCTGGACACCGGCACGTTCAAAGGATTCATCGCCGCGCTGGAGAAACGGCGGGCCGTGTTCCGCGCCTGGGGCGCGGTGGCCACCGACCACGCGGTTCTGGAGCCTTACACCGAAGAACTCACGGCGGCGGAGGCCGAAGCTATTTTTGCCCGCGCGCGCAAAGGCCAGGCGAGCCCGGAGGATGCCCGGCGCTTCACGGCCCACATGCTGATGGAGTTCGCCCGCATGAGCGCCGAAGACGGGCTGGTGATGCAGCTTCACGCCGGCTCGTACCGGAATCATAACCAGTGGGTTTACGAGCGCTTTGGGCCGGACAAGGGCTGCGACATTCCGGTGGCCACCGAGTTCACGCGGAATTTGCGGGCCTTGCTCAATAAGTTCGGCAACGATTCGCGCTTCCGCCTGATCTTGTTCACGCTGGATGAGTCGACCTACTCGCGGGAGCTGGCGCCGCTGGCCGGGCACTATCCTGCCGTGCGTCTGGGGCCGCCCTGGTGGTTCCATGACAGCATCGAAGGCATGCTGCGCTACCGCCGCCGCGTAACCGAGACTGCGGGCATCTACAACACCGCCGGCTTCAACGACGACACCCGGGCCTTTCTCTCCATTCCGGTCCGGCACGATTTGTGCCGCCGGGTCGACGCGTCTTTCCTGGCGGACCTTGCGGCGCGGCACATCATTACGGAAGGGGAAGCCTTCGGGATGGCCGCGGATCTGGCTTACCGCCTGGCTCGCTCCACCTACCGGCTGGACAGTTGAACCATCGGCTGCGCGGCGGGGCTATCGGCCGGATAAGAATTTTCGATTGGACGAGTGTGTTAGAGAGCCGTAGTCTGAAATTGAATGGCTACGGATTCATCGAGGCCGCCCAGCGCCTCCACGGAGTTGCTTCATCGGATCAGCGCCATTGTGAGTTCGGACCGGAGCCTGGATGAGATTCTTCAGGAACTGGTGAGCCTGGCCGTCGTTGGGACAGGCTCGGACGCGTGCCTGGTTTATTTGTTGGACCAGGAGTCCGGCGAGGCCATCCTGCGTGCTTCCCAGTTGCCGCATCCCAAGGAGCTGGGCGAGGTGCGGCTCAAGCTGGGCGAAGGGGTCACGGGCTGGGTGGCGGCGCACAGCAGCGTGGTGTCGCTGCCGGCCCGGGCGTGGGAGGATCCGCGCTTCAAGGCGCTCGCGGCGCTGGAGGAGGACACGTTCGAGGCGCTGCTCTCTGCGCCGCTTGTGGCCGAAGGAAGAGTGGTTGGCGTGATCAACGTCCATCACCGGCAGCCGCGCCGGCACACGGAAGAAGAGATCGCTTTCGTTACCTTTCTAGGCCAGCAAATCGGCGGCGCTTTGGAAAGGGCCCGGCTGCGCGAGCAGAATGCGCGGCTTCGAGAGGAGGCGCGGTTGATCCAGCAACAGCTGGAGACGCGCAAGCTGGTCGAGCGCGCAAAAGGCATCCTGCAAAAGCGCCTCAAGCTCAGCGAAGAGGACGCGTACCTGCGGCTGAGGAACGAAAGCCGCCGCCAGCGCCGGTCCATGCGTGAGCTGGCCGAGATCATCATTGCCGAGGAGATGCGGCTGCGGGGGCAGATCTTGGATTAGGCCCGGAGCGAGACGCTCGGCGAGTGACGCACAGGCGCCGGCCGGGGGCTTATGCTGCAAGCCGGAAAGGACACGCCGGTCCGCCCTTAGAGAGGACGCGATTGGGTGGACACCAGGGCTGCCGGTGACGGCGGCCAAGGCCGGCACAAATGCCGGCCGCAGGCAGGAATGCCTGCCCCACAGACGTAACGAATGGTTTCAGGCTTGCGCTATGTGGGCGCAGTGTGAAGGAGTGGCAAGCACAGGCCAGGAGACCACGCTGCTGGCTCGCCTGGGATGGGCTTTGTTGAGAGATTCCTGGCGGCGAAAGCTGTGCGGCCGGGCTGCTACGAGCGGAACTGGTAGCCGAGCTTTTGCAGATACTGCTTGCTTGCGGTGGCCGCCTCGAGCGAATTCATGGGCGCGTTGCGCCCCGGCGGCTCCAGCTCCACCATGGCGTATTCCAGGTCCTTGGATTGGCTCTCCAGAATGTCGAGAATCGTGGGGAAGTCGATCTTGCCCTGACCCACCGGGCAATAGCCGGCATAGTGCTCCCAACCTTTGTAGTCCTTCAGGTGGACGCTGCGGATGATGGGCGCGAAATCCTTCACCACCTGGACCGGATCGCTGCCGGCCTTGGCGAGCTGGCCCACGTCGGGTCCGAATCCCATGTAGCGAGTATCGACCGCGTTCAGCACGGAGTAAACCTGATCCCGCGTATCGATGCAGGTGTCGGTGTGCTGGTGGATGGTGGCTTTCAGTCCCAGGTCCGCGGCCGCCATGCCGATTTCGTTGAGCGCCGCCAGAATGGCCGGCCGCGCGGCATTGAAGTCGTACTCGCCGCGGCGCACGGGGTTGGGACCGATCACCATCCACAGGCCGCCGTACTTGCGCAGCAGCTTCCCCCAGCGCACAATCTTGGCGACCTCGTCCTTGCGCACGTCCGGGTTGGTCAGATTGGCGTTGAAGTAGCTGGAGACCAGCCGGATCCCATGCTTGTCCAGCAGTTGGCCCAGCCCTCCTTGTTCCTCGAAAACTTCCAGGACGTTGTCAAAGGATTCGTAGCCGTGATAGCCCAGGGCCGCCGAGTCACGGATTCCCGGTTCAGCGGCCTTCGGGCCAAAGCCCCAGGTGATGCTGGTGCAGCCGATCTTCAGGCGGCGGCCGGCGGCGCTGAGACGGATATCTGTTGCCGCGCACAGAGCTCCGGCTGCCAGGCCTGCGGTTTTCAAAAGGCTGCGGCGATCGATTTGCCTGCTCATGGTTTTCCCCTTTTCGTTGATGTCTACAAAGGCTGCCCTCAGTTTCACCGGACGGCCTTGCGGCGTGCCCCCGCATGGTGGCAGCCGGCGCCGCCGGCGGTGGTTCACTTGCCAACCCAACCGCCATCGACAAAGATGGACTGCCCGGTCACATAGCTGGCTTCCTCGGAGGCGAGGAAAGCCACTACCGTTCCGATTTCGCGCGGCTCACCGGGCCGCCCCAGCGAGATCTGCGCCAGGATGCCCGGCAGCAGATCGGGCCGCTTCATCACCCAAGCGGTCATGTCTGTGTCGATCAACCCCGGATGCACGCAGTTGACCCGGATGCCGAGAGGCGTCATTTCCGCCGACATGTTGCGTGTCAACGCTTCCAGCGCCAGCTTGGATGGAGCGTAATGCGTGCGGCCCGGCAGCACCTTGCCGGCCTGCACCGAGCCGATGTGCACGATCGCCGCTTTGCGCCCCGCGGCCACCACCCGCCGGCAGAACACTTGCGAACACAGCCAGGGGCCCCGCAGGTTCACATCTACCAGGCGGGTCCATTGCTCGTCGGTCAACTCCAAGAAGGGAACGATGGTCTCGATGCCCGCATTGTTCACCAGAATGTCGATCGGGCCGAGCTCATTCCAAACGCTCTCGAACATCGCCTCGACTTGATCCCGCTTGGAGACGTCGGCCATGAAGGTCGTTGCGCGGCGCCCCTTGCTGCGCACGTAGTCCGCTGCCGCCTGGGCCTTTTCCGGGGCGGCAATATCGTTAATCGCTACGTCGGCGCCTTCCTCTGCGAAGACTTCGGCGATGCCCCGTCCGATTCCGCGGGCGGCGCCGGTGATAAGAGCCACTTTGCCTAGAAGTTTCAAGTTCACCTCTCAAATGAATCAGCTCCAGATCACCATCATTATGCGCTACCCTGAATCCCGATGAAGGTCCTTCGGGCGGGTCCGTTTAGCCCGATAATCTTTTATCGATTTCAGTATATAATGCTACCTGTGGTAGCGGGAGGAGAATCATGAGGCCAGAAGTGGCGAGGCCTATTGGACGGCGGCTGCTCCGGGATGAGATCCGGGAGCGGCTAATGGAGGAAATTCTACGCGGGCGGCTGAAGCCCGGAACTCCGCTGGCGGAGACGCATGTGGCTCGCGAATTTGGCGTGAGCCAGGCGCCCGTGCGGGAGGCGTTTCGGGATTTGGAGCTTCTGGGGTTTCTGGAGAAGTCTGCGTTCCGTGGCGCGCGCGTGCGGCACATCTCGCGCAACGAAGTCGCCGAGATTTACCCGGTGCGGGCTGGGTTGGAAGGGGTGGCGGCCCGGGCTGCCGCGGTGCGGATCGACGAGGCGGCGCTGCACCGTCTGGAAGAGCTTCTGGAGGTGATGCGCGAAGCGGCCGCCCAGGGCGATGAACAACAGCAGGTGGAGGCCGACATCGCCTTTCACGAAACCATCATTGAGGCCTCGGGCAATGGCCTGTTGATGCAGCTTTGGCAGGCGATGCGGCTGGCGACGACCACGTTCTTGACGATTTCGCTGGCGCACCGGCCGTTAGCGGAACTGGCCGAGCGCCACCTGCCTCTGCTAGAGGCGCTGCGGGCCAGAGACCCCGACGCCGCAGAGGCGGCCATGAGGCGGCACATCGAGCAGCCGGGAGAGTGGATCCGCAGCGAAATGCAGAAGGAGAGCGCTGAAGAGGGATCTTCCTCCGATCCGGATTCGATAAGCCGCTCGGCGGCGAGATCCAATTGAGGCTCATGGAAGACAGGTTCAAACTCGCGGGCAAATCAGCGCTGGTCAGCGGCGGCTGCGGAGGGATCGGCTCGGCGGTCTGCCGGACCCTGGCTGGGCTGGGCGCCAACGTAGCGGTGGGGGATATGGACTCCCGGGGCGCCGAAGCACTAGCCGGGGAGCTGAGCGGCATGGGGGTGAAAGCCGCTGCCGTGGTCTTCAATGCCACGTCGGTCAAAGACACGGCCAGGGCGGTGGAGGAAAGCGCGCGGCGCCTGGACGGGCTGGACATTTTGGTCAACTGCGTCGGCGCGCATCGCGAGCAGAAGGCGGAAGAGGTGACCGAAGAGGCCTTTGACCTTGTCTACCAGGTCAATCTGAAGAGCGCGATGTTTCAGGCGCAGGCGGCTGCCCGCCAAATGATGCGCCAGGGCCGCGGCGGCAAGCAGGTGCACATCGGCTCGGTGCGCACGCTGCTGGGGCTGCGGGGGCGCGGGTACGCGGCTTACTGCGCCACCAAGGGAGGGCTCGGAACGCTTTGCAAGCAGCTGGCCGCCGAGTGGGCCCCGCACAAGATCAACGTCAACATGGTCGCGCCGACCTTCGTGCGCACCCCGCTGGTGGCGGATATGCTCGCTGACGAGTCCTTTTACGGCGCGCTCGTTTCCAGAATTCCGTTGGGCCGGATCGCCGAGCCGGAGGACGTGGCCCTGGCGGTGGCATTCTTATGCTCGCCGGCCAGCGATTTCATCACGGGGCAGATCCTCTTTGTGGATGGGGGTGTGACGGCGACCCAGTAGCGGCAGGGAATTTCCGAGGAGAGGTTCTAACGGCGTCATGGCACGCAAGTTCATCGACCTGAGCATGCCGGTCCACAACGGCATGGTGAGCTTTCCCCGAGTGGTGCCGCCCACTTTGGAGATGTATGAGACCTGGCAGGA
>Ga0315298_1011693_pt1 | contig 10246 bp, 7 predicted proteins | sample WHS_1_MG_FD_203077 | JGI IMG/M metagenome (GOLD analysis project Ga0315298, IMG submission 203077) | Extremophilic microbial mat communities from Washburn Hot Springs, YNP, Wyoming, USA - WHS_1_MG | ecosystem: Environmental > Aquatic > Thermal springs > Hot (42-90C) | place: USA: Wyoming...
GTGATATGCCCGACTCCTGCCATGATGCCGCCAAACGCCCCAACGGTCGAGAAGATCCACCCGACCCAAATCCCCCACAAAATGCCAAAGAACCAAAAGGGCTTTGGAGCGCCGGGAATACCCATGAATCCGGGAGGCGCTTTGGGGTCGATCATCCCCTTCCCCACGCCCTGGGGCGTCTTGGCAATGGCCTCCTCGAGCTTGCCTGCCTCAGCGGTCCCTACAAGAGCAAGCGCCGCAAAAGCGACTATTGCCGCCAGGACCCCAAGGCAAATAAGTCTTCTTCTGTCCATACATTCCTCCTTGCTTAATAGCTATACCTCTCTTTTCCGCCATCTCTCGGAAAAGACTGCAGCCTGTCTCACGGTCTCGCTCACCCCCCTCGGCAAGGGGACGCCCCCAGGCAGGCCACACGCGCCAGCCTCGCGCGTGGGGACGAGCAGCCATGGCCGTAACCATATGGGGCGGCGTTTTGTCGCATGCCTCTGAGGAAATAGCCCCATTGAAGCGCTGACCGCCTCTCACGATGCGCCATGTCCCGCCTCCGCATGACACACCTAAACACGTGTCGAGGAGATGTGGAGAGGGAATCCCATTATCCCTTCTCTTGGCAGGTAGATGGACTGGGTATCTCTTGTCAAGACGACGGAACGTGTGAATCCGCTCTCCTTTTGGGGGCGGTTTGCGCCGCCCCCCTCCTCTCACAACCAGCGCGACGGCAGCAGTCCCCTTGCTTTTTCCATGGGCGTCCGCTGCCTCCTCGCTCGCGACGACAAGCCATCCGGTGCATGTCAGAGGGGAGGTTCTGACAGACTCGGCGTCGCCATGATTATCCATGGTTGTGACTCCCCTGTTCCAGCATGCGCTTCACCCTCGCCTCGAGGACTTCCAGGTCCACTGGCCTAAATATGAACTCGTGGCCAGGACGATCTTGCATGCACTCGTCCGCATTGGAATCGGTGATGATGATGGTCTTGAGGTCTCCCAGCATGTCATCCAGGAGTCGTAAAAGGTTGTTCACGTTCGAGCAGTCGGCGGCAATGTTGATCACGGCAAGGTCAAAGGGAGCATTTGCCATCGACTCTTGCAGTTGCCCCTGCTCGCTCAACCCCTTCACCTCATGGCCGCTCAGTTCAAGAAACCTCTTCATCATGGCAAGTGAATCTCGTTCGAGATCCAGCAACAAGATACGCGCCACGCCATCACCCTCGCCCGGTCGTCTCGCTCGTTGACCAACCACGCGTGTGCGAGCGCCCGAAATATTCGCTGTGCTCCTACGACTTTAGCGACCTTCTTCCAATCCACAGGCCGCCTGCTGGGTTGTCAGGCTGCGAGACAATGACGCACCATTGCCGACCGTTTTTCGACAGCGTAATTGTGAGCAATTCTTGTGCCAGCGACTTATCCACGGCGAATCTCACCTTAACATATTGATATTACAGTTAGCTCTCCGACGAAGAAACGTGGAGAAAGGGGGAGACGTGTGTGGGGAAGAGCCGCCCTTGCAATAAATTCATTGCGCCTGGCAGTCCAAGGGTCATCACGGGAATGGTATCAGGAAAGAGTTGTACGTCAAAAATAGCACCGCAATAATTTTATTGCATAAGACCAGGCATAGCCGCTGCATGGCGATGATTTCGAGCCCCGCTCTGATGATGCGTTGCCCGGTTGGTAAAGCCCGCAGGGGTTCGATGAGGCGACCTAAATTCCAATGGGAATTTGGGAAATTATTACCGCCGGCCGCCCCCTGTCATTTCGAGCGAAGCGAGAATTCTTGACCCAGGTCAAAGATTTCTCAGTCGCTCCCCCTCTCATTCGTTCGAGCCTCGCTCCTTCGAAATGACAACGGGTCGGCTCTTCTGGCTGCCTCAGAAATTTTTGCAAGCATTCAGGAACTCGGCGGCAAACCTCATACCGAGGCCGAATTGAGGATTGGGCGCATGTGCAACAGCGGCTACCCGCAGTTGTTTCGATGATGGCCGGTTCTGACGTGATAGCGACGCAGTATTTGCTGCAGAGCTTGCCGCTCGAGGCCGCATGCCCTGGCTGCCTTGGTCACGTTTCCCTCATGCATGGTGAGGATGTGCGACAAATAATCTCGATGGAATTTTTCCAACACTCGCGCCTTGGCCTCCTTGTACGGCAGGCGCAGTTGCTCCTCGCCAATGAAGTCTGTGGATGATGGCGTAAAAGACCACTGGATATCCTCGGCAGTAATCAAGTCCCCCTGTGCGAGGAGGACGCTTCGGCTCACTACGTTTTCCAATTCGCGCACATTTCCCCTCCAATGATGCCGCATAAAAAGGCTCATGAGCTGAGGAGAGAATTGTTTTTTGCCCGCGCTGAACTTACGAGAATATTTATCAAGAAAATGTTCAGCAAGGACGGGTATGTCTTCGGGACGTTCTCTGAGGGGCGGGAGATGAATGGCAATCACGTTCAATCGATAATACAGGTCCTCTCTGAACAGTCCATTTTCCATTTTGCGCTTCAAGTCCTGGTTGGTGGAGGCGATGATGCGAATATCTACTTTGACGGTGGCGTTTTGTCCAAGGGGTCTGATCTCTTTGTCCTGCAACACGCTCAGGAGCTTGGTCTGAAGCGTTGGAGATATGTCCCCTATTTCATCGAGACATATTGTACCGCCTTGCGCTTCCAGGAAAAGCCCTTTCTTATCCTGGGTAGCATTGGTGAATGCGCCGCGGCGGTATCCAAAGAGTTCGCTCTCCAGGATGTTCTCTGGCAGATTTGGGCAATTTATTGCGATAAAGGCAGCCGCTCGCCTGTCGCTCAGATTGTGTATGGCCCGAGCGACCATGTCTTTGCCTGTTCCTGATTCGCCGGTAATGAGCACGGTTGCATCAGTTTTGCTCACGAGCTGAATAGTCTCGAATATCTTTTTCATCGCCGGACTGACCGCCACCATGTCTTGGAAACCCTGCTGCCGCCTGATCTGCTCTTGCAAAAACAAGTTTTCCTGCACCAGCGCGCTGCGTTCCAGGGCTTTTTTCATGATGTGAACGAGTTTTTCGTGTTCAAAGGGTTTGGCAATGAAGTCGTAGGCGCCCTGTTTGATTGCCTGGACAGCCAGATCAATGCTTCCATAGGCGGTCATCATGACCACGGTGAGGTTTGACCTCATTTGCAGCGCTTTTCTGAGAAAATCCATCCCGTCCATACCCGGCATGCGGATGTCCGCGAGGACCACGTGAAAATGGCCTTCCGAGAGCATTCGGAGAGCTTCTTCGCCTCGCGAGGATATATCTACTGAACAATCCAAATCTTCGGCCAGGCTTCGTTTCAACAGCCTGAGCATATCCATTTCGTCGTCCAGAACCAGAACTCTGGGCTTTTCAAGCTTATTGTTCATACTGACCACTTTTTGGTTTGCCCCTTCTTCGTCAGCCCGTTCTGCTGCATCCCGACCTTTCACGCCGAGTAGGCTCGGCGAGCATGACCGCGTGAGTTGCGGGGAAGCACAACGGTGAACCTGCTGCCTTTTCCCACCTGACTTTCAACTTCTATTCGGCCGTTATGATCCTGCACAATCCCGTAGCTCACCGAGAGCCCCAGCCCTGTGCCCTCGCCTACCGGCTTGGTGGTGAAAAAAGGATCGAAAATCTTGTCTATCATCTGAGATGAGATGCCGCAGCCTGTATCAGAAATGGCAATTCTTACTGTGGATTCATTGGCGTCCAGAAAAGAGTCGATTGAAATTCTACCTGGCGGGCTTATGGACTGTTTGGCGTTCACAACGAGATTCATGAAAACCTGCTTGAGTTTTTCGGCGTCGCCAAAAACAGTCAACGGTTCGTTGCTGAGATGGGTTTCCAAAACGATATTGTCGAGCTCGAGCTGATGGGACAGCAACGAAAGCACCTCACGCAGGCATTCGTTGATCTCGATCATCGTTTTGTTGGTTCTTGTGCTTCTGGCAAACTTCAAGAGGTCCTCTACGACGATTTTGCAGTTCCTTGCATGCTTCTGAATGATCAGCAAATCCTCTTGAAGCTGGGAGCCTTGTTGAGCTTGTCTGAGAAGTAGTTGCGTATATCCCATGATGATGCCCAGAGGATTGTTGATCTCATGCGCGATGCCCGTGGAAACCTGGCCTAGGGAGGCCAGCTTATCCGCCATCTGGAGCTGTTTTTCCATGTCTCGACGAGAGGTGATATCCTTGGCAAGACCTTCGTACCCAATGATTTCGCCGCTCCCGTCACGTCGTGTTGTTGCGCTTATCAGCAACGATATCTCGTTGCCGTTCTTGGACACGATACGGCATTCACGATCTTTGACATATCCGTCCCTTTCTAGCTCGGCCAGGACGCCATCAGCCTCCTCTTTGTTCTCGAATAAACTACCTAACGCCAGGGTCCCGAGGACTTCTTCCCTGTCTTCGCAGCCGAGTACGCGGAGGCCGGCGCTGTTTATATCGATGAAACGAGCCGACGAGTCCAGGATGAACATCATGTCCATGGACCCTTCGAACATACGACGATACTTTTGCTCAGAGCGGCTCAATTCCTCGGTCCTTTGGAGAACGAGTTGCTCGAGATCGCGATTCAAGAGCAGCACTTGCCGCCCCGCATCTTCCAAGGCCTTCTTGTCAGCCAATATGGCTGCGTTGATTTTTTGCACCTTTTGAAAGAACAGGGTGACTGCGGTGACGACGATAAAGGTGATGGTGTTGAGCCCACCGCTCCAGGGACGCAATGCAACCCACACGTCATTCATGTCGAAAAGGAGCAGCAAGCGTTTGGCGATATGTCCAACGGACCTCGAAACTGAGAACACGGCAAGCGCCAGTGTGAGCCACAAGAGATAGGTCCAGATCAGGGCCGACGGCCTGGCCTTAGCCACCCGGTAGGCGTATATGACCGACAAGAAAGAGAAGACCACCATGAGGCTCGCTCCCACGATGTCCACAAGCCAGATGGGAGCCATCGTATAAGTCTGAGACATTAGGGCGCGTCTCCCCCCTTCTCGAGGTCCCGATAGAGGAGTTTTATTCCATAATACAGACACACAATGGCAGGAACCGATATAAGATGATCAAGCTTCAAAATATAAAAAAGGTCAGCCCAGACATTGTCTCCGGCGATGAGCCTTTGAGACCAATCGGGATCGCCCACGAACAGTTCCCGCGGGATCTTCTCCTCTATCCAGTGTCCGGCAAAAGCCGCCATGTTCCAAAGTACAAAAAGTAGGGCCGCGATTTGAATGTAGCGCCACCCTTTTTGGCGACAGAACTGATGCACCTCGAGCCAGTAGGCCAGGACGGCCATCGAGAGGATGAAGCACACGTGTGCGAGCTGGTGGACGTAAAGCCCTTCTGGGGCTGGATGCGACTGAATTGCGTACGCGGGGCCGCAAAGGAACGCATAGACTACCCCGAGGCAGAAAAGGCGCCGAGCGAGGAAAGAGGTCAAGATGACGGCGGCAAGAGATGGAATACGACGGATGAGATGTATTGACTTGCCCTGGACGCTGACACTTGTGTGGATCTCGGACGGCGGCATCAGCTCGTCCTCGAGTACCTCACGCGTACTACGAATTCAGCCCCTTCGTGAGTCTTCTCGATGGAAAGACTCCCGCCGAGCGCCTCAGCGAGGGCCTGGGCGCCCGCAAGTCCCAGGCCGTGACCCCGTACTGGGAACTCATCCGCCTTGCAGTATTGAAAATACTGGTCGAAGATCTGCTGATGATAGCATGGCGGTATGCCCGGCCCGTCGTCTCGAACAGACACCGTAAGATATTCCTTGTCAGCCGTGCATGTCACATACACGTTTTTTTCTCTATACTTGAACGCGTTGGAGAGGAGATTGGTGAGGATGAGGCATAGTTTGGTCTCATCGACGTGGATGGTTTGGTTTACCTCGACGCCATGTGCGTCCAGGAAGATCTGATTTTGTTTCAAGATATCGGTAAATTTTTCGAAGGAGGATGAATCTTCCAGCGCGTCAGATACGCCGGGATCGACAATGTCAAACACCTCAACCAAGGCATTCCTGAGAATATTCGCGAGCGTTGAATCGGTGGGCTTCAATATGCCCTTCGAGGCCATATCCACTTCCAGCATGCTGTTCGCAAGGTGCCGAAGCTTGAGGGCGTTGCGAAGCATCCGGCGGATAACCTTTTCCTGCCGCGGGGTGAGCGTACCGTAACGGTCCGAATTCTCTAGAAGCGACCGCGCCCCGGCTTCTATGATATTGACCGGATTTTTGAGGTCATGCACAAGATGCGCTGTCTGGATATTCTTGATTGTCACTGCGAGACTCCACGCTCGTCATCGGATTTAGAGGGGCTTCCGGTGCGCGATTTTAAGGAATTAAGGAGGAGACCACGGATCCTCATTTGCGCTCCCGCGCGCTTGGCGCGTGACATCGCTGCGTTATGCGCATTAGTTTCTTCATGAATTATTAATATACGGCGTCAAGATGTGTCAAGAAAGCTGAGCCGCCTTGTTCTGCTGCGTCACGACAGTGGGCATGTGGGCACAGAGCATCTTCAGTGATTGAGGCGCTATGGGGTTGCGCTTCGCGTTTTTGTATCGTTCCAGGACGGTATGATCCCAAAGCCGTCAGCCGACATCACGGCATTCATGACAGCCTTTTGGAGAGCCTCAGCCGCGAGCAAGCTAATACGCGTAGGATCATACACTTTTTCCCCCAATCCGAGGACAATGGTTAAATCTCCGTCCACAGGGCTATGAAATGGCCTGATGACTCGACCCAAGCCGACTGTAGCCTGAGATGCGATACGCGAGGCCATGATTTTATGCAGCCGCGCATTCACCGCGACCACTGCGAGTGTGGTATTCTCCATCGGTATCTTTCGGGGTTCTGCCGAACCTTCCTTGAGCGCCTTGACCGCGTTTGCGAATTCAAGGCTTTGGGGAGATGTGCGAGCTCCAGCCATAATTCGGCCAGAAAGGTCTGTGATATCGCCGTAGGCGTTTACTACGACGAGAGCGCCTACCCGCAGTCCGCCCTTGCTCTCCACTGAACAAGTACCTATTCCTCCTTTCATCCCCTGCTCGACGCCGTACAGTTTTCCGACTGTGGCGCCGGTTCCCGCCCCTACGCTCCCTTGCGGGACAAAGTCCGCTGAGGCGCATTCGCACGCTTCTGCCCCCAGGTCAGCGTCAGGTCGGGCCGAGCTGTCCCCAAAATTCAGATCGAAGATCGCCGCGGCTGGCGCGATGGGAATAGTCATGTTCCCATAATGGAAACCGACGCCGTTTCTCTCGAGAAATCGAAGCACTCCTCCTGCCGCATCCAAACCGAACGCGCTGCCTCCGCAGAGACATATCGCGTGTATCCTTTCCACAATGTGTAATGGCGTCAGTGAATCAGCTTGCCTGGTGGATGGAGCGCTGCCCCCGATGTGAATCCCTGCCACCGCGCCATTGGACGGGGCAAGGATCACGGTGACTCCGGTTTTCCCCTGCACATCTGACGCATGGCCCACTCGAATCCCTGACACGTCCGTAATATGACCTTCGTACATCAACGCATGTCCTCCCACGCGCGTTTTTCACCGCGGTCAATCCTCTCACGTATCGTCGCAAGATACCACACCCTGAGGCCGTGAGGGCAGACGCGGCCGCGTGACGCCATCCAAGCCTTCTGTACCTATTCTCAGCAATTATCACGAGATTGCTTCGGTGGGCTCGCAATGACGCGCGCGGGACTCTTGCCATTGCGAGGCGCCGAAACAAACGTGGCAATCTCTGCCCGTATGAATCAATAAGTCAAGCCCTTATCGAGTTCGCGGTTGCTTTCGAGCCCCCCCTGTACAAGCCGCATATTCCAGCCGACAAAGAGCGCGAGATTCGTGGAAGCACGGACCGTACACGCATGTCGTCACCCCATGCGAGACAGTAACATGGCGTCGCAAAAAATGCCCTTGTCCTCTGCCTGCACGCCTTTCGAAGAGATCTTCAATACAAACGACTTAGCGTTGCCAAGGAAACGACGGCGCGTCACGCCTAAGGGGCGTCCAAGACGGCGCGCACCTGGCGCAGAACGCGACGCAGTTCAAATGGTTTCTGGATAAAGTCCTTTGCGCCGAGGTTCAGGGCTTCTTCGCTCACGCCGTTGGCAGAATGTCCACTCGTTACCACAATTTTGAGCGATTCATTCATTGCAAGGAGCTCTTTCATGCACTGTTTGCCGCCCATTTCCGGCATAATCAAGTCGAGTATAACCAGGGCGATTCTGTCGCGATGCGCCCGGTAGATATCCAACGCCTCTTTGCCATTGGATGCCAGGAGCACTTCATAGCCCGCATTGGTGAGGAGCCTGGCCCCCAAATCCCGAATAGCTGGTTCGTCGTCCACCAGCAAAATCGTCTCTGTTCCGCCCACCACGGGTGCTTCCTCTGAAACCGTTTGTTTCACTGGCGCATCCGCTGCGGGAAAGTAAATCTTGAAGGTCGTGCCTTTCCCCACCTCGCTGTAGCATCCTATGCGTGCCCCGTGCTGCTTGATAATCCCATACACCACCGAAAGCCCCAGCCCCGTACCCTTCCCCGACTCCTTGGTGGTGAAAAACGGTTCATAGATGCGGTTGAGGGTTGCCTTATCCATGCCCACGCCCGTGTCTGAGACCGCGAGGACGACATATTGACCTGGCGTGCAGCCATAGTGAGTTCGAGCGTATTCCTCGTCCAGGAGAATCCGTCGGGTCTCGAATGTCAATCTGCCGCCGTCGGGCATGGCGTCCCTGGCATTGATGGCCAGATTTACCAGCACCTGTTCCAACTCCGAGGGGTCCCCTTGGATGCTTGGCAAGTCGTCTTCGAGAAACAGCTCTATGGAAATCATCTTCGGAATGGTTCTTTCCAATAGTTTTCTTGCATCCAACACGCACTGATTGAGGTCTATCGGTCGCAGTTCCACCTTTGTCTTGCGGCTGAACACCAGCAAGCGCTTCGCCAGATCAGAGCCTCGTCTCGAAGAGTCCGAAATCATTTTGATATGGGTGCGATATGCATCGGGAAAGGCTTTGTCCATCAAGAGAATTTCTGCGTATCCAAGGGTGACCTGCAATATGTTGTTGAAATCATGCGCCAACCCCCCGGCGAGGGTCCCCACGGCCTCCATCTTTTGCGCCTGGACAAGCTGAGCTCGGAGCGCCTCTCGTTCGTCCTCCATGCGTTTTCTGTCGGTAATATCTGTAGCTATATGAATGATCTTGGCAATTTTGCCTTCGTTATCGAGCACCGGCGTACACGACACCAAGAAATACCCACCCAACGCCTCCATTTCCATTTCTACCGTGGTCGCTGTTCCTGTTTCCACGAGGACTCGAGCAGGACACCGTGGGTGGGGCTCTGAACTCGTGTGGAAGATCTCGTAGCACTTCATACCTCTCAGAGCGTCGAGTGACATGCCAGCGGCTTTCAAGATTGCCCTGTTGGCATTGAGGATCGAGTGTTCCGTGTCGATGATAATAGTGGGATGACTTATGGCCTGAAAGATGTCCTCCCAATCCTGCCGGGCCCTTCGGATCTCTTCCTCGGCCTTCTTGCGATCGGTGATGTCCTCGCCCGAACTGAGCGTACCCGTCGGCTGGCCTTGCTCGTCTTTCAATATGGCGTTGTGCCAAAGGATCACCCTTTCGGACCCATCCTTTCTCACGACAGGATTCTCGAAAGAGGTTACGACCTCCTCTTCCCCTTTCATCAATCTGTCAAACGCTTCTCGTATCCGTGGCCGGTCAGCCTCGCTCAGACATGTCTGGAACCAGTCTTTTCCTAGCAATTCTTCCCGTTGGTACCCAAGGAGCTGGCAGCCGCTGTTGTTGATGATGACGATCTTCCCCTCAGCATCCAGGGATAAAACGATCTGGGCGGAAACGTCGAGGTACCGCTCTGCAAGTTCTTTGCTTTGCACCAAGGCATTCTGAGCGGCTCGACGCTCCGTCTGGTCCCGAAATACCAAAACCACGCCGATGATGACCCCCGTCTCATCTTTGATGGGCGCGGCCGAGTCTGCAATTGGGCGCTGCTGGCCGTGTTTTGAGATCAACACCGTTTCATTGCCGAGGGCTACTATCGAGCCCGTCTCGAGCGCCGCCTCGACGGGATTTTGGATGGGCTGCCCGGTCTTTTCATGGAGGATGTGAAAGACCTCGGAAAGAGGCCGCCCGAGGGACTCCGACGTTGTCCACCCCGTCAGCGCCTCGGCCACTGGATTCATGTACCGCACGCGGCCTTGCGTGTCCGTGGTAATGACGGCGTC
>Ga0315298_1011694_pt1 | contig 10246 bp, 12 predicted proteins | sample WHS_1_MG_FD_203077 | JGI IMG/M metagenome (GOLD analysis project Ga0315298, IMG submission 203077) | Extremophilic microbial mat communities from Washburn Hot Springs, YNP, Wyoming, USA - WHS_1_MG | ecosystem: Environmental > Aquatic > Thermal springs > Hot (42-90C) | place: USA: Wyoming...
GATGTCTCGTTGGTCCAGCTGCCGCTCGTCCATTCAATTTCCACGGTGGTGCACGGCTGGGCCTCAGTCGCTGCCCAGGCAGTCATGATACCGCCAGGATCGCTTTTCACGGCGTGTATTCCTCAACCGTGAACGTGACATTGTGCCGAACGGTGCCATCCGGCATGACGTAGGGCGAGTCCTTCCAACCGTAGAAAAAACAGGAGTAGGTCGCACTCTCGTCGGGCGGCTTCCAGGTCGCGCCGGTGCTGCTCGTTGTGGCGGCAGTGTACGCCGTCAGCAACTTGTAGTAGTCACCGCCAGCGCTTTCTCCCGTGACGCTCCAGGGAACGTCCTTCCAGATCCACTTGCGCGCAATCAGCCGACGGCTGCCAGAGCCGTCAGCCATAACCCGCCGCCTCTCGACGGTCAGCTCCTCCTTGCCCTTGTACTTAGCGCGGACGGGGTCAACGATAGTCGTGTCGCTGCCAATCGTAACGCTCACTTGGTCGTCTCCTGCTCGTGCAAGAGTGACAGAACCTTATCTTTAACGCCGCCGCCCCAGATCGCTTCAATGATCGCGCCAAGCACGCCGCTGCCCAGACTCTTCGCGCCGCTGGCCATAGCTTGCATCATCCAGGTCGCCCCGTCCTTGCCAGCGGACTCCAACGCCTTTCTGTTCGCCATCCATTGTTCGCTGAACCCCTGCATCCACTGACTGGCGGCGTCGGCGCCCTGGGCCGGCGCTTGAAAGCCCAGCGCCTTCATAACCTCGGACTTCTCCGGTCCCAAGCCGCGCACGCTCAGTTCTTGCATCGCGCGGTCAATCATTGCTTGCTGACCCAGTTTGGCCTGTATCTGCTCTTGATACTGACGGGCAACAGCATCCCAGTTCACCTGTTCCAGACGCTGGCCGCTGTAGAACGCCTTCTCTTCAGCCAGCGCTTGCCCCTTGTCGCTGATGCCATACATAGCCGCGAACGGAGACTGTCCGCCCAGCTTGACAATGTCTGCCATGCGCCTGGCATACTCATCCCACTTGTCCTGGTGCATGCCCAGCTGGTCTTCAATCTTACTGAAGTCAGTAGACTGGGTTGGTTGCAGCAGAGCAGAGACGCTCGACTTATAGCTCTGAGCGTATGACTCAAGCTCAGATGCCAGGTTCTTGTAAGCCCCGCCAACGCCACTGGCCGCCCGCTGGGCTTCGCTTATCTCCCAGTTAGCGTGTGCTTTCAGGTATGACTCTTCGTCCTTGTACCAGCGCCGCTGGGGTTCTTCCACCCCTGCCCGAATATCGGCTGCACGCAGCAATGCGCGGTTGTACTCCTCTTGTGCATCAGTCAGGCGCTGCTGTTGGCGGTACGCTTCATCCAGAGCGGCTTGCTGCGCTGGCGTCCAGTTGCCACCCATGCCAGCCGTACCATGCACACCCATCAGGCCACCTGCTGGCGCGGCGGCAATGTCTTGCTGCCACATCTGCTGTTCCGTACTTGGCAGCCCTTCAGTGACGATGTGCATGCGAATCTGCAGGTCGCGATCCGTTAGTGACAGAACAGCAGCACCGAGTTCGTGAACCTTGCCCGTTAGGTCGCTGACTTCCGCGCTTGCGCCATGCGCCTTTTCTGCACTGACGCCCAGCTTCTCAGCCAGCTGGTCAACCCAGGGTGGCAGCGTAACGTTGGCAAAGAGGCGGTCTAATTCAGGGGCTACCTCGCGTCCAATAATGCTGCCAAGCTCTCTGAAAGCACCCCCGACTAGCTGGATGGCCGGTAACGCCTGTGGTATCGGGTAAAGCGTTTCCGCCAAACTAGGCATGCCGCCGAACTGGTGCATAGCATCCTGCAGCTTGGCGATCTCGGCGATGACCGGCGGCACAATTTTGGACAGGCCCGCCACTTCATCTGAAAGTCGGTTGATGCTTGGCGCAGCCGCCATGGCTGCAGTGTCACTAAGGTCTTTGAGCGCGACACGCAGGCGTTGTGCTCCGTCCGCCGCTCCTTCGACCCCTTGCCGCCAGCCAGGCATGCTCTTGTCAGCTGCCTCGACCACCGCGTTCCAGATTGCCATTTGCTGCTCAGCTGTAGTCAACTCCGACGCGGTCTTGTGCACGCTGGCGGCGTATGCCTCCATCGCCTGTGCTTGGTCAATCTTGATGCCGGCGGCCAATAACGGCCTGGCCATGGCGCGGCTCACGCCTTCGCTAATCTCGGTTAGCAGCGTCATCGTGTCGCCGTAGCCCTGCACTGACGCCGCACGGGCCAGCTTAATCATGTCAACAAACTGGGTTGACATTGTGTTGCCGGTCATCAACATGACGCGGTTGTATTGCTCCATCATGTCAGATGCGTCAACAGTACCAGCTGCGGCCTGCTCGAACGCCTTGCGCATTGCCTCGCCAGTGGTGCCAGCGGTCTGCGCCAGCTCGTCGAAACGGCGCTGCATGTTGGCAAGTTGGCCACCTTCCAGGCCCATGGCGACCCATTTATCGAACAGCTGGTCTATTCCCTTACCAACCATGCCCAGGCTGCCGAGCTGCATGATTGTGTTCAGGCTCTGGCCAAAGGCATTGAGCGAGTCACCCGCGCCTCGGGCACTCGCCTGGACTTTGTTCAAGCCTTCGCTGGCCTTCTCGCTGCCAGCAGCTACTGTTTCGCCGACAGCCTGCCCTGACTGGGCCGTATTCTCCAGGCTGTCTTTTACCTGCTGCAGGGCGGCAGACGCATTGTCTATAGCGTTGATGACTATGCGGACTTCTTCTTCACTCGGCACGGGTGATCTCCTCGTGCAGCAGTTCTGATAGCGCCTTGTGCCAGCCAGACAGGGCAGCCTGGCCGTACAACAGCTCTTCTGTGCTGAGACTGTCTACGTAGTCGAGTGTCCAGTGCATCGACTGGGCGATGATCCAACGCAAGGCTCGGTACGGCAGGGGCCTATCCTGCTGTGTCGCGAGATAGACCTCTGCCTCTACCGGTTTGGGGGGAACAGTGCTACTACGGCGTGGTCGAGGACGGCGGCGCCTATACGGGCCAGGTCGGCGGCAGGGAGAGATTCGTAAGACCGTGGGTCATCCGGTGCCCCGTCATAGTCCCACTCGACAATGGTGGCAGCGCACAGGTCCACGGTCCGCTCGTACTCGGCCTTGTAGTCCCGCTGGTCGCCATCCTCCTGCGCCCTACGGTACAGGTCTAGCCGTGCCCGACATGCCTCCAGTGCCTGGTAGCCGATTGCCCCTTTGAACTCGTCGCGCAGCACGATCTTCTTGCCGTTGACTTCAATGTCCATAGCTTAGAACGTCCCGACCGTGATCGCACCTGACGGCTTGAGATGGGCCGTAAACCGGATCACGTTCTTGACCGGCGCCCTGATATCCAGTCGGTCGAGAATTGCCGTGCCACTGTACTTGACATTGCCGGTCGTGCTGCCGGCTGGCCCAAAGATGAACGCCTTGGCAGTGCCCAGGTTCGGGTCAAGGTAACCGCCCACAGTCGGATCCCACACGCCCTCCAGGTCCAGACCGGCGCTCTGTAGGATGGTTGGCGTGAACTCTTCGGCTGTGCTGCCGTAGTGCGTGGTATCCTCAGTTGCCGACCCACGCTGCAGGCCCTGGTTAGTCAGGTAGGCTGACAGGTCCTGGCTGTTGAAACTCAGAAACGCAGTACGCGCTGGTGTTGCTGGCATCTCTTTTCACTCCTAGCTGTTGATGTGTACCAGTTCAAGGAACGTAGCCGACCCGGCCGTCAGCGTCCAGTCCGCGCGCAGGTAGCGGTTGACAGCACCCGCTGTCGTGATCCGCTGAACGCCAGGCGTGCTTGCCGCCGTGAACGTGACCAGGTCGGCCCAGGTCAAATGGTCGGCGCTGTGCGCCACCTTAGCTGTCAGCGTGCCGCCCGAAACAGCGATCACAAACAGGTAGGCGGTTATGCCGTTGGACGCCGCCGCCAGGTTGTCGTAGTACGTTGCCTCCGGCCCGTTGCCGGTGACCGCCGCTGCCCGGCTATGCAGAACCACCGATACATCCCGCTGGCCGGATGACTTAGCGCTGATGTCCAGCCTCACTATGCCCTTGACCGGTGCCGTGAGGTTCACCTTCATATGCGTTGTGTAACCGGCGTAAGCCGGCGTGCCCGCTTGTGAAACCGTATCTCCGGCAGGGCAGGCGGCAAACAGCCCTACGGCGCCGTTCATGGCTTCAGCGACCTTCTCAAGATCGGATGCTAGCCCAGCGCCCTGGAAGAACCCTTTGTAGTCGAGCGACCAGGTCAGGATCGTCGGCACGAACTCCTCAGCGACAGAGCCGTAGTGCGTCGCATCCTCGGTAGTCGCGCCGGCGGACAGGGTCAGGTCGTTGGCCTGGGCGGTGACGTCGTAGTAATTGACCACCAAAACGGCATTTCTAGCCGCTATCGCCGCCATGGTCTACCTCCCCGGCCTCGTCCATATCGACGATCTCGATAGCGCCCACACGCAGCAGGTCTTCGATAACCCGCCGTGGCCAATCCACTTCTAGAATCTCACCCGCTTCGTGCCGCTCGAACGGCTCGTCGCGGGTGATGCCAGTCGTGCAGAGTATTTTCACACTTGACCCTCCCTACTCGGCGCGGTGCGTGCTGACATTGGCAACGACGCACCAGAACAGGCCCGTGCTGGCATCCTGGGGACCGACCTGGCGTGGCACCAGCGGCTGGATAGTCCAGTCGATGCCCTCGTTAGCGACGGTGCCCTGCTGGTGCGCCAACTCCAGCGCTGCCTCTAGATTCTCAGCCAACTCAGCGCAGGATTCGTAGATTGGCCCAGGGCCAATGTCGGCCCCGATGCGCTGCACAGCAATGACAACTTCGGCCAGGTGCACGGGCCAGAACATGGACTGGTTGCCGTAGCTCAGCACAGTCGGCTGGATGGAGCTGTTCCAGACCCAAAGGGCCGGCAGCTCACTCGTCTCCAGGATCGTTGGCGGCGTTGTGCCAATGGTGTAGTTGCGCTTGACTCCGGCCACTGGCAGCGCCGCCAGGGCCGTGATGAACTCCAGGTGAGTAGTGCGACCGTTACGGGGCATCGTTCTTGCTCTTAGCGCTTAGCTGTTCCAGTGCCGCTGTCAGAAACGGCGGCACCTGCCAGCCGCAATACTGCGCAATCGGCACGGTGTTCTCAACGATGCTGGTGGCCTGGGCGACGGTGAAGAACACAACCACGGCATCACGCCAGGTGGAATTGGTGCCAAGCGTCTTATCCAACTGTGCCGCGAAAGTGACCAGCGCCCAGAGCAGAACAATCTTCACGCCGGTCTTCTTGATACTGGTCGCGGACGATAGACGGCCCTGGATCGCAGACCTGACGGTGCCCAGGGCAAAGTCGAGACACAAGAACACCACAAGGACCGTCATAGCCTGCGTCCAGCCTCCCATGAAGGCAGTCACCAATGCGGCAATAGACGCTATTGCGGCAGTTAGGCGGTCAAGCCGAAACTCCAGGTTGACCATAAGCTCCCCCTCATACCATCCGCCGCCAGTGGTTCATTGACTCGACCATGTCTGGCGGCACGCCCTCGGGTACAGCCACTATGCCCATGTCCTGCGTCGTCAATCGCCCGTAGGGCACTTCGCGCAGTTTGTAGTGCCAGAACGCTAGGCGGTTGATAATCGCCTCCAGGGATGGCGGCGTGACTGTGAAGCCAGCGGCGTACGTCCACTTGGCCTGAATCTGCCCAGCTGCGCACGGCAGCAGGGTCGTGTTGTTCGGGTAGACGCGGACTGTCCACGCATCCGGCGTGATGTTGTCCGTGATTTGCACGGGCAGGATCAGGTCGTCTACGTCCCAAGTCAGTGTACGCCAGACCCGGTCACTGCGCACCAGGTCGCGGATGCTGATAGTGGATACGCCAGTGACCGGAGCAGCCTGTTGCGACGTCAGCCAGAGAAACCCGTAACGGTCCACAAACGGTTGGCGTGCAAACTCATCTTGGACGGTTTGGGCGTAGAACGTGCAGCCAGTGTTGTGCCTGAACACATTTTCGGCCCACTCGATTTCATCCGCCAGAACGGCGTCGTCAGTGTTCTGCGTTATGCTGGCATACGCTTTGAGGCTGCTCAGGCTCGTATAGTGCATGTTACTCGACCCTCACTCCAGCCAGCGCCATCTGCGCCGCAGGATGGAAGCACTTTAAGGTCTCGGTGAAGAACAGCGAGAACGGAATGGTACGGCCCGTCCGCGCCAGTTCAAAGTACGTGTAAGGCGTCTGGACGTCTAGCGCAAACCCACGCGATTCGCGGCTGTACTGGTATGGTACCCGCTCAACAAGGAACAGGAAGTTGCCATCAGGCATGTCAGGATGCGCCCAGATCGGGATCACGGTCGGCTGACCGTCCAGCATGTTGGCGGCAAACTTGTTGACATAGTCACGCACCATCACGCCGCCGGAGAACCCGCCGCGTTCGCCGGTGAGATCCACGCGGTACATGAACCCACCGTTCATGCCAGCCAGTTTGCTGGTGACATGGGCAACCCCCTGCGGGCTGGTGACGATCAGAGTGGGCGACAGCTTCCATTGCTGCCACATGCGCTGCAGGATATAGTCGAACTCGACTATGCCGCCAGCGCTCAGGGTCAGCTGTTTACCAGCAGCGTTGTAGACGAGCTTAGGCGTGCTACCACTCTGGGTGACGTCGACGCCGTAAATCGTGCTCTTCTCTGCCCAGGCAGTCAGGCCCTCGAACATGTAGCTATTCGCGGTACCATCGCTGCTGGCGACGGTCTGGTTGGTGTTGCTAGGCGCTGCTGTGATGCGGACACTGGTGACGCCAATGTAGGCTGTGCCGTCGTCGGTCATGCTGTTGTTCGTATCGGCATCGTAAGCCATGGCCGTCTTGGGCACGAGATAGGTAGTCGTGCCCCCAGCGGCAGCAGAGGCGTACACTTTGTACCCGACCGCGCCTGGCACCGGGGTCCAAGAGACTTTCAGGTAGGTTGCTCCGCTTGCGCCGACAGCTATCGTGGCCGCCGCCGATGGCAGCGACTCGCCGACGTGGCTCGGAGCCGCACTGCTACTGTTGGCAATGGTACCCTGCAGGGTGAGTGCTGCCACCTGTACCTTCCAGTTACCCTGGGCAAATGCAGCACCGCTTGAGTCACAGGACCCAGTGACGCTGCCCATGGTCAGGGCAGCTTGGTTCGCGCCCAGGATCAGCTTTTCCTCCAGACTGATGAGCGTGGCCAGCGCCTTGTTGGTCTCGACGGCCAGCGGGTCGTCAAACCCTTGGGCCATCGGGATCGCTTCCCACGTGACCTCACCCTTGACGGCCTGGGTCTTGTAGTCAGCCTGGAACGTCAGGGCGCTGCCGGCGATAGCGGAACCTACGGCACCGTAATCGGTGCCAAAGGACGAGAAATCGAACCCAGCATAGCCCAGCTGTGCCTTCCAAACTGCCTGAGGACCACCACGAGTGGGACGGTCAACCGCCATGCGGTCGCGCAGTCCCTTGTAAACGGGGAGCATGAGCCGCGCAGTCGGCTCAAGGTTAATGCCAGTGAAGTTACTGGCAACCGTAAGAGCCTTCTCAATCAGCTCAGGATCCTGGATGCCTGTAAGAGCCTTCAGGTGTTCAATATCGACGGACGTAAACATCGCTCTTCTCTCCTCTCAACGTAATTGTGGCACCACGGGTGCGCCAGGGTCGAACACAATGAAACGCTTAGTCGTGACGCCAGCGGCGATTGTCTCGGCTGTGGCCAGCTTGAACACTATGTCTTCAAGCTGCGCCTGGCCACCCGCCAACTTGATGGCCTCTTCCTTACGGCCTTCCAGCAACGCCTTGCGGATCATGCCGTACTGGTCCAGGCCCTTCTTGGGGACGTCAGCAGCCGGCAGCCCGGACCCAGCAGCCGCTGGTTGCGCCGCCTCCGCCTTGGTCACCGACGGCGTCGGCGAGGTGGCCGTAGACGGCGTTGATTGCGCCTGGGTCTGAGTCTGTGTTTGGCTTGCCTCTTTCATGCATGCCGCAATCTTCGCTGGCAGCTCCTCCAGCATTCTGGCCAACTGTGCCAACACATCAGCCTGGGCCGGAGCGGGCGGTGCTGGTGCCGTAACTGACGGGCCAGCTGCCGCAGCGACAGGCGTCGCAGTCTCCGCAACCGTCAGCGACGGCATAGACGGCGTGCTGGGCGTGGTAGTGCTACTGTCAGAGCTAACCTCAACAGTCACGCCCTTCTCGGTTGTACTAGTGCTTGCCGGAACCTTGCTGGTCTCAGGCGTGATAGTGTCGGTTGCGACTTGCAAGACTGATCTCAGCTGCGACAGGATAGCCTCGGCGTCGGTCCCTGGCTGGGCTGTCGCCGCCTCCAGGGTTGCCCTCAGGTTCTGCAGAACCTCGTTCGCGTCCATCTTCTTCACCTCTTTCTGCTGGACTTTGCCGTCCCGCAATTCATAGTCTGCCTCCAACTTCTCGCTGGCAGCGGCGGCAATCCGCCGGCCAATAGTGTCCCACTCCGCCTGGGTGTACTTATCCTTGCCCCGGCCGCCGTTGTAGTACGAGATCGCCGACCGCACTCTAGCGGCCGTGTCAACCGGCCACGAGTAGTTGGCCGGGTCGGCATACTTGTCGGGGTCTTCGGGGTAGCCGGCGGGTGGGCTCTTCGGCTCACCTTCTTTCTTTGGAATCTTGACCTTGTTCACATCTTCGTTCCCCTCCGCCTTGACGAGAGTGATAACGCAGCTCGGATTGGCCGGTACGTCCACTAAGCTGATCTCGGTAAGCTGCAGGGCCTTAATCATGTTGACGAGCATGCCCTTGACGGTCGTGGTCACCTTAGACAGCGCCCGGCCGCCGATGCTGAACCCCTTCAGGACGCCCTCTTTGACCTTTTGCAGCGCATCTTCGCCATCCTGCGACTTGGACAGGTAGACCTGGATGCCGATGCGCTTATGCTCGTAGTCTGGCCACCATTTACGCAGCCGGCCAACCGCTTTGGGCTGGTGCATCTCGCGAATGCCCAGACGCGGCGCGTATTGCTCGAACGCCGCAACGGCGACGTCGAACGGTATGACGTCGCCCTGCAGGTCTGGCTCGTCGGTGATTGCCCAGCCCTCGACTAGCCGCTGCTCCTCATCAACCTTCTGGATCTCAAACCACATGCTCATCTGAACAACGCCTCAGTAAACATTCGAACGGCCCTTTCCATAACGCCGGCGTCCCTCGCTTTTTGGACAGCATCCTTGTCGGTCACCCAGCCGGTGGCACGGTGCTGTGGCTGTTGCTGGGCCGCGCTCTGGACGTACTTGGCGTAGCTAGCCGAGTTCACAACAACAGCGCTCGTGTCACCCTCGGGCATAACGAACCAACTGAGTCTCAGCCGTTCACTCTGCGGGTCGACGTCGCGCGTGTAACGTGCCGGCAGCCCCGCCTTGCGCCGCATAGCAAAGTACGCCGCCCGCTGTTTTGGACTTGCCCAGATGACTGGCGAGTGGGCCGGCCCAGGGTTCGCGACCAGCGGCTTGCGTATCTCTTCGCCTATTGCAACAGCCAGCCGCTGCAGGTCGGGTGTGATGTTGCGGCTGACCTTAGCTTGCAGCTCATCCAACCCCTCAATCGTGACGCTCAACTCAGGCATCTTCATCGTCCAATTCGAGCGATATGGCGCACCGGCAGTTAGTGTGAGCCGGCGGCCCGTCAGGGAACTCATCGGCCCACTCCGACTCCGGCTTCTTGTCAAGTGGCCCACAGATCGGGCAGACCAGCTCGTCACCGGCGGTATTCCAGATGCGGTGCATCTTCAGACCGTACTTGGCCAACTCTGCCTGCTGTTCATTCGTGGCCTCGGCGTATGCCTGCGTGACTTCGGTCGTGGCAATCGCCGACGCCCTGGCTTCGCCAAACGTGGGTTCGAGCAGGTCCAGCAACTGCTGTCGCTTCATGCCAGGTGTGGAAAGGTACGTGCTGACCGCCTCCTGGATTGCCTTACGCGTGGTCTCCGAAACCTGGCTGACCGCCAGGCCGCCGTGCTCCCTCGCCCAAGCGACGGCACGCTCGTTGGCAACGGCATGATCCCAGTCAATGCCAACGGAGTGACCGATCACCTCCAGCTGCTCAGCCATGACTCTTGCCAGCTCCGGTTCCAGGGTGGCCCTGAGCGCCGCCTCGTACGCCGCCCAGTCTGGTTCGCGGCCGGCCATAATGTCTTCGACGATTTCGTTGTGGTAGGCGGCAAACACGTCTTGGGCCAGCGCGCCACCAATGCGCGCCTCGTACGCCGCCCGTTCTTCGGCCTGCTGACGGAG
>Ga0315298_1011695_pt1 | contig 10245 bp, 8 predicted proteins | sample WHS_1_MG_FD_203077 | JGI IMG/M metagenome (GOLD analysis project Ga0315298, IMG submission 203077) | Extremophilic microbial mat communities from Washburn Hot Springs, YNP, Wyoming, USA - WHS_1_MG | ecosystem: Environmental > Aquatic > Thermal springs > Hot (42-90C) | place: USA: Wyoming...
TCCGACCGCCTCTATTTCGAGCCTCTCTTCGCCGAGGACGTGCTCTCCCTGCTCCGCCGCGAGCAGGAGCGCGGCACGCTGCTCGGCTGCATCGTGCAGTATGGCGGGCAGACGCCGCTCAAGCTCAGCCAGGCCCTCGCCGAGGCCGGCATCCCGATCCTCGGCACCTCGGCCGACGCGATCGATGCCGCGGAGGACCGCGAGCGCTTCCACGACCTGCTGCGCTCGCTCGGCCTGCGCCAGCCGGAAAACGGGCTGGCCCGCTCGGCCGAGCAGGCGGAAGCGATCGTCGAGCGGATCGGCTTCCCCGTCGTCATCCGCCCCTCCTACGTGCTCGGCGGCCGGGCGATGGAAATCGTCTACGACCTCGCCAGCCTGCGCCGCTACATGCGCGAGGCGGTGGTGGTCTCCGGCACCAACCCGGTGCTGATCGACCGCTACCTGAACGATGCGATCGAGGTCGATGTCGACTGCATCGCGGACGGCCAGAGCGTCTACGTCGCCGGCGTGATGGAGCATATCGAGGAGGCCGGCATCCATTCCGGCGACTCCGCCTGCTCGCTGCCGCCCTATTCGCTCTCGCCCGCCATCGTCGCCGAACTGCGCGCCGAGACCGAGGCGATGGCGAAGGCGCTCAATGTTATCGGGCTGATGAACGTGCAGTTCGCGATCCAGGGCGAGAACGTCTACGTGCTGGAGGTCAATCCGCGCGCCTCGCGCACCGTGCCCTTCGTCGCCAAGGCGACCGGCGTACCGGTGGCGAAGATCGGCGCGCGGGTGATGGCCGGTGAGGCGCTGGCCTCCTTCGGGCTGGACGACAGCGTGATGCGCAGTCACGTTGCGGTGAAGGAAGCGGTGTTCCCCTTCGCCCGCTTCTCCGGCGTCGACGTGCTGCTGGGCCCCGAGATGAAGTCCACCGGCGAGGTGATGGGGCTGGATGTCAGCTTCGCCCGCGCCTTCGCTAAGGCCCAGCTCGGCGCCGGGGTGAAGCTGCCGCAGGCGGGCACGGTGTTCCTCTCGGTGCGGGATTCCGACAAGCCGGCGATCCTCGCGATCGCCCGCCGCTTCGTCGATCTCGGCTTCGAGATCATGGCGACCCGTGGCACCGCCGCGCATCTTTCCGAAGCCGGCATCGCCGCGCGGGCGGTGAACAAGGTGCTGGAGGGCCGGCCGCACTGCGTCGACTCGATCCGCTCCGGCGAGGTTCAGCTGGTGATCAACACCGCCTCCGGCGCGCAGACCGTGGCGGACAGTTTCGACATCCGCCGCCAGGCGCTGAACCACGGCGTGCCGCACTACACGACCATCGCCGGCGCGCGGGCGGCCTCGCACGCCATCGCCGCCCTTGCCGCGGGCAGCCTTGAAGTCGCGCCGCTTCAGTCGTATTTTCCGCAATCGTTCCGATGATCGTGGCGCCGGATTCCTCCGGCCCGCGACTTTTTCGCTCATCCTTACGCCTGTTGGCTTAACCTGACTGAAGGAACTGCCGTGCAAAAATTCCCGATGACCGGGCCCGGACTGCAGAATCTCGAAGCCGAGCTGCGCCACCTCAAGTCCGAGGAGCGGCCGGCGATCATTCGGGCGATTGCCGAGGCCCGCAGCCACGGCGACCTGTCGGAAAACGCGGAATACCATTCCGCGCGCGAGCGCCAGTCCTTCATCGAGGGTCGGATCGCCGAACTCGAGGAAATCATTTCCGCCGCCGAAGTGATCGATCCGTCCACCCTGTCGGGCGACACGGTGAAGTTCGGCGCCCATGTCGAGCTCATCGACGAGGAGAGCGACAAGGAAGTCACCTACCAGATCGTCGGCGTCCACGAGGCGGACATCAAGGCCGGGCGGATTTCCGTCACCTCGCCGCTGGCCAAGTCGCTGATCGGCAAGAAGCCGGGAGACACCGTTTCGGTGCCCGCCCCCGGCGGCGACCGCAGCTACGAGATCCTCGCCGTCCGGTTCGGCTGAGGCCTTGGTCACCCTCGCCGATATCGAGGCGGCGGCCGGCCGGATCGCCGGCGCGGTGCTGCGCACGCCGCTGGTCCGCGCCGACGCGCTCTCGCGCGCGACCGGTGCTGACATCCATCTCAAGCTCGAGAACCTGCAGGCCACCGGCGCCTTCAAGGAACGGGGGGCGGCAAACCGCATCGCCCTGCTGACGGAGGCCGAGCGCAAGTCCGGCGTGATCGCGATGTCGGCCGGCAATCACGCCCAGGCGGTGGCGCGCCACGCCCAGCTCGCCGGCATCCGCGCCACCATCGTGATGCCGCGCTTCACCCCGACCACGAAGGTCACCCGCACCCGGGCCTGGGGCGCGCAGGTGGTGCTGCACGGCGAAACCCTCGCCGAGGCCGCCGCCCACGCCCATGAACTCGCCGCCCACGAAGGCCTGGTCTTCGTCCACCCCTACGACGACGCGGACGTGATTGCCGGCCAGGGCACGCTCGCCCTCGAGGTGATCCATGACCTGCCGGATCTCGACGCGCTGGTGATCCCGACCGGCGGCGGCGGTTTCATCTCCGGCTGCGCGGTGGCGGCGCGGGCGCTGCGCCCCGGCGTCGAGATCCTCGGCGTCGAGGTCGAAAGCTATGCCGGCTTTGCCCAGGCGCTCGCGGGCCAGGAGGTCAAGGTCGGCGGCGCGACCATCGCCGAGGGCATCGCGGTGCGCGATATCGGCCAGCTGCCGCTCGCGCTGCTGAAGGAACACGAGGTCGAGGTTCTGGTCGTGCCGGAAGCGGCGGTCGAGCAGGCGATCGCGATGCTGGCCGAGAGCGGCAAGATCGTCGCCGAGGGCGCCGGCGCCGCCGCCCTAGCCGCGGTGCTGACCTTCCCGCAGCGCTTCGCCGGCCGCCGGCTCACCCTGCCGATCTGCGGCGGCAATATCGACACCCGCGTCCTCGCCAACACGCTGCTGCGCAACCTGATGCGCGACGGGCGGATCGTGAAGGTGCTGATGGAAATCCCCGACCGTCCCGGCGTGCTGGCCGACATCGCCGCCCGCATCGGCGATCAGGGCGGCAATATCATCGAGGTCGTGCACCAGCGCCAGTTCGCCTCGCCGACCGTGCAGGCCGCGCATCTCGAAGTGATGTTCGAGGCGCGCGACGCCGCCCATGGCCGCTCGATCACCGAGGCGCTGGAAGCCGCCTACACCGTCCGCCGTCTCTGATCGCGCCAGCCGGCGCTCAGATCACGAAGGCGCCGCCGCGCATCACCGGCGTGATGGTGCCGCCGGCGTTCACGCCATCGACGTCCATCAGCGCCGAGCCGATCATCCAGTCGACATGGATGAGGCTTTCATTGGCGCCGCGGGCGGCATCGCAACCGCCTTCCATGTTCAGCGCCAGCGCCTGGCCGAGCGCGATGTGGCTCGCCGCGTTCTCGTCGAACAGCGTGTTGCGGAAGATCAGCCCCGAGCGCGATACCGGGGAGGCATCCGGCACCAGCGCCACCTCGCCGAGGCGGCTCGCCCCCTCGTCGGTCGCGATCAGGGCGCGGAACACGTCCTCGCCCCGCCTCGCCTTCGCCTCGACGATCCGCCCCGCCTCGAACCGCACCTCGATGTCCTCGATCAGCGCGCCGCCATGCACGAGCGGCTTGCTCGCCCGCACCCTGCCGTTCACCCGCTCGCGATGCGGCATGGTGAACACTTCCTCGGTCGGCATGTTCGGCATGCAGGCGGTGCCATCCTTCGATGTCGCGGACCCGCCCGCCCAGAGATGCCCGTCGGCCAGGCCGACTTCCAGGTCGGTGCCGGGCCCGCTGAAGCGCAGCGCGGCAAAGCGGCGGGCGTTCAGCGCGTCGCACCGCGCCCGCAGGGTCGCGACATGGGCATGCCAGGCGGCAACCGGATCGGCCTCGTTGATTCGGCAGACCTCGAAGATCGCATCCCACAGACGCGCGGCCGGGTCGGGATCGCCGGGGAAGACCGATTTCGCCCAGCCCGGTGTTGCGAAGGACAGGATCGACCAGTTGGTGGCGAAACCGCTGATCAAGCCGCGCACCGGCTTCATCGCCCGCGCCATCGCGCGCTGGGCGCGGCCGATCCGCGCCGGGTCGCAATCCGCGAGCAGCATCGGGTCGGTGCCGACCACGGTCAGCATCGCCGCGCCCTCGTCGATCGACTTCGCCACCCCCTCGTACAGCCAGGCCGGCGCGAAATCGAAACTGTCCTCGCTCGCCTCGCGGAACCGGGCACGCTGGATCAGGTCGTCCGCGAAGAAGGGGATCACCAGCGCCGCGCCGGCGCGATAGGCATGGGTCGCGATCCGGTCCACCAGGTCGCGCGCCTCGATCGGCGCGTTGACGATCAGCTCCTGGCCGGTCTGCACGTTGACGCCGATGCGGACGGCGACCTCGGCCAGCCGGTCGAGTTTCTCTTCATGCGTCATGGTGCGTCTCCCTCGATGATCATGCCGTCAAACGCGGGCTCGAAGCCGCCGGGCAGCGTGTCGCACAGCGTGCGGTAATCCATGTCGAGCCCCATATGGGTCAGGATGGTGCGGCGCGGGCGCAGCGCCGTCGCCCATTCGATCACCTGGTCGAGATGGGCATGTGTCGGGTGCGGTCCGCGCCGTGTGAAACAGTCGATGATCCAGGTGTCCACCCCCTCCAGCAAGGCGAACTGGTCGGGCGTGAAGCGCACCACGTCCGGGCAGTAGGCGACATTGCCGACGCGCAGCCCGAGCGAGGGAATGAAGCCGTGATCCTGCCGGATAAAGCGCACCGGCAGGCCGGCGATGGTCCTGGTCTCGCCGGGCAGGATCGTGTGGGTGCGCAGCACCGGGCGGAAGAAGCCGGGCGGCTCCCAGGGCCGGAACGCGTAGTCGAACCGCTGGCGCAGCTCCGCCCAGGTGCGCTCGTCCGTATAGGCGTCGATCGGCGTGCCGCGGAGACGGTTGAGGATGCGGATGTCGTCGAGCCCGGCGATATGGTCGGCGTGCGGATGGGTGATGATCACCGCGTCGATCCGGTCGATCCGGTTGTCGGTAAGCTGCAGGCGGATTTCCGGCGCGGTATCGACCAGGATGCGCTGCCCGTCGGCGGCGCTGAAGACCACGCTCGCGCGGGTGCGGCGGTTGCGCGGCTCCGCCGGATCGCATTGCCCCCAGTCGCCGCCGCCATCCGGGCCGCCGATCTGCGGCAGCCCGGCCGAGCCGCCGGTGCCGAGCAGCGTGAGCGTGAACCTCATGAAGCCTTGACGAACAGGCGGCGGAAATTCGCGGTGGTGAGATCGGCCATCTCGGCCATTCCCATGCCCTTCACCTCCGCCAGCACCCTGGCGGTGTGGACGGTGTGCGCCGGCTCGTTGCGCTTGCCGCGGAACGGCACCGGGGCGAGATAGGGCGAGTCGGTTTCCACCAGCAGCCGCTCGCGCGGAATATCGCGCGCGATCTCGCGCAGTTCCGCCGATTTCGGGAAGGTCAGGATGCCGGAGAAGGAAAGGAACCCGCCAATCGCCAGCGCCCGCTCGGCCAGCCCCCGGCCCGAGGAAAAACAGTGCAGCAGGAACAGGAATGGCGCCTTCGCGTGCTCGTCCTCCAGCATGGTGGCGACGTCGTCATCCGCGTCGCGGGCATGGATGGCAAGAGGCAGGCCGGTCATCTGCGCCGCGCGGATATGGGCGCGGAAATTCTCCGCCTGAACCGCGCGCGGCGCCTTGTCGTAGAAATAGTCGAGCCCGGATTCGCCGATGCCGATCACCCGGGGATGCAGCGTCATCTCGGCGATCGCCTCCGGGCTGGGCACGCCCGCATCGCCGCCGGCATTGTGCGGATGCACGCCGATGCAGGCGAACACGCTGGGATCGCTCTCGGCGATGGCGATCGCGGTTTCCGATTGGCGCATCGAGGTGCCGATGGTCACCATCCGCCCGACCCCGGCCTCGTGCGCGCGGGCGATGACGGCGGGACGCTCGGCCTCGGTGAAGTAGTCGAGATGGCAATGAGAATCGATCAGCATTCGGCCTATATAGAGGTGCCGGCGCCGGATCGGAACCGCGCTTGACCCGCGCAAGCGCCTCTGTCCATCTGCGGGCGGCAGATGAGGGAGAGTGCGATGACCAGGCCGGTGATGCTGACGATACTCGACGGGTTCGGCTGGCGCGAGGACCGCGCCGACAACGCCGTGGCCCTGGCGAACACGCCGCATTTCGACCGTCTCTGGCGGGAGTCGCCGCACGCCTTCCTCAGCGCCTGCGGCCGCGATGTCGGCCTGCCCGAGGGTCAGATCGGCAATTCCGAGGTGGGCCACACCAATATCGGCGCCGGCCGGGTGGTCATGCAGGAACTGCCCCGGATCGACAGCGCGATCGAGGACGGCTCGCTGGCCGAGAACGCCGACCTGCGCCGCTTCGTGGACTCGCTGCGCGAATCGGGTGGCGCCTGCCATCTGCTCGGCCTCGTCTCTCCGGGCGGGGTGCACGCGCATCAGCGCCATGTCGCAGCCCTTGCCGGCGCGGTCGCGCAGGCCGGCATTCCCGTCTTCGTCCACGCCATCACCGACGGGCGGGACACGGCGCCGGAAAGCGCGCCGGACTGCCTCGCCTGGCTGCGCGACGCGCTGCCGAAAGGCGCGGAAATCGCGACCGTGATCGGCCGATATTACGCGATGGACCGCGACAACCGCTGGGAGCGCGTCCGCCTCGCCTTCGACCTGTTCACCGAGGGCAAGGGGAGCCATGCCGACGATCCGGTCGCCGCGGTGAAGGCAAGCCATGCGGAGGGGGTGACGGACGAGTTCGTCAAGCCGGTCGTGATCGGCGACTACGAGGGCATGCGCGACGGCGACGGCCTGCTCTGCGCCAATTTCCGCGCCGACCGCGTGCGCGAGATCCTCTCCGCCCTGCTCGATCCTGGCTTCGACGGCTTCGAGCACGCCCGGCATATCCGGTTCGCCGCCGCGCTCGGCATGGTGACCTATTCCGACGATCTCGCGCATTTCATGCACACGCTGTTCCCGCCGCAGCGGATGGACGACCTGCTCGGCGAGGTGGTCGCCCGCGCTGGCAAGCGCCAGCTGCGCGCGGCGGAAACCGAGAAATACCCGCACGTCACCTACTTCCTGAACGGCGGGCGGGAGACGCCGTTCGAGGGCGAGGAACGCATCCTCGTCGCCTCGCCCAAGGTCGCGACCTACGACCTGCAGCCGGAAATGTCGGCGCCGGAACTGACCGACAAGGTCGTCGCCGCCATCGAATCCGGCCGCTTCGACCTCATCGTCCTGAATTTCGCCAACCCGGACATGGTGGGCCATACCGGCTCGCTGCCCGCCGCGATCAAGGCGGTGGAGACCGTCGATGCCGGACTCGGCCGGATCGAGGCGGCGATCCGCGCCCAGGGCGGCGCGATGATCGTCACCGCCGATCACGGCAATTGCGAGATGATGCGCGATCCCGAAACCGGCGGCCCGCACACCGCGCACACGCTCAACCGCGTGCCGGTGCTGCTGACCGGCGGGCCGGCGGATGCGAAACTGCATGACGGCCGGCTCGCCGACCTCGCGCCGACGCTTCTCGCCCTGCTCGGGCTTCCCCAGCCGGAAGCGATGACCGGCCGGAGCCTGATCGGCGCCTGATGCTACTGGCCGCGCGCCGCCTCGCCGCGACTGCCGCGCTGTTGGTCGCAGTACTCGCCGCCGGCGCGGCGCGGGCCGACCAGCTCGGCACGGCGCGCAGCCGGCTCGATCAGGCGAACGCGGCAGCGCAACGCCATCGCGCGGCGGCGGCGGCGGCGGCAAGGGCCGAGGCCATGGCGGCAGCGCGTCGGAAAGCCCTGCTGGCCCAGGAAATCACCGCCAACGCCGCGTTGCGCGCCACCGAGGACAAGACAGCGCAGGTCGTCGCCCGCCTCGCCGACCTCACCACGAAAACGCAGGCGGCCAAGGCGGAACTCGATGCCGATTCGGCCGCCATCGCGCCGCTCCTGCCGCTCATCACCCGCCTCGCCCTGCATCCGGCGGCGACCCTGATCGCGTCCGGTGCGGCGCCCGGCAAGGCGGCCGAGGGCGCGCTGGCGATGCAGGGAATCACGCGGCAGATCGCCGCCCGCGCCCGGGCGCTGCGGGCGGCGCGGCGGCGCTATCGGAAGCTTGCGGTGGAACTGGCCGGACAGAAGGCACGGATGGTGGCGGCGGTGGCCCGCCAGAAGGCGGGCGACGCGGCGCTGCGGGCGGCCATTGCCGCGGTCGGGGCCGCGGAAAGCCGCGCATCCCTGCAACGCCAGGCCGAGGCCCGGAAAGCCGCCGCGGCGGCCGGACAGGCGCATGACCTCGTCGGCGTCATCTCCCGCCTTGAGCGCGCCCGCGCCGCCGCGGCGCGGCAGGAAGCCGCCGCGCGCATCGCACCGGCAACACCGAAAGCGCTTGCCGGCGCGCCGGTCGCCGGCAAGCTGGTCCGTGCCTTCGCCAGCGCCACGGCCACCGGCCCGGCCACCGGCGATACCTTCGCCGCGGCTCCCGGCGCCGTGGTCAGCGCCACGTGCGGCGGCAACGTGGTGTTCGCGAAGCCCTTCGCCAGCTATGGCAAGCTGATGATCATCGACTGCGGCGGCGGATACGATTTCGTGATGGCGGGGTTCCAGCAGTTCGATGTATCGGTAGGCCAGCATGTCGAGCCCGGCCAGCCCGTCGGACGGATGCCGGCATTCGATGTGCACAATCCGGGAAACCAGCCGCGCCTCTATGTCGAGCTGCGGCACGACGGGAAGGCGGTCGACCCGGCGTCACGATTCGGTTCCGGGCCGGGGGAACGCTGAAACCATGGCGGCCGGCTCTGGACTTCCGGCCCAGCCGCACTATTGGTGGCAGAGATGATGAGGATGGCGCGTATGAAGTTGAGGACCTCTCTGTTGATCACGGCCACGTTCGCGGTCGGCATCGGCGTCGGCATGGTGGCGCCCGCGGTGCATGATGCCCTGGCCGGCGTTCGCCAGAGCGACGAGACCTATCGCCAGCTGGGTCTGTTCGAGAACATCTTCCAGCGGATCCGGGCCGACTACGTGGTGCCCGAACCCTCGAAGAAGCTGATCTACGATGCGATGAACGGCATGCTGACGGGGCTCGACCCGCACAGCGCCTACATGAACGCCCAGCAGTACAAGGACATGAAGGCCGAGACCTCCGGCCAGTTCGGCGGGCTCGGCATCGAGGTGACCGAGGCGGGCGGCTTCATCAAGGTGATCACCCCCATCGACGGCACACCGGCCGCCAAGGCCGGAATCAAGCCCGGCGATCTGATCGTGGCGATCGACGGCAAACCGATGGTCGGCGTGACGCTGGACAAGGCGGTCGACCGGATGCGCGGCCCGGCCGGCAGCAAGATCGATATCACGATCAAGCGCCCCGGCGTCGACAAGCCGGTGCACGTCACCCTGACCCGCGCGATTATCCATGTCCACGCGGTCAAGACGGCGCTTTACGGCGATGTCGGCTATCTTCGCCTCGCCAGCTTCTCCGAGAACGCGAATCGCGACATCCGCCGCGGCGTGGCGAAGCTCAAGGCCGAAAGCCACGGCAAGGTGGACGCCTATATCCTCGACCTTCGCAACAATCCCGGCGGTCTGCTCGACCAGGGCATCGCCGTGGCCGATGATTTCCTCAACACCGGCGAGATCGTCTCAACCCATGGCCGGCACCAGTCCGACGATCAGGTCTGGTACGCCCATGACGGCGACATCACCGGCGGCAAGCCGATCGTCGTGCTGGTGAATTCCGGCACCGCCTCGGCGGCGGAAATCGTCAGCGCGGCACTCCAGCAGAACCGCCGCGCGGTGGTGATGGGCACCCGCACCTTCGGCAAGGGCTCGGTGCAGACCATCTTCACCATCCCCGGCCACGGCGCGCTGCGAATGACCACGGCGCTCTACTACACGCCCTCCGGCAAGTCGCTGCAGGATTACGGCGTCGAGCCCGACCTCGTCGTGCATGAGACGAACAATCCGAAGGATCATTTCCCGAAGATTCGCGAGTCGAACATGCCGCACGCCTTCCGCAACCCCTCGGGCCTCAAGGCGCCGATCCTGCCGCCGAAGCTGGTGCTGCCGGCCGTCGCGAAGACGATCGCGCCACGGCCGCCGGCCAGCTGGCCGAAATTCGAGCCGAAGCACCCGAACACCGACTACCAGCTCCAGATGGCGCTGAAGCTGGTCCGCGCCATGGCAACAAACCGGGTTGGCGCCAGCCAGGCGGATGTGGCGCACTGAGACAATGCCGCCGTTCCGGATTGCGCGTTCGGTCAAGCTGTTCTGGGCCGGA
>Ga0315298_1011699_pt1 | contig 10242 bp, 8 predicted proteins | sample WHS_1_MG_FD_203077 | JGI IMG/M metagenome (GOLD analysis project Ga0315298, IMG submission 203077) | Extremophilic microbial mat communities from Washburn Hot Springs, YNP, Wyoming, USA - WHS_1_MG | ecosystem: Environmental > Aquatic > Thermal springs > Hot (42-90C) | place: USA: Wyoming...
GGAACATGGCTCCTGTACCTATGGTTAGTCTCACTGAGACCCCACTGACTGGAGAGCCGGATGCGGGAAATCCGCCAGTCCGGTTCGGAGGGAGGGGTGGCGCTAACCCCGCCATCCCTACCTCTATTACCAGCCGGGGGCAACGCCCCAGGTAAAGCGTGGTCAGAGAGTCAGAATAAGGGCTGAAAGCCCGTGCCACGGCGGGTAGAAACGGAGCGTGGCGCCACCGTAACCGAACGCTCCGCACGGAATTCAGTGTCGGCGGAGAATCAGTCTGTGCTCGATTCGCCGGGTTTGATGGTATTCGAGAGGCGGTAGATCCGTGATGGTCGGCGATTCTGTTTCGCTGAGTATCTTTCGGGCAAGGCTTTGCAGTTCGGACCAGCGATCCCAGTCAAGCTGCGGTGCATGTGCTATCTGTCTCAGCAAACTGCGCCACTCGATTATTGCGCGGTCGATGTCACCCGGCCCGAGCCAAATCGTGATCCATTCGTGCTTGCGACCCGGGTCGCGGTGAACCGCTGCAACGACCTGTTCGGCGCCCGCACCGTACTTCGGAGGCAAACCGTTCTCCAAATAACCTGGTATTGTCTGCAATCCATATGCCTTGTGACACGCGATCGCAAGGCGACCGCCGTACCGGTTTTCCTCGCCGGCGAACCTGAATCCCGCGTCAAGATTCGCAAAATCATAAACCATGTCTTCTATGGGATACTCGATGTCTTCGAGCGCCGCTGCAATGGCCAAGCCATCGCTTTGAGAGAAGAAGCTCACAATAGTGCCACGTCGCGTCGGCACACCCGAGGCATCTATCAGCCCCAGCCGCCGCCAGAGAACAGCCGTGCCGGTCGCAGGCGACAGATTCCTGCATTTGTCCACCAAGTCGCATTTCGCGCAGTCGGGCGGCAACACGGTCCGCTCGCGCGGTTTCCACAAAGCTACCCCGTGCCTGTCCACGGGAACCTTGACGGTCAGTTCGGCAAGACTCACCTGCGCCGATATGCTCTTTGTGGACTCGATGATCCGCACCAGCGGCGTGCGACGCGCCGCGAGCCCTTTCTCGAGCAACGGCACCAAGCGGTCGCGCCACTGCTCGATGGTTACACGACGACCGTTCCAATTGGTCAAACGCCTCACCCACTTCGCGATGATCAGTTTGCCATCATCGAGTCGGTCCGCCGCTGTCAACGCACGACCATAAATTCGCAACCCATCCTTTTCCTCGAGAACAACCAACGTTCCTGTGCCTGCCTTCTCGAGTGCAGACTGCTCGGACAACGCCGACCGAAGTCGGACCTCGCGCGCGGGTGCACGGGGTTGTTCCGTCTCCGGAAAAGTCTCCGCCCCGGATGTATCATACAGCGGAATGAACACCGAACCCAAAGCCACCTCCTCGAACGCAGCCAAGGGCTCCCATTCAGCACGACTATTCAGAAACTCACGGTACCGTTTTCGCACATGCCTTGCGCGTTCGGCGTCGGTCCCAAGCCCGCATGGCACAACTGGATTCTTTAGTGATTCTTCCACGCCGAGGTAAATGGGCTTTGTTGTGAACAGCCGTTCTTGAGCCCGCACAGCGGCAAGAAACGGGGCCTCACCGTCTTGAGCCGCCGCACGCATCAGAGAAAGCAATGCGCCCCAATCCACCATCCCGTTGCGCGTCAAATGCGCCGGATGCGCATCCAGCAACCGCAGCTCGTTCTCAGTGACAATCACATAACCGGTTTCGTCTATGCCGCGCCGGCCTGCTCTCCCAAACATCTGCAGGATTTCATCCGGGCGGAGCGGTTGTTCCACTTCGTCACGCCGATATGAATCGCCTGCCAACGCCACCGAACGAAGGGAAAAGTTGATGCCAGCCGCCAATCCCATCGTCGCAACCACGACCCGAAGTTGCCCGGCCTTGGCAAGTGGTTCGACCACGCCCGCCCTTGCGCCGTAGCTCAATCCGCTGTGGTGATAGGCGACGCGGCATTTGAGCATCTTGGCGAGGTGTTCCCCAACAAGCTGCTTTTGCGCCGGCGTCAAACGCAACGGGTCCGGACATGGCAAATAACGGGCAAGCTCGGCGGCGAGCGACTCGGCAGCCTGACGCCTTGGCGCAAAAATCAGAATCGGCCCCAATCCCTCGGCCAGTGCCTTCGCCACAAGCCTCGGCCAATAACCCCGGACCTCGGTCGGCACATGATAATTGAGCTGGCTTGCATGCACCTCCTCGAGCGGAACTGGCCGTTCTTCATACCGGATGAGAATTGCGTTACGTCCGATCCGCCTCAGCCACTTTACGATGTCTTGCGGGTTTTCAACGCTGCCGCTGAGAAGCAGGAGCTGCGTTCGCGCCGGCGCCAATGCCAGCGCCAACTCATAGTTCAAGCCGCGGTCCGGATCGGCAATCATCTGATATTCGTCAACCACGAGCAGGTCCGGGCCGTCGCCCCTGATCAAGCGGTTCTTCTGCGTTTCCAACGTCGCAACCAACACCGGTGCATCGAGGTTCTCGGACAAATCCCCGGTGGCAATGCCAACGTTCCATCCACGGGCGCGCCATTCCGCCAGCTTGTCATTCGCAAGCGCACGGGTCGGCACGGTGTAAATGGCTTGTCCGCGATTCCGACCTCCGTTGGACCACAATTCGAAAATCAACGTTTTGCCGGCGCCTGTCGGTGCCTGGACAACAACATCCTGGCCATTGCGCAGGGCGCTAACAGCCTGCTGCTGCCACAGGTCCGGTACCACAACCTTGTTAAGCTGTGAGGCCGACAGTTGTTCGGCAATTGTTTGCACGGGCCAAAGATAACCGCAGTTTGTCATTATGACATGGCAAAACTTTATCCCGTTCAAGGAGAGATTGCCGTGGCCGCACAAATGCACCATAATGCCAATGCAACCTGTTAACATCGAAATGAATAGAATGCTGTTCCATCTCTTGGTCTTTGCATCCGTCCTCACAACGTCGGTCCTTGGAGGGCAACTGCCGAAACTGCGTGTTAGCGAAAATCACCGATTCCTTGTAAGAGAAGATGGCAAACCGTTCTTCTGGCTGGGAGATACCGCGTGGGAACTTTTCCACAGACTGAACCGCGAGGAAGCCGTTCAATACCTCGACAATCGTGCTCGGCTTGGATTCACCGTCGTTCAAGCAGTCGCCCTTGCTGAATTGGACGGGCTCAACGCGCCAAACCCTTACGGCCATCGCCCGCTCATGGATAACGATCCAACACGACCCGATGTAAAAGACGGGCCGGAAAATGATTACTGGGATCATGTTGATTTCATCGTTCGCGAGGCAAACAAACGCGGTATCTACATTGGTTTACTCCCAACATGGGGAGATAAATGGAACAAGAAATGGGGGACAGGCCCTGAGATTTTCACGCCGGCAAACGCCATGGGGTACGGTGAATGGCTGGGCCGACGTTATCGTGACGCAGGCATCGTATGGGTGCTCGGCGGCGATCGGCCGGTCGAAAACGACACACACAAGGAAATAATCCGTGCGATGGCGCGCGGCCTGCGCGCAGGAGACGGCGGCAACCACCTTGTCACCTTGCATCCAACAGGCGGACAGAGCTCTGCACAGTACTTTCACAATGAAGACTGGCTCGACTTCAACATGCGCCAGAATGGGCACGTCGCCGAATACACCGGCAGATACGACCAGACACGCGCGGATTATGATCGCACGCCAGCCAAACCGGTGCTCGATGGCGAGCCCATTTACGAGGATCACCCGGTTTCGTTCGACGCGAAAAAGCTCGGACACTCAATCGCCGCCGATGTACGCCGTCCGCTTTACTGGGACCTGTTCAATGGCGCTTTTGGTCACACTTACGGTCATCATTCGGTGTGGCAGATGTGGTCACCACCGCGCAGCCCCGTAAACAACCCGTTGATGCCGTGGTCTGCCGCAATCAATCAACCGGGTGCTGCCCAAATGCAATTCGGTCGGCGACTGATCGAATCAAGGCCGTTCCTGACACGAATCCCCGACCAGTCGATAATCGTGCCGGATAGTGTGCCAACGTCGGTACCCGGCGCCGGTCGGTACGCGTTCGTCGCAACCCGTGATTCAGATGGGACCTACGCAATGGTGTATGCACCGGTGGGCAGAAGCTTCAAAGTTCGCATGACAACCATCAAAGGCCAAAGAGTCAAAGCATGGTGGTACAACCCTCGAACCGGCGAAGCCACGGCAATTGGTGAGTTCCAAAATTCAGGTGATCGCGAGTTCACCCCGCCGAACAATGGCGAGATGCTCGATTGGGTTCTGGTCCTTGACGATGCATCAAAGCAATATCCGCCACCCGGTGCCAGGCCGGAAATCTCACCCACCGACCAACCAAGCACACCCAAATAAACCATTCCAGCGAGAGTCTCCTCGGCATGATGGCACCGCGCACGTGGTCAGTCCCACGCGCAACTTCGCCAAATAACCTCAGCCCTTGGCCAAATCCGGCTTTTCCATGAACGCGTAACAAAGCATGTGACAGATGGTCATGTGACAGTCTTCCACGCGTCCGTAATGAACGTCGTTAATGACGATGACATCGTGTGCAATGTCTGCAACGCGACCGCGTTTGCCCCCAACCAATGCCACCGTGTGAAGGCCGTTCTTCACAGCCCAATCAATCGCTTTCACCACGTTCGGTGAATTGCCGCTCACGCTCATCGTGATGGCAATGTCACCCGGCCTTGCATAGTTCTGGAGCTGGCCGACAAACACATCCTCGTACGAGTAATCGTTGCCCAACGCTGTCACCCAGCTCACATTGTCGTTCAAAGACATCACCCGAAATCTCCTGCCGATCTTGTCGGACGCCCCCTTGCCAAGGTCGGTGGCGAACTGGGACGCGTTCGCTGCGCTTCCACCGTTCCCAAACACGAATATCTGCCGGTCTTCCAAAAGAGCGCGCCGAAGCAAACCAATTATCCGCTCGACCGCGCCTGCCGGAATCGCACCGAGAGCAGCTTGTTGTGCCCGAATGTAATCTCGAATCCATTGTTCCATGGCCCAAAAGATGCCAAAGCCACTGCGATTTTGACAGAGTTTTTCCGGCAAACAGCAATCCACTTGCGTGGCCTCAAGCCCCGGCCACAAATCGTGAGCATCGAAGGTCATTCGCATCACTCGTGCCGGGAGTCTGGCATAATTAACAACTGGCTCCGCACGTCTCACCGCCCCGAGTGTCCGGACTGCGGCGTTTTCTAAATTCCGTTTGTCTTACGCAGAATCTGGTATTACGATTTGCCCTCGAAATATGATCGCGCTGCTGACGGGTTTGCTTGCCGGTACGCTGCATGTATGGTCCGGACCGGACCACTTGGCCGCTATTGCGCCGCTGGCTGCCAGACACACCGGCCGATGTTGGGTACCCGGGGTGCGCTGGGGACTTGGCCATTCGACCGGTGTGGCTCTGGTCGGGATTGGTGCATTGCTGGCGAAGGGATGGTTGCCCGTCGATGCGATTTCAGGCTGGGGCGAGTTCATCGTTGGGGTACTGCTGATCTTCATAGGGCTGTGGGCTTTGTTGAAGACGCGCCGGGTTGAGGTACATTCGCATTCCCATGAACATTCGAGCGGCGAACAAGCGCACGAGCATTTGCACTTCCACACCGATAAGGCCGGGGCTTCTGAGGGTCACGCACACCTTCATGCTGCACTTGGCATTGGCGTATTACATGGGCTGGCCGGCAGTTCACATTTTCTGGGGATTTTGCCCATGCTGGGTATGCGGACAAGGCTTGAGAGTGCAGTATATTTGGCGGCGTTTGCTGCGGGAACGATTCTGAGCATGGCTGTGTTTTCTACTGGCATTGGCTTGTTGTCGAAGCAATTCAAGCTTTCCAGTCAAACAGCGTACCGGGTCCTGCTGACCCTTTGCGGTCTGCTGGCAATCGGTGTGGGCGTGGTCTGGATTTGCCTTGCACAAACGCCGGAAAAAAGCTGACCGCTGAATAATGATAGTGAGGAATCGATCATATTTGCGAAGATTCTCAGACTGCGAGTTTGCTCAATTTGTCAGTATCTGCTTCTCTGGCAGCGAGCATTGCGGTCACCACAGTGCGGCCTTTGCAGCATTAATCGTATAATCTGCGCAGAAATCGCAGATTCTCCAATCAGTACTGCACGGTGCCGGGTCGTGAGGTTTTCCGGACCGGCCGCGACAAGGACGCAGCCGCTGAATGTTTTCTGCTACGGATTGATCGAAATACGATAAAACTGCATTTGTGGTTCGACGCGCAACCCTGACAGGACCACCCAACCCTGTCCCGCGCCGAATCCGCGCCCCACAATTCGGACCTCGGAATTTGGCGGTGCGTTTGTGGGCGAGACATGCTCAATAATCGGAATGGGAACATCCCCTGCTTCTCCCGCGATTTTGTTAGCCGCACCGTGCGGCAAAACCACAGGCAGAAAACACCAACTCAACAGCAGTTGGCAGACGCTGCTTTTTCCCATTCAAGCTCGCGCCGCGAAATGCGGCGTTCAAGGATTGTCTAATAACTGGCGCGATCCAGTTTAACTTTGCCGCGGAAAATGTAGTAGATGCTCGAGGTGTACCCGATGACAAGAGGCATGCCGATCAGGGCAATGGTCAGCATCACACTCAATGTCTTTTGCGACGACGCTGCATTGCGGATTGTCAAACTGTGCTCCGGGTTCGGAGCGCTCAACACGAGGTTGGGATACATCCCAATAGCACATATCGCAAGCAGCATGATCACCGCAACGCACGAGGACATGAAAGCCGCCCAATCCCGCCTCCGCCGAATCTCGCGCACAACGTTTGCAATGGCAAGCAGGTTGACAATCGCAAGGCAGAAAAGCCACGGCCTTGACATGAACCGCTCGACAAGGTGCGATGCCCAAACGAAAGTTGCGATCGTTAATAGCGCGTAACACACCACAAAAAACCAGATCGCTCTCGGAGCCCAAACCCGCAGTTTCTCGTGCACGGTCCCGTTGGTTTTTAACAGGGCATAAATTGACCCGTGCATCGTGAAAAGCGCTATGCTGGTGAGCCCCACCATGATCGGGTACGGCCGCAGCAAGGTCCAGAACGACCCCGTAAATTCGCCACGCGCATCAAGCGGTATCCCGGCAGCAATGTTGCCAAATGCAACCCCCAGCAGGAAACCAGAAAGCAGACTGCCCAGCGAAAAGCTCGTGTCCCAGACACCGCGCCACAGTTTGCTTTCGCGTTTGCTGCGAAACTCGATCGCAACAGCTCTGAAAATCAGCGACACAAGCAACAGCACCAATGCAAGGTAAAAGCCCGAAAAAACAGTCGCATACACGTTCGGAAACGCGGCAAACAGTGCGCCCCCGCCGGTCACAAGCCAGACTTCGTTGCCGTCCCAAACCGGTCCTATTGTATTTAGCAGAGTCCGCCGCTCATTGTCGCCTTTGACAAACAAATGCAATGCGCCCACGCCCAAATCAAAACCATCCAACACGGCGTAACCGGCAAACAATACTGCAATCAGAATGAACCACGTGGTGTTGAGGTCTAGTGTTCCAAAGTCCATGGCGCTCTCCTTTCAGCCGCGGGCCAGTTTGCCTGTTGGGACCAGATCAGACTCGTCCGGCCCATGCTGGATCTTGTCGTTCAACAAATAGATAAACACGGCGAACAACAGCAAATACACCGCCGTGAAAAGAAAGATCGACGCAATAACTGCGTCGGCCTTCAACACGGGCGACACAGCATCCGACGTGCGCAACAATCCCTGCACAATCCAAGGCTGCCGCCCAACTTCGGCCGCAAACCATCCAGCCTGATTCGCAATGTGCGGACCCAATACCGAGATAACCAACAGCCACAATAGCCAGCGATTGTCAGCAAGTGATCCTCGCCTCATATGGTAAAGCCCCAAAACCGAAATGAATATCAGCCCAAAACCCACCGCCACCATCAAATGAAAGAATTGAAAGGTCATGTTCACCGGCGGTCGGTCTTTCGGGTCCGGCGCAGCTTCCCGCAACCCCGTGACAGGTTTCGACGGATCGTTATGCGCCAAAACGCTCAGCAAGGATGGGATCGCCGGCCCAATGACACTCTCGCTCTTTTCGTCAACCCACCCAAACATCCGCAACGGCGCGTTCGAGGTTGTGTCGTAGAGTCCCTCGAAAGCCGCCAGTTTTACGGGCTGATTCTTCGCAACGCCCTGGGCGCTTATGTGGCCGCTGAAGAGTTGCAATAACGACCCCACCAGCGCCACCGGGAGCGCGATGCGAATCGCCGCACGCGCAAAATCCATGTGCTTTCTCTTCAGCAGGTACCATGCGCTAACGCTGATGACAAGGAACGCTCCCGCCTGCCATGCACCGCAAAGCGTGTGGAACAGTCTGTCGATCGAAGAAGGATTGAAAACCATGGCCCAGAAATCCGTGATTTCAGCGCGCGCGCTGGCCCCTTCGCCAACGATGTGAAAACCGGCAGGCGTCTGCATCCACGAGTTTGCCACAACGATCCAAATCGCGCTGAAATGCGCGCCCAAACATACCATGCACGTGGACACGAAATGAAACGTCCGGCTTACCTTGTCCCAGCCGAACAGCAGCACAGCGAGGAAACCTGATTCGAGGAAAAACGCAAAAATGCCCTCCGCAGCAAGCGCGCTTCCAAAAACGTCGCCGACAAACCTCGAGTAAGCCGCCCAATTGGTGCCGAACTCGAACTCCATCACGATCCCGGTCGCCACGCCCATGGCAAAAATCAACCCGAACACGCGGGTCCAGAACCTTGCCATCTGATGATACAGAGCATTGCCGGTCTTGAGCCATGCCGCCTCGATGAACACCAGCAACAGCCCAAGCCCGATGCTCATCGGTGGATAAAGGTAATGAAAGGCCGCAGTAAGCGCGAACTGAACACGTGACAATCCTATCGCGTCCATATCTGCGCCCGATTATAGCACTGACAAATCACTTGTCACGTCGCGCCATTAATCAACATTCGGATCGTCCTGTCGGCCGCGACCATATCAATATCAATATGTTTGAAAGTCCTTAATATCCGTGAGGATTTTCAGACTGCGAGTTTGTCGCATTTCCCGGTATCTGCTTCCCTGGCCGTGAGAGATTCACGGGTCCGTGCGCCCTAGACGGGCGCGCCGCCGGCGCGATTTATTCTCCAACGCACTGGGGCAGTGGCTGCCATTTTTGACCACGTCATTTTTCTGTCCCCAATTGTTCTGCCAATCTCTCCTTCGCCTTTGTTCGCTTTTGTCGGCTATCACCGAAAAATCACTTGTCGGTTTTTCTGTCAGCCGGAGAATACGGGGACAGACACGATGTCCGGTGTACCGATCGAGAACGTTCAACGTCCAACGTTCAACTCTCAACTTTCAACGGGGTGACCGAAAGGGCGCATGCTGGGCCGAATATGGGGACAGACACGATGTGTATTGGTGCGGAACCTCGCTGACACTCCGGTCCCCCCCTTGATTCCCAGCCCGACTTGTGGCATCTTACGGGCAAATACGGTGACAGGCACGGTGTTTGGGCGCCCGGGGCTCTGACCCGGACATGCCCAGGCACCTGCCGGCCAGAGGAGGCCGGCCTCGGGCCTGTCGCCCTGTTACAAGGAGAAACACAACAATCAAGGAGGTTGTAATGAGACTGCCCCGAATTAAGCTTCAGGGTAAAGCCACAGTCTATCACTGCATGTCCAGAATAGTGGGCAAGGAGCATCTGCTGGATGAACTGTGCCGATACAAGATGCAGGGATTGATCAAGCGACAGTGTCGGTTCTGCGGGATAGACCTGGTGAGCCACTGTGTGATGACCAATCATTTTCACATGCTGGTCAGAGTGCCTGCGGAGCAGGATCCGAGCGACGAGGAATTGATCCAGCGGATGGAGGCGTTGTACGGGAAAGACGGGAGGCTGGTGCAAATTGCGCGCGAAGGACTGGAGAAACAGGGCAAGGTACCCGAGGAGATCAGGTCCCGGATGCTGCGGAGGATGGGGGACATATCGGTGTTGTTGCAGGAGATCAAGCAGCGGTTTACTCGGTGGTACAATCGGCGGATGGACCGGCCTGGGACGATGTGGGCCGAGCGGTTCAGGAGCACGGTGGTGGAGGACAATCCGGAGGTGGTGTTGCGGTTGGCCTGTTACATTGACCTGAATCCTGTGAGGGGTGCGCTGACTGGGGACCCGAAAGATTACCGGTTCAGCAGCTATGGAGCGGCGGTGCGCGGGGACAAACAAGCGCGGGAGGCGTTGATGGGGCT
>Ga0315298_1011700_pt1 | contig 10242 bp, 7 predicted proteins | sample WHS_1_MG_FD_203077 | JGI IMG/M metagenome (GOLD analysis project Ga0315298, IMG submission 203077) | Extremophilic microbial mat communities from Washburn Hot Springs, YNP, Wyoming, USA - WHS_1_MG | ecosystem: Environmental > Aquatic > Thermal springs > Hot (42-90C) | place: USA: Wyoming...
GGCCCCATGTCAGTCCCCTCATCCCTCGGGTCGCCCACCCTGACCCTTGACAGGCCCTCAACAATCTCCTCCTTCAGCTCCTCGTAGACCTCGGGCTCCGCAAGCACGTACTTTATGGAGTCGCACCTCTGGCCCGAGTAGCTTGTGATCCCTGCGACAATCTTTGACGCTGTCTCCTTGACGTCAGCGTCGCCCAGGACTATCGCTGGGTCGCCGCCCCCTAGCTCCATAACGTACTGCTTGACGCCGGCCTCCTTCATTACCTCAAGGCCCGTCTCGGTGCTCCCGGTGAGGGAGACCGCCGCGACCCTCCTGTCAGCTATCACCTTGCCGAAGTCCCTGCCCCTCATGGGGAGCACAGCCAGGGCCTCGGGAGGGAAGCCGGAGTCCACCAGCGCCTTGGCTAGAGCGAGGGCGGGGAGGGGGTCAGCGCTGGCGGGCTTGACTATGACGGCGTTCCCCGCCACCGCGGAGTAGACCACCTTGTTGACCGCGTCGAAGAGGGGGTAGTTGAAGGGCAGCACGGCGGCAACGACGCCCAGCGGCTCCCTCTTGACTATGGCCTCAGTCTCGAGGGTGTCAGGCGACCAGTCCCCTGGGACGAAGTCACCGTACACCCTCCTGACGTCGAGCTTCGCCAGCCTCAGCCTCTCAACGCTCGCGTTGACCTCACTCTCGGCTGCCCTCCTTGTCTTGCCGGCGTTAACTATGAGTATGTTGACCAGGTCCTCCCTGGCCTCCTCGAGGGCGTCGGCCGCCCTCTCGAAGATCTCAACCCTCTCCTCCCCTGGCGTGTCCCTTATCTTCCTCCTCCCGACGGCGTAGACCCTTCCAAGGACCTCTAGGCCCTTCTCAGCCGAGGGCGCGGCCGTGGCCGCCACTACGCCGAGGTCTATGGGGGACATGACGTCAAGCCTCTCGCCGTCGAGGCTCCACTCGCCCGCGGCGAAGTAGGGGAAGGTAGGCACGTCGCCCTGCCTTACGAGCCCCTTGACGAGCTCCGAGCTCAGCTCCAGCTCCGCCTTCCTCAACGTTTGTCACTCGCTTAACATATGCGGGGCGAAGTTATATGTGTCCCTTCATAAGGGGCTGCCCTTGATGTTGGACCCCTGAGATTCATTAAGTAAATACTTACTTATACTTATACCTTTATTTAAGTGTCACCCTCACCTTGCCGTGACGCAAGATGTCCCTAGACGTAAAGCAGCTCGTGAGGATGAGCCCTGAGGAGCGGGAGAGGCTTATGAGCCAGGTCTTCAGCCAGCTCCTGACCATGAGCAGGGAGCAGGTGGTGTCGACGCTCGTTGAGTTCCTGAAGCAGCTCTCAGCCGCCACAGATGACGACCAGTACAAGGAGGTCTGCAAGAGTTCGGCCTTCATCGTGACCAGTGGTCACCCTTCATGACCATTAGTCGCTCGACCTCATCACTTCTCTCCCCCTCCCCACGCCTAGGTCAGGGAGCATGGGCTCCCAGCCACGACACGGGGAGCTTCACTGGGCGCCCTCCTCCGCCTCGCGACTGCTCATAGGCTTCACGGTGGCGCCCTCCGACTTAACGTTGGCATAAAAGCCTATAAAATTGACTAGGCGTACGGCCTCAGCCTGCCTAATAGCATTAAGGGGTTAGAAGTGATTAAAAATAACGAGTAGATACGTAAAAAAAGTTACAGACCAACGTTGGCATAATAGCCAGGCTGCCTGACGCGACCGCTAAGCAGGTCATTCAGATGAGGCTTGAGGCGCAGTCGAGGCTTCCGCCAGACCTAAGGGAGAGGGACCAGCGCGTCCTGACGAAGGCTATACAGGAGAGCCCCTACAGCAGCAGGATAATGTCGTTGCTCAAGTAGCGCCTCCAGGAGCCCCTCATTTCATTTCTCTTTTTATAGAATAGTTTAACATTCTAATTAATATCTCGCTTATGTTACGCATCAGCGTTGCGAGCGCCAGGCGACCAGCCGCCTAGGACTAGATCATGGTATATCCTCCTGACGTCGAGCTTTACGAGAAGTTTTGCGCGGACCAGCGTGAGCTCAGCCAGTAGGCCGTTGGGCCTCAGGCCCATAGCCTCCCCCTCCTGGGGTCTCGATAATTACCTCGTCTCCTGGCTTCAGCTCAACGGTTACGAGGGGCGGCACGTCCTCAACCCTGCCGTCGGCCCTAATCACTTTTACCCTGGCGGGCTCCCCAGGCAGCCCCCCTGCCAGGCCCCAGGGCCTGTGTCTGAACCTGCTGGCCATTATTGAGAGCCTGGCTGGCGCCGTCACCCTAAACGACCTAACTATGCCGTCCCCTCCCCTGTACTTCCCCCTGCCCCCGCTTCCCTCCCTCACCCTGTATGACGTGAATATGATGGGGTATGAGGCCTCCGCTACCTCAATGGGCGTGTTCATGGTGTTCGTCATGTTCGTGTGGACGGCCGAGACGCCGTCCCCGTTAGGCCTTGCCCCCAAGCCCCCGCCGATGGTCTCGTAGTACGCCCAGGTCCTGCCCGTCCTCGGGTCCACCCCTCCTATCATCACGTTCATCATGGTGCCAGATGAGGCTGCCGGGACCCTGTCAGGCATCGCGCTTGAGAGCGCCCTCAGGATCACATCAACTATCCTCTGGCTCGTCTCGAGGTTGCCCCCCGCGACGGGGGCAGGCGGCCTGGCGTTAAGCATCGAGCCCTCTGGGGCGAGGACGTTAATCATTGAGTAGAGGCCCTCGTTGACTGGGACCTCAGACCTCATGAGCGACCTAATGGCGAAGGAGGAGGCGGCGTAGGTCACGCCGAAGACGGCGTTCAGGGGCCTCTGGACCTGGGGCGGGGCGCTGAGCTCAACCCTGACCCCCTCGCCTATCACGACCCTAGCGCCTATCGTTACGTCATCGCCCTCTGAGGGGCCCACCTCAAGGACGTCAGAGGCCTCGAAGGTCCCCCTGGGCCAGCCCTCAAGCTCCCTCCTGACGAGCTCCCTGGCGTACTCAATGGACCTCCTCCAGCCTGAGGTCACCTGGTCAAGGCCGTACCTCCCTACGAGCTCCCTCACCCTGGCGACTCCAGTTAGGTTAGCCGCCACCTGGGCGCTCAGGTCACCCTCCGCCGCCTCAGGGGCCTTCACGTTAGCTAGGTAGAGCCTCACGACGTCCTTCCTTATGGTGCCCCCCTCGACGAGCTTAGTTGGGGGTATGATGAGTCCTTCCTCGTATATTGTTGAGGCCTGGGGGTTTATGCTGCCGAAGGCGGGGCCGCCGACGTCTACGTGGTGCGCCTTGTTGACCACATACGCCACTAGCCTGCCGTTAAGGTAAACCGGCGCTATCACGGTTACGTCGTTAAGGTGGGTCCCAGTTATGTAGGGGTCATTTGAGAACAGCATGTCCCCCTCCTCGAGCTCAATTCCCTCCTCCTCCATGACCTTGAGGAGGTTCTTGACGCCAACCCTCAGGGAGCCGAGGTGGACAGGTATGTGCTCTGCCTGGGCGACTAAGTTGCCCTCCGGGTCTACTACAGCGCAGCTGAGGTCTGCCCTCTCCCTTATGTTGGGGGAGAGGGCAGACCTCCTGAGGGCCACCCCCATCTCCTCAGCTATGAAGGCCGTAGCCCTGTGGACTACCTCCCATGAGGTCAAGCGGGTCACCTCGTTATCACGAAGGTCCTCATGGGGCCCACCTCGCCCCTCCACCCCCTGGGCACAACTATGGTCGAGCTGTACTCCTCCACGATGGCCGGCCCCTCGACCCTGAAGCCCTTGGGCAGCTCCTCCCTCCTGTAGACGGGCACCTCGTCCCAGGAGCCCGATACGTAGGCCCTCCTGTACGCTATTGGCCTCGCCTCGCCCCCCTCCCTGGCCTCCCCAAGGCTGACCCTGGCCCTCCTTATCACGGCGAACACCCTTGCGGCCACGACCTCCGCAGGCCTGTCAAGGGTGAAGCCGTAGGCCTCCCTGTGGGCCCTCTCAAAGGCCTCCCTGACAGACCCAGGGCTGAGGTCCTGGGGCGCCCTTATCGTGAGCTCCCAGCCCTGCCCCCGGTACCTCACGTCGAGGAGCCTGATGAAGTAGTCCACGCGGCCCAGCCTTTTCATTAGGTCGCCCTCAAGCTCGGCGAACGCCCCCTCAAGGTCTCCTGGGAACGGCCTCCTGGCCTCGTACTTCAAGTCGGCCATCAGCAGGCCAAGGGCGCTGAAGAGCCCCGGCTCAGGGGGGACTATGACCTTCCCTGAGCCAACCTCCTCAGCGAGCTCAGCAGCGTGCTGAGGGCCGGCGCCTCCGAAGGCAATTATCGAGAACTCCGATGGGTCGAGGCCTCTCTCAACTGTTACAAGCCTTATGGCCCTGGCCATCTCGAGGTTCGCGAGCTCAATTGCCTGGGAGGCCACGGCCTCTGGGTCGCCCAGCCTTGAGAGGGCCTTAAGCGCCAGCTCGGGCCTGAGCCTTATGAGGCCCCCCGCCAGCTCGGTCGGCAGCCTGCCCAGGGCCAGGTTCGCGTCAGTGAGCGTCGCCCTGTCGCCCCCCATGCCATATGAGGCCGGCCCAGGGTCGGCGCCAGCGCTGAGGGGCCCTACCCTCAGGGCCCCTGCCTCGTCCCTCCATATTATCGTGCCGCCCCCCGCCGAGACCTCCGCCAGGTCGACGAACGGAAACTTCACCGGGTAGCCTGAGCCCCTCACGACCCTGCCGTGGTGCACCTCTCCCCCTACCTCGTACTCCGTCGTCACCTCGACATCGCCGTTGACTATTGAGCTGGCCTTAGCCGTCGTGCCCCCCATGTCGAAGCCTATGGCCATGCTGACCCCGAGCTCCCTTGACAGGGCGGCGGCCGCTATGGCCCCCGCGGCGGGGCCTGACTCTATGAGCTGGACTGGCCTGAGGGAGGCCTCCTCAACGTCAACGAGGCCCCCGGCGCTGGACATGACGCTCAGCGATGAGGCCCCCAGGCCCGAAAGGGACCCCCAGAGGCCCTCGAGGTACCTTGAGACTATTGGCCTGAGGACAGCGTTGACCACGGCCGTTGAGGTCCTCTCATACTCCCTCGGCTCAGGGGCGACCTCAGAGGAGGCCGTCACGTACCTGAGCCTGCGCGAGAGGAACTCCTTGGCCTTCAGCTCGTTTGAGGGGTTGCGGTACGAGTTCAGGAAAGAGATGGCTGCCGAGATGACGCCCTTCCTCACCATGTCTTCAGCGACCCTCTCCAGGTCACCCTCGTCCACGGGCCTCTCGACAGTGCCGTCGGCCAGGGTCCTCTCGCTTACCTCATACCTGAGCTCCCTAGGCACCAGCTGCCTTGGCCTGCTGAAGAAGAGGTTGTAGAGCTGCGGCCTGTTCTGCCTCCCTATCTCAATTACGTCCCTGAAGCCCCTCGTGGTGACCAGGGCCGTCCTGGGCAGCTCAAGGCCCACCTGGCCCAGGAGCGAGTTGGTGGCTATGGTGGTCGCGTGAAGCACCTCGAAGGGGGCCTCAGGCGAGACCGCCTTAAGGCCGTCTATGACCCCCCTCTCCGGCTCCCTGGGCGTCGTTGGGACCTTTGAGAGCCTCAGCCTCCCAGACTCGTCAAGGTAGACTACGTCAGTGAACGTGCCGCCCACGTCAACAGCGGCGACGCGCAAGCAGCTGAGCCCTCTCAGGGCTAGCGCAGGACGACAAAATAGCCGCTTAGCCTTGCCCTAAGGAGGACAAAATGGATGTCGTTATCAGAGAGCTGAGGTGAGCGGCGCAGACGCCTTATCTCCAACTACTATACTCATTTTATTACTAATTATTTATTACTAAATTAGGCCAAGGAGGGCCCATTTCGGTATGACCTAGCCTCCCCAGAGGCCAGACCTCCCTCTGGCACAGGTGGGGCATCGGCTTTAGGCCTGGGACCTGTAGCTGAGCGTTAAACTCCTTGCATCAGCGGGCAGCAGGGAAAGTGCATGGAGATACTGGTGATAGGCGGCGGGGCCGCTGGCATGTCGGCCGCCTCCTGGGCCAGGAGGAAGGCACCTGAGGCGAGGATAACCGTCCTCGAGAGGACCAACATAATAAGCCACGCCCCCTGCGGCGTGCCCTACTACATAGGAGGGCTGTTCAAGGACTACTGGCTGCTCCAGGCCTACGACGTCAAGTTCTTCAGGGAGAGGAGGAACATAGAGGTGTTGACTAACGCTGAGGCCGAGGAGCTTGACGTAAGGTCAAGGGTCGTCGTGGCCAGGGTGGGCGGGCAGAGGGCTAAGCTGGAGTTCGACAGGCTGATAGTGGCCACCGGCGCGAGGCCCAGGAGGCTCCTCAGCGCTGACGCCAGGGTGCTTTACGTTCACCACCCAGCAGACGCTGAGGCTGCCAGGAGGGCGGCGGAGGCGGCCAGGGAGGTCACGGTGGTCGGGGGAGGGGTCCTGGGCGTTGAGGTGGCGGAGCAGCTGAGGAACATGGGCAAGGCGGTCCACCTGGTGCACAGGGGGCCCTACCTGATGAGCAGGGACCTGGACGAGGAGCTGGGCTCGGCCCTCACGCAGATGGCCAGGGGGGCCGGCATAGACGTCAGGCTCGGGGTTACCTTGTCTGAGGTAAATGACAGCAGGGTGAGGCTCAGCGACGGCTCCTACCTGAACTCGGACCTGGTGATAGCGGCCGTCGGGGTTGAGCCGAACGTCGACCTAGTGAGGGGGCAGCTGAGGCTCGGGCCCCACGGCGCCATAGCGGTTAACGACAGGATGGAGGCGACCTACGACTACGTCTTCGCGGCTGGCGACGCGATGGAGCACAGGAACCTGGTCACAGGGCAGCCCGACTGGAGGCCCCTGGCCCCCATAGCTAACAAGTCAGGCCTCGTGGCGGGGGTCAACGCCGCCGGGGGAGACAAGAGGTTCCCCGGGGTCCTGGGCGACATAGTTACCAGGTTTGAGGGGGTTGCCTTCGGCAGGGTGGGCCTTAACGAGAGGGAGGCCAGGGAGGCGGGGATCAGGTACGTGACCTCAATAATAACGACGAGGTCGAGGGCCAGGTACTACCCAGGAGGGGGCGACGTGACTGTGAAGCTCCTGGCCGAGGAGTCGAGCGGGATCATAATAGGGGGCCAGGTCGCCGGGCCAGAGGAGGTCATAGGCAGGCTGGGCGTTATAGCGGCAGCGATCATGAAGAGGATGACGGCCGAGGAGCTGTTCTTCGTGGAGATAGGCTACCACCCGAGCTCAGGCAGGGCCTGGGACCCTGTCGTGCTGGCCGCCAGGCAGCTCATGAAGGTGTGAGCCTCTGGGTAACTCTTCTCGCGCGTGGGATCTAGCGACCTGGCCACGTAGCAGGCCAGGCCCCTGCAGTGCTCCTCGCTTACAACTACCTTAGAGAAGGAGTAAAAGGACTCCACCTCAGGCCTCAAAACGGCCTTCGCGGGTAACTCTTTAACCAGTATACGACAATAGAAGGGCTTCTATAAGTAGTTTGTTATAAGGCGTTTAACCGTCCATGAATTTGAGCGTTCACGAATACTATCTTTACTTTTTAAGGTATTTTGATTATTTCATTTACTAATTAATAACTTAGGGCGTTCATATCCATCAGCACCACTTGCCTGGGCTTCCTAGCGTACGTCTTTGAACAGCAAATAGAAGGCGGCCGTGGCTGCCGTGTAGAGGGAGGCCGTTATGAAGAAGGGGAGGGTCAGGTCACCTGTCGAGAATATGTAGCCCGTGACCCAGGGCCCTACGGACCTGGGCAGGCCGTCAATTAAGTTCACCAGGCTTGACCCCCTGGCCCTCTCCTCCTCAGGTATTATAGTGACGACAAGGGACGAGAAGAGGGGGTTGGCCATGTTCATGGCGGCGTTCCTGAGCACAAATATGGCGGAGGCCTCGAGGTAGGAGCCAGCGAAGGGGAGCGCTATCAGGAGCGCTATGCCGACGGCGTGCGTGACCACTATGGCCTTGACCCTGCCGATGGCCTTGGCCAGCCTGGGGGCCCCCAGCACGGCGAGGGCCAGGGTCGCGTCGGCCACCATGTAGACGGGCGAGAGCTGCCTCGCCGTGACCCCGAACCTTAGGCTGAACCAGAGCGACATGAGGGGGAGCATCAGGCCGGCCCCGAGGCCTATCATGGCGTTAGTCGAGAGCCTCGCTATGTTCCCGATCGACCTCAGCCTCAGGGTCACCCTGCCCGTCCCCCTGTAGCCCTCCCTCACCGGCATGACGAGGGCAAGGGTAACGAGTACTACGGCCATGTCGACAAGCATCGTGTCTCTGAGGCCCACCACCCACGGAACCGAGGCCCCCAGTATGGCGAGGCCCGTGGAGATTGACGACATGAGGCTCATGTTCCTGTCTATGCTTCTCGACTTCTCGGCTATGAGGGCCTGCAGGGAGCCTCCTCCGAGGCCGAATATGAGGAGCACCGCCGGCGGGACCCCCAGGAAGAGGAGGAGGTATGAGGCCGCTGAGATGGCCCTCCCGAGGAGGAAGAGCTTCTTCCTCCCGTAGGCGTCAGCCAGGGCCGATGTGAAGAACCCCGTCGCTGTGCCGAACAGCACGTAGCCGCCGACCAGGAGCCCAACCTCAAAGGGGCTGAGCCCCAGGGACCTCAGGTAGAGAGGCAGGGCAAGGGTGTTGGCGCCGAAGACTACGCCTGAGAGGCCTCCTGCTACGACTAACAGCAGCTCATCCCTTGAGAGCCCTCTCTGCGCCCTGACGCCCGCGCCCCCTGAGGCCGCCATGTCGACCACGAAGCTCCAGGCCAATGAGCCTAACGCGTTCACCTCATTTTAGGCCTTCAGGCCCCACTTGCTAGCCAGGGCGGCCATCACGGCTCCGTAGACCACAGTGCCGAGGTCCCAGACGAAGGAGGCTGGGTCGCCGAGCAGGGAGAGCCTTATTGCCTGGGCCGCATAGGTCGTCGGCTCAAGCATGGCGAGGGGCAGCAGGTACCTCGGCACTACGCTCAGGGGGAAGTAGACGGGGGCGAAGAAGCTGAAGCCGAACCCCGCTATTTGGCTGACCTGCTGCAGCAGCCTCCAGTTCCTTATCCTCGCAGCCATGAGTAGGCCGACCATCGAGCCCTGGATAGAGCTTACGAGCAGCGCCAGGACCAGCATGGCCAGGCCCCCAGGGCTTACGGACAGGTACCCCATGGCCACCGCTACACCCAGCACAAGGAGGCCTGAGCCCATGGCGTAGAGGTTGTTCGGCAACGTCATCGCTATGGCGTAGGCCCAGAGCGGGACTCCCATGGATATTATTAGCGAGAGCCTGCCGTTCTCCCTGTCCCAGCCTATGTTCTGGGGCACTGAGAGTATGTTGCTCAGGGAGACCTGGAGCACTATTACGCCCGAGACGAAGTAGTAGACGGCGGGGCCCCTAACTATGTAGCTGAAGCCAAAGATCATTGCCACCGGGAACACGACGGCGAAGAAGAGGTTCACCGCAAGGTACGCCTTCATCTGCCTGAAGGACATCTCTATGAGGGACGTAAGCTCCCTAAGCACCCTTCATCACCTCAAGGTAGACCTCCTCAAGGGAGGGCGCCCTGACCTCGAACTTCCCCCTGAGCTTCGCCACGAACTCCTTAACCTCGTCCTCCCTGACCTTGTACACCTTCCCCTCCTCTAGGTCAATGACCTCGTAGTAGAAGGCGAACCTCTTCCTGAGCTCAGCGGGTGTGCCCTCAGCCAACACCTTCCTGTTTATGAAGTAGACCCTGTCTGAGAGCGCCTCCGCCTCCTCCATGTAGTGGGTGGTCAGGAGTATGGCCCTGCCCTCGCCCTTGAGCTGCCTCAGCACGTCCCAGAACTCCCTCCTACCCATGGGGTCAAGGCCTGTCGTAGGCTCATCAAGCACCAGCACCTCAGGGGAGTGGACGACGGCCATGGCCACCAGCGTCCTCCTCCTCAGGCCGCCTGAGAGGTCCATGACGTACCTGTCCCTGTGCTCCCAGAGGCCGAGCCTCCTTATGGTCTCGAGGGCCATCTCCCTGGCCTTATCCCTTGGCACGCCCCTCACCCTTGCGGCGTAGTAGACGTTGTCGAAGACCGTGAGGTCCCCGTAGGGCTGCGCCTCCTGGGGCGTCACCCCCATCCTGAGCCTCACCTCCCTGTCACACGGGTCCACGCCGAGGACCCTGACGAAGCCCTTCTCCGGCCTCAGCTCGCAGTAGAGGTGCCTCACGAGCGTCGTCTTGCCGGCCCCGTTGGGGCCCAGCAGGGAGACCAGCTCCCCCTCCCTGACCTCAAGGCTTACGTCCTCCAGGGCCACTACCTTGCCGTAGGACTTGCTCAGGCCCACGACCTCTATGGCGTTG
>Ga0315298_1011703_pt1 | contig 10240 bp, 10 predicted proteins | sample WHS_1_MG_FD_203077 | JGI IMG/M metagenome (GOLD analysis project Ga0315298, IMG submission 203077) | Extremophilic microbial mat communities from Washburn Hot Springs, YNP, Wyoming, USA - WHS_1_MG | ecosystem: Environmental > Aquatic > Thermal springs > Hot (42-90C) | place: USA: Wyoming...
GCTGGCGCTGCCGCTCCACCCGCTGCCGCAGCAGCAGGAGCCGCCGCAACAGCCACAGGAGCCGCCGCTGTCACGCCCCATTTCTCTTCAAGAGCCTTTACCAATTCAGCAATCTCCAATACGGTAGCATTGCTGAGTTCCTCAATGATTTTAGCTTTATCCAGTGCCATATTCTTTTTCAGGTTTCGTCGCTGTCCGTTGTCCTACGAACAGATTAAGTTCCCTTTGAACCGACGATTGTTAATGGTTAGTTTAAATCTGCCCTGCCGAAACCAGCGACAGGGCAGAAATCTGCAGATAGTTAAATTTTATCCCTGCTGCTGACTCCCCTTTTCCGCTTTTGCCTGCATTACTCTGACAAGCCGCGAAGCAGGTTCGTTCAAAAGCGCAACAAGTTTTGTCATAGGCGCCTTCAAAACGCCCAGTAACTGAGCGCGCAGAACCTCCATCGGCGGCAAGTCCGCTAATGCCACCAAAGCGTCAACATCGAGTTTCTGGTTTCCGAGATATCCGAATTTTAATTTAGGTCTTTCAAATTCTGCCGCAAAAGTCTTAATCACCTTTGCCGCGGCGGAAATGTCTTTTTTGCCAGTAACCACCGCAAGCTGACCTTTTAACATAGGTCCGATGTCTTCGATACCGGCTTCTTTAGCGGCAATCCGGAAGAGTGTATTCTTGACAACATGCAACTCGGCATCCGCTTTCCTTAAACGCCTCCTTAATTCGGTAAGAGGCGCGACTTTCATCCCGGTATAATCAACGACGATGAAAAACGGCGATTGATTAAGCCGCTCGAGATATTCCTTTACAATATATTGTTTTTCCGGACGCATTGTGAAATCTCCTATATTACTTTGTTGCTAATGCCTTATTAAGGTCTATTTTAACCGATGGGCTCATCGTCGAACTGATCGCGCAATTGATCATGTATTTTCCGCGAACCGACGCCGGACGCGCCTTGGCAATTGCCTCTATTACAGTACGCGCGTTTTCTTCCAGCTGCTCTTTAGTAAAAGATATTTTACCGATCGGCAGTTGCACATTGCCGGCTTTGTCCACTTTGAATTCAACACGACCGGCTTTTACTTCTTTGATGGCTTTGGCGACATCTTCAGTTACTGTTCCGGTCTTAGGGTTTGGCATTAAGCCTTTGGGACCGAGCACCTTACCAAGTTTACGAACCTCAGGCATTGCATCTGGTGTCGCTATCGCCACATCGAAATCTGCCCAGCCTTCGCTGCATTTTTTAATTAAATCTTCGTAACCGACAAACTCGGCTCCCGCAGCTTTTGCAGCTTCTGCGGATGTCGGGTTCTTTGTAAAGACCAGAACGCGAACGGTTTTACCGGTACCATGTGGCAACACTACGGTACCACGTACCATCTGGTCTGATTGCTTGGGATCAACTCCCAATTTGAACGCAAGTTCAACGGTCTCGTTAAATTTTGCCCGTGGGAACTTGGTTAATATATCAATTGCTGTGTTTAGTGGATATTCTTTGGTTTTATCCACTAACTCCAACGCTTTTCTGTATCTTTTGCTTCTTTTTTTCATAACTATTGCGGTATTTGCGAGGTTTTAATCTCTCCCGCTTTTTTATGTTTAGCCGACAATTTCAATGCCCATGCTTCGGGCAGTGCCGGCAATAATTTTGAACGCAGCCTCTTCGCTATTTGCGTTCAAATCCTTCATTTTAATCTTAACTATCTCCATTACCTGCTGTTTGGTAACCTTGCCAACTTTTTCCTTATTCGGTTTACCTGAACCTGTGGCAATGCCAGCGGCTTTCTTCAATAAAACCGCAGCAGGAGGAGTCTTGGTAATGAATTTGAAAGATTTATCCTGAAAAACCGTGATTACTACCGGGATAATCATCCCCTGCTGGTCTTTTGTGGCGGCGTTGAATTCCTTGCAAAACGCCATGATGTTAACACCGTGCTGACCAAGAGCAGGACCAACCGGAGGCGACGGATTTGCCTGACCGCCCGGTATCTGCAATTTAATTATCGCTGTAACTTTTTTTGCCATAATTAATAAAAACCCTTTTATTTATTCCTTTTTTTGATTTTGTCAATAGAATTTTTGAAAAATCGTGATTTTACACCTTTTCAACCTGCCAGTATTCAAGTTCCACAGGTGTATTACGACCAAAAATATTGACCGTTACCTTCAGTTTTCCTCGTTCGGCGTCAATCTCTTCAATCACACCGCTGAAATTCAGGAACGGTCCATCGTTTATCTTGACGGTTTCGCCGACACTGTGCTCAACCTTCGGTTTTTCACGTTCTTCTGACTCGCTGATTCTGGACTTGATTTCTTCAACTTCCTCATCAGGGACGGGCACAGGACGGTCTCCACCAATAAAACCGATTACACCTTGTGTTTCCTGAATGAAATACCACGGCTTTTCGAGAGGTTTGTTATTCTCATCAAGCAAAATCATCTTGATGTAAACATAGCCAGGGTGGAGTTTCCTGCGGGTTACTTTTTTCTTCCCGCCGCGAACCTCCACGACCTTCTCTTCCGGAACGAGCACTTCCTTAATGTAATCGGCCATTTCTTCGACCTTCATTCGCTTTTCGATGCTCTCTTTAACTTTATGCTCGTATCCGGAGAGCGTATGTAATACAAACCATTGTGGCTTCATTTTAGTCAGGCATTATGCCGCGGTTAACCAGTTAATAAACAAAACAAGGAAAAAGTCCACGCCAACGATGAATAATCCCAAAACAATCGTAACAAATAAGACGACAACTGTTGAACCTTTTAATTCTTCAGGGCCGGGCCAGGTGCATTTGCGAAGCTCTTCCCGCGTTTCCTGAATAAAAATATTGAGCTTCATCAGATAGCCCTTTTTCCACAGCCATGCGAAGATTGCGGCTATGATTACCGTTAATATAATTGTTTTTAAATCCATGTTTGCAAATCGTTGGCGGAGAGGGAGGGATTCGAACCCCCGATGGCTGTTAAGCCATAACGGTTTTCAAGACCGCCGCATTCGACCACTCTGCCACCTCTCCATCTCAAAAACCCTGGCAGGGTGGGAGGGACTCGAACCCCCAACAGGCGGTTTTGGAGACCGCTACTCTACCAATTGAGCTACCACCCTACCGCTGTTAAAATTTTGTCTCATCAAGTAATATATCACAGGCGCCAGGCTTTTTCTAATTTACCCGGCGCCTGCATAAATGTTATTCGATTACTTCGGTGATACGTCCAGCGCCAATTGTCTTACCACCTTCACGGATAGCGAAGCGTTGTCCACGCTCCAAAGCTACAGGCGCGATAAGTTTAATTTCCAGCGAGACATTATCGCCGGGCATTACCATTTCCACGCCATCCGGCAGTTTAATTGTCCCAGTAACGTCTGTTGTCCGGAAGTAGAACTGCGGTCTGTAGTTGCTGAAGAATGGGGTATGACGACCACCTTCTTCCTTCGAAAGGACGTAAACTTCTGCCTTGAAATGAGTGTGCGGCGTGATTGTGCCCGGTTTGGCAAGCACCATACCACGTTCTACTTCATCCTTCTTGATACCTCTCAGAAGGACACCAACGTTATCACCAGCCCTTGCAGAGTCGAGAATCTTACGGAACATTTCAATGTCAGTCGCCACTGTCTTACGGGTTTCACGCAGACCGACAATTTCGACTTCATCCATTCTCTTGAGTTCGCCACGTTCAACACGACCGGTCACAACTGTACCACGACCTTCAATGTTGAACACGTCCTCAATACTCATGAGGAATGGCTTATCAATTTCACGAACTGGCTCCGGAATGAAACTGTCAATGGCATCCAAAAGTTGTTGGATAGCCTCTGCAGCTTTCGGGTCGCCGGCAAGGGCGGCTTTGGCGCTGCCACGGATAATCGGGGTCTTGTCCCCAGGGAATCCGTATTTGTTGAGCAAATCACGGAGTTCCATCTCGACGAGTTCGAGCAATTCCGGATCGTCAACAAGGTCAACTTTATTCAGGAAGACAACAATTGCCGGCACACCGACCTGACGCGCAAGCAGGATGTGCTCACGTGTTTGGGGCATCGGACCTTCTGCGGCGTCAACCACAAGGATAGCGCCATCCATCTGAGCGGCGCCTGTGATCATGTTCTTGATGTAGTCCGCATGACCCGGGCAGTCAATGTGGGCGTAATGGCGCTTATCGCTCTCGTATTCAACGTGTGATACTGCAATTGTGACGGTCTTAGTCTCGTCACGGACAGTACCACCCTTAGTAATTTCTGAATACGGAACGAACTTCGCGAGTCCTTTCTTTGACTGGACTGCAAGGATCGCCGCGGTTAAAGTTGATTTACCATGGTCAATATGACCAATTGTACCCACGTTAACATGCGGTTTTGTCCGCTGGAATTGCTCTTTAGCCATGATTACTCCTGATTATTTTAGTTTTATAACAACTCTTTATGGAGCCCATGACCAGGATTGAACTGGTGACCTCATCCTTACCAAGGATGCGCTCTACCGACTGAGCTACATGGGCCCCAAAATCTATTAGTTTTTTCAAAGATACAACAATCCACTTCTGTGCCTCTTTTTGCAAGAGGAACACAGAACCGACTTAATTGTTTTAACTATGTTGGCAAAATTTATGCCAATTTAATTTTTTGTCAATATTTAATTTTGTAAAAAATTGATTCGCTTACAAGTTACTAATTGTTAATATTGTAAACATCTAAAAACGATTATTAATTATCCGTAAAAAATGGAAAAAATCAATAAAAATTTCTCCACAGAAGTTTTTTTTATTATTCTGTGTTTGCTTATGCTGGTTACCATTCCTACAAATGCCCAGAGGAGAATGGAGTTTTTAGGACGGGGTTTAATCGCAATTCCAACAGGAAAAAACCAGGTCTATTTAAGCTGGCGACTTCTGGGGACTGACCCGCCGGATATCGGTTTCAACGTTTACAGAATTACAGACACTAATAAACCGGTCAAACTCAATAACGAACCAATAATAAGTTCCACAGATTACATTGATAAAAGCGTAAATTTTTCACTTAAAAATACTTATTTTGTCAGACCAGTTCTTGGAAAACACGAACTCGAGCCGTCGAAATCTTTTGTTTTAAATCCAGACCCGCCTTTGAGACAGTATTTACCAATTAAACTCCGGACACCGCCGGGTTATTCGCCTAACGATTGTTCTGTTGGCGACCTTGACGGAGACGGCGAATACGAAATTGTCGTCCATCAGGTCGGCAGGGGGAAAGATAATTCGCAGGCTGGTTTTACTACCGAACCAATTCTTGAAGCATACAGACTAGACGGAACATTTTTGTGGCGTATTAATCTCGGCAAAAACATTCGCGAAGGGGCTCATTATACACAATTCCTCGTCTATGACTTTGACGGAGACGGAAAGGCAGAGGTTGCCTGCAAAACTGCAGATGGCACTGTTGACGGAACAGGCAAAATAATAGGAAATCCAAATGCAGACTGGCGAAATAAGGATGGCAAGATTCTCAATGGTCCTGAATATTTAACTGTATTTGACGGCGAAACAGGTGCAGCAATTTTTACTACACATTATATTCCGCCGCGTGGCAAAGTGGCTGATTGGGGAGACACAACAGGAAACAGATGCGACCGTTTTCTTGCAGCAGTGGCGTATCTTGACGGTAAAAATCCGAGCATGATATTTTGCCGCGGATATTACACAAGAACCGTGATTGCCGCATGGGATTTCACGGATAAAAAACTAAAACTCCGCTGGGTTTTTGACTCCGACTCCGGCAACCCTGAAGATCGGAAATACCGCGGCCAAGGCAATCATAATCTCAGTGTCGGCGACGTTGACGGTGATGGCAAAGACGAGATTGTTTACGGGGCATGCACGATTGACGATAACGGGAAAGGATTATATTCAACCGGCTGGGGTCATGGCGATGCAATGCACTTATCTGATATAGACCCTGAACGCCCCGGACTTGAAGTATTCTCAATTCATGAGAGACCATCGCACACAAACGGCGTTTCATTTTATGAAGCAAAAACGGGCAAGATTATATGGGGCAAAAAATCCGCCGATGTTGCCCGCGGTCTCGCGGCAGATATTGACCCGAGATATAAGGGCTATGAAATGTGGGCGTTTGGCGAAGGGCTTTCAGGCTTATGGAATACTAAAGGCGAGGTTATTTCTCAAAGAGCGCCACGCACATGCAACTTTGCTGTATGGTGGGATGGTGATCTTTTAAGGGAATTGTTAGACCGTAATTATATCTGGAAATGGGACTGGACAAATTCTACATTGCAGACCCTTCTTGTGGCAGAAGAATGTGTCGCTAATAACGGAACAAAGTCAACCCCAGCACTCTGCGCCGATATACTCGGCGACTGGCGGGAAGAGGTAATCTGGAGAACATCTGATAATCAGGAACTCAGGATCTACATAACCACAATACCATCGCAACACAGAATTTTTACCCTTATGCATGAACCACAATACCGCTTGAGTGTTGCATGGCAGAATGTCGGATACAATCAGCCTACGCAGTTAGGATTTTACCTCGGTGAAGGAATGGATAAACTGCCATCATTGAATATCACTACAAACAGGATCAAGTAAAACATCTTCAGTAAGAATTTTGATTATAATTTGGACATCCCTGCCAACCATAGTTTTTCATTGATTTAACTGATTCCAATATTACATTTACAGGCATGAGGAAAAGCAATTTGGTAACAGTTTGTTTAATTTTTTATTTGTTATGTGGATTCGGTTTATACGGGCAGAACAATGATAAACCGTCTGCAAGAGTTACAAAAAATATTGCGGGATGGACAGTCCGGGTTGACACACGGCTTCTTACACCCCCAAATGCGGAACTTGGAGAACGAACGCTTAAATTTCTTGAGGCAAAATTAATCGATATAACTTATGTTGTGCCCAAAGAACGTCTTGTTGACCTGCAAAAAGTAACTATAGTTGTGGATTTAAACTGCGGAAAATTAAATTCTATTCAATACCATCCCAGTGTCGGCTGGCTAAAGGAACACGGTTACGAACCTGAACTTGCAAAGTGCGTCCATATTCCCATTGCGGCTCAATTACCTACGCAACGAAATGTCCGGGAACAACCATGGGTCATCCTCCACGAACTTGCCCACGCCTACCACGACCAGGTACTTGACTTTGAAAACCGGGAGATAATCGAAGCATTTGAAAAATATAAACAGAGCGGCAGAGGCAATGCTACATTGCTTTTTAATGGGACGCGTGTAAAACATTACGCCCTGACAGACCATAAAGAGTTTTTCGCTGAAATGACAGAAGCATATTTCGGAGTCAACGATTTCTTCCCGTTTAACCGCGCCGAATTAATGGTCTATGAACCGGAAATCTACAAATTAATGTATTCAATCTGGGAAGTGAAAAAGTAATACTTTTTTAGGAAACTGATTCAGACAATTTTTCTAAAGAGAGTGTGAATAAAAATATTAGTACTGCGTCAAATGCTTGTGTAAAAAATTAAAAATAAGCCTATGAAAAATAACATAAGCCGTAGATTTTTTGTTAAAACAGTCGCATTCGGCGCAACAGCGCCGTTTATTCTTCCATCCCATATCTGGTCTGCCGAGGTAAAACCTAACGATAAGATCACAATGGGATTTATCGGGGTTGGGACGCAGGGACGTTATCTGCTGGGTGGTTTCATGAACGACCCGCAGGTGCAGGTTCTTGCTGTCTGCGATGTGGACACAACACGCAGGGAATTCAGTAAAAAGACAGTGGAAGATTTTTATTCTAAAAAGACTGGGCAAGACTACAAAGGGTGCGACGCTTACAACGATTTCCGCGATTTGCTAAAGAGAAAAGACATCGATACGGTGTGCATTGCAACACCTGACCACTGGCATGCAATTCCGGCTATCCTCGCATGCAAGGAAGGCAAGGATATATATTGCGAAAAGCCGCTTTCTCTTACAATTGCCGAGGCGCGCGCAATGGTAAAAGCAGTCAGAAAATACAACCGCGTGTTTCAAACCGGCAGCATGCAAAGGTCCTCCCGCGAATTTCTGAAGGCTTGCGAACTCGTCCGTAATGGCAAAATTGGGGAAGTAAAAGAAGTGTATGTTAATGTGGGTGGGCCAAGCAAATGGTGTGACTTGCCGGAGGAACCAATGGAACCGGGACTTGACTGGAATATGTGGCTTGGGCAGGCGCCGATGCGTCCGTATAACTCTGTTCTGAGTCCCCGCGGTGTCCATAAGCACTTTCCTGCATGGCGAAATTACCGAGAGTACTCAGGTGGTGGTATGACTGACTGGGGTGCGCATCATTTTGATATTGCCCAATGGGGACTTGGAATGGACGAAAGCGGTCCGACAGAGATATATCCGCCTGATGGCAAAGAATTTAAGCGCCTGACATATAAATACGCCAATGGGGTTGTTATGTATCACGGGGGTCTTTCTGGTTATAATTACGGGGTTGTTTTCGTTGGCACAAAGGGTAAGATTTGCGTTGATCGCGGTCGCTTCCTTGCAGAGCCGGAGGAAATTGCAGCAGATTACAAAATAGGTTCGGATAAGATTAAGTTATATCAAAGTTCAAATCATCTTAAAGACTTCCTCAATTGCGTAAAGAGTCGGCAGCGTCCTATCTGCGATGTAGAGATTGGTTGCAGGTCTGTGACAGTGTGTCATTTAGGAAATCTCGCTTACTGGTACAAACGTCCGCTGAAATGGGATCCTGTCAAAGAACGATTTATTGGCGATGAAGAAGCAAATACATGGCTCGACCGACCAAAACGCGCTCCATGGGATAAAGCAATTGAAGGGGTAATCTAATCCCTAAGGTTAAAACTCATAACAGTCTGACTCTGGCTTTTTGCCTGCCCTGTCCAATTAACGTGGTAAAATAGCATTAGTGCCATGACCAAATTGGACAGGGTTTTATTTTTAGTCTATTAATCTTGCTTAATTCATCAATCTTCCGGCAATGGTTTGTCCTTGGTTTCCGGAGCCCAGATTAAAGCAATGAGTCCGAGGAAAAATATTGAGGACATGATTGTTGCAACCGTTCTGAATGGCATGATAGTCGTCAGATAACTAAAAACCATAGGCGCAGGCGCAGCTAAAAACCGAACCGTATTGTAACAAAAACCGACGCCTGTACCACGCAGTCTCGTCGGGAACAGTTCTGGGAAATAGATTGAATATCCTGCAAACACGGAGAGTGTGGCAAATCCCATCATCGGCAGCATCCAGTATGCATCTGTGGCTTTACGCAGGAAATTGAAAACGAATGTAACAATTCCGGCGCATAATATAAATGAGATAAAGAATGCAATCTTTCTCCCGAATTTAGAAGCCGCCCATGTAAACGCCATCATTCCTAAAAACGCTCCTGCGTCCTGTAATGCGGTTCCCCAGCCACGGACTGTGTCAATTGTTTTCTGATCAGCGCCTTTGAGAGCCTCTGAGATTAATTCCGGCGAATAAAATCCAATGCCCCACAATCCTATCATTCCCGAAAGTCCAAGCAGAAGACCGACTATTGCGTTTCGCCTCCATCTTTTGTCTTTGAAAAGGTCAATCGGCGAACCAACCTTTCTTTTTATTTCTCCACGTTCTGCCGCTTCTTTTGCTTTCTTCCATGCATCGGGTTCTTTGAGGATGAAAATGATTGGGATGGCAAGCAAAGCGGGAAGTATTCCCACAAAGAAAATTACACGCCATCCTGCATATCCGTGCCAGAAATTTTCCATTCCGGGCGGGATTTTAAGACTTATCAGAGAACCCATAATGTTACCTGTTGCAGAGAGCGCCTGCAATGAGCCAAGCGCAGCAGATCTGAAGTTTGTCGGAACACTCTCGGCTACAAGCGTTGTTGCAGAGCCAAACATTCCGCCTACACCAAGTCCAACCAAAAACCTGAACAGCAGGAACTGGTCTATCGTCTGGGCAACGCCGGAAAGACCCGTGAACCCCGAATATACAATCAACGTAGCCACCATAGTTTTTTTGCGTCCCCATTTATCGCTCAACATTCCGAATATTATTCCCCCCGTTGCCCAGCCAAGAATCATGACTGTAGTGGCTTTGCCTATGTATTTTTTAATTGTGTCTTCGACTTCCTTCTTTTGTTTTTCATCAACAGATTGTGTGGAGGATGGCTGACTTTGGGTCGACGGCGGTTGTGCGGATTCACCAGCAGAAGATTTATTTTGGGAATAAGTCTGTTTATACACGAGTTCTTTTACTGCCGGCTGACGGGC
>Ga0315298_1011705_pt1 | contig 10240 bp, 3 predicted proteins | sample WHS_1_MG_FD_203077 | JGI IMG/M metagenome (GOLD analysis project Ga0315298, IMG submission 203077) | Extremophilic microbial mat communities from Washburn Hot Springs, YNP, Wyoming, USA - WHS_1_MG | ecosystem: Environmental > Aquatic > Thermal springs > Hot (42-90C) | place: USA: Wyoming...
GTTTCAATCCCAATAAATACTCGGTTGAATCCTGCCTCCACCATTAAATGCATTAGCTCTTCATCATCTGCCAGATTAATTGAGACTTCAGTAAAAAGCGAAAACGGATATTTCTTTCTTTTCTGCCAATCTATGATCGCTGGCAAAGTCTCCGATTTTAATTTCTTTTTATTTCCTATAAAATTATCATCTACTATAAAAACACTGCCCCTCCACCCGTAATTATAAAGAACATCCAGCTCTGCCAGGATCTGAGATCTGCTTTTAGTCCTGGGAACATGCCCATCCAGAAATGTGATGTCACAAAATTCACAATTAAAAGGACATCCACGGGAGTATTGAAGGCTCATTGATGAATATTTTTTCATCTTTATTAAGGACCAGTCTGGAACGGGGGTTGAAGTGATATCTGGATGTTCCGATGTAGTATAAATTTGCTTTGGATTGCCCCGGGCAAGGTCTGCTAAGAATTGAGGTAATGTAATTTCAGCTTCATTCAATACAAGGTGATCGACCATACTAAAATTCTCTGGCTCGGTTGTAAAGAGCGGACCACCAGCTACAATTTTGACCCCGATCCTTTTGGCCCTCTGAATCACTTCCTGAGCTGATTGCCGCTGAACAGCCATGGCACTTAAGAACAGGTAATCAGCCCATTTTAAGTCGGTATCGGTTAGGCTGGTTACATTCATATCCACTAACCGTTTTTCCCAGTCAGAAGGAAGCATACTGGCAACAGTGAGAATACCAAGAGGAGGAAAAGCAGCTTTTTTCAGGATAAATCTTAATGCATGTTTAAAACTCCAGAAAGTATCAGGATATTGAGGATACACAAGTAATATTTTCATTTCTACTCCGTTGCATTATTCAGTATAAAGGTATTATCAATATTCTAACACTTTCTATTAAAGATAGATACAATTAACTTATTCCAGCGAATCCCTTATCCTTATTACTTACCAGAGAGATAGAGTACTCTTTCCAGTAATTTTTGCCAGTTCTCACGAGTAGAATTCAGATTAATTATCACCTGGGAGATGCCAACTTTAACTCCCAATGCAGAAATGGCATTGATCATTCTCCGGCTGAATTGCTCTCCCTGATGCAACCGCAGAGTGATGACACTATCTCTGGTAGATATTGACTCAACTCTGGCTTTTGATCCCAGGGCTTTAAGTTTCAAAACATACAACAAACTATCAACCTCTGGAGGGATCAATCCGAAGCGATCTTCTAGTTCCGATTTTAATTCTTTTATACCTTCCAGAGAACTCACCTGAGCTAATTTCTGATAAAGATGCAGTCGCATCTCCAAATCTGGTATATAGGAATCCGGAATATAAGCTTTTAGCGGTAGATCAATAGAGGGTGGAGACAGAATGACCTTTCTGGAAGACTTTTCTTCACCTGATAACTTTGACCTTTGCTCTTCAATAGCTTCCGCCAACAATTGGGTATAAAGGTTAAAGCCTACTGCACTGATATTTCCGCTTTGTTGTGTTCCCAGCAGAACACCAGCACCCCTGATTTCAAGATCCTTCAAAGCTATTCCAAAGCCCGCACCAAGTTCGGTTGCTTCAAAGATCGTCTGTAGCCTCTTTCTTGCAGCATCCGTCAACTTTTTGTTTTTATTATAAAGGAAGTACGCATACGCTGAATTGCTGCCTCTACCGATTCTACCCCTGAGTTGATACAATTGCGTTAATCCAAATCTATCAGCTTGATTCACTATTAAAGTATTAACATTGGGCATATCCAATCCTGATTCAATAATCGTTGTACAAACCAGCACATTGGTTTCACCGTTTTGAAACCTGAGCATAACCTGCTCAAGCTTGTCTTCCGGCAGTTGCCCATGAGCAACATCAATCTTTACCTCAGGAAGAAGATTTTGCAAACGTGTGGCAATCGCAGCAATTCCCTGAACTCGATTATGCACAAAAAACACCTGTCCGCCACGTTCAATTTCTCTTAAAATTGCATCCTTTACAATCTGATCACTGTATTCAGCGACATAGGTTTTAACCGGTAATCGGTTTTCAGGGGGGGTTTCAATGACACTCATATCCCTGACGCCGATCAGGGACATATGGAGAGTGCGAGGAATTGGTGTAGCACTTAAGGTTAAAACATCAACCTTTTGTTGCATTTTCTTCAAATATTCTTTATGGGCTACACCAAATCGCTGTTCTTCATCTATTATCAGCAGTCCGAGGTCCTTAAACACAACATCTTTCTGCAATAACCTGTGCGTCCCAATGCAAATATCAATGCTTCCATTGGCAATTCCTTCCAGAACCTTTTTTTGTTCTGCTGGTTTCCGAAACCTGCTCAATATATCAATCATTACTGGAAATGCTGCCATTCTTTGTTTGAAAGTTATAAAATGTTGTTCAGCTAATATGGTTGTAGGTACCAGCACAGCCACCTGCTTGTTGTCCATAACAGCCTTAAAAGCTGCCCTGATAGCAATTTCGGTTTTTCCATATCCTACATCTCCCACTACCAGACGATCCATCGGTCTGGCTCTTTCCATATCCGCTTTAACTTCTTCCTGGACTTTGACTTGATCCGGAGTCTCAATGTACGGGAAGGAAGCCTCAAGCTCCTTCTGCCAGACTGTATCTGGAGAAAAAGCAAACCCTGGCAGGATTTCGCGTGCGGCATATAGCTGCAACAGGTCATGAGCAATCTCCGCTACCGATTCTTTAACCCTTTGCCGTGTCCGATTCCATTCCTGTGTTCCAAGCCTGCTTAACGCAGGAGGTTTTTCTCCCGCCCCAATGTAACGAGCCACCCGGTCTATTTGATCAGTAGGCACATACAGTTTATCTTCACCAGCATACTGGATTACAAGATATTCCTTCCGGATGTCTCCATTATTCATGCTCACGACACCAGAAAAATATCCTATTCCATGTTCAACATGCACGACATAATCACCCGGTTTAATATTCACCATCAAATGATTTCTCTTAACCGGGCGTTTCTTTAATAGACGCCTTTCCTTTACAAAGCCGAATATTTCCTTATCGGTCAATAATAGGGTATTATCGAGAGTCCAACCTTCATTCAAAGATCCCTGTACCAATGTGACCGTGCCTGGAAGAGGCAAAGATTTCAATTCTGCGACTGGTGAACAATAGAGGAAGTCTCCTTCCAATAGTTCGGCAATTCTACTTGCCTGATTGCTCACTAAAATCAGCCTTGCACCCTGGTTTACATAATCTGTTATTTTGTCTAAAAATCCCTGCAACTGCCCTGCATAATTCGGAGGTGGATCAAAGTGAAATTCAATAATATCGGTTGATTCGTCTGACTTCCAGGATTCAAGGAATAACTTTATTGGTAGCTCTAATCGGGATTTAACGTTAATCCAGTCGAAATAGGGGACAGGGTAGTTAGCCGGTAATTCACCTGAGGCAATTTTTTCTTCGCGTATATGGTTTGCCTTTTTATCCAGATTTTCAATTTCATCCTGAATAAATCTGTTATCGTCAAGTATCACCAGAGATTTATTCTCAAAATAATCCAGAAGATTTCCAGAATAAAATAAAGGAGCATAGAATGAGACCCCTGGAATTCTGTTGCGCATCCTGAGCAATTCAATCTCTTTCTCAAATTGCTCTCTGATCTCCATCGAGCAATTTGAGAAATCAAGACCGTCCAATATTTCCTGATTTGTCTCTATTTTTTCAAAAATATTAAAGGTTTCATTAGCCGGGCATATTGTAACCCGTGTAATAATTTTTTGTGACCTCTGTGTTGAAGGATCAAACAATCTGATACTCTCTATGGTATCGCCAAAAAATTCCATCCTTACTGGCAATTCGGATGATGAGGGATAAATATCAAGAATATTACCACGCCTGCTGATTGCTCCAGGGAGCTCGACAAGATTTTCGAACTTGTAACCAAGTCCCTCCCATCTGCTGAATAATTTCAATGGATCAATCTCCATCCCGATTTCCAGAACATGACAAGCGGAGAAAAACTCGTCTTTGCTGAGGACTGGCTGCATTAAAGAATATGCTGAACAAATTACCAGAGACGGCTTATTTTGATCCCGTGTTAATATAGAAAATAATATCTGAATTCTCTCCTGTTCAACAGAATGTTCGATAATCGCTCTCTGGTAGGGCAGAATATCAGGATCAGGCAGAAGAAATAAATCATCCTGATTTACCAGAGGTTGTAACTGGTCATATAATTTTCTGGCATTTTCTGGTGTCGATGTAACCAGTAATACAGACGAATTGAGCTTCTTCCATAAAGCACTGACCAGTAAGGGTTTTGCAGCTCCAATAATTTGAGCTTTAAGCTCCCTGGTTTTCTTGCTTTTTATAGATTCCACCATCCCCTTAAACTCAGGGATATTATCAATAATCTCTGTTAATCCAGACAAATCAAATTTGTTCAATAATCTCTCCCAAATACCATTAGGGCTAGCCAAAAAGGTCTAGCCCTCTTTACTATTTTACCATTTTGCAAAATATTCAACGAAATATTCTTGTTTATTTTTTATTTATCGCTTCTGAGTTGCTTGACCACCAGCGAAAAATCGTGCTAAATTATACGTGGATGTCTCCCTGTAGCTCAGCAGGATAGAGCAACTGCCTTCTAAGCAGTGGGTCGAGAGTTCGAATCTCTCCAGGGAGATTTTCTTTTCCGGAATTCTGCAAAATCTTCAGTTTGATTATATATTCTCCATGATATTTTTCACTTCTACCCTCTTAACAGTTCTGAAAAGATATAAAGCACTAGTTCTTAACAACTAAAATACGCTGAAATATTCCTAAATTAAGCTAAATAATTCAGGAGATATAACAATTTTAAGCGTCATTGTATTCGAATGTTGATCATTCTCCATATTTTCCGCGCATTTGCTTTGTAAAATCATCCCCAGCAAGTTTATAATGAAACAATTTATTTTTAAATTGATCATTTCTAAGTTTCGGGCAATAATGGCACCTTAATACAATTAACTATCACAGATAATTTATGAACGATGAATAACACGCCTGAAAGGAAGAGATGTTTTGATATGAGAATAAAAGGAGGTGTAAATGAATCGCAGGTTAATCTATATTGCAATCGCTTTATCTATTTCGTTGTTTTCGCTTCCAGTAGCAGTTTACGGTAATAATTCTGTGACGCAAAATGCCAGCACTAAAAATCTCGCCGCTATTTCTGTCAGAGATCAGTATTACGACCAGGAGATTTCTACAATAACTTTTCCTTCTTCAGCACCTGGCAGTACAGTATCAAATCCTTATAATAATATAAATGGAATCAATAATCCTCAATCTTTCGGTTCAAGTCCCGGTTCATTTCTTCCGGTTTTTACGCTGGTCAACCCTGATCCAAATTACGAGTTTCTGATTTACTACCAGATATCACGCTGGGCGAATGATGTTGTCTCTTCGGAATATATTTTGATCAAAGACAAGGGAACTGCCTGTGCTAATGCAGATGAAATTAATATTCCTGTGACCTTCAATACGCCCACTAATTCTTATAAAGTTATCAGTCCATCTGGCAACCCAGAAGGGGCCAGAAAAGATGTATACCTTAAGGTGGTCCTGAGTAATACGGGAGGTTTGACTGGCAGCTCAACCATCACAATATTGAGTGAAATACCATAAAATCAAGGAATATTGCTTTAGAAAGAAGTACTCCTTTACCGAGGAGTACTTCTTTTATTTTGCAGATGCCAAACAACGGTTAATATCAATCAATCTCTCAATCCTGTTATGCCGGATAGAACAATCTTCTAGAAGATAATAGCTTCCAATTATTCATTTATTTTGACATATTATGTTCAGGGAAATTAAGCCTGGAGGTAAAAATGTCTAAAGTTAATGAACTCCTGAGGGAAGGCAGATACGAAGATCTGTGGCAGCTCTGCTGCGGTTTTATAGATTTAAGTATAGATCAATTTATGACGATACAGAAAAGTCTGTTGCTTGAACAGATTGAATTGCTCAAAAAATGCGCGCTGGGAAGACGGATTTTCAGGGGAGCAATGCCCAATAGTGTCGAAGAATTCAGAAGGCAGGTACCGCTAACAACATATACCGACTATTGTCCAGATTTATTGGAAAAAAGAGAGGACGTATTACCGGCAAAACCAATCAGGTGGATCCAAACTTCGGGTAAGGGAGGCGAATACCCGTTCAAATGGGTACCGATAACAGAAAGATTTTGGGAAGAAGCAGGTTTAAACTTTACAGCAATAGCGATATTTGGATCATGTAACCGCAGAGGTGAAGTTCTTTTAAAACCTGGTATGAAACTGCTGTATGCTGCTGCACAACCTCCATTTTTAACAAATGCTGTAGCTCATAGATTAGCTGAAGATGTCTCATTTCAATTTTTACCCGAATTGGAAGAAGCTCAATCTCTGTCTTTCGAAGAAGGGGTAGAAAAGGGCTTTAAGTTAGCTTTGACAGAAGGAATGGATGGGTTTTATGGTCTTGCAGGAGTGCTTGTAGCAATAGCTAAAAAATTTAACAAAAACTCCGAAAAAACAAAAAAGACTCAATATATCTATCATCCCCGTGCTCTCGCCAGGTTGATCAAGGGACTAATAAATAGTAGAAGGGAAAAAAGGTCAATATTACCGAAAGACTTGTGGAAATTAAAAGTAATCACAACAATGGGAACTGATTCAATCATTTACAGGGACAAAATACGCGAACTATGGGGCAGAATGCCGTTAAATGTTTATGGCAACACTGAAACGACTGTAGTGGCTACTCAGACATGGGACTATAAGGATATGGTATTTTTCCCAAACTTAAATTTTCTGGAATTTATTCCCCAGGATGAATTTTACAAAAACAAAGTTGACCCGGGTTACAAACCCAAAACCTTACTCCTCGATGAAGTGAAACCTGGTAATTTATATGAACTTGTAATCACCAATTTTCATGGGGGAGCCCTGATCAGGTATAGAGTAGGGGAGTTGATTAGAATCACGGCTTTACATAATGATGTTCTTGGAATTAAACTTCCGCAGATGATGTTGGAAGGGCGAGCTGATGATTTAATAGACCTCGGTTTTATCAGACTAAATGAACGAATTATCTGGCAAGCTCTGGAAAAAACTGGTATCCCTTATAAAGAATGGACAGCCAAAAAGGAGATTTCAGATAATCCTAGACTTCACTTGTATATTGAACTGGCAAACGGGTATTACACATCTGCTGAAGAAGTAGCTGATAAACTGTATAAAGCAATAAAGAATTTAGATGATGGATTATATGTTTATAAAGATTTAGCGAGTATCGAATCGTTGATTGATTTTAAACCAATCGAAGTTACCATCCTGCCAGAAGGAGTATTTACCGCGTATAAAAAAGCACGCCAGGAAGAAGGAGCTTCCCTGTCCGATCTAAAACCACCACATGTAAACCCATCAAGGCGAGATCTTATCATGCTGGAAGCTGAACAGAGCTAACTTAAATTAATGGTATTTAAGTGTATTTTTGATAGTACTTTTATACTTAAATGCTTGACTTAAGTCCAGGCTAGGCTATAATGACCTTACTATGAATATATACCATTTTGTGCCTGGAGTAGCTGCTGCAGTTTATGTCGTTTTACTGGCGGTCACATTATTAAGTAGACCCTGGACGAAGCAACATAAATATTTCCATCTTTACATAACATCTGCATTTTTATGGAGTTTAAGCGATTTCCTCCTGAGAAGTCATTATTTTGAGCAACACAACCTTTTGCTATTTCGAATTGTATTGATCACTACTTTGCTCTGGGCGGTCCAGCTTTATCTATTTTCCAGGAGTTTTCTACATTTAATGGGTGGAGCTGGAGCCATTTTCGGCTATGTCTCACTTACGATATTTACAGCATTATGCGCTGCCTGTTTGATTCCAACCGGGGTCAGGTTAGAAAACGGTACCATTCAAGCAGAATATGGTTATTGGTTGGCTTTATATCTTATTCCACTTCTGGTTTTATTAATAATGGGTATTTACTCTTTGGTTATCAAATTAAATACAGTAAATAACCCTGAAGATAGAAATAAGATTCTTTATTTTATTTTTGCTATTTGTGTTCTTGCTTTATTTGGTTTCATCAGTATTACTCCTTTTTCGAGAGGATTACCATTTAGTCACATCGGTGCTCTATTGTCCTCCTCAATATTGGCATACGCTGTGGTTACTCACGAATTAATTAGCATTGATCTGGTCACTAGAAGGGCTCTGGGATGGCTGAGTGTTATTATCATTGCGATGGCTTTTTATGAATCTATTTTACTTGCTGGTCATTTCCTGGGTGGTATGGAATTAACACAAACCAATATTCTGTTCTCAACGCTTGCAGCTTTAATAACCGTTTACATCGTATACTGGCTGCGGCCAATTTTCCTAGAAAAAATTGATCAGCTATTCTATCGAAAAAGATATCAATACCGAAGAGATCTACTGGAATTCGTCTCACACAAGATGAGGGGAGTTCAAAGCCTTCAGGAGCTGGGAGAAGGTCTTTTGACTCCGCTTGTAAAGACCCTGGATTGCCAACAGGCTTTTATCCTTCTTCCTGATAAAGAAGATGGTCAATTCACGGTTAGATTTTATGAACCCCACACAAAGATTGGTGCGCATTCTCTAAAAATCCGAAAAGACAGCCCCATAATCCAGGCTCTGTTTAAACAGTATTTAACACGAAAGGATCTTGAGATTCGACCTGAATTCCGGGGAGTATGGACCTCTGAAAGATCCGTCCTATTTAATGCAGGTATTGAATTACTTTTCCCACTCCTGAACCATGATAATCTGGTAGGTATTCTAGCCCTTGGCAAAAAGAATAATGGGAAGTATTCTCTGGAAGACACCAATCTGATTGAGGGTATCGCTAACCAGGTAGCCATTAGCCTTGAAAAAGAACATTATCAGAGCGAGCTAGCCAAGCGAGAAAAGGAACTTTCGATTATAAATCGTCTCACTAGAGTCATTACTTCCAGTCTGAATATTCAGGAAGTATACAACACTTTCATTGGTGAACTGAGACAGACGGTTAATATCGATTTTGCGGCGATCGGATTAATTGATGATGATAAAATCAGTTTTTCTGCCGTTTATAACAAAGGAACTTTACCCTGGCATGCTGGCGATAAATTTGACATTCGTGGCTCTGGTCTGGAATGGATTGTAATCGGTAAAAAAAGCCTGATTTATCCTGACTCTCAAATCGATCCCAATTCAACTTTTATCGGGCAATTAGCCAGGATCGGAATACGCTCTGCCGTCTTTCTACCTCTGATTACCAAAGACGAAGTGATAGGTATTCTCACACTTGCGAGCTTTCGGATTAATGCCTATAGTCATGAACAGGTTCAATTCCTTGAACAACTGGCTTCTCAAGTAGCAACATCGGTCATTAATGCCGAGTTGTATTCCAAAGCGGAAAAACGAGCACGTATAGATGAGCTTACCCAGCTTTCTAATCGAAGGCACTTTGATGAAATGATTGATAAGGAAATACATCGGCACTTCCGCTATGGTAACCAGCTTTCACTTATTCTTATGGATCTCGATAATTTCAAAAGCTATAACGACCTCATGGGACACATCAACGGAGATAAACTCTTGAAAAGGATCGGTCAGATAATATTGGAGAGTATCAGAAACGTGGACCTTGCCTTTCGTTATGGTGGCGATGAGTTCGCAATTATATTACCCAATACCCCCGTTGAAGACGGTCAAAATATCGCTGAAAGAATTCGGATAAATATAGAGCACGCCATGAACAGCGATAATGTCCTGGTTACTGCCAGCATTGGATTGGCTGGCTGGCCCAATGATGGTATTACAACGCAGGAAATCATCACAGCCGCGGACCAGGCTCTATATCATGCTAAAAGAACCGGGCAAAACAGGGTTTGTCTGGCTGCGCAATTGTTGCCATCTCCTCTTGAGCACGCCGGTCATATACAGCCTCTGGAAAAAGAGACTTTAAATACTATTTATGCGCTGGCTGCGACTATCGAAGCCAGGGACCGTTATACTTACGGCCATTCACGCAAGGTCAGAACCTATGCTGTCGCACTGGCTGAAGCCATGGGCCTGCCACCGGAAAAGGTCGCTGTGATCAGCCACGCAGCGTTACTTCATGATATCGGGAAAATTGGAATATATGATACCATCCTGAATAAACCGGGAGCTTTGACCAGCGATGAACGCGAATTAATCAAGAGTCATCCTGAATTATCCCG
>Ga0315298_1011706_pt1 | contig 10239 bp, 15 predicted proteins | sample WHS_1_MG_FD_203077 | JGI IMG/M metagenome (GOLD analysis project Ga0315298, IMG submission 203077) | Extremophilic microbial mat communities from Washburn Hot Springs, YNP, Wyoming, USA - WHS_1_MG | ecosystem: Environmental > Aquatic > Thermal springs > Hot (42-90C) | place: USA: Wyoming...
AGTTGGAAAGCCATAGCGGCTCCTTTATTTGGAGATTATCTCGTACTCATACCAGCCTCGGATCTTGACTGCAGTTGATCCGCACTTGACGGCGACTTTGAATACTTCGCCCACGGGGATATCGAGTTCGACTTCCTGCTTGTGGTAGAGTGGCGGTGCTGTGCTCTGGCTTGTGGTTGCGTCTGCCACGGCAGGGATGGCCTTTGCTGGTATGTCAAAGACCTTTGCTCTCTCGTGGTATCCCTGGATGTCGGTCTGGTCGTTTGGGTCCCAGGCTGCGCACTGGATGTATACCGCGATGAGGCGCTTTGGCTCTGTGTCGGTGCTCTTCAATCCATCGTCATATGTTATCGCGTTTGTGGCTCCGGTCACTCTGAATAGCTGAGTGAATTTCATTCTTTGTCCCTCCCGGTAGTTGTTTATTCAGCCCTGCTGATCTCGATCCAAAGTCCTATCTCCTGGAGGCTGGTTGTGAGGTCGGGGTTGCTGGTCCCGGCCTCTGTGGTTAGGTAGATGTTTAGCTCATCGCCTTGTGTGTACTCGAGCGGTGGGTTGAAGATGAGCGGCTGCTCAAAGTCTACGTCCGAGTTGTTGTGGATTAGTGAGTAGCCCTGTGCAACGTAGGTCACCTTGGCGGTGGTGCCTACCGGTGCACTGAAGAATGGTATTCCGTTTCGGTCCTCGTCAAAGAGCGTTTCCCTGTCCTTCACCATCTTCAGGTATGCTGTCTTGACGTACTTGGTCGTTGCGTCTCCGATGACGGTGACGTCTGATCCAAAGAGAGCGTGGATCTTTGCGTTCAGCTTGGCTGGTACTGTCTTCCCGAACGGGAAAGCCGGGAATTCGTCTGGGCTTGAGCTGGTGTCGTATAGGTATGTGCCAGCTGTTGTGATTGCGTCTCCCGTGTGTCCGTAATTCATGAAGCTGTAGGTGGTGGCTTTTGTGCCGTTGGGCATTTCTGGCTTTATGTCGTCTGGTGTGTGGATCTCGTATTCGACAGATATGACGGTCGATGCGTTCTGGGTCGTGTCGATGATGAAGGTTTCGCCCTCGGCTACGGGGTAGCCTGTGAAGATGCCCAGCCTGGCTAGGAGTCCCAGCACGGTTTCCTCTGGTGATCCAAGGCTTTCGACTGATGTGCCTTCTATCGTTCCCTTCCTCTTTAGAAATGGGAGGTGGTTCCCCAGGGGTCCGCCCGTGCGGAAATAGCCTACCGTGGTCTTGTCGATCTTTAGTGTCGCGTAATTGGCTGCCGTGTTGTAGACGTGTATGTCTTTTACCAAGAGGCTTTCTCCCGGCTTGGCGGTGATCTTGAGCTGGGTTGTTCCTCTGACGGTCTTTATCGCTAAGGGCTGCTTGATCGGCATGTCTTAGTCCTCCTCGGGGTGGTTTGTCTTACTTTCCTAGCTTCTGCTTCCTGAGCGCGTCCGCTATTGCCTTGACCCTCTCTATGTTTCGTGGATCTCCCTTCGGCATTCGCGGGGGCAGTGTGGTTTTGCTGATGGTGTCGGCGTAAGGCTGGAATCTCTCTTCATATTTGTCTGCTGAGATCATCACGCCTTCGGCGAAGCGGGATGGTCCTTTTGCCAGTGCCTGATTTTTCCATCCATCGTCGCCTGTGCGGCTTATTCCTCGTTCATAGAGCCCGGCCTGGGCGGCGGCGGTGATTGCGGCTTTCCATGTCTCCTTCTGCTTGAGTGCGCTGTCGCTCCAGGATCTCTTGGGGGCTTGCACTCCGATTTTGTAGTCTTCGGTCCGTTGTGGGGTTACACGTTGCCACTTCTCTCTGATCATCCTGATGTTCTTTATCTCTGCCATTGCTCCTCTCCTCCTTGTGGTCGTGCGGGCTCTTGGCCCAATATCTTGGGGTGGATTTTCTTGCGATTTGTGGGGTGGGTTGGTCTTGACAGAGCCAGGTCGGCTTTGGTATGTTCGAGGGTGCCGGGCGGCGGTGCCCGGCTGATCCCCTCTAGGAGGTGTGCCGATGAGACGTGCTCACCAGCAAGGTCAAGATAGACTATTGCAGATCTTGATTTCATTGTCAAGAGGAAAAAAGCGTGTCTGGTGTTACCCTTGTCAAGAAAAGCTTCTTTCTCTCCTTGCTCGTTATCACGGGATTCGTATTTCTCGTCGTACTCTCAATCGCTGGCTTCGAGATCTTGAGACGTCTGGTTTTATTCGTAGAATCAGGCGCCATCGTCGGGGTGATGATGGTCGGCCTCGATTCTTCTCTACGGTTTACGTGACTTTGAAGAAGGCTCTGAAGTATGCAGCCTCGTGGGCTGCATGTTTGGGATTTAGCCTGTGGGGTACTCGGCGGTTGAGGGGTGGGGCCGCCGAGGGGGACAGGGGTGGGGAATTCCTGCCTCGCGAAGCTGTCGTCGAGAAGTTGCGGCAGCTTCGCCTGGCACTAGCTATGGGGGTAACATGAACTGGGCGGGTGGTCTTATTGTCAAGATCTTGATTTCTCTTTTGCCTGCGATTACTCCGGTCCTTCGGGACGCCTTAAGGGAGTTTGTTGCTGATCTTAAGAGTAAGGCTCAGCAGACGGAGAGTCCGGTTGATGACGTTTTTGTCTCCATACTGGAGGAGCTGCTGTCTCTGTAGCTGTCTGGCGTTTTTCGGCAATGCTCGTGACAATTCTTGTCACCATGCCCTCCATGTGCGCGATAATCCTGGTTTTTTTTGTCGCGCGTCTATGAAAAGTCCTTCCTTTTCCCCATGCGCCTGGGGGAGACCTTGATCTCCCCCTCCCCTTCCAAGTCGTTGGAAGTTCTTGTGTGTCTTGGCTCTGTTGTTGTGGCATTGTTTTTGCTACCTATATGTATACAAGACTAATGAAGGCATCAAAGAACTTGAAAGAAGGGGGTGCTGTGATGGTTGTTTATGGTCGTAGTAAGGAAGTTGGGGGTAGGTCTGTCTGGGAGTTTGAGTTTGGCAGGGGGCGTCATCTGTCTGTGCCTGTTCGTGTCTTCATCGCGTCTGATTTGTCTGGTCCTTCGGTCAAGTTGTTTGAGACCGGGGGCTGTGAAGTGAAGTTTCCCCTGGTTGGGTGGCGGCTGGAGGAAGTTAGGGATGGCGTGCTTGTTGCGAAGCGGGATGTGGTGTCGATGGTGGGGTATTATGAGTGTGAGCCTGGTTATCGCGGGTCTGGTTCGGTTGATATTGTGTCTCCGGGCGGGTTGTTTAGTGTCAAATACCCTCTGTATCGTTCGGAGCTTGGGAGTCTTGGTATTGGTCAGGGTGTGTTGTTTAATGCTCCTGTTGAGGCTGAGGTGGTTGTGCGGTGGGAAAAGACTGGGAGGTTGTATGGCAATCCTCCGTCTGGGCTTGTTGGGATTCGTAAGTCTGGTATTGCTTGGGAGGTTTCTGGTATTAGTGATTTGTCTGCGCTCGAGGCGTTGCGGAAGGCTTGAGGTTTCCCTCTGGGCCTAGGCTTCGTCCTGGGCCCTTGCCTTTGGTTTTCTCCTTGCTTTCCCCTCCTAATTACTCTGGTCGACATGTATAATATCGCCCCTTCCGTGTCCTGGCGTTGGGCCGTGGGTTGGGGTTCTGGCAACGTTTCGGTTGAAATGGGTGTCGTGAGGGCGGAGCTGTGCGGAGCCCGAAACTTTCCTCTGGTAGCTGAGGGGTTTAAGGGGAGCTTTGCTCCCCTTTCCTGGTTCAATGGTCTTCTTCCTTTCTGATAATGTCACACACAAGTTGTCTATAGTGAGGGTCTGGCTTTTTGGCTAGGCCTGGCGCGCAACATCTATAATAACCTTTCCCCGGAGGGGAGTTATATTGTGCCATTTATGTCACACAGAAGATGTTTGGTGGGCGGTGGTGGTGGTTTTGGGGGGTTGGGATGGTGGGATGACAGGCGTTTGTTGGCAGGGGTAGGAGTGCGGGTGGGTTCGAGATCGTGGCTCCTGAGCGATTCTGGAGTGCGTTTTTTTCGGGGGGGGTCTTTTAGGTTGCGGCTTCGGGCTCTCTCTCCTCGAGGGTTGGGTATTGTCCGGTCGGTGGTCCGGTGACGCTGTAATCGAATTTGACGGTTGCTGTGCCCTGTCCGAGCTGGACGTTGGAAAGGTGCCAGCCGAGTGCTTCGAGTATTGACTCGAGCCGGTGGATCTGTGTTGTCATGAACTGTGGGGTGGCTCCGGTAATGCTCATGTACAGGGTGATGGTTACTCCGTCGTCTGTCCTCTCTGTAGACATCCAGACCCATTGGAGCTGACGGGCTATTGTGAGTGCTCGTTCGGAGATGAGGTCGAGTAGTGGCTCGGTGATCATTGGTTTCCTCCTGTTAATCGCGTGTCTGGAGGTGGATGTGGTCTCCCTCGTCTAATAGGAGATACTTGTCTCCTAGCTTGAGTATTGCGTCTTCGATCCATTGCTTGTTCATAAATTTGGTCTTTCTTATGTCTATGGCCTCTCGGTAATAGTGCCTTGAGCCTGGGACGTGGTTGCCTTCTGTCGTGGATGTAATGACGAGTGGGACGTTTTGGTCCCAGATGGTGTCTAGTATTCTGATGGCCTGCCATATGCGTCGGTCCAGGTGCTCTATGGCATGGGCGTTAATGCCCAGCTTGAGAAGGATTTCCACTGCTTGCCTCCTGGGTTGTGGTCGGGTCTATCTCGGCCTGTCCGGTGATGTAGGCGTGGCAGGTGGGGCAGAGGTGTATGTGCTTCATTGTCTCGATGTCGGTGGGGTTCTGGCAGGCTTCGCAGGGTATATAAACGATTCTCTTGCGTTCTTGGGTGTTGATAATGACGGCTGGGCTTTCCTGGATCTTGTGGGCCTTTGCGGCCTTGTAGGTTGCGGCCCAGTTGCGGGTGACTGCCTGTGTGGCTCCGTTCTGGATTGCATATCTCATGTAGTAGTCTCTGGTCTCGTCGTCATCGATGGACATTAGTGGAAGGAGGGCTGAGAAGGTGATTTCCTTCTTGTGGAGGGCCTCCTTTGCGTATTCCGGTAGCTCTAGGGCTTTGAGTGTCCTCTGGATGTGCATTTCTGATCTGCCTATGCGTTGGGCGATTTCCCTGATTGTGAGTCCCTTTTCGTCGTGTAGTCGTCGGTATACTTCTGCCTCCTCGAGCACTGATAAGTCCTCTCGGATGAGGTTTTCGGCGGCGCGGGCGAGGTAGTTGGTGCTGTCGTCTGAGTCTGTGAAGATAGCTTTGATCGTCTTCCAGCCTAGCAGGCGGGCTGCTAGGTACCGGCGGTGGCCGTATTGGATCTCGTATGGCGGGTTTTCTGCTGTTCTTAGGCATATTGGGGATAGCTGTCCTAGGGCTGCCATGGATGCTGCTAGCTCATGAAGGGCGTCAGGGGTAATGGATTGCCTAACGTCTTCCGTGGGTGGGGTTATGTGGTCTAAGGGGATTTGGTGGATGTGTTCTCGAGGTGGTGTCATTGTCTTGGCTCCTTGTTGTAGTCGTGGGTCTTTTGGAGTTTTAGCATTTTGGTGTTTTGGTGTCAAGGTTTTGGGGGGTTTGGGGGGGCTTTGTCCCCCCATTTGGGGGATAGTGGGACGGGCTGGCGCCCCACCCACGGCGAGACCGGCTCGTCAGATGCCGGTCGAGCCTTTTTCACCCCCGCGAGGGCGGGCGGCTCGGTCGCATGCCCAGGGGCCCCATTGCCTTGTCGTTTGGCAATGGGGGGCATGCGATACGTCCCGGCGATAGCGTAGCTGAGCCGTGGACGTACCCGAGCCGCCCGCCCTCGCGGGGGTGAAAAAGCGACGTGGAAGGGGCAAAAATTTTGGCCTTCCTTTTTCTCTTTTTTGCCTTTCTCCGCTGCCCCTGAGCCCTCGGGTGGCCGTGGGCTGTGTCTGGGGTCCCCTTCCACGTCGCGTGGGTGGGGCGCCAGCCCGGTTCCTCCAGTGGGTTTCAGAAAGGGGGGTCTGGGGTCTCCCCAGGAAGTGTCAGATTTGCGTCTGGCTTCTGTCCTTCCTTGCCTGGTCCTCGAGCCATGCGATTTGGTCTTTGGTGAGTGCGGTTGCTGCTGGGTATGTGGGGTCGGGTAAATTTGTCAGTGCCTCGCGGGGTATCCAAGCGGGTGTGGGGATGTCGCGGGTGTGGGGCGGGTTCATCCTTGTCTTTGCTTTGTCCATTGCGGCTAGTAGTGTCCTGTTAAAGTCCTGTTCGGAGATGTATGGGCTTGGCCTCCAGCCTGCGTCTAGGAGTCTCATGAGTAGGGATATGTCGGGCCGGATGCGGAGTTCGATTGAGCCTGGTCTTGAGATTGCGGCGATTGTGGATAGAGCGGCGTGGTATGTGAAGACGGCGTTGAGGTAGCCGAGGTCGGGGTTTTGGAAGTTGACCATGTGGAGATCGTTGGCTGATGTGATTCTTGCTGAGACTTCGAGTGCCCATTCGTCGTATAGTGCTTCCTTTACGTCTAGGAGTGGGAGCCTGGCTGTGTCGTCTGGGTCGATTCCGGCCTCCCTGAGTAGGTCGATTGTGTCTGGCTTTCGGGGTTTTGGGGCTGTGATGATTAGGTCCTTGGTGTTGGGGATTCTGGCCTCCTTCCATGCGCCTTGGAGGTATGGTCTGAGGACGTTTGCTGAGAGTGCTACGGAGAGGGTGATCATGAGTCTGTCCTCGTCGTCGAGGATGGGGTTCGTGATTGCTGCTGCGTGGGCGGATTTGAGGTTTTTTGATGCGTTTAGCACCAGGGCTGGCTTGTCCTGGCCTGGCAGGTAGAGGGAGACGGGTTCTCCTGATAGTGCGCGTATGCCTCCAAATGCGATGTCTGCTGCGGTTCCGAATAGCGGGCCTATGCAGAGTCCGACTCCGAATAGTGAATCGACTACCTGGCCAAGCTCGATGAGCCTCGGTATCCAGTTGATTTGTCCTGCTAGTGCGCCAGGGTCCTTTATGTCGACTAGCTTGGCGAATGGGTTCTCTCTGACCATGTCGTGAAGTCGCCTTTTGGCTCGCTTCGGCGTCCAAGGTGCTCTCATGGTCTTGTTGGCTAGATTGAGGAGTTCTGTGGCTGTCATTGTCCAGGCCAATGGGCCTACGAGTCGGCTGAGGGCTCGTGGGGCTGCTCGGATTGCAAGCTGGCCTAGTAGTGTCGCGGCGCTCAATGCGTCCTGGGCGTCGTCGAGGGCTGTGAGGATGCTGGTGTAGCTTCTGTACCATTTGGGCTGGGGTGTGCCCAGGTACCGTTTGTATTTCTCTCGTCTCTTGTCGAAATACTCGACTACCTCTGGTGGTAATCTTGGTGGCCTGCCTTCCTTCCTTGCGGCCTTGTATTCTTGGTAGTCCTGGTCGGTGGTTTTTGGGGGTAGCTTGATGTGGAAGATGTCGTCCCAATTGGGGATTCGGATCTCGTATCCGTGTCGCTTGATGTAATCCTCGTGCTTCTTTTCCCATTCCTCGTCTGTGAATTTCGGTAGGTGGAAGGGGCTTTGGGTCTTTATGGCGCGTTCCCTGGGTTTGAGCTCCTCTGGGGTGTCGGGGTCGTCGGGGTCTATCTCGTAATGTGTCGGTCGTGTCTCTGCTCTGATGACGGGCGGGGGCTGCGGCTGTTTTGGGCGGGGGTAGTGTAGAAGTCTCCGGTATGCTTGCTCGAGTTCCTGGGGGGTTGTGGGGTCGCCTGGCCTTCGGGAGACGTACCATAAGCCTCCCGGGGTGGGTCTTGTCCATGGGTGTTTGTCTGCGGTCTTGAAGATCCACTGCCAGCGTTCTGGGTCTGCCCATGCGAACCAAATTGGCTGGTAATCGTACTTGCGTATCAGGTCTGCGACTCTGAAGTACCAGTCTGCTGTGACTACCTTGTCGTTCAAGCTTTTGTATCGTGGGGCGATTGCTCGGTATCCGATGTGTCGGTGGTAATGGATCTTGATTTTGAGGTTGGGGGTGTATTTAGTGCCCTGCCAGGTGGGGTCGTCCATGATTTTTAGTATGTGTTCGAATTCCAGTAGTAGGTCTTCTGGGAAGTGTAGGTAAATCCATGCTGGGTAGAAGTTTCCGGTCAATGTTGGTGGCTTGTGGTCTGGTGTGTATGCGACTGCTATGTCTTGTCGTGGGTTCTGTAGTAGCTGTGGTATCTCGTTTATGGATACGTTGGGGTAGTGTGTAAGTAGTGCATATGTGATTGTGGCTGGTGTTGGTGCTGCTGGATGGTTCTTGATGATTAGTGTTCTCTTCTCAGCGTTGCGTTCGCTGTATCGTCTTATTCGGTCATCAATGATTGTTCCGAGTATGTTTGATGTGATTGCTTGGCGTTCGTCATGTGCGAGGGTCATGGGTGGTATTGGTAGGTCGAATGTTTTCCACCTTACGAATGTCATCAGTCGTAAATCTCAATCTTTAGCTGCTGTGCTGCGTATCGTATGTCTTCGTCTGCGTATATGCAGATGATGCCTGCGCGTGGTGGTTGTTTGAACAGTGGCTGCTTGTTGTAGAGTATGAGGTATAGAATTGCTTGGCCGAGGGCGCGTGGGCCGGCTGCTGTTGTTACTTCGGCGATTAGGACGTGGTCTTTTGCTACGAGGATGATGTCTGGTCTGTATTGCTTCAGCTGTCTCCACATTGTGTCCATGAGGTAATCTGTGTGGTATGAGCCGGGTTCCTGGCCTCCAAGCCTGCATCCGAACCATGCTTCTTGGTAGTTTCTTGCGTGTTTTATCATGAACTGATCTAGTGCTTCCCAGTCCTGCTGGAGTATGAACGGGTATGGTGCGAACGTTGGGAGTGTCGTTCTCGTTCCTAGTACGTTCGGCATGGTTAGGTCTTGTTGTGGAAGATGTTGTGTTCTGTCTCTAGTTTTGTGAGTCGTCGTTCGATCTTGCCTATTAGTGCTATGAGTGGAAGTGTTACTGTTATGAAGTTCGATACTGCTATTGCAACGATTGTTTCAAGTATGTTCATGTGTCCTCAGCGTTCCTGGTAGAATTCGAAATATCTGATGTAAAGCGTGACATAGCCGTCGTCTGGTGGGAATCCGTCTGACCAGGCCTCGGCGTAGAATATTGCGTTGGCTTCTGATGCTCCTGTGGGGAGTCTGTCTGTCAAGTTGTAGGCGTACATGTCGTCGATCCAGAGCTCGTCGCGGGAGTTGGGGTAATGCTTTATGTGTAGTCGGTGTATCCAGCTGGTTGGCTGGTCTTGGGGTAGTGTGTCGATTAGTTGCTGTGCGCGTCCCTGCTGGTTTGCTTGGTAGAAGTAGACTTCTGTTCCCTGGACGTCGATTCCTACCGATGTGATGAATGCTGGGTGTATGAGTCCGACTCTGAATCCTCCTAGGCCGGCTCTAGTGAAGTCGGCCTGCATGTCTATCTTGAGCTCGCGTCTCTTATCCCAAGAGAAATCGTAATACATGGATAGTGCCGGTAGGTAGAATTTGCCTCCTGCCGGTGGTGTGGCGTATGTCGTGTCGATGTACGCGTGCTCTGGTGTGAAGTAGATTGAGACGTTTGCGTCCTGCTCGACATAGTACTCGTACTGATTGCTTGGGACCTTGTGGACGGATATCTGTTGAAGTGGCAGTTTCGGGGGTGGGTTGACGTAAAAGAGTGAGTTCGGCATTTGGTGTCGTCCTCGTCTCCTGTCGGTTTAGTCTGAGTAGTATCCTACGACCTGGAGCCTGGCTGGTGCTCCGGCGGTGGCGTTCTTCACGTTGAAAGACTTTGTCAATACGTCAATCGATAGCATCGAGTCCTGGAAGATTTCCCATTCGTCATCCCATGTTTGACCGTCGTATGACCTTTTGAAGATGACTCGATTGTCGAAGACATAGATGTCCATGCGTCCCACGGGCTGGCTGAAGCTAATGGGGGTGCCATACTCGTCTGGTGCCGTTAGTGTCTTTACTTCGTTTCTCTTGTAGCCTCCTCCGAGCCCTGCGACATAGAGGTATCCTTGCTCGTTTGCTCTGATCACGACAGGGCCATACGGTCCCTGTGCGACGACGCGTGCGAGTGTTCTCGTGACGACGTTGTCGACATACATGTGGCGCACGTAGTTTGGCTCGAGGGGGAGTGGCTCGAATAGGTTCTCGGCTTTGATGCGTTGGTAGATTCTCTCTACGGTGATTGGAATGAATTTTGGGAGTTGGAAAGCCATAGCGGCTCCTTTACTTGCTTATGATCTCGTACTCGTACCAGCCTCTGACCTTCACTGCAGTTGATCCGCACTTGACGGCGACTTTGAATACTTCGCCCACGGGGATATCGAGTTCGACTTCCTGCTTGTGGTAGAGTGGCGGTGCTGTGCTCTGGCTTGTGGTTGCGTCTGCCACGGCAG
>Ga0315298_1011709_pt1 | contig 10236 bp, 9 predicted proteins | sample WHS_1_MG_FD_203077 | JGI IMG/M metagenome (GOLD analysis project Ga0315298, IMG submission 203077) | Extremophilic microbial mat communities from Washburn Hot Springs, YNP, Wyoming, USA - WHS_1_MG | ecosystem: Environmental > Aquatic > Thermal springs > Hot (42-90C) | place: USA: Wyoming...
CCCCGCGGTCGCCCCCTCCAGACAGATCTAAGTATCCAGAAAGAACACGCCGACACCCCAACGCGCCCAACACAGCCATGCCTAGCCACCCCCGCACAGCATACAACGGCGACAGCTTTATAAACAATGCAGCCCCCAGCCCACGCCGAAGCCGGCCCCCCACGGTTAGGCCAAGCCACGCCCCAGCCCATCCGACTAACCCCTTAGCCATCCCCGCAGACGCAAGCCAGGCCAGCCGCAATAAACCCGAACCTCCACTTAAAAGCATATATAGGCCAACGCTCTAAATATTTATAAACACTATACATGCAGTACATGCGGCTCCACCTCATCATCGCCATCATCGCGCTGGCCGCGCTCGCAGTGGCGCAGACAACGCAGACAGGCCCCGCCATCCAGATAATCAATCTCCCAAGCACGATAGATACATCGATAGGCGAGCTCGCCTACAACTTCGTAAACCAGAGAACAGGCCCCAATGTAGTCGCAGTACCGCTACCCGCCGCGGCCTACAAAGACTACGGCAACATAAAGCTCATCGTAGTAGCCATACCCTACAGCCCCGAAGAAGACCCCGACCAAGCCATCAGTAAAGCCATAAACGAGCTCGTTAACAGCAACGAAGCTCTCGACACTAGGATTAATAATACAGTCAGGGACCTCTTAAGCATAAGGAGCGTCTTCTACCCCTACGAAACCTTCAGGATCAGGCTAATCTTCATAATGTTCGTACACACACAAGACTTGATAGACTACGCCATACAGGCTTCGCAAAATCTGTATAGCGGCACCGCCCAAGGTCAAAGCACCTCCCAAAATCAAAGCCCCGACCCCGACGCAGCCGCGGCGCTCTATACAAATACAATAATGGAAATTCTCTATGCAAGATACCAAAATTGGCGAAATAGTGAATTACAACAATTGGAAGATGAAGTAAACGGCTTCACGCTTCAGAGCCAGGCAAGCGGAGATATAATCCAATTCACGGGCTACGCAGAGGGAAAACCTGTGTTAGGCTTCTCTGTCGCAGTAAAGTTGCAGGTAAAGGAGAATATGGAAGGAAATAAAACAATAACCATATGTAATTTATCTTCAACTGTAAACAATAATATAAATGAAAATTTTACCGATCAGCTAGAAAGCGATATACTAAAGACTCTACCGACGCTTACACAGGACGATATTTCTCGCATCTTTGCTGGCATAAATGTCAAAAAAGATTCTAAGGATAATGTAGTACAAGGTCTTATTTATGCAATAAATGGATACTATAGTATTGCTGTTGCTCCAGTATGGTTTAGCTATAAAAATTCCATTAAAAATTATATAAGAAGCAAATTTACTATGACTGAAATTGAACCTTGTAATAGTCAGAGTTGCAGTTGCGAAAATTTAAAAAATCAGTTTATTAACTCACTTCTACAAGAAACGAAAAATGTGCAAGAACAGTTAAAAGAAAACTATAAGAACATGCTCCATGTTATAGATAACGAGATCTACGGTAATCTGAGTGTTGTTAATAAAATCGAAAGCTCTCTGTTGCCTTCATGTGGCGGCAACAGCGGCGATCTATGTAGCAATGTAGTGAAAACTATTAGTGACAACGGAGCCTATATCGCCTCCCATGTCGCTTCCCTGGCCACAAGTTGCTTAACAAGCTACCTATCGAGTGTAGCCCAAACCGGCGTCAACTCTATCGTATCTACCGTACCTGGAGTCGATCTGGCATACATGGTGGCGAACGGAATCTTCGGGGCGCTCCAAAACGAGATAACCGTATCGGGCACCATAGTTTCGGAGCCTGCAAAGCTGAACGGCTTTGAGCTCGCCGGAGGCCTCAGGGCCTTCAAAGTCTACAACGTATCGAGCGAGGTGGCATGTTACAGCAGCGATATAAGAGACGTGTCAGGTCAGAATTTTGTCAGCGGCCCAAGCCCGTCCGAGGCGATCTTAGCAGGCATTAAGGGCTTCTTCTCGGCAATAGTGGACCTCTTCTCGCCAGAGGCTGGACAAGTCATTGACCTCATACCCATAGTGCGCGAGGTAGATATGCCACAGAACGGCTACTTCATGTTCGGATCGACACCCGGCATCTATGTGGTAAACATAACAAATCTCGATGCAAAAAGTATAGTAGATAAATTTAAAGATGATATGATAAAAAGTATAACTGATGGTCTAAAACAATCATATACTATTGGTTATTCAAGTATGCTCTACCATATTATTAATTATAATGTCGAAAATGCGCTGAAATCGTTGAGTATCGGCAATTTTGCCGGTCTCTACAACAAGGCCTATAACAAAATCTCCGGAGGAAATTATGATTATGATAGCAAGGTAAATGACAACACTAAACTTACTCTAAGTTTGTATTTTGTCGTCATTCCGCCTTACATGGTCGGCGAAAGGCTGAGCTCCGGCTATATAAATTATGCCCCTTCGGCAGACATCTTCGGGCTCCTGCGGAGCTTTTTCTTCCCCGCAATCGGCGACATCCGTCAGAAAATGATCCAAACGTTGTTGCAGCCGCGGTCAGCCGGCGCAGATTTCTGTAGCCAGAGCGGCCAGCCGGCGTCGACCGGTACATCTATAGAAAACTTCGTGAGTTCTTCATGTAGCAATGCCGTAAATACCGTAACAGAGGATATGCTAAAACCTATTGTTAATAAAATTGTTAATAATATTGTTAATAGCATTAATAATGTAGGAACCGGGCTACAAGGCCAGGAATCACGGGATCAGTGTAGTGTAGAGGGCCTTCTGGCCGATGTTACAGAAAATGCTATTAATATATTCAAATCATCTCTAAAGGATCAAATTAACAAAATTGTTTCTAATAATATAATTACTCCACTTTCCAACAAAATAACAAGTGGTATATGCGCTCCGCTGGGCAACGCGGTAAATAGCCTGGCTGGGGGAGAGCTCTCTTCCTTGTTTGGAGATCTTCTGGGCGCCTATGGCGCGTCTTTCTTGCAAGGTCGGACTCCAGACCTCACAGGTGCTGTCTGCGGATTGATAGGCGGGTCGCAGACCATCAGCTACCTCGGCCTCTACGCGACGAGGCTTTTCGATGCGGCAGAAGAGGGCCTCTACGTGCCGTCCTACTTCCTATCAGCCTACCCCATAGAGTTCAAGGAGTCGCCGACGGTGAGGTGGTGCTACGGCGCGGTGGTGAGTCCTTATTTTGTCTACGTACAGCCTCCGCCGCCAGCAACCGACAGTGAGAAAAAACAGATTCTCATCGGAGCCCTAGATGTTATAAGAAAAACGGAATATCTCCAAGATAAGTTTTATAACTTCCTCAGAGCTAACAAAATGAAGCTATCGTTTCTTCTATTGAGCTGGGAAATACATGCGGCAAAAGAAAATAGACTAGTGGCTTGCAATTCATCATTTATAGGAGTCAAATGGCATCATTACATCATCCCAGAGCTTGTGTTTAATCCTTACGGAGATTACTCTTGGTGCTTAGAACATGGCGATCTTGTTTGGACTATAAATTCTCTAGTAACTATGACAGACAACGTAGGTCTTTTCGATGCTTTATCTACCCTCCGTGGGCAACACATTGTTGATTTACCTGTGTTGGTGGGGGTGAATAAATATTTTGACGCGCTTCAAGTGTATCCTGCTATTGTTGTGAGGGAGAACGGCAATCCGAATCCGTACTACTTCGTGGTGCCCTACTCCACGCCCGCCCGGGAGCTCTACGTGCTAGGCACGGCAGGCAACGTCGTGGTCTACGACGGCAACACAGCCGGGCAAACCAACAAGCCATTTATATACTACGACATATCGAAATAATCCCTTTTTAACCCTTAGAGAAAGACTATCAATTAGCGAACCGCCTATCCCCGCATCCGCCCGGGCCTGCTGGAGGCCCGTGCTCAACGCCTGTTGCGCGCGTTGGCTCGTCACAACTAGGAATTGTGGGGAAATAGGGGGGCTGTGTCGGTTGGGCTGGCGGTTTTGGTGGCGTTGCTGGCCGTGTTGATTATAGGCGCGTCTGCCGCGCGGACGAGCGCCGCGCAGACGGCCACCCACGTGGTTCTAGATCTGCTCGACGGCAGGCAGTACTTCGGCGCGCCGCACGTATATCAAGGCAATGATAGCGGCAAGGCTCGCAGATGAGAGAAAAATAGAGGACTATCTAGTAGGAATGATCTCCAAATATATTTTTTTCTCAAAGCATAGATATCTGTAGATATACTCGATGGCGTTTTTCCCTTGGTCGCATAGCTTGTATCCCTGGCTCTGCAGAGTTTGAAGTAGGTTGGAGGTAAGCCAGCTCGGGGCCGATGTAGAAGCTACATTATTGATTTCGTTGATTACATAATCTACACCTTCATTGCACTTCCCTGAGAAGAGGTTCTCCGCGTCTACGACGGCTTGGTAGGCCACTCTGCAGATTGTCAACCTCTCTAGGTCTGGAGGCGCGGCGCTTGCCTTTATGATGTAGTTCCCGGCTGGGAACTCGGCCTGGTTGGGTATCACCACGATTTCGGAGGTCGTCCCCACTACGGCGGACGTCGTGGGGCCTGCGATTATTATGCAGGTGGGGGCTCCGCAACCGCATTCAGCGCCTGTGCACACCCTCAGGGTGGTGCCGTACGGCATGGCGACGTAGGCGGTTGCGGTCTGGCCCGGCTCTAGGTTTAGCAACGTCTTTATGGCCGTGGCTATATCTTCCGTGTGGAAGTTTTCCGCCATATTCAGCATGTAGATGTAGGTGCCGTATATGGCCGCGGTGGTCGCGATGAGCAACGCAACCAGGAGGACGTAGGAGGGGTTCATGTCCCGCAGATCTTCCCGGTCGGCTGGGCTATAATTACTGTGGCCGCGCCTTCCCCTACCGACGTGGCGACTATGGCTATGTAGTAGGTGGGGGTGGCCATCATGCAGTATTCGGGGGGTACGGCTACTTGTATGTAGTGGAGGCCGGTGATGTTGAAGTACCAGACGGATTCGGCGGGGTTGAAGGCGCCCATTATGGGGAATCTGTAGGTTACGCCGTTTGTGACGTTGTAGAGGGCGGCGGCGTATGTTATGAGCTGGATCTGCTGCTGGTCGCTGGTGAGGTTCACGGCGGCTTTGACTCCGCCGAAGGCGCCGAGGTTCTTGAACTCCAGCTCGACGTGGGCGGCGGTGTTGATGAACGCCATTACTCCATTGTCGCAGGTGGCCACGGCGTAGATCGACGATATATAGACATAATTATTGCCCTCACCAACCTCTACATCCAGCGTATCCAGCTTGCAGAGGACGCCGCGGAGGGCTGCGTATGCCCCCGCCTTGTCGGTAAACGTTACGTTGAACTGTTCAGCGTAATACTCCTTCAGAGAGCTGGCCAGATCTTGGGGGTTTTCCGTGGGCGTTGTTAGTATGGCCTCCAGCGTGTTGGCCGTGCTGTAGGCGGTCTCCTCTGCGGCGTTCCTCAGGATCTGCTCCACCTCTAGTTGCGCTATCGTGTAGTTCTCTATGTCGACCGTCGGCCCTATGGTCCTCTTGGGCAGAGTGACCAGGAGCAGTAGCGTTATGACGAAGATCAACACGGCTACCCCGATCAGCACTTGGCCCCTCATCGGGACAGCTGGAGGGATACTATTCTTCCGTCTCCCCGCATGAGGATGAACGTCGCGCCTTCAGCCGTCGCGGGGTTGAAGTTCCTTGTTATGCTGTACACGACGCCCTTGGTGAGCGATATGACCGTTAGGTTGTACCCTATGTTGGGGGGCACCAAGCTTTCCAAGGCCGCTTCGGCGTACTGCGGATCGCCGGAGCCCGTCACGCCGTACGCCACGGCGTAGATTACGCCCGTGTTGGCCCAGTGGATGAGTATCCTCTCGGCGTCTATCTTGAGGGCGTAGTCGGACTGGACGTACTGCACCTTGAAGAGGAACTGAGCCACTACGAAGGTGAGGATGATCACCACGGTGAGCAACGCGGCCTCGAAAAGCGCCGCCTGGCCCTTCATCGCACGGGGGCGGGGGATATGAGGACTGTGCCGTTGGGCAGAACCAGAAAAGCCGAAGCCGGTCCCGAGTAGAGGACGGCGCCGTCGGGCAGAATCGGAAATGCCGAGCTTGAGTGGAGCGCGTTGGGGTTCACGCACTCCAGCGGGCTCACCCCAGCCTTGGCCACCACGTCGCTGCTTATCACATAGCTGGGGGAGGGGACCAGTAGGTAGTAGCCCTTCTGGTATCCGTACAGCGTCGCGTTTATGAGGAGCGCCGGGAAGCCCGAGGCGACGAAGTACTCCACGTCGTCTCCGCAACACTCTGCGTAGTAGGGAGTTATCAGGCAGTTCTTGCCGCCTATTTTCAAGAGCGGCGGCGCGTCCGTCCTGAACAGAACCTTCTGATCGGCGGCTAGGGCGTCGGCAAGTAGCGATGTCCTTGCTTTTATCACGGCGACATATCCCGTCACGGTCGTGTAGAAGTTCTGCACCGCGAGGTATACAGCGACGACAAAGGTTGCAACGAGTATGGCCGCCTCCACTACGTTCATACTGCACCCTACGGCTTTCTTTTAAACTTTTACGAGGCATAGACCACGATCTGGGGGTTTTCTACCTTCACGCCGGGCTCGCATTGGGTCACGATTATGTACTTGCCGTCTTCAATGCCGAGCTTGGGGCCGTTAAGCTGGCCCGTGCAGTCGACGAACTCGCTTGCGTGGACCACCTTCTCTATAGTTATAACAGTGCCGGTGGAGGCCAGCACCTCGACGTACTTGGGGACCTCCAGCCTGCAGGTGGCGGGATTGCGGGTGTCGAGACCCACGGTCAGCTCCCCCCCAACTATCTTGACGGGGTAGTAGAGGTCTATCGTCCCCGTATAGTTGCCGGGTTGCTCCACGGCCTGCTGCAGGGCGACCTGGATCAGGTAGGCCGCCTCGCTACATGCGTAGCTGTTTATGGTGTAGACCGCGCCGTCGTAGACCGAGAATACGTAGAAGAGGGACGCGACGGCTCCGGCGAGGAGGACGGCGTAGAGGAGGACGATGGCCGGGATCTCCATTACCTCACCACGGCGGTCCCGTTATATATCTTTATATAAACGCCGTCACCGCTGTAGATGCACTGCCGGGAGCCCTCGAGGCTGATGCAGAAGCTACAGACGCGGCCGCCGAGAGGCGGCGTGATCGTGATCTCTCTTACGTCGGTCACGACTATCCTTATAGGTCCTCCGTATACGACCCCCCCGACTACGTTGGTGATGTTGGTGAAGGTGGCCGTCACGTATCTGACGCCGTAGAGCTGCGCCGTGGCGACCCAGCTCCCCAGAGGCTCGCTGTAGCCCCCTTCAAACACGGCGGTCAGGCCGCCTCCGAGGATGCCCCTCAGCGCGCCGGGCTGTGAGGGGAGGACGTACCAGAGCTTAAATCGGTATACGGCGTCTGTGCAGTTCGTGGTCGCATCGACGGCGACCGAGGCGAAATACGCCGCCCGTCTGAAGTTTATCACGTTGCCTGTTTCTATCATCTGCCAGGCGGGCTCCATCCTTTCGGCCGAGGCGAGCAGGGGGGAAATATACGAAAAAACTAAGAGGGAGACGGCGACGAGGAGGGAGAAAAAAACAACGGCGGGTATTACATCCATTACCTGACGGTTATTGGATAGAGGTCGCTACGCACTACAGTGCCACCACTAAGGTAGTATACCGCTACATAATACGTGACGCCGGGGCTCAATTGTTGGTTCTGTATAGTATAATCTATAGTCGTAGATTGGCCTGGACCCAGCGGTATGCCCCGTTGACCTGACGATCCGCACTGCTGAGCTTGTTGGCCTGATGTTTGAAACGGAGATGTTGCTGTCGAAGTGGCCGTAATCGTTGTCGCACTCGTACCCGCGGAGCCTCCGCCCGTAATAGTTGCCCCCAATATACATGTAGAGGCTCCCCCGGTTTCTCTTACGGTGATCGATAGATCATATTGATTGTTGCCTAGATTTGTTAATTGTGCGCTTTCTATTATTACCTTCGGATGCGGGTTGAAGAATCCGCTCATCATGCCCCAGAACATGAGCACGGCCGCAATTCCTATCACCGTGAGGAGCACGGCGACCACCACGCCGCTGATGCCTCTGAATTTTTTCTGACTTGGGCTCCGCATACTGTTCGTTCTTTGGCGTTTTTTAAATTTTTGTACCGTATAAAATGAGGGTTCGAGGCGGTAAATGTTTTTAATTTGTTTCTTGTGTGATTTATGCGGTTTCCTGGCTTGAAGGTCGGCTTGTCTGGCGTGAGGGGGCGCGGCGGGAAGAAGGGCAGAGGTGAGGCGGAGAGGGAGGAGGGGGATGGAACGTCTGCTGTGAAGGTGTGGAGGGGGGCGCCGGAGGGGCGCGTGATGAAGCAGTACAGCGTCGGCCTTACCAAAGTATACATAGTGGAGAGCGGCGCTTTTTATAAGTACGTCGTGGCCGATCCGGAGGTCGATGGGCGTGCGTTGAGGAGGCTGGGGGAGGCGCTGGAGAAGTTCGTGCAGAGCGTCGATCCAAGTCTCTTCCTAGACGCTGGGAGGAGGGAGGAGGCCTTGAAGGCGCTTAGGTCTGGGTTGGCTAAGCTTGGCGTGCGGGATGATACGTTGCTGTATTTCGCCGAGCGGGAGCTCTTGGGGTTTGGGCCTCTCGATCCGGTCCTGCGCGATAGGCAGCTGGAGAACGTGGAGTGCAAGGGCCCGGGGAAGCCGCTTAACGTGGTGCATGTGGAGTTCGGCCGTATCGAGTCCAACATGGTGTTCAGCGAGCCGGAGCTGGATAGCTTGGTCCAGCGCCTTGTCTTTAAGGCAGGTAAGTCCTGTAGCGCCGCCTCGCCCAAGGTGGACAACGCGCTTCTGCCCGGCGTGGGGAGGCTTACCGCGACCTGCGGGAGGGAGATCTCGGGCGGTAGCTCCTTCGTCGTGAGGATCTTCCCTGAGAGACCTTGGACCGTGCTGGGCCTTCTGGAGCGCAACACGCTGTCGCCGGAGGTGGCGGCGTACCTCTGGCTGGCCGTGGAGTACAAGATGCCCGTCCTCATCGCAGGCGAGATGGGGAGCGGCAAGACGAGCTACGCCAACGCCATCTTGGGCTTGGCGCCGCCGGATAGGCGCATAGGGACGGCCGAGGACGTAGCTGAGTTCAACATCCCGCATCTGAACTGGCAGAAGTACCTGACCGACGAGAGGAGGGGGATCGACCTCTTCGAGCTTGTCAAGCTCCTTCTGAGGGCCAACGTGGACTACGTGGTTATCAACGAGATCAGAGGCGCCGAGGAGTCCCGGGCTTGGTTTCAAGCCATCTCCACGGGCCACGGCGGCGTGACGACAATACACGCCGATACCGTCGAGAGCGTCTTCAACAGGCTGGACAACCTCGGTATCCCGCCTGAGTACCTGACCTCGCTGGCTCTCGTGGTGTTTATCGGCAGGTTTAAGATCGGGAGGAAGGTCGAGAGGAGGACGCAGTACGTCTTCGACATAATAGACCCGAGGGCGAGGCAATATACCCCCATTTTCACCTATAACCACGCCGCAGACAGCTATGCGGCGGGCGATCTATCCTCGGCTAGGACTACCAAGCGCATCTTGGAGCTCGCCAAGTGGGATGCCCGCAGGTTTATGGAGGAGTACGGAAGGAGGGCGGAGTTTCTGCGGCGTCTTCTCTGTCTGCACAGGAGCTCGCCGATCAACGACATCAAGGCCTTGGCCGAGCTCTTCGCCAGATTCTACCAGGGCTATATGCCCGAGGCGCCTGCGTCGTGTGAGAAAAGGCCGGAGGGCGAGAAAAGGCCGCCGCAGAGGGCTAAGGCGGACTGGGTTGTGAATTTCCGAATGCCTGCCGGCCCCAAGAGGGTTAGGCTGAGGGCTGTGGCGGCGCCGGGGACCCGCCTAGAGCTGGTCGACGTTAACGGGAGGTCTGCAGGTGGGGCTGAGGCTGAGGTGGAGGTGGCCGAGCCGTCTCTCTCGGTGTCGGCGGTGGGCTCCGGCCAGTTGCTCTACGAGGTAGAGATGGGCGGCAGGGTTGTAGGCAGAGGCGCGGTCGACCTAGTGAGGCAGAGGGCCCCTCCGCCGCCTATGAAGGATTTGGTGGATATGGGCGAGACAAAGGTGCTGGATGAGGGGGAAACGAAGATCGTGGAGGAGACCATGGTGTTGGGGGAGCAAGCCCCTCCGCCGCAGGCGCCTAGGCTTTGCCTCAAGGTAGGCGGGAGGTCTCTGCCGCTTGTTGCTGGGAAGGTGTACGGTAGG
>Ga0315298_1011710_pt1 | contig 10236 bp, 10 predicted proteins | sample WHS_1_MG_FD_203077 | JGI IMG/M metagenome (GOLD analysis project Ga0315298, IMG submission 203077) | Extremophilic microbial mat communities from Washburn Hot Springs, YNP, Wyoming, USA - WHS_1_MG | ecosystem: Environmental > Aquatic > Thermal springs > Hot (42-90C) | place: USA: Wyoming...
ATCTTAATTTCTCTATCGGATCTCTTTCTCAGTTTTTGTACAAGAGCCCTCTTGCACATTATTTTTCTCAAGTTCTTGAATGGCCATATCATTGCCCTCGCTACCTGCAAACCGTATACTTTATTGCCCGTGGAGAGGAAGTAGAGGGCTGTTAAGAGGTACTCAAGGTATGTTACGAATAATGTAATTAACATATTTCCGACGCTATAGTTCTTCATCAACGTAATTAACCTGTTCCTTTTATTCAAGTAGTAGAATTCTGGTCTTGGCCTTCTAACTCCTATTCTACCTCTTGAAGAAGCACCTGATTTATGATAAATCGTGGATTCCGGCACATATAGGACTTTATACCCTGCTAGATATAACCTCCACCCTATATCTATATCCTCGTAGCCAAATATGTACGATAAGTCGAATCCACCAATTTCCAGAAGTATGTCGCGTCTAAATATAGTTAGAACCCCCATGATATAGGTTGGCTTATTGTATTGACCATAGTCGATCTCGTTAACACCCCGTGTGTAGTTGTTGCCGAAGTAGTCTATCCATCTACCCGCGGCCGCGCTATCATCGAATCTATCGCGGTCATAAAAGCTCTTGTATTTCGCGTCTGCAGCTACAACCCAGGGCATTTTCTCTAGGGCTCCAACTAGGGGTACAAGCCAGTTTTCATCGACCTCAATATCGTTATTCAATATAGCCACGTATTTACCTCTCGCAACTAGCACTCCAGCCATGTAGCCTCCGGTAGTGTATGTGTTCTTGCTGAGCCTAACTATTTTTACCGAGGGGTAGTTTTGTTGGACGAACTCCACGCTGCCATCCGTAGATCCGTTGTCAACTAATATGATCTCGAAATTTTGGTATCTAGTTCGCAACAATGAGTCTAGGCATGTCTTTAGATGATGTTTACCGTTATAGTTTAAAACGATTATGCTGACTAGAGGGTGCTTTTCTTTGTCAATATCAGACTTGCTACTCGTCATAGTCCACCTGTAAATTATGGTAGGCGAAGATGCTTTATCTCGATATCCATCTTTTGCTCTCTACACGTATAGGTGAATAAATGGAAGAAGTATTTAACAAGGGTCACATACTTAATGTCGTAGTGCGTCGTGTGCCCTCTTTTACGCCAAAACAACGCTAGCTTACTCCAATCTCTATCAATGAAGAAAACGCGAACTCCCTTTGCCCTGGATAGAAAGCGTAGGAAAGAGATGTCTAGCCGCATGAGTACTTCAACATGTCTCGGCTTAAACGCCTTACTTATAAGACATAGATTGTAGTAATTTGCCCACTCCAAAGAGAACCCCTCATCAACAATAATGCACTTATACGTTAAAGCTGATACAATGAGCAGGAGGAACCTCAAACACTTGTAGATTACCTCTAGTAGAAAAGCAATGAAGGTCATCTTCTCCAAAAATCTCGGATTAATAAATAATATAGGGTCTCTTCTCTCTCGCTTCAACACTTGTAAAACCTTAAAACCCTCAGACCTCCCCCTGTTACCATGCATACCCACGGAGGGTGTTATATGTAGCAAGAACTCTGCATAGATGTTTAGAAACCCGAGACGCTTTAAACTGTAAACCTTATAACTAAACCTCTTTGCTAAGAACATTGCTATCGTTGACTTTCCCGAGGCAGGGGGACCGTCAATGATTATTATCACGTTCAGTCACCGGTATCTCAAGAGAAAGGAGTGAATGTAAACCATTCGCGACGAAGACGCTTTTATTCCTACACTCTAGGTATCCATGGGAGCCTTTTTAACATGAATAGAACCCCTCTAACTCTATCCAAATAAGCTCTGTATGGCGTTAAGAGGGTTTTCCCTAAATGCCCCCTCTACATCTCTCGAATCAAACACTAAGAGTTCTTTACCTGTAACCGCAACAATCTTGTTCCCCCACGCGAAAGCATTAACAAGATGGTTATAACGTGTAGAAGTTGGGTCTATGTAGAGAGGGTACCAATAATACAAATCCTTTGATACTAGAGTAGCTCATATATTGCTACACCGCCCCTAGCAATATCACTATCAAAACCAAATATCCATCTACCCCCTCAATAAGCACGGGGACGAATTGCCACGGACCTTTGTATAGGGGTCTCCAGCTGAACCCGCAATCAGCTGAGAGAGCAACCCTAGCAATGTTTCCATCCCTAAGCGTAGTAATCAAACCCTTCTCTCCTCGTCAAACGCTATGTAGTGGAAGTGCCTGGAAAAGGGGTCTATGTCTCTATTCGATACAAGCAACTTGAAGTCCTCAAGATCATCGGAGACATAGATGCCTGTAGGGCCTTTGCCATACTCCTGAACGAAAACCTTACCACAGGCCTCAACAGCATGCCAAAACCAATTATCAACGCTAACCCTAAGGACTAGCTCGTCCTCATTATTAGAAAAAGGTATAAAGTGTTACCGGCAGATACCAGGAATTTACCGTCGCGACCCTACAGCAAAACACAGGGAGAACCCTGTATCGAGATCAAAGTCCTCCAATCCCCGTTCTTAAGTTCAGAAACTCTACACCTACCACCTTTATCAATCGCCACGTAGATTGCGCCATCAATACTCCTAGCGCTGAGTGCAGAAATGACAAGTCTCATTTAAACCACCTTATAAGCAATTAGATACCCCTTCTTTAAGAGTCCAACAAGTATGAGTATGGAATGTAACATCCTGATAAGCACCCAATATTTCCCATGAGCGATTAGGTATGGTATAGACCTCGGGCTTATCAATTCTCACCAAAACGAAGCCCCTTAAGAGATACCTAAACACAGCATAGCCCATTTCAACTAATACATCTACACTCATCGATCCTGGTAAACTAGGTAAAGCCAGGACAATAATCCCGCCCTCCTTAACTAAGCTCTCAAGCCTCCTCAATAACTCCAGATCGAGAATTCCATAAACAGACTCAATCGCGATAATAGCATCAAAACGATCTGCATAATCGAAGGACTTAACATCTGAAGCATAGACCTCATCATATACACCAAGTTTTCTGGCAAACCTAACCTTATTGACATCAACGTCAATGCCAACAACCTTAGAAACGCCCAAATAATTCTTTAAGACTAGGTCCCAGAAACCAAGACCGCAACCAACATCAAGAACACTACTAGGCTTAAACTTCTTGAGGAGACCTGTAATCCAAGGCTCAATACCAGAACTGTGAAACGTTAAAGTATACTCAGAGTCATACGTTAGCCCACTATCGTTAGCACCAAATCTATGAGTTCTGATCACGCAATTTTAATCTTTGCCCTGCAGAGAACCACTTCGCCAGTTATTACTCTTCTATCCTGGGTATTATGCGGAATACTACACCTATTGATTGAATTATTTAAGATTCACGATATTGGCACACGAGATATTCTATATCTGAACTTTTAATGACGTTCTTACAGCTATAGCCTGTTTTTGTAAAAAACTCAATAACACCTTCTCTGTTATACTTAGTCACCTCAATCACCACTTTTGGTTTGAACTTTTTAATGCTTTCCTCAAAACCTGCAGTACATAAAGTTCCGCTCCTTCTACGTCAATTTTAACGATATCAATGTTATTTATATTTAATTTATTAACCAAGTCATCCATGCGCATGGCTCTAACTTTGATAACTTCAAAGGCGTCAGTTGGATTAATTATGCTTGAAAGAGTTGAACTACGTTTTCTAAATAGCATAACATACCCATTGCTATTATAGGCCGTTAAGTTTAAAGCTATGACATTGCTTATGCTTGCTTGAATCTCCTTTATTAATGCTAGATATGCTTCAGGGTCAGGCTCTACTGCTATTACAATAGTATTAGGAAATCTTTTTGCTAGATATAAAGAATATCTTCCGATATTAGCGCCCACATCTATAAAAATGCAATATTTTCTCTGTGTACATATATTCTGCAGGCAACTAATGACATATTCAAAAATTGGCTTTTCGTAGTCAACTCTTAACTGCTCATAAAAGTCAGAAATGCTTGTTGCATAAAGTACTACACTATTTAGTTCCATGGGAATGAATTTGATAAGCTTATTTGAAATAACCCTAAACACCTCGATCTTTGTTCTGTAGTAGAGAAAATTAAATAATCTCGCTAAGAATATTCTAATGTGCCTACCTAACTTTAGCCACATAAACATCACTTCAGTGTTGTTATGCTTCTTAAAATTTCAAGATTGCGCTTTGTTGAAAAGAACATAGTATATGCTTCCTTTGCTCCTTGCTCAAGAACTTTTAAAACCTCCTCATGTTTCAAAAGCATCTTAACATCCTGCACTATGTTATTTGAAACGTAGATATGCTTCCCATGAATAAGTTCAGGATGCAGATATTTAGCATAAATTGTTGTTACAATTGGTCTTCCATAAAACAATGCCTCTAGAAATCTATTTGATATGCTTAAGAACGTTATGGGAAGCACAACCATCTTTGCATTTCTGTATAACTTAGCTAAAAAATAATCGTCAAATCCTTTACCTATTATATGAAGATTCTTCGGAGGTTCAGTACCTGGAAATACTTGTTTCCAATCCTCTAACGTGCTACCAGCTAAAACCACATCAACATCTAGCTTCTTAGCTATCAGATAAAGTGCCTCTGCCTGAGGTTTAGCTTCAGCCCTAAGGTACACACCCCTCTTACTAAGAACAGTAAAACCAAATATATAGTCTCCACGCTCTATCGCCTCGGATATGTAAAACCTAGCATCTCTAGGCATCGATGTGCTCTCAGATCTTTCCGTAGTTATGGATCCGTAAGGAGGGTATACCTTGATTAATCTATTGATAAGAGGAGGATAAGTCTTTCGGGCGAACATGTATGTGACATTGTCTAGAGCCATAGCATACGTAGAACCAGAAATATAGAACAAATTTGCAATGATGCTAGGTAAGTAAATAAGTAGATCTTGATAACATCCAAGTTGCAGATTGTTTACAACCTTAGCAGCCCTAATACTCCAAAGCCTAAGAACTATAGGAACCTCTCCATGGAGTAGTAGTCTTGCAATTATTGAAGGTATTCGAGGAGTGGAGATGACCATATCATAATCGCCCACTTTTATTAATCCCTTAAGAAGATTGTGGCAAACATGCAAATAGGATATGTTACTACATGGTGTTTGCTTATATGAGACTGAGAATTCACCATTGTCACTCCCGATCCTTAATTGAGCAACTCTTACATCGGTACCTAAATGAACAAGCTCTACTTTACCAACAGCACTAAGAGCTGCTATAAACCCAAGTTCATGTCTGGATAACGCATCGTTAGCTCCTATATACAAGATCTTCATAGCCTTTCAGCCCCTTTGCTATGCATTTTAGAAAATCTCGTGCAATAATATTCCAGCTATAGGTGCTCGCATAAGCTATTGCTTCTATGCTGAGCCCCGCCCAATATTGTTCATCGCCTAGTATCTTTATAGCTTTCTCAGCAACTTCATTAACGTCGCCTATGCGAACCGGTATCACAGCATTTGTTCTATAGTTAATCCTTATGGCTGGAACTCCATAGGCAACAACAGGTGTACCAACAAATAATGCTTCAAGAACCACTATAGCAAAGGTATCCATATAGCTCGGGTATATCATGACCTTGCTTCTTGCAAGAAGCTCAAACTTCTTTATCTCATCAACATATCCCAGTAATGTAACGTTATTTTCGACTCCATAGGATTTGAGCGTTTCCCTAAAACTCCTTTTCTCTAAATCGTCAGAAATCCTGCCTATAATGACAGCTTTAAAGTTAGGTATTCTCTCCTTAACCTTCCTCAATATGAGTGGGACATCATAAATACCTTTTGCCATTGAAATAGAAGCCAAGTAAACGATATCTATCTCTCTATCTCTCACATTGTAAGGCCTGTAGGTGACCTCAATAGGCTTTATTACAGCCGAGCCCTTAACTGAGCATACTTTTGTAGCTTTTAAATGCATTCTTTCAAGGTCATATACTACTGATGGGCTACAAAGAATGAAATAACTTAAACCATGTCTATTTAATAACCCATAAAGCTTTATCATGATCTTGCTTGCCACGTTTAATTTCGTTTCTCTTACGTATGGCAACCATCCAATAGGCGAGTGAAGCATCACGAAAACTCTTCTCTTAGTTATTACGCCAGTTAGGAGGCTGACTAATACAATGCGAGGTGTTTGATAACCTGCGATAATAAGATCAATGTTCCTTTCTTTAATTAACTTTATCAAGATTCTGAACCATGAGAATAAGTCTCAGAGCTGATTTCTTTTGGGTGGTAAGTAAATAATGATGGTGTTAGGAGACAGAACTTTCGGGCATTTTAAGCAACCTCTATGCAGTGAAAACGGTATTACTACGTAATACGAAATCTCTGTATCTCTTCTGAATTCGCGCAAAACATAATACCACCATCTCTCAGCACCACCATAATGAATACATGGCCAAGCGATAATCGCCATCCTTATCATTTTATCACCTCACTGAATAATAACCCTATTCCCTCAAACAACCTCAGCATTCTCTACCACATACGATCTTGCAAGCCTGTTCACATATGGTGGGATAACCCTAAGACCCCTATATCTTCCATGAAATCTTTCATAAAGATGAATTGTGTAGAGAGGATGGCGCTCTATATCAACGTAGCGTTCGGAAGATCAAGGTTATAGGAAGTTAGGATAGAGGAAGATTTAAAGAACAGTCTCATCTTTAGTTTGTTTTCGTATTTTGCTGTATTCGTTTACTCAATAGATTTCTAAGCTTTGAGGGGCTCAGTGCCTTTGTGTTTATGAAAAGCATATTAAAGTACCTAGAACCGGCTTCGCGCCGATATTTTATAGGAGAGCCATAGTGTGGGACGTATCTAACGAGCTTCATATTATAGCCCTTAAGATAGTTGATCACTTTAGCTAAGTTTTTCTCGCCAACCTCAATAAGTAAAAATATAGTACTATCTAGTCTTTCGTTCATACCCTCTAATACTTCAATTTCTTTTCCTTCAACATCTATTTTAACTATAACTTTGTTATCTTTAGGAACAACCTCCTTGAGAGGGATTATTTTTGTCCGAAAGCATGCTCTTTGCCCTCTCGGCATGATATCAATGTAACTTGAGGCTAGGCTTTCCTCTTCGCATAAATAGGCTTCACCAAAATCTTTACCTGCAGCTACATTTAAAGCAATGTAGTCACACTTGTTTATCTTCAAGTTCCAGATAAGCTGTAGGTAATTGCTTGGATGAGGTTCAATAGCTATAACTTTGAAGCCATGTTTACAAGCTAAAACGGCGTAGCCGCCAATGTAACTACCAATATCAACAAATAAAATTTCTTTAGGATCGAATAGTTCGAGTATGTGGCTGAACACCTCTTCCATCATCATATATTCTTCTGTTTCATACGTCATACCTAAAAGAGGACCTGTAAGTACATCATCAATAGCTATTTTAGGCCTAGAAAGCCTACAGAGGTACTTTCCATTCAGATCTATGTAAAGGTGTCCTTGGTAGCAATAAACCTTTCCTCCAGCCTTAATCACACGTTCAAGCTTTCTAGCAAGTTCTACTAACTCCTTAACATTCCTATGATCTACTTGAACTCTCAGCCCACAAAAACGTATCTCAGCTTGAATTATACCTCCAAAACGTGTGAACAGGTAGATTTTGAAAACTTCCAATGCGTTTCTCATACCAAATACTTCAAATAACGCTTTAAAGCTTGTAAGGGGCCTTAATAGGCTCTTATGCACTAAGGTATAGGGCATGACGCCTCGTCCCGTGCTTACATTTTAGATAATTGATGAGTAAGAAAAAAGCCACAGTAAGAGATAGAGGTATACCTATAATGAATACTCTTATGGCTTGTCTTAAAGCCCCATCGATATTCAACTTAGTAGTCCAATAGATCAAATAAAGCGTCCATACGAGTGGAAGGGAAAGGTACAAAGACACATTGTTTAATGCTAAGCCGGCAAAGAAGAGTAGCAGTAGTGCTAGAAAGCCTGTTTTTATAATATAGTGTCTTTTTTCAACATAAAATTTGACGACATCATTAAGGCTACAAACACTCCTAAATTCTCGGCCTTCAAAACCGCCACGTATAGTTTCTAAGTAAGCTAATGTAACTAAGAATCTTAGCGTATCCCGAAAGGAAGAGTGAACAAAGGGATCCGAGTACCTCATTTTGCGAACTTTAACATCATAAACCTCGATGGAACTCAACAAAGCTACTTTATAGCCTTGCTTTAATGCACGTAGACAAAACTCAGCATCTTCAGAGAAAGGCATAGGCTTAAAATTGATGTCCCTTATAACATGTTGTTTAATCCCGGTAAGATCCATACCAGCAAAGTGAATTAGCCAAATGTAAGAGGTATGATGAGGGCTTAAGCGTTCCTCTTTCCGGTTTTCCTTTAAGTTTTCCAAGAGCTTTAGAACAAAAGACCTGGCTTCCCGGACGTTACTAAAATTAGCATAGCTGCGCTTAATAGCTACTATATCTAAACGCCATTCCTGCACTACCTTAATCAACTCCCTTAAAGCATTTGGAGGTGCAATAACATCACTATCCCAGAATACCAGCACCTCTCCTTTCATCTCATCTATGCATATATTACGAGCCTCCCCGATGTTACTCTTTTTAACCACTGTCTTGTGCTGTATTCCTGACTCTTCGAGAATAGACTTAGCAATCTCTACAGTACCATCAGTTGACAAGCCATCAACAAGTATAAAGTGTATTTTGTCCTTTGGATAATCTTGATTAAGAAGAGATTTCAACGCTAAGTCTACAATCCACGCCCTATTAAGTGTTAACATACATACGGTGACTAAAGGAGGTTCTTCCGAAATCATATCTTACCCTCCTCCTGTAATCCCTTTAGAGGATTTGCCGATCAATAAGCCCCTAATGAATCCCACAAAGGAGCCTTCTATACTATACAAGAAAATCTTGACGAAAAACCCAATGCTTGCTTTTCCCAGTTTTAATAGTAAGGCTAGAGGAGAGAAGATCGCGTTGTAAAAAGCATGCATAAGAACAGCGAAAATACCTAGTACATCGTAATGTTTTGCGAAGAAATAGGTATCATTTTCAACTAGTTTCCCCCACCATTGAGGGCCTTTACCTAATGCCGTCAGAGCTCTTTTGTACATGTGGAAAGAGTAGTGAAAGGCTTTAGCTTCACCACATACTATTACCTTATACCCTGCTTTCTGAACTCTAAGAGCTAAGTCATAGTCCTCCGCAACTATAGGTTCCTCAACATTTACATCAAATAACCCTGCCTTTAACAATGCTTCTTTTCTACAAATCACGGTTAATGAAAATACATTGAGTTTCTTTCTCGCAAAATGGTTATGAACTCTAAGAGTGTTCAAAGCTTTCACTATGAATTGAACTGCTTTCTTATTAGTCTTGACAACAATAGATTCGCTTCCAAACGGATTGATAACGGCTGAATATGTGCATCCTACGTCCTTATCACTAGTTAAGACAGCAACTAGTTTCGTAAGCCAGCTAGGCTCTAATACTACATCATCCTCAAGTATCGCTACCAGCTCCCCCCTAGACCTCAGTATACCAATATTCCCTGTTATACATCTATTCCAATAACCTGTCTCTATGACCCTACAATCCATATTCAGGTGTCTGCAGAGCTCCTCAAGTTTATCACCATTAGACTCTGTAGCAATGATAACTTCGTAGTCCTTAAAATCCCGCATTTTAATTGAGTAAAGGAGCCTGTCAATACTTGCTATATTCTTCCCTGCCGTGTTTATTACGATGCTGACACAGGGCTTCTCAATATTGTGAATATCTAATCACCCATAGATAAGCATAAATATCCAGTAGTTAAGTATGATGCTACGATCTGAAACACTTGTATCATAGCCATATAATACCTCGAATTTAGCACGTGAAATGTATACTTCTAGTGCTTGACCTATATTACGTTCCAGTGGACCTTTTAATGGAGTGGCATATTGAATTACTATGTATCTTTCCCCTAAGCTTGGCTTTACAAGGTTGGAGAGCTTTATGGCAAAATCAATGTCTTGATCAAGACCTGGAAGACTTCCTTGCAAAACTCTATAGTTCGTAGGGGTTTTCAAGGGTGAGATCAAGCTTGATAGTGAAGATAGAGTGAGAACTAGAACCAAAGTGAGGAATCCTATAACATGTACTTCGCGCCTCTTTAAAAGATCTGAAAAGTAGATAAGTATCGTTAACGACATCAT
>Ga0315298_1011711_pt1 | contig 10235 bp, 9 predicted proteins | sample WHS_1_MG_FD_203077 | JGI IMG/M metagenome (GOLD analysis project Ga0315298, IMG submission 203077) | Extremophilic microbial mat communities from Washburn Hot Springs, YNP, Wyoming, USA - WHS_1_MG | ecosystem: Environmental > Aquatic > Thermal springs > Hot (42-90C) | place: USA: Wyoming...
TGAAATTATGTAAATAAATGTAGGAATAAGAATAATCAAAAGAAAGGAAGTAATTATCAATAGTTCTAATGCTACTTGTCCTTTTAACTTAACTACTGCTGAATTAGCTTCTGTCGAATTTTTGTTTTTATGCTGATGTGTTTGACATTTCAGTGCATCAACTTTTTTGATTTTCATAATTTCACTTTACATTTTTTATTTATTAATTTTTTATTTATTTTATACTTTTTACTTTCTCATCGAATCGTTTAGCCATTCTAAATAAAATCTTGCTGAATTTGGATCCAGTCTTGTCGGATATGGGACATTGGAACCTGGATTGTTAATATCGTAATTACAGATTAAAAGCTGACTGCAACCTGGAAGGCCTTTATACACATCACCAGGTTGTGATGTATTAAAGTATCTATCGATAAAACTCTTGTCACCCATTACTTGTTTGATTTTTTCTGATGTACCTGATACAAATGTTTCAATTCCGTATTCACTTAAAGTACCTGGTATTCTATTAGTTAATCTTGATAGATAATCATAATTATTATTTGGCCTCTTAACATATGTACCGCATTCAATCATATTTCTCAGATCTGTGACATTAATCATGTAATGATAATTGCTGCTTCCTGTTTCAGTGTAAGAATCGCTGTCCGAGACAATTAAAATAGATTCAGAAGGAACATCTTGTAATGTTATTGAAGTGTTTGCAAATGAAGGAATATCTATATCACTTAATCTATTGTAATGAGCGTTCTGAACTAAAATAACTGCACCAAATAAAGTGCCACATCCTAATGCCACATCATCATTGTCTGTTACCATTATCCTTGTCTTATTCTCTGTTCCAAAGCCTATGTTGTCGCAGCTTGTTACAACCACGGGCTGACCATAGAACCATCCTCTTCCTGCCTGACCTGTTGCAATTAGTTTTGCTTTTGGATCTCCACTTGCAGGAATTATGCTTCTATTAGTAAAGTTCATCCTTGCAAGCCATGGATCTTCAAAACCAATTATACTGATATTCAGGGATATTGGAAAACTTGAATTCACTCTTGCATGTGAAATAGTGTCATAAATGCTTACATTCATGCTAAAGTTGTATTGTACTGTCCAGTAATCTGCTTGTGATATTGACTTATTATAATAAAGAGTTGTAATCTCTATTCCCATACTTTTTGCAAGCGCACTTAAATTAGAATCATAAGACATCAAACCTGAGGAGAGTAACACAGGCTGACCTGCTAAGTCTGTCCTCTTGCCTGTATAAGAAATGTTCCAAACTAAATCTGCCAATGTACTTGAGTTCGGTGGATTCTTCACAGAATCATTATTCAGTTTGTATAACGCTGAGTAGATATATGAATATGCAGTATCATTGAATTTGGATGGAGAATAAGCTCTCATGAAATCCTGCATAACCTGCAGTCTCAATGAATCAGGTTCTTTTGCAAGCTTAAGCTCGTATGTTCTGAGATAGATGTTAAGCTCGATTATCATGAAAACAATAATGACTAGAGTAAGAATTGTGAATATGAATCCTTTTTTGGATTTAGACAGCTTTATTGAATCTTGTATCAAAGCATTGCATTTCTGTTTTATGCCTGTTTTCATACTCTTCCCTTTCGGATTAATTTTGAATTATCATACGAATATTCTGATTCTCAAAAGAATTGGACCCACTAACTTTCCTTCTTTATATTGTGATTTTACATTAGCAGTGCAAACTAGTTCACTAGCACAGCTGGCGAACGGAGTCAGTTGAGGAGGTGAGAGTTCAGCAATTAATCTTAAAGTAGAAACCTGAACTGCATAGGATGAAAATTTAGTTTGCAAACCTCCTTTCCTTATCTCCACCCAACTATTTGATGAACCCTTGTATTCTAAAATATATGCTGCATTTTGAGGAATTATACTATCTAATATTGCGGCTGTTTGATTCGCGCTATTTAAATCATTAAATGAAGTATAGTTTGCAATCAGGTATGCAAATGTCAGATTGCTATCTCCAACTCCTGCTTGATATGGTGTAGAATCTATTAAAACATTCAATGAATCCTTAGCCATTCTATAAGCGTATTCCTGAATTGTCAGATTATCCCTTAGTGAAATAGAAAACGCAAGAAATGAAGAGATGGCAAGTATGATTAGAGGAAGGGCTAGAAACGCATCAGTTGTGAATATAAACCCATTTCCTTTCCTTACCATACTACCACGATATGTCATCTTCGATAAGAGTTCATTGAATCTTCAATGAATTTAAATTAATCTTGCTGTACAAGGCCTCCCCGATTCCTCTTCCCATCTCATTGAATAATGTTGCGAATAAATCCTGCTTTATAGTAAGCTCACACACAGATGGATTGTTGTCCAATCCTCCCAATTCTGCTGCCTTATCAATTGCGTCCTGCCTTGTACCAAGTTCATCTACTAGTCCTATATCATATGCCTGCTTTCCAGTAAATATCCTTGCATCTGAAATCAGCTGAACTGATTCGTTGGTGAATCTCGGATTCTTTGATCTCTCTGAAATCGTCAAGTTAAGAAACCTTCCTGCAATCTCATCGATTATTGACTTGAAAACCTCTTTTTCTTCATCTGTCATCGGCCTGTATATCTCTCCAGAATCCTTCATCTTCCCGCTTGTGATGCTTGTCATATCTATTCCAGTATTATTAAGCCATCTAGACATATCTATTATCCATCCTGTCCTTGCACCTATGCTACCCGCCACAGACATTGGATTTGAATATATATAATCTCCTGCAAGAGAGATATAATATCCACCTGATGCACCTATTTCTTCTATGTAAACTACTTTTGGCTTCTTCACCTGCTTGAGATAACTGTAGATTTCATCAGATGCAACCGCTGATCCTCCAGGTGAATTCACTACTAGCACAATTGATTTTATATCAGGCCTTTCTTCTGCCTGCTTTATCAATGAAATCACATCAGAAGAAGAAACCATTCCATATCCCTTTGAAGTGGAGATTTCACCTGATAATGGAATCACTGCAACACAGCCGCCAACTCCAATTGCTGAAATGAAATTCAAGATTACCATTCCAATAATCAGGGCTATGATCAGATAAAGTATTACCTTCCCTGCACTCAGCCCCTTAGCACCCTCCGGGTATTCGTCGAACTTAATTTGATGTCTCATAAAACTATTTTGATTGGTAAATTTATAAAGTTTTATCTTTATTATTAAAAAATGAGAAACAGTAAGCGTTAGCTAAAAGGGAAAGAATGATTGATAAAATAATTAATGCATTGATATTTATAATGCCTGCATACTTTGCAAATGCAGCGCCAGTGCTGTTTAGGACAGGAAAAAGCAAAACCCCTATGGACATGAAAATGAAGTTTTATGATAGCAGAAGAATACTTGGAGAGGGTAAAACATGGGTCGGATTCTTTGTAGGTATAATAACTGGTACAATAATCGGGGCATTGATATGGCTGATTGGACTGCAAAGGATTTACAATTTCCAAACACATATCATGGTTTCCTTTCTTCTCTCTACCGGCACTATGGTTGGTGATGCAGTAGGGAGCTTTATTAAAAGAAGGATATCGATAAGAAGAGGACGACCTCTTCCACTGCTTGACCAACTTGGATTCCTGATATTTGCATTGATTTTCGCATATAACTATCTTCCAGCGTTCATGGATGCATATACAATTGCAATGTTAATGGTAATAACTGTTTTTGTGCATTATACTGCAAATATAATAGCATACAAGATGAAGCTCAAAAGTGTTCCATGGTGAAAACAAAAAGGCAAATTGTTTAAAGGAAACTATTTTTAAAGTTTCTTAGAATATATTATTATATATATTACAATTCATTACAATTAATTATATTTTGAAAATAAAATATAGTATCCTTAACATAGCCCCGTCGTATAGCGGTCAAGTATACGGGCCTTTGGAGCCTGGGACACCGGTTCGAATCCGGTCGGGGCTATTTTTTATTAATATACATAAAACAGAATTATACCTAAAACAGTGAGCCCTAAAATAGTGAGCGAATGGATAACAAATACCTGTATGCATTGATAGGAATTCTTGTTTTGGCGGTTATCATTCAGCATATCAGCTACAATTCACTGAAAGCACTAAACGAAGATATAATCAAAGGAAAAAACGCTAAGATAGAACAACTGACAAATGAAAAAAATGAATTGGAAGCAGAATATGCTAAATTAGCAATAGAATTCGAAAAATTGAGAGAAACTAATTTTGAATTGGAACGAAAATATAACTCCCTTAACATTTCGTATTCTGAACTAAACTCAAACTATTCTAACTTGATGAAAAACTACTCCAATCTGTCTTTTTCATACTCTGAACTCAAAAAAGAAACAGAAAGCTTGATTTCCAAGATAGATGAATACGGAAAGAAGATAGATGAATCTATGGAATGGTTTGCAAATAATGCTGAGTTATCGAAGATGGCTAACAGTGAAAAAACAACATTGAAATCTGATCTGGAATATGAATGCCTTGACATAGAATATGACAAGTGCAAAATAAAAACAGCATGCCTTCCTCTTGTAAACGACGTCTTCCATGGATTAAGATACTTGCAGGATATATCTACGTATGGAAAAACAGATAAGCTTGCATCCTTGGACGAATTCATTCAAAATAAAGGAGGAGACTGCGAAGATTATTCATTGTTTTACAAAGCAGAATTGAATTCCTTGTTTTCTGAATGCAAAGGAAAAAGCATAGAAATAGAGGCATTTGTTGAGTCACCTGGAAGTGAAAAATACTTTGTAAATAACAGAAACAATTGGTACTTGAAGGACGTAAGACCTATAACTTTAACAAATAAACAATACATTTATCCTTCAGTAGTTTGCTATCTTACTGAACCGAAGCTTGGGCACTGCGTGATTGCACTTCCTCAATATCCAATAAATAAGACACAAGACATCAATAATTTAAATGGAGCCAAGCTTGTAGAACCTCAAGATGGCTCGTATTTAGGAATGATTGGAAATGAGTTTACAATACCTAGTGGATATAAAATAGGAATAAACCAGATAATGATTGTAATAACAGACAACGATTTATACAGCTATGATGAAAAAGATGGAAAATGGATTGGACACTCTGATTTTAAAAATGCAATAAATGGAATGAAGCAAAGAATTTATTCGTTGGTGCGAGAATAACAAAGGCTGAAAATTAAGAGAAAATAAGAAAAGAAGATAAAGAAGAACAACAATAAAAAGATAAAAATAATAGATAAAAATAAAAAAATTAAAAATTCAAATCAGATTACTGGCATGTACCAACAAGTGGTCTGTCGCCTGTTTCTTTCATGCCTTGAATTCCGTTAATTATATTGTAGTTTATTGAAATGTCGCTTAATTCATAAGGATCTCCTGATGTACTGCAGGTTATACCTGAGAAAGTTACTATCTTAGATTGACCCGGCAGAATCTTTCCATCAGATGAATTTGTACTTGATCCCATGCTTGTGTTCATCCCAGTTATTGCTATCTCATAATCTGCAACATTCTGCAATTGAAGAGTTAAACCTGTTGTAGTCAATTTGTATTCTCTGATCTGCAATGGGAATTGTGATGCCCAGTAGAGCTTGACTTGTCTTTCCTTCAGACTTCCTGCAAATCCTGGGATCCAACCCATGAAAGCAAATATTACCAGTGCTATGATTATAGCCACTGCTAACAAAACTAAATACTCAATTGTAGCTTGACCTTTTTTCTTTCCAAACATTTTTTCACCTCACTGTCATCTAAGACAGATATTAATATAATGCTATTAATATTAAAGATTTATAAACCTATTGAACCGATGCAATTGCATCTAAACTCCAAATGCAGTCAAAATATTAAACATGGACATTCTAAATATGAAAAATGCAATAAGGGTTAGAGGAATGAAGAATATCGTGTATCTCAATCCCTGCTTGACTTCGCCATGCCAAAGCACTCCCAGCATCAATGAAGCTGAAACTGAACTTATCAAGAGCAGTATTCCAAATATCAGCATTATTTCATCAGGAGAAAGTGACTTCGTTGTGATTATAGGAATGCTTGCTCCTAATCCACCCATCAAACCACCGAATCCGCCGGTAAACTGCTGGCTTTGCTTCGCTGTTGCTTGTATGAATACAGAAGAAACAGAAAGAAGCAGAGGAATTCCAAGTATGGTGAGGAAGGTGATGAAATAGACATATCCCTTTGTTGATGTTTCAAGCTCTTTCTGGATTTTTATTGAATCCCTAAGATCATCTGCAATAGAGAGAAGTAGTCTTCCGAGTTCTCCTCCAGATCTAGATGCCCTGTCAATAATTGAGATTGTTCTTCTTAATGGCTCTGAGTCTATCTTGTCTTTAAGATAAGAAAGTTGCTCATATATTGACTTTGAGCCTATCGCCAATGACTTTATCTTCATCATCTCAGTTGTTATCGGATCGAAGTCAGGCCTTAATGAAACATACAACGCAGACATTGGTTCCATTCCTGCCCTGATGTTCATTGCAACAGATGAAAGAAAGTCTGGAAGCACCTCCAAAGTTCTCTTTTTCCTGTACTCTATTTTGAAGAATAACGAAGCGTAGATTATTATCCAGTACAATGCAAATGCAATCATACCAAGAATGAAAGAAAGAAGCAGGAACCTGCTAAAGCTCAGGCTGGAAAGGTAAGAAGAAAAGTATGAAAACAATAAAGAGGGTGAGATCAGAAATGCGAGCCCGAAAATTAAAGAGAATATAAAATTAACTGTGAACCATGACTCGGCCCTCTCCTCCATCCCTGCATAGTCTAGAAGTTTTTGTATCTTTTTTGCTAAGGCAGAAGGAACCTTTTCCTCCAAGCTCTTTTTAATGTTGGATAACATTATCACACCTTTCATTCGTTTCTTTCACACACCTTTATTTATACCTCTCAATTTCTAATCTATATTTGGCCTTCCTGCTCTCATAAGGCCTATAAGCATTATCTGGAATAATGAAGAAACAATTACCAAACCGAACAGGATGTCGAATGTAATCGGTATGAGCCCGAACGCAGACAGGATTGCAAAGAATGTCAATACTATGGATGGAATGACTGCAGCGAAAAGCAGATAAAGCAAGAGATAGAAGTTCAATGAAGCTCCATACTCCCTTATCTTTCTCATCTGTTCAGAACTCAGCATGCTGATCGCATTGTCTAAGGCAAGAGTCAATCCTACTCCTGTTCTTACTGAAGAAGATAAATGCCAGAGAATTCTCTTGAAATTTTCAGAGGATGATTTTTCAGCTATTTTCTCTAATGCTACTACATCCCTCTCACCGATTGAGATTTCCCTTACTGCCTCTTCTATATCTCTTGAGATGTTTCCATATCCTCCCCTCGCAACATTGACTAAAATATTATAGAGCGTGACACCTGAAGTTGCATCTATCCACATCTCTCTCAAAACATGCAGGAGCTCGAAATCAGCAGTCTCTGCAACCTTCTTTGCAAGTATCGAAGGATAAATGTAATGCAGATAGAAAAACATTAAGAATGAAAGGATGAAGGTTGCGAGCGCGAGCGGAGCTGCCTGTTCTACTGATGTAAAAGATATTAGAACTTGAAGAATGAAAACAATTCCTGAAAGCAATACTGCCCAAGCAAGAGAGGAGAGTATAAATGAGATGATAAGATAATCATACGGAACAGTAATGTAGGCTGAGTCAATCTCTTTCTTCTTTTTGTCTGAAAGCAGGAATCTTGCAACCGGAATCAGAAACCTCGTATACCTTGCCTTGTCTGGAGATACAATAAGAATTGGGATATCCACGTGGTTGTTTCCATTTTCTGTGCTGGACGCGATCTTTTTATTTATAGACAGCTGCTTCTGTTCTTTTTTTTCAGCTACATTCTTTAAGTCTACTGATTTGCCAAACATAATACCACTTGAATATGTTAACTATTAAACTTATTTTATTGATTTTATTTTATTGGTTTTTTTATTAAATTATTCAATCTTAAATTTAATTTTGAATTATTAATCTTTAAAACTATTAATCAGCGAAACTATTAATCAGCGTCTATTTCTTGCCTTTTTTGCTTTCTTTTCTTTTTTAACCTCCTCTGTAAGTTTTTTCAACAAACTAGAAGTACTCGATTCTGATTTTATATCCTCTTCAGATTGCGAGAGGCTGTTCTCAACAGATTCATGCGCGAATTTTATAGGAGTTAATGCACTCGCGCTTGCATGTGTCTTTGCCTTTGGCACTCCTTCAAGTTCCCTGTCTTTTTCGACTGCAGCAAGCAATACATCAGGAGTGTTGTAGTATGCTCTCGCTACTTCGCTGATCTGAGAGATGTCAAAATATTTCTGCCTAACCATCCAGTTCAGTATTCTCTTTCTCTCCTCTAAATCATCATAAATTTCTCTCTCGGTCATTCCAGTATAAATATTTATATCCTCTATATATCTCCTAGGCTTGTTTATCTCCTCAAATTTGTCTGTCCTAGGCCTCCACATATATATACGGTTGGCTGAAAGAAAACCTTCCATGTCTGGAGAAATCTCACATATTTCAAACGTTCTTCTCAAATTCCTTCTTCTATCCCTGTGCTGCACAGCAATAAGATGAATGGATTCGACCTCAGTAGAATGAATTGAGAACGGAGGCTCAAGCATACGCTTTAGAAGCTGACTTGCTGAATCTGCATGAAAAGTGGTGGAAACACTATGACCAGTATGCATTGCATCAAATAAAACCTTTGCCTCGTCCGGAGTTCTTATCTCTCCCAACACCAACCTATCTGGACGCATTCTCAAAGACGTCTTTAATAAGTCAGCCATTGTGATCTTTACTCTCTCCATTTCTATAGAAGGTCCACCCTCTCTTACAAGCAGAGGAATCCAGTTCCAGATATGCTGTGGAAGAGAGATTTCCCTTGTTTCTTCTATCGAAACCAATCTCTGATAAGGTGGAATTAATTGAAGGACTGTATTCAATAAACTTGTCTTTCCGCTTGCAGTTCCTCCTGCTATTATCACGTTCATTTCATAATGAACAGCCTGCCAAAGCAATGCTGCCATCTCTGGAGAAAGTGTATGATTCTCTATAAACTTTGTTATAGTCCATGGATCCTTCGCAAATTTTCTTATGGTGATGGTGTTTCCTTTTGTAGATGCAGGAAATAATGTAGCAGTTGCCCTGTCACCGGTAGTAAGGAATGCATCTAGGACAGGATTTGCAATGGTAATCTGCTGTCCTACTCTTCTTGCTATTTGGGATGCGATATTTGCTATATCCTCCTCGTCTTTGAACCTCAGGTTTGTCTTCATCCATCCATATTTTCTATGATAAACTGAGATAGGGATGTTTGCGGTGTTTACTGAAATTTCTTCTAATTCCTCATCGCCCATCAGAATTTCTAATTCCCTCATCCCATACATGTTGATGAACATGTAACCTGTTATTTCGTCAAGATGCTCTGAGAAATAATTTGATAGTTTTGCCTTCATCTTGTTATAGATTGTCGGAAGATATTCCTGCATTCTTTCAGGAGTCAAAAAGTAGCTGGTATCGAGAGGAATATCCCTGGATATCTCTGCTTCAAGTGTGCTTAAAAATAATCTTGTAAATTCAGCAGGCTGATCATACACCACGTGATAGAATGGCCTTCTTTCCACATCTCGATAGATATAAACATTAACATTCAAACCATTTACATTAAACGAGTAATTGTCGTCGAATGATTTTGGTGTTTCTTCTTCCTTTTCCTCTATATGCTTTAAAAGAGTAACAACAGGAGAGCCTACAGGAGGATAGTCAATTTTGACCACTCCATTGGTTTCAAGGTTCCTCGCAACCAGCTCTAAAACCTCCGGAGCTGCGTCGACCGCTGAAGACAATTCCTTGATTGACCTTGGTTTTACCTTCAGCAAAGGCAATAACTTATCAACTTTAGTTCTAATCATAAATCATATTAAGAGTGATTGCATTTTTAAGCATTTCTACAATATACTAATTTATGTGCATTTACCGTGGAATAGAAAACAGAGTGGCGATAATGGACTCCATAGCGAGTCCATATGAATTGTACAGCCCTGACTGCATCAACAGCCAACTGAAGCAGCTGGCATTGCTTACCGACGTTGATTTCGACAGGATAAGGTACGAGGAAGAGATGATAATCGAGTTCGACGAGCAAAAGACATCGGTGATTAAAGAATATGTTTCTTTGATAAGGCAGGTAGAGCTGATC
>Ga0315298_1011712_pt1 | contig 10234 bp, 10 predicted proteins | sample WHS_1_MG_FD_203077 | JGI IMG/M metagenome (GOLD analysis project Ga0315298, IMG submission 203077) | Extremophilic microbial mat communities from Washburn Hot Springs, YNP, Wyoming, USA - WHS_1_MG | ecosystem: Environmental > Aquatic > Thermal springs > Hot (42-90C) | place: USA: Wyoming...
GGGCGCCCTGTGGGAGGGGACCCCGCACCCTTGACAGGTTTTAAAGGCGCTGAGAGGTATAAGTGGAGCCGGCCGCAGCAGGGTCAAAAAATGAGGGTTTGGATGGGCGTAAGCCTACTAATTCCTTGAGGATTCCTTTAAAAATTGCCCTCAAAATGGCCCTAAAAGGCTTTGTCAAAGCAGATCAGGGTAAAAATGTATGGGTGCTCTTCTTTCTTTTTTTTCTAAAGGAAAAAGAGGAGGCGCCTGGCTGGTGAGGCTGGGGCGCCTCCTTCAGGCGGAAAAGGGACTCTGGGGTTGGTGGGGTGGCCGGGAGGCGGCCGGAGTCCCTTTTCCGCCTTCCTCTACCTTGCGGCCCCAGAGCGCGCAGCGCTCGTCCCGAGGGGGAGGGCGCCTGAGAGTTTGGGTCTGATAGGAAAGCTCTTTAGATAGAAAGGCTATTGCGAAGAAGGAGAACACAGGGGTACAGGTTGGCAGGTAATTTTCTTGCCTATTTCTCTTCTTGCTTGGTTGGGCAAGCGATATCCCGTTTGAATGATCTTGCGGGAAAGGCGCCCGATCCCCGAGGAGCGCTCTCTTTCTTCGGCTGGCTGGTGTGGCTGGAGCCGAAGGAAGAGAGCGCAGGGGCCGCTACTAAAGACATTCTTTTAAAACGAATAAATTATCAAAAGGGTATTGACATCATGTAGTAATGTTGTAACATTACTACATGATGAATGAGGAAAAGGAAAAACTTAAAGCAAAACAGCTGGAAGAGGAAAGCCCAATTCCTCTTTATCATCAGCTTTCAACCTATCTAGAGGAGCAAGTTGAAAAAGGAACTCTAAAGATCGGTGATCATCTCCCCAATGAATTGGAGCTTGCAGATATGTTTAAGGTCAGTCGGACTACTGTTCGATTGGCGCTGCAAGAACTTGAGTCCAAAGGTTACATTAAGCGTAACCGCGGTAAGGGAACTTTAATAACTCCCAGGATCGAGATAAACATTGCCCAGCTTCTGAGCTTCACTCAAGAAATATCTAAAATGGGGTTTATTCCGGGCACAATTTTGCTCAATACTACCCTTATTAAAAGCGATTCTAAAATCTCAAAAATATTTGACCTCCAGGAAGGCAGCGAAATTTTAAAGGTAACCAGACTCAGAACTGCAAGCGACCAACCCATCGGTTATTGCGTTTCTTATTTGAATATTCAGAAATTCCCGGAATTACGTTTCCAGGATTATTCACAAACCTCTCTTTATGACGTTTTCGAAAAGAACCTCAATATAGCTATTTTTAGAGCAAGCCAAAAAATATTTGGAGACATAGCCAATAAAGAAGAAGCCAAAATCTTGAAAATTTCCAAGGGCCACCCTGTTCTCCGGGTATTTAGGACGACTTATACCAAGGAAAACATTCCCATAGAATCCGTCGAAGCTACCTTCAATGCGAAATTTTACTTCTATTCTGGAGAGTTGTATCGAGAACAAAGAATTTAAAAAGGAAGGAGATGGTCCAAAGGGGAAAGAAGCCTCTCAAGTAAACTTCTAAAAAAAGGAGGGCAATATGAAAGGAAAAATTTGGAAAGTAGGTGTAATTGGGTTTGTCTTAATTCTGGCTTTTACTATTTCAGGCTGTGGGCAAGCAACCCCCACAACATCACCTACGGGATCTTCTCCCTCAGCTTCACCATCTGAATCAAAAGCTATTAAATTATTTGCGGTAGCGCCGTTTGAAGACCAATATTTCACCACTTGGCTTGATGGAGCAAAAGCTGCTGCAAAACTGTTAGGGGCGGATATTTCTACCGCCACCGCTGGATGGGATCCTGCCAAGCAGGATAGTCTTATACAATCTGCTGTTGCCGCAGGGGCCAATGGAATTCTTGTCGCTAGGGTCGATTTAGATGCCTTTGTGCCCTTAGCAACGGAATTGTCAGAAAAGGGGATAGCTATCGTCACTACTGATGGACCGGTACATTATGGACCAAGAATTGCTCACTTCGCTGCAGACGATATGGAATTGGGCAGAGAATTAGCCAAAGCTCTAATTGAGGGATTGGAAAAGAGCGGAAAACCTAAACCGTGGAATGTGGTAGGCTTTGCTGGACTTCCTGGAACTTATGCAGGTCTCACTCGAATCGAAGGAGCACTTTCCGTTCTTAACCCCATGATTTCCAGTGGCGATGTTGTTCTTCTGACAACAGAAATTGCCAATTTTGATCGACAACTTGGAATGCAGAAAATGGAGGCATTGTTGGGTAAGTATTCAAAAGTGGACGGCGTATTTGCAGCGAACGATGACATGGCTATAGGCGCCATGAAAGCCTGTGAGGCTGCTGGGTTGGTTCCGGGCAAAGACACGATCTTTGTGGGAATTGATGTTATTCCTGATGCACAAACTGCCATCAATGAAGGAAAAATGTATGCTAGCATCTCCCAAGCGCCCTATCTTGAGGGATATTGGGGTGTGACTACCTTATATGCTTATCTAAAATATGGTTGCAAGCCCGATTCAGTTGGCATGCCCATTCCGACAGTAGTAGTTAAAAAAGAAAATCTGACTACATTTTCAAAAGAGGTCAAGTTCGATAAGCCGCCCTCTGCTGATTTATTCACAAACTGCAAAGACAAATACGAGGAATTCCTGAAACAATTCTGGCCAAAGTAATTGTTAAGGTTTTAACTGGGGGGCTTAAAGCCCCCCAGTTAAAAAGCAGAAAAGGAGGAAATGCAAATGGTTTTGGATGCGAAACCGCCTGATTTTGACCGAGAAGACCGCCCCCTATTTACGGGGATTAATCCATCAGATGTAGGGAAATATGTAATTTTTACAGTTAGAGACCCATTACACGGCTTTTCTAAAGACGCTGCCGAGGAAATTTCTGATTATTTGGTGAACTCAAGAAAAATAGCAGATACTAAAATGTTTACTACATATAGTGGTTTTTTCGAAAATGTATTAATAACTGTTTGCTCTACAGGTAGCGGTGCCCCGGAACTTGAGCTGGCCCTCATGGATTTCGTCAAATGGAGTAAAGCCAATACCTTCATTAGAGTGGGAACATCCGGTGCACTGCAAAGATTCATAAATATCGGGGACATAGTTATTTCCACAGGAGCAGTGCGAGACGAAGGCACGAGTGGCGAGTATGTAGTGAAATCGTTCCCTGCAATTTCTAATTTCGAGGTTGTCCTAGCAATGGCTAGCGCTGCAGAAGAGCTTAAAATTCCCTACCATCTGGGAATCACTCGCAGCAATGACGCCATTTACGTTGGCGAGGGAAGACCGGCAAAAAATTATATCCAAGAAACGCAAAAATTAATACCAAATTACTGGGAGAAGGCAGGGGTACTAAATGTAGAACGCGAAACTTCTTTACTCCTTACTCTGTGCAACATTTTTAATAAACGGGGAGGGGCTGTCTGTACGATTGTAGATAATGAAATAACAGGTGAAGTGGGAGTAGGAGCTGGAAAAAAGAACTCAATCTTAGTGGCGCTAAAGGGTTTAAGTAAATTAGCTCGATGGGATGAAGTTAAAGAGAAAATAGGGAAAAAGTACCTGGACGAAAAAACTATTTTACTTGCTAGAGAAGAGGGACAATCATGAGAGCTGAAATCTTACAGTCTATTTTTAAAACTTTCCTTCCAGTAATAGGAGTAGTTCATCTCCCGCCATTGCCCGGAGCTCCCAAGTATTCCGGGGAATCGGTAGAAGACATAACCAAAGCTGCTTTGGCTGAAGCTAAAACCCTTGTGGACAATGGGATTGATGGAATCATTATCGAAAATTTTAACGATATTCCTTTCTTGAAAAGGGTTGGGCCGGAAACCGTTGCGGCAGTTACCTATATCGGTAAAGCGATAAAGGATCGTTTCACTAAACCGTTAGGGATATGTCTTCTTCAGGCGGACACTATTGGAGCAATTGCAATTGCTAAAACCCTTGAAGCTGAATTCATAAGGGCAACTTATTACACAGAAACCTACGTTGTGGATGCAGGATTGATCGATAGTAGTGCTGCAGAAGTCCAAAGATTTAGGGCTTTTTTAAAGTGTCAAACAAAAGTGTTCGCCGATGTCCACATTAAACATGGTTATCCTCTGGCCCAGAGACCTATTGAGTTATCGGCGGAAGACGCCCTATTCCGGGGACTTGCCGATGCTTTGATAATAACCGGATTAAAAACAGGAGGGGAAACTAAAGTCGAGGATGTAAAAAGAGTCCGAGAAAAATTGCCAGAGGCACCTCTAATCGTAGGTAGCGGAGTTACCGTGGAAAATGTCAATAGATATCTCCCCTTTGTAGATGGCATTATTGTTTCCACGGGACTGAAGTTAGAAGGAAAAGAGCATGAGGTTTTTGATCCAGCCAGGGTTTCAAAACTAATGGAAAAAGTGGCTGATTATCGCAAGAAAAACAAGGAGGAATAAACAATGAGAAAAAGTATCCAAGAAATCACCGAGTTGTTCGGAGTATCAAAACCTATAATCGGAATGGTTCACTTAAAACCCTTACCTGGTTCCCCCATTTATACTGGCAAAGGATTAAAAGAGGCGATTAAAAGCGGCTTAGAAGACGCCCGTACCTTATTGGAAGGCGGGGTAGATGGCATAGAGATTGAAAATTATGGCGATCTTTCTTATTTTCCTAATGTCGCTCCCTCAGAAACTGTAGCTTCTTTAAGCATCGTAGCTCATGAAATAAGAAAGGCTTTTCCTGAGGCCATTATAGGAATTTGCGTCCTTTCAGACCCAATAGCTTCCCTTTCCATTGCTCACTGCGTGCAGGCTCAATTCGTGAGGGCTACTTTTTTCACTGAGGCTTCAGTTGACGTATCAGGCTTGGTCCTTAGAAAACCCCATGAGATTTTGCGCTTCCGCAGATTTTTGGATCCTTCAATAAAGATATTTGCGGACGTTCATATTAAGCATTCAGCCCCTCTCGCTCATCGCCCCATTGAAGAATCAGCTTATGATGCTGCTTACTTCTTGGCGGATGCGGTTATCATCAGCGGAAAACACACAGGCTTTGAGACGGATATTGAGGACCTGAAGAAAGCCAAGGGTGTTTTATCTAATTTCCCCGTATTCATTGGTAGTGGCCTCAATCCAAAAAACGCCTGGAACCTTTTAAGTGTGGCAGATGGCGCTATTGTGGGAACGTCTCTTAAAGTTGGCGGCGAAACCGAAAGTCCTGTCGACCCTAAAAGGGTTAAAGAACTTATGGAGGTTGTCAAAGCAATCCGGAATAAAAAATAGAGCGCAAGATGATTCTGGTAATCGGCGATATCAACATTGACATTTCTGGAAGATTTGATTCTTGGCCCGAAAAAGGAGGGTGTGTGTTTTCTTCTAAGCCGCAGATCAATTTGGGAGGTACTGGAGCGAATGTCGGAGTAGCCTTATCCAGATTGGGATTAGAAGTATCTTTAGTTAGTGCAGTAGGGAATGACGCTTTTGGAAGAGAAGCCCTGGAAAATTTAAAAAGAGAAAAAATCAATACAGCTTTGGTCCAAGTTCAGACCCAATACAATACTGGTTTAGTTTTTACAGCTATTGACGAATTTGGCGAAAGAACCTTTTTTGTCTTCCGTCGCGATTGTGCTGATATCCACATGACGTTAGAGCCGGGAGTCCTTCTCAAAGAGAAGGCAGACGAAATTTTTATTACTGGCGTGTCGGTGGCTGAGGGAATTGAAAGTTATCAAACAATTCTTGGTTTCTTAGAAAAAAACGGAAAACAAAGGGTCTTCTTCGATCCTAATATCCGTTCCCCAAACGGAAGGATCTCGGAAGAGGTTCGGGAAAGATATATGCACGTTTTAAGGTTCTCCAAAGTATTTCTTCCAAATGAGAAAGAAATCCTGGAAATCATGCAGGAAAACTCACTTAAAACAGCGATTGAGAAAGCCCTTGAAATTGGAGTTAAGGAAATTTGGGTGAAAAGAGGCAAAGAGGATTTCCTCTGGGCTTCTCAAGAAGGAGGGTTTGCGGCATTTCCCACCATAAAGGTGTCTCAGGTTTCTGATACAACAGGAGCGGGAGATTTGTTTGATGCAGCCATTATTTTCGGCTCAGCAAATAATTGGTCAGCCCAGAAGATCGCAATATTTGCGGCTAAAGCAACCGCCTTCTCAGTTCAAAGACCTGGGTCTATTTCTTCCTTTCCCTCTCTTCATGACCTTAACCTTTAAAAGGCGGTATTTCTAAAAATGGAAAATGATATTGTATTAGAGACAGTAGACCTGACTAAGATTTTCCCCGGAGTAAAAGCTCTTTCCAAAATGAATTTTTCCTTGAAAGCTGGAGAGATTCATGGAATAGTCGGTCTTAACGGTTCCGGAAAAACCACTTTCCTTTCGGTAATTGGCGGTCTTATTCCAAGATCCTCGGGGGAAATTCTCATAAAAGGCCAAAGGCTAAAAAAATTTAACTTAGAAATAGCAAGAAAATATGGGATAGTCATTGCTAATCAGGTTCCTGCAGTCTTCCCAAATTTAAAAGTTGCTGAAAATATTTTGATCGGAAGGGAGCAAACTAAAAATTACCTTGGGTTCCCCATCTTAGACCAAAAAGGAATGGAGGAACAAGTCCGTGATTTCCTTTCTTCCTGTGATTTTCAAATTCCCCTTAATTCCAAAATTAGCGATCTATCACCGAGTATCCTTAAGCAGATTGAAATCGCACGAGCTATGATCTCCAATTTTGAAATAATCGGTTTGGATGAGCCAACAAGCATGATGGCTCGGTCTGATGTTTACAAACTGTTCTCGCTTATCAAGCAATTGAAGAAAACAAAGAAAGCGGTAATTTACGTTACTCACCGTATTCCAGAAGTATTTGAGCTTTGTGACAGAGTAACCATAACGAAAAACGGAGAAGAAGTAGGAACTTTTAATGTAAGGGAAATCACTCCGGATCAAGTAGTTAGATTGATGACCGGGAAAACTACCTTAAATTTCAGCAAAAACCATAGTTCAAGCCAAGGAGAAAAAGTGCTTGATCTTCAACAGGTTTCAACGAAACCCTTAAAGCTGGCAGAAACCCCTCTGCGAGAAATAAGTTTAAGCGCCTATAAAGGGGAAGTATTGGGAATTGTAGGGGTAGTTGGCGCAGGAAAAACAGAATTGGGGAAAGCGATTGTAGGCCTAAACCCCATTAGCTCTGGGAGTATTAATGTCATGGGGATAGAAGCTCGCTTTGGATCTACAATGGCTTTGGCCAGAAGGGGTATTGTTTACGTTCCCGAAGACATGATGAAAGAGGGCTTGTTTTTAAACCTTGATATACGCCAAAACATTTCTCTTCTTGCCCTTAACGTGATGTTTCGGAACTTCATTCAAAGGAAAAAGGAGGAAAATTTAATCAAACAATACATTTCTCAATTGAATATCAGACCTCCCCGACCTAATTTCCCTGTCAAGAATTTAAGCGGAGGAAATAAAAAGAAAACGTTGGTGGCCAGGGGCCTAGCCCTAAGACCGAATTTATTAATTTTGGATGAGCTTACCACAGGAGTAGACGTAGAAAGCGCTTTCGATTTGATGATGCAGGTCCGGGAACTAGCTAAGGATGGCGTTTCCGTGATTCTTCTTTCTTCCGAATTTGAAAGGATACTTGGTTTCTTAGACCGGGTTCTAGTTATGAAAGGCGGGAGAATAGTAGCGGAGTTCAGCAGCCCCAATATTTCAGAAGAGGAAGTGATCAATTATGCAACTAAATGAAAATGAAACTGTGGCTAAATCTAGGAATAAAATTCTCGCACAGGTAATTCAAGTATTTAGTAATCATAATCTTCTCCCTTGGCTGATTTGTGCGGCCATATTCTTAATAAGCCCCTCGATGCTCAGCGGTTACTCAATAGCGTCTACCCTTTCTTCTGCAACACCAGTGATTTTAATGGCAGCAGGTGAAATAATTGTAATGATTGCTGGAAGCATCGACCTTTCCTTAGCAGCTTCCGTCGGGTTTTCCAGTGTACTAGCCGCAGGACTAATGGAAAAAATGGGTTTGCCTATTCCCCTAGCTATTATTATTGTTCTCTTAGCTGGAGCATTAATAGGTCTTATTAATGGTCTAATTGTAGGGAAAGGCAAGCTTCAGTCCTTTATAGTTACTCTTGGTTCTTCGGTAGTATTGAGAGGGATAACCTTGGTTTATTCCGCAGGGACTTCTATTCCCCTTGCACAAACAGGACAAACTTTTATTAAGATTAGCACTTATCAACTCCTTGGCTTGCCCCTTTACTTTTGGGTAGGTTTAGTACTAATTATCCTTACTTCTTTTTACATCCTAAAAACCAAATATGGAAGGCATCTTTACGCCTTAGGTGGAAGTGAGCTGGCTGCTCGAGTTGCAGGTCTAAGAGCTGACTCCCTCCGAATTAAAGCCTTTACTTTAGCAGGATTTTTCTATGCCTTGTCCGGGTTAGCCTTACTTGCCAAGTTTGGATCAGGGTGGCCTCAAGCCGCAAGCGGTTGGGAAATGGATGGAATTGCGGCAAGCGTATTGGGTGGAGCTAATTTCGCCGGCGGCGTAGGACTACCACTGGGCGCAATTCCTGGAGCTATTGTTCTGGATTTGATCCTGCGTTTTCTGGTCACATTGGGTATTGATCCATACTGGCAGTACGCAGCAAAAGGAATTTTTGTAATTATAATTGCCCTTTCCTTGGCTAGGGGCGAATATGGAAGATAAATTCTTAGAATCGAGAGGAGGAAATTACTTTGGAGCAAAGTAGAATTCCAAGTTTTGCTTCTGCAGGAAAATCTATTTTTTTAAACATGGACCCTGAGAAAATTGCTCCTTACGTAGTCCTATGCGTGAGAGATCCACTTTGCTTTAGCGAGGACCCCATAAAAGAGTTTTCTCAGTTCTTTGACAAAATTAACACTCTCCAAAAAACTGCTTTGTTCACTACATTTACCGGAGTGTATAAAGAAACCCCCATTACGGTTTGTTTTACAGGAAGTGGAGGACCAGAAACAGAGTTAGCTTTAATGGAGCTCATCATGAGTTCTCCAGCGGCAAATACGTTTGTTCGACTTGGAGCATCTGGTGGATTCCAGCCATGGGTGAGAATAGGAGAGTTTATCTTAACTCTTGCTGCGGTGAGAGACGAAGGCTGCAGTAAGGAATACATTTCTCCAAATTTCCCTGCTGTAGCCCATTTTGAGGTACTTTTAGCACAGATTGAAGCATTTGAAAATAGAAAACTCGATTATCATGTAGGAGTTACGCGATCTCTGGATTCAATGTATCCTGGCTTGGGGAGGGCCTCCAAAGACGGTTATTTGCAAGACGATCATAAAAAATTGATTGATTACTGGAGCAAGGCAAGGGTGCTGAACATCGATCGAGAAACGTCGATTATACTGACGCTTTCCACCCTGTTTGGCTTAAGAGGAGGCAGTGTTTGCATCGTAGTTGATAATTATTTCACTGGAGAAATTGTATCTCAAAGGGTATTGAAAGAAAAATTCCACGAAGGAGCCAAAGCTGTTTTAGATAGTCTCAATATCCTTTGGGTCTGGGATAAGAAAAAGTCGGAAATTGGGAAAAATCAGATTTTCCCTTCCCTGCTGACTCTATAATTTTCTAAAAGTTGGGGTTTTTAACGCAGAAAAAGGCACTCCTCCTAGGTCAAATAGGCCATGATAAATTCTCAAAAAACTGGTTTTGATCGTCTTCTCTACAAGCTATTCTGTCTATTCCTCCAAGGACAAGACCTTTCAAAAGATCTCAAAAACCATGAGATTGAAGAAAGAGGATTTTACCAGCTAATGCTTTTCAGAGAAAAAAATTACGAAAATTGAAACTGCATTTCTTTGTTTAAAGAAGCCATATTATATCCCTGGGGATTTTTTAATTTACCTGAGCTTGTTCACGGGGCTGGCCTTCCTCTGTGCCCGCGCTAAGTCGTTCTGGGTCAGGCTCAAATACCTCTGGGTGACGGCGTAGGAGGTATGGCCCAAAAGGTGCCTTACGGTCTCTAAATCAGCGCCGTTCTGAAGATAGGAGGTAGCCGAGGTGTGGCGGAAAAGGTAGGGGTAGAGCCTGCCCACCTGGCTCCTCTCTTTGAGAAGGCGCAGGATGGAGCGCAGGGCGCAGTAAGTTAAAGCCCTGCCGTCCGAGGTGGTGAAGAGGGCGTCCTCCATGGGTGGGGCTTTCCTTTTCTTCAGGTAGGCCTGAATGGCCCTCTTGGTAATCTGGGAAAGGGGAAGCATCCTTTCCCCGGTCTTGCCCCGC
>Ga0315298_1011720_pt1 | contig 10230 bp, 7 predicted proteins | sample WHS_1_MG_FD_203077 | JGI IMG/M metagenome (GOLD analysis project Ga0315298, IMG submission 203077) | Extremophilic microbial mat communities from Washburn Hot Springs, YNP, Wyoming, USA - WHS_1_MG | ecosystem: Environmental > Aquatic > Thermal springs > Hot (42-90C) | place: USA: Wyoming...
TCCCAAATCCCTCTCTCCTCGGTGGTCTCCCAAAAGCCGGATCCCGACAGCGTGGTGGAGAAGGGCACGCGGATAGAGGTGGTGGTGAGCCGCGGCAAGGAGATCCTGTTGGTGCCCGGCGTGGTGGGGGAGACGGAAACCGTGGCCCGGGCGAAGCTGCAAGCCGCGGGCTTCCAGGTCCACCGGATCGAGCAGACCAGCGAGCAGGTGCCTGCCGGCGTGGTGCTGGCTCAGAACCCGGCCCAGGATTCGAGGCTGGAGCGGGATTCCACGGTGATCCTCACCGTCAGCTCCGGTAAGCCGAAGGTACTCGTGCCAGACCTGGTGGGGAGGACCGAGGCCGAGGCCCAGGACATGATCGTGAAGGCCGGCCTGACCAAGACCTGGGTCAACTACCAGGACTACACCTTCGTGCCTCCAGGGCACGTGCTCAGCCAGGAGCCGAAGCCCGGAACCCTGGTGGAGAAGGGGACCACGGTGTACATAGCGGTGAGGCGGCCGGAGGCCGCGCCGACACCGGTACCCCCGCCCACGGCGCAGCCGAAGAGGAAGGACTGAGCTAGCACAGCCTCTCCAGCGCCTCGCGGTCCAGAATGACGATGCGGCCCCGCTCCATCTTGATAGCGCCGGCCTGCTCCAATCCCTTCAGGGCGCGGCCGACCATCTCTCGAGCGGTACCCGCCATGGTGGCCATCTGCTGCTGGGTCAGGCGGCCGGAACCGTTGGCGAGGCTCGCATCCCGGGCGTGCTGGAGGAGGATCTTGGCAACCCGGCCAGTGACGTGGCGGAAGGAGAGGTCCTCCACCAGCTCCACCAGGTGGCGGAGGCGGGAGGCCAGGATATGGGTCACGTTGCTGGAGATGGTGGGCACCTCCCGCATCAGCCGCTGCATGTCGGCCGAGGGGAGCAGGTACAGGTTGGCAGTATCCAGGGCCTCGACGCTGGCGGGATTGGGCCCGCCGTCGAACACCGGGACCTCGTTGAAGGTGTCGCCAGGCCTCATGATGCGCAGAACCTGTTCCCTGCCCTCCGGCGAGCTCTTGAACACCTTAACCCGGCCGGACTTGACGAAGTAGATGGCATGGCAGGGATCACCCTCCAGGATCACTATCTCTCCTCGATCGTACTCCTTTTCCCTCACCAGTGGGCGGAGCCGCTCCAACTCGAGGTCGGACAGGCCCTTGAAGTAGGGGATCTGCTTTAGGAATTCTAGTGGTACTGCCATGTTATGAGGATAGCAGATCTCCTTTCTTGACCTCAACCGCGTGGCATTCTAGACTGCTCCACGAAGCGCCGGTACCGAAGGTGGCGCTTCAGCCCAGTTCAGAATCGAGTCGTTCTTCCTTGGTTCTCTCCAACCCTCCAGGATCTGCCCCGTTGGGGGGCGACGCTCGAGGCACGGTGAGCTGTCGTGGGGTTCCCCTGGCGGATTTGACCTACACGGTCGTAGATGTGGAGACCACTGGCCTGAAGCCCCAGGGCAACGGGATAACGGAGGTCTGCTGCCTTCGGGTGGAGGATGGACAGGTGGTGGATCGCTTCTCCAGCCTGGTGAACCCCGGCCGGCCCATTCCCCCTTTCATCCAGAGCATGACGGGCATCACCGACGCCATGGTGCGCGAGGCCCCCGCCTTTCAGGATATCGCTCCCTCCCTGCTGGAGTTCCTGGGCGATACGGTGCTGGTGGCCCACAACGCCCCCTTCGACCTCTCCTTCCTCAACCACGGGCTGTACCGTGGCGGCTATCGGAACCTCCACAATCCTGTGGTGGATACCTGCCGGCTTTCTCGGAGGCTGCTGCCCGGACTGCCTCGGGCCAGCCTGGATGCCGTGGTCCAGCATCTGGGCATTACCGTCCAGCATCGACACCGCGCCGACGGTGACGCGGAGGCCACGGTCCAGGTGCTGCTGCGGCTGCTTGCCCTCTGTCAGGAGCAGGGGATCTCCAGCGATGTCCAGTTGCTGGAGTTCCTGGCGTCGGCTAGGCCGGTCGGAAGGAGCGCCGCGCGTACTCGGCGGGAAGCCTTCGCGGTCAGGCTGTCTGTCCTGGCGAAGCGCTGCCGATCACTGCCCGATGCGCCCGGGGTCTATCTGATGCGCTCTGGGACGGGCCGGGTACTGTACGTGGGCAAGGCCGTTTCGCTGCGCCGAAGGCTCGCCTCCTACTTCAATAATGGGAGCGTTCCGCCGAAGATCAAGCGGATGCTGGGCCAGGTGGAGACCATCGAGCACCGGCAACTGGGCTCGGAGCTGGAGGCGCTGCTCGAGGAGTCCCGGCTGATCAAGCACTACCAGCCGCCCTTCAACACCCTGCTGCGATCCTACCGAGACTACCCCTTCATCAAGTGCGACGAGAGCGGCCGCTACCCGCGCCTGGTGGTCACCCGGGAAGTGGATCACGACGGAGCCCTCTACTTCGGCCCTTTCTGCAGTGTGCAGGGAACGGAGCTGGCCCTCAGCATCTTGGTCCGCTGCTTCCGCCTCTTCGACGGACGTTGTCCCGAGCGTTCCCGAGGTGAAAGCTGCATCTATCGGCAGATGGGTCGGTGTCTGGCCCCATGCCTCGGGCCGGAGCAGGAGGCGCGGCACCGGCAGGTGGTGGAGGAGGTGTGCAGGCTGCTGGAGGGTGCGCCCGAGGATCTGGTCTCGGAGATGGTGCGCCGGCGTGACGCCGCCGCCGAACGGCTGGACTACGAGACGGCGGCTTTCTACCGGGATGGCATCGATGCCTTCAACGGCGCCGTCGAGCGCCGGAGGCTGCTGGCTCCCGCCGTGGAGGGGCTGAACATCCTGGCGGTGTGCCCCTCCCTCCACTCCGGTTGGGTGGAGCTGTTCCTGTTCGGCGAAGGCCGGCTTGCCGCCCGGGCCCGGCTCTGCCCAACGGAGGGCGAGCTAGGGCGTTCCTCGGTGGAGGGGCTGCTGAAGATGGCGAGGAGATGGTCCGGCGCATGGAAGCGGGGCTCCCTGCGGATCGATGCGGAGAGCCTGGACCAGGTGTGCATCATCTCGGGCTGGCTGGAGAGGCAGGGCACGGCCGCTACCACGATAGTCGTGGAGCCAGAATGGGTGTCCGATCGGCTGGACCAGACTGTGGAGCGGGTCATGGCGGCAGCCAGGGCTATCGCAGGAACGACGGAGCAAGCTGGATGACCAATGAGGAAGTGGCGAGGACCTTCGAGGAGCTGGCCGATCTCCTCCAGGCGCGGGGCGAGCTGATCTTCAAAATCAGGTCGTATCGGAAGGCCGCGGCGGCCATTCGGGCACTGGAGGTTCCCATTGCCGAGTACCGGCGGCAGCACGACCTGAAGGAGATACCGGGCGTTGGCGACGCCATAGCCAAGAAGGTCAACGATCTGCTGGATACGGGCTCCTTCAAGCTGCTGGACGAGCTGAGACGGGGGGACTGGGTGAGACAGGGACGCGGGGACGGGGAGACGGGGTAACGCCGTTCCCGCGTCCAGAACTCTGGACGGTCTGGTAGAATGGAGAGAGGAGAGAAGAGAGGGGCTGGGGGCGGCCATCAGGCCGCACGGCTGGCCGTGAACTTGCATTAGTATCTTCTAGTTGCTGGCCGAGCGGCAAACGGGAGGAAGGCAATGCGCTTGAGGTTCCGCTACGTTTCGGTGACCTACGGTGGAAGGCCGGCTCAGATCGAGCAGTTGCAACGCGGGAGTTGGAGCTGGTTCCACCCCATGCCCTATGCACGGGAGGAGGTGTGGCGGCCTCCCACCGACGTCTACGAGACCGATGATGACGTCGTTGTGATGATGGAGTTGGCAGGAGTCAACGAAGAGGAGATCGAATTGACTCTGTTCCGCGATGTTCTGGTAGTGTCCGGCACCCGTGAGGATGCCAGACGGCCCGACAGGGTCAAGTATCACGAAGTGGGCATCAATTTCGGTCGGTTTCGGGGCGAGGTGTTCCTACCCATCAGGGTCAACCCGGACTGCGTGGAAGCGCTCTACCAGAACGGGTTCCTCTCCATCCGTCTGCCGAAGGCTTGCGCACTGTAAGGGTCCCACAACAGCTTAGGAGGATGCAGCGATGACGGTTCCCGACCTCGCGTCTCAAGGCGAAGGCGTTGGCGAAGTCGGAGAGAAAAGGGAAGAGCCCTTCGTGGTGCCGGTTCTGCCTTTGAAGGACACGGTTGTCTATCCGCTCACCGTGGTTCCGCTGGCGGTGGGACAGGAGCGATCGCTGAAGCTGGTGGACGAGGCGGCCTCCGGCGACCGATTGATCGGACTCTTTGCTCAAAAGAGTGCGGATATACCGTTGGCCGGCCCGAACGACACCTTCGATGTGGGCACTCTGGGCAAGATCCACCAGATGTTGAAGATGCCGGATGGCACAGCTCGGTTGGTGATGCAGGGATTGCAGCGGCTGAAGGTGATTGAGTACACCCAGGAGCAGCCCTATCTGATGGCCAGGGTGCAGCCGCTGCCAGAGCAGGAAGATGAGGGGGTGGAGGTAGACGCCATGGCGAGGAATCTCGTGGCGCTCTTCCAGCAGTTGGTGAACCTATCCCCCTACCTTCCTGACGAACTGGTGGCTGCGGCCATGAACCTGGAGGGTCCGCGGCAACTGGCCTACTTCGTGGCCATGCACCTGCGGCTGGATCTGGCTCAGCGCCAGGAGTTCCTGGAGATCGATTCCGTTGCCCAGAAGCTTAAGACCATAACAGTGTACCTGAACAAGGAGCTGGAGGTTCTGGAGCTGGGCCGGAAGATCCAGTCCGAGGCCCAGGAGCAGATGTCCAAAGCCCAGAGGGAGTACTACCTGCGAGAACAGCTCAGGGCCATCCAGAAGCAGTTGGGCGAAGAGAGCCCCGAGGATGCCGAGATTCGGGATCTGCGGGAGAAGGTGGAGAAGTCGGGGATGCCGCCCGAGGCCAGAAGGGAGGCCGAGCGAGAGCTGTCCCGACTGGAGAAGATCCCCTCGGCCTCACCGGAGCATGGGGTTATCCGGACCTATCTGGACTGGCTGACGGCGCTGCCGTGGAACGTGAGCACCGGACAGGCCATCGATGTGGCCAAGGCGCGCCAGATCCTGGATGAGGACCACTACGATCTGGAGAAGGTGAAGGAAAGGATCCTAGAGTACCTGGCCGTGCGCAAGCTGAAGGAGGAGCGGACGGCGGGCTCCGAAGAGGAGCAGGCGACTAAGGAACCGATACTCTGCTTCGTGGGCCCGCCGGGTGTCGGCAAGACCTCTCTGGGGCACTCCATTGCCAGGGCCATGGGCCGGAAGTTCATCCGCCAGTCGTTGGGCGGGGTCAGGGACGAGGCCGAAATCCGTGGCCATCGGCGGACCTACATCGGCGCCATGCCCGGCCGTATCCTGCAGGCCATTCGGCGGGCCGAGTCCAATGATCCGGTATTCATGATGGACGAGGTGGACAAGATCGGGGCCGACTGGCGGGGCGATCCCTCCTCGGCTCTGCTGGAGGTGCTGGATCCGGAGCAGAACAAGGACTTCCGCGACCACTACATCGACGTGCCGTTCGACTTGTCCAAGGTGATGTTTATCACGACGGCCAATACTCTGGACACCATCCCGCCTCCCCTGCGAGACCGTATGGAGATCCTGCAACTGCCGGGATACACGGAGGATGAGAAGCTCCAGATCGCCAAGAAGTACATAGTGCCGAAGCAGATGAAGGCCCATGTACTGCGGCCCGAGGAGATCTTCTTCGAGGACGAGGCTCTCAGAACCATCATCCAGGATTATACCCGTGAGGCGGGGGTCAGAAACCTGGAGCGGGAGGTGGCTACCTGCTGCCGAAAGGCCGCCCGGGAGATCGCCGAGGGGGCAGTGGCCATGGTGCAGGTCACCCCAGAGAAGGTCCGCGGCTACCTGGGCCGACCGAGACACTTCGCTGAGGTGGCGGAGCGGATCGACAGGCCTGGTGTGGTGACCGGACTGGTGTGGACCCCCGTGGGCGGCGACATCGTCTTCATCGAGGCTACCGCCATGCCGGGGTCCAAGGGGCTGAAACTGACGGGCCAGTTGGGCGATGTGATGAGGGAGTCGGCCGAGGCCGCCCACAGCTACATCCGCTCCAGGGCAAAGGAGCTGGGCATTCCCGACGGCTACTTTGACAAGCACGACATCCACATCCACGTGCCCTCGGGCGCCGTGCCCAAAGACGGCCCCTCGGCCGGTGTCACCATGGCGACGGCCCTGGCGTCGGTAGTCACCGGAAGGCCCGTCCGGCACGATGTGGCGATGACGGGCGAGATCACCCTGCGGGGCAAGGTGCTGCCCATCGGTGGATTGAAAGAGAAGGTGCTGGCGGCCCACCGGGCGGGGATCAAGACCGTCATCATCCCGAAGCGCAACGAGGGGGATCTGGAGGATCTGCCCCCGGAGCTTCGGAAGGAGATGGACTTCGTGTCGGTGGAGAACGTGGACGAGGTGCTGGCCAGAGCGCTGCTGCCGCCTACGCCGGAGCGAGATGGAGCTGAAACGGCTCCCGCCGCGGTCGCGTCCGCCGATTCGGCGTAGAGCCTGTGGACCTAACCCTCTAAGCCCCCCTTCCCGCCTCAGGAAGGGGGGCTTCTCATCTTCCCGTTCCCGCACCAGAAGGGGCGGGCAAGTCTGATCCTCCCATTCTTACAGGAATCTTACATCGTTCCGGTAGCATTCTTATGGCGGTGGACCATCATGTGCTGGTGCAAGCCTGGAGTCTGAGCAGTCGTTGGATCCGTACTCCGGGGAGCGACTGTCACATTCTCTCCCGTTCATTGCTCAAGGCTAAGTGGACAATTCTCTAGAGGAGGAAAGTATGCCAGCCAAGCAGCTCGTCTACGACGAAAACGCCAGGAGGTCCCTTAAGAAGGGGATGGACATCCTTGCGGAGGCAGTCAAGATCACCCTCGGCCCCAAGGGCCGGAATGTGGCCCTGGACAAGAAGTGGGGATCGCCCACGGTCACCCACGATGGCGTTACGGTGGCCAAGGAGATCGAGCTGAAGGATCCTTTCGAGAACATGGGCGCCCAGTTGCTGAAAGAGGCGGCCACCAAGACCAATGACGTGGCGGGCGACGGGACGACCACGGCCACGGTGGTGGCGCAGGCGATCATCAACGAGGGACTCAAGAATGTGGCGGCGGGCGCCAACCCGATGTTGTTGAAGAGAGGGATCGAGAAGGCCACCGAGGCGGTGGTGAGTGAGATCAAGGCGATGGCGATCCCCGTGAAGGGCAAGGAGCAGATCGCGGACATCGCCACCATATCGGCGGCCGACCCCGAGATCGGCGACCTGATCGCCGAGGTGATGGATAAGGTAGGCAAGGACGGCGTCATCACCGTGGAGGAGGGCAAGGGCCTCCGGTTCGAGACCGAGTACACCGAGGGCATGCAGTTCGACCGCGGATACATCTCTCCCTACTTCATCACCAATCCGGATCGGATGGAGGCCGTGCTGGACGAGCCCTACATCCTGATCACCGACAAGAAGATCTCCGCCATCGCCGACATCCTGCCGCTATTGGAGAAACTGCTCCAGTCCGGCAAGAAGGAGCTGCTGGTCCTGGCCGAGGATGTGGAGGGTGAGGCCCTGGCGACCCTGGTGGTGAACAAGCTGCGCGGTACTCTGAACGTGCTGGCGGTGAAAGCCCCGGGCTTCGGCGATCGGCGCAAGGCCATGCTGGAGGACATCGCCATCCTGACGGGTGGCCGGGTGATCTCGGAGGAGGTCGGCCGGAAGCTGGACTCCACGCAGATCAACGATCTGGGTCAGGCGCGAAGGGTTGTCGCCAACAAGGACGAGACCACCATCATCGAGGGCAAGGGCAAGCCCGAGGCTATCCAGGGCCGGATCAAGCAGATCAAGGCTCAGATCGAGGAGACCACCTCGGACTACGACCGGGAGAAGCTGCAGGAGCGGATGGCCAAGCTGTCCGGCGGTGTGGCTGTCATTAAGGTGGGGGCGGCCACCGAGGTCGAGCTGAAGGAGCGCAAGCACCGTGTGGAGGATGCCCTGTCCGCGACCCGAGCGGCGGTGGAGGAGGGCATCGTCCCGGGCGGTGGCGTGGCCTTGATCAATGCCCTGGCGGGCCTGGACAAGCTGCAGATAGAGGATGGTGACGTGGCCACCGGTGCCTTCATCCTGCGGCGGGCCCTGGAGGAGCCCATGCGACAGATCGCTCGCAATGCCGGGCAGGACGGCTCCGTGGTCGTGGAGGCCGTGCGCAGGTTGCAGCAGGAGAAGGGCAACAAGAACCTGGGCTACGATGTAATGTCCGGTGAGTATGGCGATATGGTGGAGAAGGGGATCATCGACCCCGCCAAGGTGACCCGGTCGGCGGTGGAGAACGCGGCCAGCATCGCGGCCATGGTTCTCACCACCGAGGCGCTGGTGACGGAGGTTCCCGAGAAGGAGAAACCGGCGACGCCGCCGATGCCACCGGAGTACTAACGCAACCACCACGGGCTTGGTGGACGGACCACTTAGTGTGTCATCGTTCCGCAATTCCATGTTGTGGGGCCAGGAGTGACGCGAGCGAGCACAGCGTCGCTCCCCGCCGGCTGGTGGTCGCGAACTGGCGCGCTTGAGGAGCGACGCGGTTAGAGAGCCGTCAAGTCCAGGAGATAACAGGGCCGCCGGACGCATTCGAGTGCGTCCGGCGGCCCTGTCATTGCCAGAACCCCCACTATCGGAGGAGACTCCGAGAGCTTTCGCCATGCTGAGACAGAAGCATGCGCAAGGCCGCCCCGCGGGGACACGATCACCGATCGTGGAAGAGACGAGCAGCGGGAGCCGCCCTTCTCATTCAGGAATCCTCAGCTTCTGGCCGACCTGAAGGCTGTCGGGGGTCTTCAGAATGTCCTTGTTGGCCTCGAAAATCTTCTGGTACTTGGACGCGTCACCGTAGTACTTCGTGGCGATGCTGCTCAGGGTGTCGCCAGGCGCCACCGTGTAGGTCTGCTCCCTAGGTTGAGTCGTGGGCAGAGTCGCCACGGTAGGTGCCGGTGCGGGGACAACAGCACCGATGGTGGCCGTAGCTTTGACCGGAGCGGCGGTGGGCTTGGCGTCCGTGGATGATTGCCCGGGTCGCAGAAGGAAGGCGAGGACGACAGCGGCGATCGCCAGGGCTCCAACGACAATCTGCACGGAGGTGCGCTTGGCAAGGGCGCGGGCGCGCAGACCTTCGATGCGCCGACGATCAAAGTCGATGCTACGCATGGCCATCTCCTTGCGGGTTGGGGTGGCGACACTTGCGCATTATACTCGGTCCACGGCCGGTCTGTAACCCGTCGAGGCCGCCGACTCTTCATAATTGTGGTCATTTCCGGCCCCTACCGGCTGGCTCTTGACGCTTTCGTGAGGCGGATCGGTGCTCCGAAGGACCCGGTCAACCGCCGCATCTTAACCCGGCCGTTCATGGCTGAGACTGTCTGCAAGAGCCTGTAGTCGAGCTTGACAGGAGAGATCATCTTGTGTATTGTACCGGGCATGGAGAAACCCGTTTGGCCCGCCGTGGGAGCGCCAGGTGGCCACTCGGGTTAGACGATAGGCCGAGTTCTGGTGGCTCACCCTCAAGGCGGGGGTGGGCCATTCTGTTTTCTTGGAGTACGTGCGGCCGGCGGATGATGTCGCCGGCCCGGGTGACGGCGCCCTCTGGAACGCTCGCAGCCAAGGGAAGGCTGAAGAGCAACGGCGATGCTGCCGGTTGCCGCTCTTGCGGCCGCTGAAGACGCTAAGAGAGGAGAGCTACCATGGGCGAAAGAGTACCCGCGCGGATGCTCGAGAAGGCGGTAATCAGGTTCGAGCTGGATCGCGCCGCGAGAGCGCGGGAGGATCGTCCGCCGCCCGCCAGAGTGATCACCATTTCCAGACAGTTGGGCAGCGGTGGAAGGAGGCTATCAGAGATCCTGGCCGAGCGGACAGGGTGGGCCCTGTGGGATCGGGAGATACTGGACGTCCTGGCGGATCAGTCCGCTTTTCGCTACCAGAGCAGGATGTTCGAGTCGCTGGACGAGAGATCGCAGAGCGAGATCGATGCGCTCGCTTACTCTCTGCTGGGCGGAGTGACCAAGCACCTCTACCATCATCTGCTGCCGAGGGCCATTCTGATCATCGCTCAGAACGATGCCATCATCCTGGGCCGCGCTGCCCACCTCCTGCTGGCGGAGGCGTTCAAAGTGAGCGTCGTCGCCCCCCTGGACGTCAGGGTCCGGAACCTGGCGCTGCGCGAGGGCCTGACCGAAGAGGAGGCCCGAGAGCGA
>Ga0315298_1011722_pt1:0-5000 | contig 10224 bp, 6 predicted proteins | sample WHS_1_MG_FD_203077 | JGI IMG/M metagenome (GOLD analysis project Ga0315298, IMG submission 203077) | Extremophilic microbial mat communities from Washburn Hot Springs, YNP, Wyoming, USA - WHS_1_MG | ecosystem: Environmental > Aquatic > Thermal springs > Hot (42-90C) | place: USA: Wyoming...
GTTCCCTGCCCAAATCCCGGGTGGGTATGAGGTCCCGCGTAGGGAAAAGGGTCAAGGTCGTGGGAACACCTTATACTTTGGGGCCCAAGGGTCGTCGCGGTGGCGACCCCCCTCTCAATCGCACTAGGAAGGGGGGAACATCCCAGGAATCTCGCGTAGGTGATATCCACGTGCGGGTGCTAGCATGGGTTTCTCAAAAGGTTGGGGTGTTCCAGGGGCATACGTCTCATAAAAACCGAGCCTTTAGAAAGCTCTTTCCACTTTTCGAGAGAGAAGGTCTCCTGATGGCCTGTGCGTTTGGCTCCTTGGGGAAGAGAAACGAGGACACTGATTGGGCCCTCCTAATGCGGGACGCCTCTTCACTTCTTTTGCGGAAAGCCACTGCCAGTTGCTTAGGGAGGGATAGGTCGGACGTGGTGCACTTACGGTATGCATCACAGATGTTGCCTTTCGAAGTCATCCGCACAGGCCATCTCCTTTTTGTCCGCAATGAGGAAACACAAAGCCGCCTCAATCTGGCCACCTCGCGCTCTTTCTATGACTCCCACCCTTACCTATTCGAAAGGGCACTTGTGTCGAACGGAGTATGGAGCCATGATCTTGAACACAATCTTCAAATATTGATTGTTGAGGCCAACACACACAAGAACTTCCACAAGGGGCTGGACCTCTTTCCTGGTCCCAACCCAGGAGGTTTTGGTTTGGTAGGACAGAACCCAGGGATTAGGCAAGCAGCAATCGAATCCACATCTCAAACTTTCCGGGAATGGGAAAAGCCAAATTAAGTCTTAAATGGAAGCTGTGCGCAGGAGAGGTAGCCCCATCCCGGGGCTCCCGCTCCACATATTTGCTGAAAGGATGAGAGGGAAGGGGCGGAGGATATTACAGGAATGATCCGCACAGACTGGTGACCACATGCCCATAACAGTACTGGTCAATAATCAACCACCCATCATAGACAATGAAGCTCCTCAGCAGTTACTGGGTCTCTTCCAGAGGTGCCTAAAGGGCTCTTACTTTCCCTTTCGGCATCAAGTGGAAGTGTTCCGCCTGATAATGGAGGACCGAGAAGTGTTCCTGGTGGCCGGGACGGCAGCTGGGAAGACCCTCGCCGTTGCTGTTCCACTATTTGAGAAACTCAGGACGGGACGCATCCGCAAGGTGCTCTTGATGTATCCTACCATAGCCTTGATGGAAGACCAGCGGCGGGTGATGGATGCCTTGGCAAAGATCACCGGCCTGGGGATAGGCCAATTGCAGGGCGGAATGTCTCGCACTGAGTTGATGACCGCCCTGAACAAACCGGTCATCCTCGCAACCCCTGATGAGGTCTATTGGTTTTTCCGCAAGAACGTGAAGTATAGCGGCCTGCTGATCTACGGCCTGGCACTCGTCGACGAGTTCGTTTTGGACGAAGCACACCTTTTCAACGGACTCGTGCTGCGCAACCTTGCCCATCTCAAAAGGCGTGTTCAACTGTTGGCTGAGAAACTCGGGAGGCGCCCGCGTTGGCATCTGCTCACCGCAACCCCTACCCCAGAACTGCGTAACCTCACGGATGGCATAGAGGTGTGGGGACGATCCAAGTGTGGAGATGTGGAGGTCACCTTCCTGGAGCCAGCCAAGGGGTACGATGAACGCCAGGGCAGGTTGATAGACGCCGTGGAATCGGCTCTCGCAGGCGGAGCCCAGAAGGTGCTCTTGGTCTTCAACTCTGCTGACTTGGCCCATCGGGTTTTCGAAGGCATTAAGGGGAAATCCCGGCCTGAGCTGTCGGCTGACCTGCTAAGTCGTTTTGGGCGCATTTCGTGGGGGGAGTTCAAAGCCTGGATGGAGAAAGAACGTGTTTCAGGGAAAACCGTTTTTGCCATCGAGCATTGGATCAGACGAGAAGGGCCTTTTTACCTGAAAGACCTGGAACCAGGACAGGCGGTGGATATACCTGCCGAGGTCTTGGCTGCCCGGGTAGCCCGCTTTCTGGAAGGACAGACCTGGCACATCAAGCGCTTGGTCCACGCAGCGGCCAGAGAAGATGGACACGGCCTGGTCGAAGCAGTTGACAGGCGGCTGGCAGGCAGAGGAAAGTGGTCTCGGCTGTTGTGGCGTGCTGTCGCGCCCGCTGTCAAAGACGACCCAACTCCGGAAAGCCTGCTAGAGGTCCTGGAAGCCCAGGTCAGTCAGCTCCAGGCCGGCCTGGAGCGTATATGGACGGATGATTCGTTGCGCGTGACCGCTTCTAACTTTGGGGAGATTACAACTGCTTTGCAACAGGCAGGAACAAACCACGAGCTGGCGGAGGCGATCACGAACTACCTGACATACACCGTCGAACTTCCGGAAGAGGCTGCTGCACGGTTGAAGATGTCCCCTGAGGAGTTAGCCCGGCGCCGGCTGGTTTTCCATTGGCTGGAGTGGTTGATCAAGGACCACTCTCAGCGGGAGGAACTGGTTGAGCGGATACGGAAAGCCCTGACCGGGGGCGAGCTGGATGCCGAAACCAGGCACATCGCCTCGTGGGGTGACACAGGGGTGCCCGTCGTCATTTATACCGGCAAGATGACCAAAGCTGAGCGCCGGGGGCTGATCGAGGCCTTTGCGGGGCTTTCGCGGGCCGTGTTGATCTCCACGCCAGCGGTGGAGGTGGGGGTGGATTTCGCTGCCGATGTGCTGATCACCGAGCAATGTGATGGCAACGGTTTCCTCCAGCGCTTCGGGCGGGTAGGACGCCGGCCAGGCATCCAGGCTAAAGTGATCGTTTTAGTTAGGGATGGAGAGACGTATGTGCGATTGTTTGAGCGCCATCGGCCCCAGATGAGCCGAGAGGAGTTCTCCGCACTGATCTCCGATCCGACGGACGGAGTCTTCCCGGCCCGGCTTTACGCCGAAGGCTCGGCTTTCCTGGATGCCACCCACTGGCTGGTCAACACCCAGCTGGGTCAAATCGGCGACTACCTGAATGAGAAGATGTTCGGAGAGGAGACGGCAGAGCTTGCTCGCCAATTGCGATCGGCCAATTTGCCCTTTGCCTATGGCCTTCGGAGCACCCTGCCGGAGGTCACTTTGCCGGCTGGTGGGGGCGGCGAACCATTCTACATCTTGCGCAAGGTGCCCAATGAGCGCCTCCTACCCGCCGACTCACCGTTCGAGATGGCCAAGACAGACATGGGATATATGGAGTTCCTTTGGAAACCTGGTCCATGGAGGGTCGCGGTGGATGCCCAGGCCACGCTGGAGGCCAGCCATGCCCTATTTTGGTGGCAAAATGGCAAATGGCATTTGCAAGCAGGCTACGGTGTTGCCGCTGACTACCTGAAACTTTTCAGCCAACAACCAGTAAGCCAGGGCAAGGCTTTATCACAGTTGCTTACGCCACTCGGAACCGAGATTAGCCAAAACCTGGAGGGTTTTCTTTCAAAACTTCGGGGACAAAGAGCGAAGCCCCTGCCTCGCCTTCTCCTCCGGGTGGGCCAAGCGCTTCCCCTGTTCTTTGAGCCTCACGCTCGCTTCGTCTTGAGCCAGGGCAATGTCTATCTTTTACGGATAGATCAAGACGGGAATGCCATGCTGGTGGAGGATCGCTTGGGCAACCCGCTGATGCTTCCCGATCAGACCTGGTTGCTCCTCTACGGTTACGGCAAGGAGGAGGCCCAGAAGTTACTGGAGAGCGTGTCCGCTCTTGATTGGGAAGAAGTGTTCTACGACTGGCAGACCTTGGAGGTGCAGGGAAACCGGGTCATCGGACCGGTGCTCCTGGACCGGGTAGCCGGGGCTTGTTTTGACGTGTACCGGAGGCTGGTAAAGCATGTCTACACTGGTGGATAAATACAAGACCGCGTTAGGAAAATCCACGCGCCGCCAGAGCCTATACGATCATTCCCTGACCTGTGTGGATATGGCCCTGCGGGTGGCCCAACTGGCGGGCGAGGAGCCAGGCCCCCGGCTGGACCGGCTGATCTTTGCCACGTTCGTCCACGACGTGGGCAAACTAGATCCGGCCTTCCAAGCCATGCTGGAGGCTGCGGCGAGCGGCCAGCCCCTGCCTGGCAAAAGGGTGAAGCATGAGGCGAGCACTTTTGACTATGACCACCCCAGCCTGGTGGAGGAGAGCAAGGAAGCCATCCGGCAGGAACTGCGAGGAGCCTGTGGATACGACCTGGACCTGGCGAACCTGGAAGGAACGGCCATGGATCACGTGTGGGCCTTTGCCGTGACCCACCACGGGCTGTTTTATGTGTCCTACGAAAGAGCCCGAGGAGTGGTTTGCCCACTGATCCGCCGCCAGTGGACCAGCTTCTACCCTCATGAAGAACGACGCATCACACTGGTGGACCTGCTTTTTGAGTATCATCCTTTGGGCGGCCTGGTCATGCTCAGCGACTTGGTGGCCTCGTACTGCCATGAGCAGGGGAAGGACTATCAAGCCCTATTCGGTCGCCCAACCAGCATCGGGGCGATCTTCGAACGACTGATTGAACGCGCTGACGAGATTGAAGAAGAGATTAAGCGCTATGATCCCAGGGACTATGGATTGAAAGAGACCCTGACATTACTCGCAGGAGGAATCCAATGAGTAATAAGGCATTTGCATTTGTGGCTCAGGCGGCTAATGAAGCTCTAGGCCGCTGGGGTATGTCTGGAACGATTAGCGGCGACACCATCTCCTCGCTGGTCGCCGATGGCGCCGCCTACTGGGAGCACAGTCTTCCCGACAGCTCGCACCTGGCCCTGATCCGCCTTTTCTCCCCCGTAGTACGCCGGGAGGAGGTTTTCCTGGGAAATGTGCTCCTCAACGACTTCCTCAGCAAGACCCTGAGCCGGGTTGTGGAGCAAAAGGGCCTGGGCCGCATGGCTCTTCTGGCCAACGATCTGGAGAGCTATTATTGCCTCTATCAGGGCCGGGCGGCTCTCCAAGAGGTGGCCGAGGGATTCCAACAAGAGGTGCTGACCAGCCTGCCCGCCCTGTACCTTGGCGATGAGGACCCGGGCAGAGGTATCTACGG
>Ga0315298_1011723_pt1 | contig 10223 bp, 11 predicted proteins | sample WHS_1_MG_FD_203077 | JGI IMG/M metagenome (GOLD analysis project Ga0315298, IMG submission 203077) | Extremophilic microbial mat communities from Washburn Hot Springs, YNP, Wyoming, USA - WHS_1_MG | ecosystem: Environmental > Aquatic > Thermal springs > Hot (42-90C) | place: USA: Wyoming...
TCACCACCCGGCTCAAAGCCGACGGCGTCTTCCCCATCATGGCCACCCAGATGCTCGCCATCGGTGAGGAAACCGGTGCCATCGAAACCATGGCCGGCAAGGTCGCCGATTTTTACGAAAGTGAGGTCGAAGAGGCGGTCAACCGCCTCTCCACCCTCATGGAGCCCATGATCATGGTCGTGCTCGGCGTCATCGTCGGCACCCTGGTCGTCGCCATGTACATGCCCATCTTCAAGATGGGCGCCGTGGTGACGCATGGGGGGTGAGGGGGACGAGCGCGCCCTCTCTCTGACGGGCGCAGCCGGATTCACCCTGATCGAACTGATGATCACCATTGCGGTGGCCGCTATTATCCTCGCCGTCGCCATCCCGGATGTCTCCATCTGGATGGTGCGGGCGCGCATACAGGCCGCCGCCGGCAACCTCCAACAGGATATCAACTGGGCCAAGGGCTATGCGATCCGTAGCGGCTATCCGGTGACTGTGAGCATTCAGGGCGGCGGTAATGCCTGCGCTTGGACCATCACGCCGCAGACCGCCAACACAACTCTGCAGAACGTCCCCCAGATGACCGCAACGCAGTACGCTAACGAATACGAGAATACCCCTTGCACCGTTCTGACCAGTGGCACATTCAGTGTCACACCCACGGGTATGGTGTACGACACCAACAACGCCGTTACCAGCGCCGCTATCGTTTTTCAGGCCGCCAGCCAGCAGCCGGCCACCTACGGTTACTGGCTGGTACAAGTCAGCGGTGCCGGGGACGTGCGCTCCTGCGCCACGGCTTCCGCCACCAGCACGGTGTGCAACCTACCATGAGGCACCTCGCCATGCACTCCCCACAGCAGCCGGAGCAGGGCTTCACCCTCATCGAGACCATGATCGCTCTGGCGATTTTTGCCATAGGCTCGCTGGGCATCCTGGCCATTCTCATGACCGGTTTCAGCACCAGCGCCGAGGGCAACAACCTCACCGGCGGCTATCAGATTGCCCAGAACGCCGTCGGCATGATCCGCGCCAATGGCAGCAACGCGCTGCAATTCAATGGGGCCGCCGTATCAGCAACAGGCAATCTCACCGCTCCCGGCAGTGCCAACACCATTGTTAAGCAGGCGATCAACACCTGGAAAAACATGATGTATCCTCCGGGTCTCCCTCCCACCCTCCCTTCCGCCTCTGGCAGCATCACCGTCCTTTCCCAGCAAGGCAACGGGATGTGCCCCTGCGCGACTACCGTTTCCGTTTCCTGGAAGCTGAATGGCACCCCGGAAACTTACTCCGTGCAAACCATCGTGGGATACTGACCATGCGCCGCCCTGACCAGTTTGAAGCGGGCTTCACCCTCACCGAATTATTGGTGACATTGGTCATCGGCACGTTGCTGATGACCGCGGTGTTTTCGTTCTTCCTGAATAGCAGCCAGATCATCACCAACCAGAGCAGTACCACGGACATGTGGCAGCGGGGACGTAACGCGCTGGCGTTAGTGCGCCAGGCGGTGGAGTCGGCGGGGTTCGGGTTGCCGTCCATGTCCGTTTGCCCCAATGGCGTTACAGACTACGCAACATCGGGCCAAACTTCTCCATTAGCGCTTGCGGCTATCACTGCATCGGTACAACAGGCACCGAGCTATGATCCCACTGCACTCTCACAGATCAATACTTATTCATTTACCACCATTTCAGGAAGCAGCAGTTTTGGCAGCGCTCCGGCCACAACAATAGCAAGCCTGCCCAGTCTTAACGCCAGTTCTCTACAAGTAAATGATTCTACCCTTCTCAATCCCGGCGACATGGCAATTATCAGTATCCCCTCGTCCGGGGCCTGCCTTCTCGGCCAAATCACCAACGTATCGGGCAAAGGAACACTCCAGTCTAATGGTTCCTCGCCTTGTACTATTTCAGGCGGGAAAGGTGGCGGTGGGAATACCATTGTAATGAACTCGAGTGGGTCAGCATGTTACCAGTTTAACCCCAATCAAATTTTTGCCACCGATTCATCTTTGTTATCTTCGCAACTGAGTAGTGCCGACTTTGCAGGAGCACCACTCTACGATTTAGGCAACAATCATTTTCTCGTCAATCAATTTCAAATCATGGATATTCCGCCTGGGGCCAACCAGTCCATAGGCACCCCCACGCTTTACCTGACGCAATATACAGCCAATCAGTCCAGCACTCCCACTCCACAAGCCTTGGCTCGAGGGGTAGTGGATCTACAAATGCAGTACGGTTTGGGCACTAACGGTGCTGTCACCCAGTGGGTCTATCCTGAAAACTACACCCCTTCCCAAACACTGCAGATTCTTGCCGTCAAAATTGGCATGCTGGCCCGAAGCACCCGCTATATGCCCCATGAAACCAGTCCTGCCACCTTCACCATGCCTGGTGGGAGAACTTACACCGTACCCACGGCCAATGGTCCCGGATGCCTGCAAGGGGATTGCCGTCACTATGCCTACCATCTTTTCGAGAGCGTGGTGCCGGTTCGGAATAACATCTGGGGTGGACCATGATTGAGCAAGCAAAGCGGGTGCTATCCGCGAAGGAATCAGAGATCAATAAGCAAGAGGGCGGCGCGATTCTCGTCATCACCCTCGTCCTCGTGCTGGTGATTACCATTGCCGTCCTCGCGCTCATGTACCTCACCCGTAACGATGTCCTCATTTCTTCCAATATGGCAGTGCAGAGCGCCGCGCAGGAAGCGACGGATCAGGGAGTGATTGCTGCGAATACCAGCTTGCAGGCATTGCAAAACTGGCCTGAAATCACTCCCCCAGGCTCCTGGTATCTCCCGTTACCGACCAACGCTAATGGCCCGACCCGGCCCACAGTGCCAGCCGCAAGCTTTTGGTCCAACTGCAGCAACTGCAGCACCGGAACGACTTGCTGCGCCTCCATTCCCGTACAATACGGCAGCTTTGATTTCAACGTGCAGTATGTGATGTATCCCGCTGGCGCCCTCGCTACCCAGGTAGGCGGCAACGAGCAAAATCAGACCGGTACTGGGTCCGGCGTGCAAAGCATCCGTTATTACGTCGTCTATGTGCATACATCCAGAGCCAACGGCGGCGGTCTTGGCGTCACGGTGCAGGCTATTTTGAGGAAAGTGCAATGAAGAAAAACCCGCATCAAAAATTCATTGTCAGCGTGCTCTGCCTTTCCATGGCCGCCGCTCCGCTAGCGAGCTGGAGTAGCCTCGCCCAAGCCAACAATACCATCAATATCCTGCCAGCCAACCAACCGCAGGTGATGATATTGCTGGATAACTCACAAGGCATGGCAGGCGTCCTGCAAGGCCCCACCGGCCTCTCCGGCGCTATCATGACCGGCTCCGGCACCGTGCCGGAGAACGCCAATTCCTCCTCACCCGTAGCCTATACCGCCAGCGGCTTCACGCCTCCCGCGCTGGGGGCCTCCGGAACCAGCGTACCCTACTCCGTCCCCTGCAATACGTCCGGCATTACCGCCGCCGCTCAAAGCGCCTGCACATCCGTGGGGGCGTCCGGGTCCTCCAGCGCCTATATCGACAACTCACAATCCATGCTCAACGTGGCAGAACAGGCCATCGGCACGATTATCAATACACCGGAATATAGCAACAATATGCAGTTCGGGTTGATGGATTATGTCGGGAAGAATATCGAAGATGCAGGGATATCTCTCTATAATACCTGGGTATATTACATGAGTGACAACAGTGGGTTCTCTTTTGGAAATAGCGCCACGGGGGCGCCGCCCGGAGATATTGCGGTCAATAATCCGTGTTACGGGTCGGTCAGCAACGGCTATTTCACCAACAACTCGTGTTACGATATCTATAGCCTCGGCTATAACAACCTCTCTGTGCCCGGACTCTATAACGACAAATATCTTTACGTCAACGCCAGTAGTGATGCTCCGGTCATCAATGACGTGCTCTACGCCTATGCGGCACAGTTCCAGCCTGGTGCCACCAACATCGCCTCCGGCGGCCCCAACCCATACAACTTGAGCCTGTACCATTATGAGCGGCAACAATCCGGCGTCAATTATCAGAACGCCAGTAATCCGCTCGGCAGTGGAATGACCCCCACCAGCGCCGGTTATTTTCCCCTCTCGCAGCAGATCTGGGAATCTCAGCGCGGTTACGCCTTCAACGCCAGCACCCAATATGGCAGCGGCAATATCGTCAGCCCCATATCCGCAACCAATAGCACCAATGCGACCAATATCGCCAACGCCATACTCCCAGAGGTTTTCCTAACCAAGCCCACGGAGAGCGGATTTAATTATGCAACAAATGGCCCGATAACTGCTTCTGCAGGCTATTCTCCCGTGGGAGGAGCCTTCAACACGGCACTGAGCTATTATGGAAAAAAGCCTAATGATGGGGGACCACCACACACCTGTGGCAGCAGGTATGTCATCTTCATCACCGACGGGCAGCCCACCCAAGGTATGAATAATGGATATGTATACCCGCCCTTGGGCAGCGCCTCCGCACAGATGTTTTACCCTTCTTCTACCTCCATTACGGCCAGCAATGCGGGTTCATCCACATCAGATCCAAATAATGCCGTAGTAGAAGCCATTCAGGAAATCCAGGCGCTCGCGCAAAAGGGCATCAAGACCTATGTATTAGGGGTCGGCTCCGCCGTCAACCCTAATGTGTCGGGTGCATCTGCTGCCGATCAGACCGTAGCCCTGCAGGGTCAGGCAGTGCTCACCGCAATGGCCCAGGCGGGCGGCACCACCAACTTCTATGCCGCGACGTCTGCCTCCAATGTGCAATCCGCCATGAACAGCATCATCGCCAACATCCTCGGCAAAAGCGTTTCTGCATCCTATGGCACACCGCCTTCCGCAACCGTGGGGTCTTTGGAGTTTTTGCTCAAAAACGTCAATCCAATCAATGGACAAGGCGACCTCTACGCCTATGCGCTACAGAGTAATGGTACACCGAGCGCCAGCCCGTCCTGGGACGCCAACAGCTTCATGAGCACCGGCAATCGCTCCAGCGCCCTCTATACCACCACGCCCGGAGGCACGAACGGAGCAGGAATAGAGAGCTCGCTGACCAGTGTCGCCACAAACACGCCCAGCGCATTCGGCACCCTGCCCACAAGCTTGACCGCAGGCACCATTGCCGCCTACACCATAAATCCGTCTGCCAGCGGCGGCGCCTATCTCGGCGGGCGTCAAAGTGGCTGGTATATGGGGTTACCCACCTCCACGCCGCCGCAGGTGCTCACTGCGCCCAACAACGGACAACTGCTGGGTGCAGGCGGTATCACCAATAGTTACCTGACCTTCGCAGACACACACTTCAACCGCCAGAATGCGGTCCTCTTTAGCGATAATGACGGCTTCCTGTACGCGATGGGCTACAACAACACCGGCAGCCCGACGCTCCTTTGGGGATGGATGCCTCAGGGCTTGCTGCCGCAACTCCAGAATTACAACACCTTCTGGCAAGGCACCAGTATGCAGGGTGGATTCCAAACAATCGATGCCACAAACGGGACGAACTCAGCCCCGTGGCATACTTACGTCGCAGGTAGTGCGGCCAATGGTGGCATTCTCTACGATCTCCAGTTGACCGGGACCACGGAGCCAAATCTGAAGCAAACGGTGTGGGAGGATGATCTAGGTGGCAATTATAGCCAACCGCAGCCTAGCGACCCGGTCTTTTATCAATATCAGGCACCGGGAACCACGAACTTTGGCCAGACCTGGGCGCTATGGGCCGTAAACCAGGCCGTCAGCGCTACCAGCAGCACCAGTTATCTGATAGGGGTCAATGTGGGCACAGGGCAAAGCTTTCAGGATGCCCTCCCCTTTAATAACACCGCCACCCCCTACATCGACGCATCTGGGAATCTCTATCTGGGCGACAATACGGGTAAGGTATACGAAGCAACAGCTACTGTATTGCAATCCTTGCTAACACCAAGCACGGGCACGAAGATACCCTTACTCCCCGCCAAGGACTTTATTACAATCGGACCGTATGCCTCTAGTAGTATATGGTCAGGAAGTTTCAGCGGCACATATCCCTTTATGGTTCAATACATCGGTGGTAGCTATTATCAAGGCAAGAATTATCTGCGCGTGCAAGGGCCTAATGGCATCACTATATTTTCCCAGTTGAATGGTACTTGGTCACCGGTTTGGACTGCTTATGCGGGCAGCGTGGGCGGTGCGGGTATTTGGAGCAGCGGTACGTTCACCGCGCAAACCTCTGGGGCCAATCCACCCATCACGGCTTTGCCAGCGGGGTCCGTTGTTTCCGCACCTGCATTAATTAACAGCGGTGCCGTCATTCTGCCCGTTACCGCGCCGCCATCCGCAAACTCCTGTGGAAATGGCGATGCATACTATTACCTCTATGCCCTCAACAATGGCATTTTCCCCAGCGGCACCTTCACCGATAGCAGCGGGACAGCCATTACTGCTGCGCTTTTAGTGGGTTACGGAACGGCCTTCACGCCCACCGTCACCAGCTTCAATGGTCGTACCTTGTTGCAGGGCGCAGCTAGTAATACCGGACCGTCAAAAACATTCCCCACGAGCTTCGGTGCTGGACTGCCATTAGGTGGCCCCACGGGATGGAAACTCATCAATTGATGTCCCAGAGAGCTTATTACCAAGGCGATTGGCGCTCCACTCACCAGCGCAAATGGTGCCAACGCTTCCGGTGTCTCACTGGGCAACCAATATGCAGGTGCGCCTACGCAAAGCGGTAATCACCTGCTGGTCCTTTTGGGCAATGGGGCACCATCACGCCATTCACCTTGGCACCGCCCCCGGTCTCACCCGTGGGATGGCGGAGTATTATTCAGTGAGGTTCCGATGCGGACGCGGTGATCCCCCAATTTTTGGTAAAGGGGGGCATGAAGTTTCAGTGTAGGCGGGGCTTTTTATGCTACCGCACTCAAGGACAGGTGAATTTCCACGTCATCCCAAGGCACGAAAACCTGCTGGTCTTCCGTCTTGTCGATAAGATGGTGTTCCATGAGTTTCCGCACGTCCGCATGCACATTACTGTAGTTTCTGCCGAATTGCTTGGCTAGCGCGTAAATGGACTGTGGCCCATCCTTTTTGAGATGTTCCAGCAGCGCCAACCGCGCCGGCGTCAACTCACGAAAAAGCTGTGCGGAATCGGAAAAACTCAGATGATAATCCGCTTCCGGCAGAATCTCTCCCCGGTCCAGTTTTTTTGCAATCTCCCGCACCTCGCTGAATAGCGTGCTGGTGGATGTGATGCTGATAATGGCTTTAGTCATGGGGTTTGAAGCCGTGCGGCCGCTCCGGTGAAGGCTCCGGAAGTTGCCAGATCACTGCCTCCACGATGACGTCATCTGGCCGGACTTCCTTCTTGTAGAATACACGGATCGCTTTCATGTATTGCATGATAGGCAACACATACCCACAGGTCAACAAGTCCGCAACTGGTGCTTCCCCAGCGGTACTTTCACCGACAGTACGGGGACAGCCATTACCAGCGCACTTTTCGTGGGTTACGGAACGCTTCCGGTGTCTCACTGGGCAACCAATATGCAGGTGCGCCTACGCAAAGCGGTAATCACCTGCTGGTCCCCTTGGGTAATGGCACCATCACGCCATTCACCTTGGCACCACCCCCAGTCTCACCAGTAGGATGGCGGAGTATTATTCAGTCCCCCGAATCTATCCCGAGCCGCTGTGTGCCGCCCATGCTTTCCACACTTGGCCATTCCACGAAAAGCGCAGTTCTTTCAGGCTGCTATTGCATGTAACGCTATCGCCGTCTACAGTGTTTCATGTAACCTGATAAAGGGGGTTGTGTATGGCAACTGCACACATGAACGCACGCGTTCAAAAGCACCGAGACGCCTTGCGCGCCGCCGGGCTGCGCCCAATTCAAATTTGGGTGCCAGACACCCGCCGCCCCGACTTTGCGGAGGAATGCCGCCGCCAGTGCCTTATCGTGCGAAATGACCCGCAGGAGAAGGAGATCATGGACTGGCTTGCAGCGGCGGCGGATACGGAGGGCTGTGGGCAACACTTTACAGGTTGACCAACAAAGCAGAATATACCCCTTGGTATGACCATTTATAGGATTGTTGATGAAAACCATGACGGTAGCTGATGCAAAAGCGCACCTGTCTGCCCTACTCGCCGAAGTTGAGGCGGGGGACGGGGTGATTATCACGCGCAGGGGCAAACCGGTGGCACGCCTTATTCCCGAACCGCGATCAAAGGGCTTCGACTGGTCTGATTTGCAGCTTTGGGTTTCGGCACCACCAAGGCCCGGTTTGACCGTTGAGGAGATGCGTAAACAGGATATACTGTGATCTATCTCGACACTTCGGTGTTGGGTGCGATCTTTTTTAGGGAGCCTGGTGCCGCAGATCTGGCGCGTCGGCTCGAAAGCCATTGCAAGGAGAGGCTACTGATCTCCGCTTGGACGTTGACCGAAATGGCCAGTGTTGGTGGCGCATTAAAGAGCGGACAGGGGCCATCGACAGCCTAACTCGTCAGCAGGCGCTCACCAATTTCCAGCGTTTTGCATCCATGAAGCTTGAAACGGCAGAAATAGAGCCTGCGGATTTTCGCACAGCTGCAGTTCTTATCGAATCGCCCGCCGCCTTACGTGCAGGGGACGCGCTGCACTTGGCGGTTGTACGCCGCTTAGGCGCCAGACTCGCCACTCTGGATAATGGGCTCCATACAGCGGCAAGCAGCTTTGGCTTTGCCATGTTTGCGCTTTCGCCAAAATGACTCGGCTCCCTCCAGGTGCATCAGAAGGGTGTCTCCAGGCTTCAGCCCTCACTGCTTGCGGTGTCCGCTGGGGGTCGTCCAGTCCGACATGTTCTCGACGTTGCCTTCCGTGACGATTCTCCCTATTACCAGCGATCTCCGGGACGCGCCGCTTTACCGCAAGGACACGGTCGATTGTTAAGCTTTGGCAAAACGAGCGTTTTATCCATCTTGCATGATCACGCAAATCCGCATATAAACACCTATACACTTAAACGCTGGAGTAATCATGGATTCAGTTCGCTGGAACATCGCTGTGTCGCCGGAAACGGATCAGTCCGTGCGTATGTTCATCGCCGCACAGGGAGGCGGTCGCAAAGGCGACTTGTCGCGTTTCATCGAGGAGGCCGTGCGTTCGTACATGCTGGAGCGCGCCGTCGAACAGGCCAAAGCGGCCACCTCCGGCGTGAGCGAGACGGAGATGACGGACCTGGTTGATGAGGCGGTGCAGTGGGCACGTAAGCACTGATGCGGGTCGTTCTGGACACCAACGTTTTACTCAGTGCATTGATTTCGCCTCACGGGGCACCCGACGCGATCTATAGCGCCTGGCGAGCCGCACGATTCGAACTGGTGACATCCACAGTACAACTCGACGAACTGCGTCGCGTGAGCCGTTACCCGAAGCTCAAAGCCTTTCTTCCGGCGCATCGCGTCGGTGCGATGGTCAACAACATGCAGCGTGCCATCGTGCTGGAACACCTGCCAAATCTGCCGGATGGTATTGATGTGAATGACCCTGATGACGCTTTTCTGTTCACGATGGCTTGGGCCGGCGAAGCGGACTACCTCGTGACCGGGGACCGCCGTGCCGGGTTGCTGCAAATGGGCAGCGCCAGTCGCGCGCGCATCGTCACTCCGGCCACTTTCTGCGCCGAAACGCTTTGATCGGTTGCGCCAAAACAACTTCCAATCGGAGGGTGCCCGCAGCGGATCGCACTTCCTTTTTACGGCCATGCCCAGGCAACGGTTTGTCTTCCACAACAACAAGCCCAGCTTCTGCGAGCAAGGCAACATCCCGTTTTACGGCGCTGCGATCACGGCCAAGGCATTCAGCAACCTCTGTAATGGAGCGGGGTCGCTCCAGAACCACGCGCATGATGGCGAGCCGCGCAGTGGTGAGCACCTATGAACTGCTCCCGCCAAGCCTATACGGCTATGGCGTGAGTTTCGTGCTTCATCGCGGCGAAACTTCCACCGCTCCACATCTCGGACGGTTCCCGCCCGGAGCCGGAACCACCGGCCAATCTCATTTCAAGCCACCGCAACAGTACCAAAGCCGCATTTTCGTCGCGGCCACAGGTGACGCTGCAATGCGGGCACTGGTGTTCCCTGTCCGAGAGCGTTTTCTTCTCATCTGGTAATTTCCAGCACGCATGACAGCGTTGCGTTGGCTTGATCTCCCGCGTCGGCGCTTCCTCGTACCACGACCCAGCC
>Ga0315298_1011724_pt1 | contig 10221 bp, 10 predicted proteins | sample WHS_1_MG_FD_203077 | JGI IMG/M metagenome (GOLD analysis project Ga0315298, IMG submission 203077) | Extremophilic microbial mat communities from Washburn Hot Springs, YNP, Wyoming, USA - WHS_1_MG | ecosystem: Environmental > Aquatic > Thermal springs > Hot (42-90C) | place: USA: Wyoming...
CTTATGCCTTTCTCATGTCGCTGTCCATAGCTTTATTCGAAAGGCAACCGCAATCCATTGCGGTGTGTTATTTGTACCCTTTATCCCCTTCGCAGAATACCCCTTCTTGTTACTTAGTTTCCTCTGCATTAACTCTAAAGGCTCCTAAGGGGAAAACCGCAGAGGGGGGAAAAACGATTGTATATATAACAGTATCGCAGTATCGTGGGTTTTTTTCTTCTTTTTATTTTTTTACCTCTTCCACATTCCCGTTCCCCAGCGTTTATAAACCCGCTATAAATAAAAAGCCTGAGTGGGAAACATCTCTCCAGTCAAGCTAGGCAGGAGGCCGAGACTGTTGATCTTATAAAAAATTGGACTTTTGCCAAAAAAAGGCATATTGTAATTCTTTAATAGTAATATACTAGAAAATGTTCTTTTGGAAGTTTTTGCAAAAATTCCATAAAATCAATAGGCGGGAGCACCTACGCCGGGTTGTGTGCAGTTGGCTAAATCTAATCAACTTCTTTGCTCCATTTTATATGGTTGGTCGATAATATTTTATCAATGATTTCATATTTTTTATTTGTTACATTCCAATTTATTTTTATTTTACTATACTTCATGTCAAAATATTCATCTGCTAATATTTTCTCTTTTTCGGTTCCTCCTTGAACTAAATCTATTCCATCGACAAAAAATTCTGCTTCAATAGAAGTTGCATTTTTATTAATTTTATAAAAAATGGAAGTATATTCATTGTATAAATAATTAAATTTGAAAATCTTATCTTCATACCAAAAATCTTTTAAAGTGATTGTTGGAAATATTATTTTTGTTACATCGATCCATTTATCGTCTATCTTTTGTAAAATTATAAGCCATCCCTTGGGACGATAAAAATCGTATTCTCCATTAATTAAAAACATATTATTTGTATCATCAAAATGAACCATTTGATAGTCTATTACTATTCCACCTATAGCGGTATCGAAATATAATCTTATTTTGTTATCGAATATTTTAACGTAAGCATAAGGTATATTATTACTGATTACATCTGAACGAGTAATATTTTTTATCATTTTGTTTTCATTAACATAGTTATTATATATTTTAGTAAAGTCAGCTAGGCTTTGATCAATAATATTATTGTTTATATTTAGAAAATTATAACAAATCCCGTTTGTTCCTTCTTTTGCGACTAGATTATAATAAGATGGTTTAACAGATGAAAAATCTAGACAGGAAGTTAAAATAATAATTGAGAACAAAACTAATTGAATTTTTAACATATTACTTCTCCAAACAATATTTCAATATTTTTGACCAATTGCGTCCAAAGGGTGCGACAAGTTTGCGAAGTGCCCAACAAGAGTCTGCCCCCGGCCAGACATTTCGCAAACCCGCAGATAGGCAAAGTGCCCGACGCCCGATGTTCAAAATTGCGGAGCAATTTTGAACATCTACTTATATACGAAATTTCGCGTTATCACACAACTTTGGCCTAATACACGCAGTACTTCGCCTTATTTCCCCTACTATATTCTAATAAAATCAATAAATATGTCAAAATATCATTAATTCCCCCATAGCTTTTAAACATAGTATATACAAGGGTTAATTCGATACATGGGGCAAATAAAAGGGATATGATTTCTTCTGATTGTTTTCCCCCTTCCTAATTGCATTCTTGAAAATTATCCTCAGCTTATACTATGGGGAATTAATGTTCTTAATCTTTGACATGGAAAAATAATGCCTTTAAAATGATAAAACTACAATATTGGAGTATCAATAATGGTTTTTGCAAGAAGAGTAAATCAAATAGAAGCCTCCGCCACCTTGAGCATAGCATCTAAAGCCCGAGAGATGAAAAAAGAGGGTTTAGATGTAATATCCCTTGCCGCTGGTGAAGTAGACTTTGATCCTCCCTCCGAAACCAAAGAGGCTTCAATAAAAGCTATTCAAGAGGGCAATGCCCACTACACCGATGCCTCTGGAATCTTAGAACTTAAAGAGCTTATAGTGGAAAAGCTGAAAAGGGAAAACAAAATAAACGCAGATGTAGAAAATGTTATTATTACTCCAGGAGCAAAATATGCCCTGTATCTGGCAATGCAGGCTCTGGTCAATGAGGGAGATGAAATTTTGCTTTTTGCTCCATACTGGGTAAGCTATGTAGAACAAATAAAGCTTGCAGGAGGCATTCCAAGAATTATTCCCACAAATGAAGATGAAAATTTTAAGATAGAAATGCAGGAAATTGAAAAGTTTATCAATCCGAGAGTAAAAGGAATTATTTTGAATTATCCATCAAATCCAACAGGAATTACATATACCAGAGAGGAACTTGAATACATTGGCGAACTTGCAGTAAAAAAAGACATTTTTATTATTTCTGATGAAATCTATGAATATTTTAATTATAATAATAATCATACTTCCATTGCATCCCTTTCAGAAAAGTTCTTTAATAATACAATAACCATAAACGGGTTTTCTAAGTCTTTCGCAATTCCGGGATGGAGAATTGGTTATGCTGTAGCTCAAAAGGAAATTATAAAAAAATTTAGCGAGATTCAGAGCCATTCAACTTCAAATCCTAACAATATAGCACAGATAGCATGTATAGCAGGGCTTAAAGACTCAAAAGACTATGTAAATAAAATGGTTTCTGAATTTAAAGAAAGAAGAGACTTTTTTGTAAACGCTCTAAATTCCATTCATGGTATCCGTTGTTTAATGCCAGACGGGGCTTTTTATGTTTTTCCAAATATTCAGTACTACCTTGCAAAGGATGTGGGGGGAGAGGTGCCCGGAAATTCACTGGAGTTTGCGAGAATAATCCTGGAGAAGGCAAATGTTTCTGTTGTTCCAGGAAGCGCTTTTGGTATGGAGGGTTATATCAGGCTTTCTTACACCCAGCCTATACAGAGGCTGAAAGAAGCTGTTAAAAGGCTTTGCGCTATACTTGATAAGTAAAACTCAATATAAGTAAATCATTATTAAATTTAATATTCTGGAGGTTTTTGTTTATGGGCAAAAATATCTGTGGTTTTGATGTTGCTTTTCTTAAGCAGATAAAAAACCTGATGAAAGAAACAGAAATTCAAGAAATTGAAATGGAGGAAGGTGAAAATCTATATATTAGAATTACAAAGCGAAAGCATAATTCTATGGGAAATCCTGCTATTTTATCAAATACCCCTGTAATAAATTCCGTAGTTCCCGTTCCCAGGCCCATTACTGAAGAGAAAGAGATCGTCAACCAGAAAGAAAGTGAAAAAAAGTCTTCTTATGATGATGAAAGCAAATATTTTAAGATAAAATCCCCGGTTATAGGCACATTTTATGAGGCTCCTTCTCCAAACTCTCTACCATATGTAAAACTCGGGGATAAAGTTTCTGCAGATACAACTGTGTGCATTGTTGAGGCCATGAAAATAATGAATGAAATAAAGGCAGAAGTTAATGGTAAAATTATTGAAATATTAAAAACAAACGCAAGCCCTGTCCAGGCTGGTGAAGTTCTTTTTATAGTTGAAAAAATGTAAGGTTGGTATGTTAGCAAAAAGAATCATCCCTTGCCTTGATATTGATAAAGGCAGAGTTGTAAAGGGTGTTAATTTTATAAATATAAGAGATGCAGGCGATCCTGTAGAGAACGCTATAATTTATAATAATGAAGGTGCCGACGAAATAGTTTTTCTTGATATTACCGCAAGCCATGAAAATCGTAAAACCATGGTTGAAGTTGCAAGAAAGGTAGCAAAAGAAATATTTATCCCGTTTACAATTGGAGGAGGAATACAAACGCTGGAAGATATTCGTAATATCCTGAATGCAGGAGCAGACAAAATATCAATTAATACCGCTGCGGTTAAAAGACCCGATTTCATAAAAGAAGCCTCAAGAACTTTCGGTAGCTCTACAATAGTTCTGGCAATAGATGCAAAAAAGATTGGAACTAAAAAGTGGCATGTTTTTATTAACGGTGGTAGGATAGATACCGGGCTGGATGCCATCGAATGGGCAAAAAAGGGATTCGAACTCGGGGCAGGAGAAATTCTATTAACATCAATGGATAGAGATGGAACAAAGGATGGATATGATAATGAGCTTACTGCTCTTATAAGCTCCAGCGTTTCAATACCGGTTATTGCATCCGGTGGAGCAGGAAACCTGCAGCACTTTCTGGAAGCTTTTACAATAGGGAAGGCAAGCGCCGCTTTGGCTGCCTCTTTGTTTCATTTTCGTGAGCTTTCAATTACTTCGGTTAAGAAATACCTTAAGGAAAATAATATTCCGGTAAGGTTAGATTATGCTTCCTGCAGTTGCTCCAATTAAACCTTTGAGAAATCTTCAGCACACTTTTTGCCGTGAATAAGGAGTAGAAAAAATACTGAAGCTGAGAGGTGGATTATGAAAGGCAAAATAATATTTTCTTTTTTAATATTATCGTTATTGATTTATGAAATGCTATACCCGCAGAGTAAAGAAAGTGCTCTGGATTATTTTAAATCAATACGCGACTTCTCCATATCACTTTTACCCGATGAGTTTACGGCTATTCTTTCCGGGGAAAACATACAAAAAAAGCTTGCCACAATTCCGAAGGATTCATATTTAAACCCAAACAAAAAAGTGGAGGTGGAAATTAAGTATACTAAAAAAGATGGGCTCGGTATAACCGTGTTGAATGTTGATGATCTTTATAAGGATCTTTATAGAGATTTGCCACGACAATTATTCGCATTCGAACTGGTGCTTTCCAGAAGCAGCAATGATTCATTTCTAAATAAATATCAAATCTCTTATCACTTAAATCAAACAGACTTAGCTATCCTTAAACTTCAAGTTAAAGGAGCAGAAAACAACATTCTAATATATGTGAATAAAGAAAAAAAACAATTGCAGAGGATTGATTATTTGCTTGGCGCTAAAATTCAGAGCTCTACTATTGTAGGTTATAAAGAAGTGCAGGATAAAGACAAAACATTTTCTATACCACAAAGGTTTATTACAAAAATATTCGGACAGAATGATAAAAGCACACGGGATATAATTGAACTTATGAATATTGAAGTGAAAAAATAAGCAAATAAGGCATAAATATCCAATTATAGTAAAAATTGACAAACTAACCAGGAAAATTAAAATATATACCTGTATTTTTTTGGAAGAGGTACATATGAGTGTGGATGCGATGAGTGATATTTTCCTTGAGGCTATGAAACAGGATGAAACAGCTCATTTTTCCGAAGGTCTTTATGGAAATATCATAAAAGGTGAGGTAGTTGCTGTTAATAGCGGAGATGTATTTTTAAACCTTGGTGGAAAGTCTGAATGCATTGTTCCTCTCTCAGAGTTTTCTCAGCTTCCATCAATTGGTGATTCTATTGAAGTTACCATAAAAGAAATGAGAGAAGGTGTTAATATTGCATCGAAGTTAGAGGCTGATAAAATAAAGAGAAGTAAAGAGATAAGGAATGCTTTTAACGAAGAGCTTCCCATTAGTGGAAAAATTGAGAAGGTAGTATATAAAGAGAGTATTCCAAAAGGCTTTATGGTAAACCTGGGCATTGATACAATGGCTTTTTTACCCCTATCACAGATAGATGTAAAGAAGAATGAAAAGCTTGAAAATCTGGAAGGATTGACAACGGATTTTTTAATTACGGAAATGAAAAGAAATAATATAACGGTTTCCCGAAAGGAATTCTTAAAAACTGCAACAAAAAAACTTTACGCCGAATTTTTCGACAAGCACAAAGTTGATGATGTTGTTAATGCAAAGGTTGAAAGGGTGGAAAAAGACTTTGCAGTTTTGGTCTCCGAAGGGGTTCGTCTTTTTATGCATATATCTGATTTCTCATGGAAATTTCTCGATGATATGCAGAAGGTTTTAAAAATTGGCGACGAAATGACAGTGAAGATACTTAAAATGGAGAAATCAAAGAATTCTATAAAGGTTGGGAAAAAACAGCTTACTTCCGACCCCTGGAGCTCTGTGGATAAAAAATATAATACAGGTGATGTAATTAAGGGTAAAGTTATAAGCTATAAAAAAGATGGGGTATTAATCGAGGTAGAAGATGGCGTAGAAGCTTTTCTACCTGTTGCAGAAATGTCCTGGACAGAAAAAATTCGCGAGCCAAAAAAGTTTCTGAAAATTGGAACGATTGTTGAAGTAAAAATAAAAAGCATAGAAGTAGAAAAAAGAAGAATGGGCGTCTCCCTTAGAGATATACAGGAAAATCCATGGGAAAATGCAGAGCAGAAGTATCCTTACGGAAGAAAGGTCGAGGGTGTTATTACATCCATTCTTGACTTTGGTCTCTTTGTAAAATTTGATGATGGCATTGAAGGGCTTATGAGAAGAGAGGATGTTGATTGGCTTGATTCTTCTGTAGATTTAAAAAAGAAATTCCACAAAGGAGAAAAAATTCAGGCAATAGTACTTTCTGTTGATAAAGAGAGAGAAAAGATAAGGCTTGGATATAAACAGCTTTCAGATAACCCTTATAAAACCTTTTCCCTGAATTACCCAAAGGGTTCGGTTGTTTCGGCTATCGTAAAACAAATCCTTGAGGATCGCGCAATCGTCTCTCTCGAGGGAAATCTTGAAGGCTTTATTCACATCTCCCAGATATCAAAGGATAAAGTAGAAAATATAAAAGATGTGTTAAAGATTGGTGAAGAAGTAAAGGCTATCGTTAAATATGTTGACCTTAACAAAAATAAAATAGAAATCAGCATTCGAGATTATCTTATGAATGAAGAAAAAATAGAAGTGGCAAAATATATAGCAAGCGAAAAAACAGTAGCCTCTACGATGAAGTTAGGTTCACTTCTAAAGGACAAGACCGTTAGTCTAAATAGTGGAGAGTAATAATGAATCCGAATATTCAAACGAACAAATGGGAAAAAGTTTTAAGTTTTTTTATCAGGTACAAAAAGATACTTGTATTTGGTGGTACAGGAATCTTAATAATAGTTTTACTTATTTTGTTTCTGGATTATTCCAGTAAGTCAAGTGCAGCTGCGGCTTCAAGATTATATGATAAAGCCTTCTTTACTCTTAATAGCCTAGGGTATGTTACAAACCAGGCCGAGCGCCTTAAGATATATCAAGCACAGGTTAATAATATGATAAGCCTGGTGCAATTATATCCTAATACAGTCTCTGCAGAAAAGGTGCGCCTTTTCCTGGGTAGAGCTTTTTATGAAGATTACTTTCAAACAGGAAAACAGGAGTCTTTAAATATGTCTATCTCATACTATTCTACTGCACTAGAAAAAGCCAGGGCAGATTTTTATAGGGCTTTAAGCCTTATCGGAAGGGCTCAATGCCATGAGCAACAGTTGAAATTTGATAAAGCCTTTGAGGACTACAGTATTGTTGCCACAAAACTAAGTAAAGAAGGATTTGCACCAATTGCCCTGATCGGAATGGCAAGGTGTAAGGAGCAGCTTAGCGATTACCAGAGTGCAATCAGCTATTATCAAAAACTTATTAGTGAATATCCACAATCAGACTGGGCAAAGTTTGCCAGAGGTAAACTCTATTATTACAGTGAGCAATCGGATATTCATGGTCAAAGCTTACCTTCAACTAATGTTCTGCAATTAATGCCTCAATAAAACACATAAATGTGTTACGCATTTATGTGTAGATATTTCATGTAAATACATCCTTTCGTATTCTTCTATGCAATAAAAAATAAAAATTGTCCTCAATTTTCCTTTTTCCCGTCATTCCGATTGTTTCTTTTCACTTTTTCTCCTGAGAAATCTTTTCAGTATAAACATTCTACATATTTTACAAAATCTTAGAATTAATTTAAAATACCCTTGACCTTATGGTCAATTTTTTATGGTGGTTTTGGTTTGGAAAAGACTGCATTTAAAAATCTACCTCGAGAAAAACAGAATTTAATTCTTGAGGGTTGCATTGAGGAATTTGCCCGATATGGATATGAAAAAGCTTCAACCAATCGGATTGTAAAGAAATTAGGAATTGCAAAGGGAAGCCTTTTTTTATATTTTGGAAATAAGGAAAATCTATATTTTACAATCATGGAATTTGCAATAAGAGAGGTTATCTCAAGCATTGAAGAAAGACTTTTTGATTTACCGGTAGATATTCTTAGAAGATTAAAAAAAATCGCGGAGGTAATGATAGAGATTTATGCCAAGAAACCTCTTCTCTTTCGCTTGTTTCTTGGTTTGACTGAAAAGGAAGCCTATAGTTTTCATGATAGACTTGCTTTAAGATTTTCCGGAGAAACTCAAAAATTAATAGAAAATATATTTAAAGGAATAAAAACTAAAAACCTAAAGTATGATCTGGAATCTACAATGGAATTTATTCGCTGGGTTTTAATCGGAATTAAAACAGATATTGTAGGTGATACTCGTTATGGAAGCAGCATTGAAGAATTTAAGAAATACTATAAGGAAAAAATAGGGCTTGCAATAAAGTTTATGTCGGATGGAATCTATAAAGGTGGTAGAGGAAAAAATGAATCTTGTAGAGGCAGGACTTGATATTCTCTTTTATCTTATGAATGTGGACAACATTGTTAGTCCCTCAGAAATGCAGGAAATAATAAAATATCTGCTTAAAGCTCGGCGGGAAATACTTCATGGAAATAATGTTTACACTGAAGGAGCCGACATTGAAAATGTGTCTATGGAAATAGGTCTTCTTTATAATCTGTCAAGAGAAGATCTAAAAAAACGCTACCATAAAGCTGTGGAATACTTTAACACCCATGCTCTTCAGGAACAAAAAGAAAAGCTAATCTACTTTGCCTTAAAGTTAATTGAGGCAGATGGAAACATTACAAAAGACTTCCGCCCACGCTACGCAAAGCTTGCAATGCAACTGCTCAGGCTCGGGAGCGGTGAAAAAACCCTTCACACTTTCTTTCTCAACGATGAGAAAGAAAGAACCCAATGTTCACTTTCTTTTGAGCGGCCAAAAGAAAGTGAACCGAAAGCATGCCCTGAGGCAAAGCCGAAGGGAAAAGCCGTCGGCGTTGCTTTATCGGCCAATTATTACACCACAACATTTGTGGTTGGAATGTTACTTTTTCTTTGTCTCCAGCAACAAAGAAAAAGTAACCAAAAAGAAAATGCCGCCCTCTGCGGTTTTCTTTTATACTCATTCCTTATTCACTCTAAGTTGGTATTCTTTAGACCTTATCCTAAAAACCCTCCTGCTTGCACTTATGCCTTTCTCATGTCGCTGTCCATAGCTTTATTCGAAAGGCAACCGCAATCCATTGCGGTGTGTTACCTGTTCCCTTTATCCCCTTCGCAGAATACCCCTTCTTGTTACTTCGTTTCCTCTGCATTAATTCTAAAGGCTCTTAAGGGGAAAACCGCAGAGGGGAGAAAAACAATTGTTGTATCTATAACCATATCGCAGTGTTGTTTTTTCCTCAAATCCCCCTTATCAAAGGGGGTTAGGGGGTTGTCCTCAGTTACATCCCTCGCGGTGTCGGAGATTTTCTTCTTTTTATTTTTTATCTCCTCTATCCAATAATCCCCGCTGTGGTTTATACTTATGTGTATGAACAACTTTTTTCTTTCAGTTTTCACCTCCTAGCCTTTACCAAGACCGCAGGATGCGGTCGTTGAGGGCGGAGTGTTGCTCTTACCTTTGAGCACGGCGTTATTTTTTCGGTTGGGAACCCGTCCCCGACTCGTTCGGGGATGGGCCGAAAAAATAACACCGTGCGATTACTTTCTACCGAACACACGGATGTGGAGTTCCGCCCGATTCTACAGGAAAACTGAAAGAAAAAAGTTGTTCATACCCTCTACCCTCCACAGCGGGGTTTTTTGTATCGTAGCACTGGCACAGCCAGTGCTGCTTCTCTATCTCCTTGCACCCACAGGAAAATCCTACCCGCCATTACGCCAAGAAATGCAGGAGGCATTTCGCCCCGAGCAAGACCGAGGGGGAGCCCTTCACACTTTCTTTCTGAACGACCAGAAAGAAAGTGTGCAAAGAAAGAGTCGCCGACACCGCTTTATCGGCCGATTCTTCCTCTATACCAATGGTGTTAACCTTAATACTTTGTTCATACCTCGCCTATTTACTATATGGCTTTTTCATCATCACATCCTGTGCTGATTCAAAAGCCCCGCCGTAGTCCTTTACGGCGTAGTAAACTTCTCCTTTATGTAATAGCGGTTAACACACTTTGTCTATAATCAATGCTTCCT
>Ga0315298_1011725_pt1 | contig 10220 bp, 7 predicted proteins | sample WHS_1_MG_FD_203077 | JGI IMG/M metagenome (GOLD analysis project Ga0315298, IMG submission 203077) | Extremophilic microbial mat communities from Washburn Hot Springs, YNP, Wyoming, USA - WHS_1_MG | ecosystem: Environmental > Aquatic > Thermal springs > Hot (42-90C) | place: USA: Wyoming...
CGAAGCCGAGGATCGTATATTTTATTTTTGTAATTCCTCAATTTATTCCACCTAAACATTTATATAGACTATCGTCAATATTATCCCTAAAGTTATACCTAAATTCAAGCTCTTTTAGATAGTAGATGAAATTATCCTTACTTACACCATGAAATTTTAGCAGCCTTTCCTTTGCATAACTCCAAAATCCTTCTATGCCATTTATATACACTTTACCATTTGTAAACTTTACACTTTTATCTATTCTCTCATGCTTAAATCCATACATCACAAGACCATCATAACTTTTGAATTTATCTGTGTATATCAAGCTTCCTCTCTTTACTTTCTTTATGGTTTCTCTCAGTAGTGTTTCAGCAGATACATCCTTTACTATCTCAACTTTAACTTTTCCATTTCTTTCAAGAATTCCAAACACAGGAATTTTATTCTTTACTCCTCTTCTTCTACTGCCTTTCCTTTTTCCTCCAAAATAACTTTCATCCATTTCTACCTCTCCTGATAAAAGCTGGTCATCTTTTGAGACAAATTTGTATATACACTGTCTAAGCTTTGTGTAAATCTTGTGGGTAGTATTGTAAGCTAAATCAAGCTCTTTATATGCCATATGAGCTAAATAGTTTTACAGTCAATATGAATTTAGAGAATGGAATTTTTAAATGTTTAAGGATGCTGTCTTTTCTAACACTTCATTTTTTTAGAAGTTTCTTCTAATTTTACCAATGTTTTTGGCATGACAGAAAGGACAGCTATCAAACGTTTTAAGTATACTTTTTTCTCTTAAAAATTCCTCTGCTTTTTCTTCAGATGACGCTATCTGTAGTAATTCTACTAAATTCATGTTTTACCACCTATACTAATTATTATTGTATAGGTGGATTATTTTGAGCTATTAACTAAATTTATAAAAATTGCTAATTTCTCACCCAAAGGTATATAAATAATGGTAAAAAGAAGATTTAAAAAAGCTCTTTCTGCTTTCCTATACTTCCAAAAATCTTTAAACTGATTGGAGCTATCAATGTAGTAATTGTAATTACAAAAATAATGCTCCCATAGAGCATATCGTCAAAAAGTTTAGATTGCTTGCCTATTTCTGCAAAGATTAATCCAACTTCACCTCTTGGAAGCATTGAAAATCCTATTAATATTTTCTCATCTAAACTGCCTTTAATTAAAAATCCTGAAATCAGCTTACCAACAATTGCCACAATCAATAACAGAATGGAGATTTTCCAAAAATCTATTGAAGTAAAATCAATAACCTTCAAGTTTAAACTTAGTCCTATGGATACAAAAAATATTGGCGTTAAGATTGAAACAATAGGCAGTGTAGAATGTTCTATTTTCATAATCATTTTTTCTTTCTCTTCAGCTTTTAAGAAGAGTGCAAATGGAATTATAAACCGTCGTGAAAGGGCAAGCCCAACTGTAAAAGCTCCAAGGATTTCCGGAAAGCCAACTTTATGGGATAAATAAGCAAAGAAAAAAACCATCGATATAACAGCAATAGGAATAAACTCATCACTTTCAAGTTTTTCATAAAAAATATTTATTAGCTTAGCAAGAATTTTAGCAAAAATCGGAGCTAATATGAAGAATGTGGATATATAGATTATCAAAATTATAACTCCGTTTATGTCTATATTTCCTTTTTTGGCATATTCATATAAAACCGCTAAAACTATTACACCAAAAATATCATCAAGAACAGCAGCACCAAGAACTATTTGAGCAAATCTCTCACTCAATCTTCCTAAGTCATCCAAAACTTTAACCGTAATACCTATGCTTGTAGCAGTGAGAGTACCGCCGATAAAAAGAGATGTAGCCATGGAAAGATTTAAAATATAGTAGCTAATCAATGTGCCAAGAAGCATTGGAGTGAAAGCTCCAACAAAAGCAACGATAAAAGCATAAATACCTACTCTTCTTAGCTGATGAAAATCTGCCTCAAGACCAACTTTAAATAGAAGTAATATAATTCCTATTTCTGCTAAAACTTTTATGACCTCATTTGTAGAGACAATTCCAAGAACGCTTGAACCAAGTATAACACCGGCTAAAATCTCTCCCAAAACTCCCGGAAGACCAAATTTATTGAAAATATCTCCAAAAACTCTTCCAAAAAAGAGAATTATAGCTAAACTTAAAAAAAGATAGTGTAAGTCCATTTAAAATTCTTTAAATCTGTTTGTTATTGGCATTCTTCTATCTTTTCCGAATGCTCTTTCTGTAATCTTTATTCCTATTGGTGCCTGTCTTCTTTTGTATTCGTTTTTATCTATAAGATTTATTATCTTCTTTACATCTCTCTCTTCAAAGCCAAGCTTTACAATCTCTTCAACTGTTAAGTCCTGCTCTACGTAAAACTTTATAATTTGGTCTAAAATAGGATATGGGAGGAGTTCTGCTTCGTCTGTTTGATTTGGTCTAAGTTCTGCTGATGGAGGTTTTGTTAAAACTCTATCCGGTATTACTTTTGATATAGAGTTTCTGTAATAGCTTAGCTCATAGACTTTTGTTTTTAGTACATCTTTTAAAACTGCAAATCCACCGACCATATCGCCGTACAATGTTGAATATCCTACGCTCATCTCGCTTTTATTTCCTGTGGCGATAACTATCCAACCAAATTTATTTGATAATGCCATCAAAATATTTCCTCTGATTCTTGCTTGAAGGTTTTCTTCTGTTGTGTCTGGTTTTAAGCCTCTAAATATTTCTTGAAATTCTTCTAAGTATTTATCAAAAATATTTTTGATTGGAATGGTAAATGTTTCGATATCAAGATTTTTAGCAAGCTCTAATGCATCTTCTATAGATTCTTTTGAAGTATACTGTGAAGGCATTAAAACACCTTTAACATTCTCTTTTCCAAGTGCATCAACTGCTATGCAAGCTGTAAGTGAACTATCTATTCCACCGCTTAATCCAATGACAACTTTCTTAAATCCATTCTTGTTTATATAATCTCTAAGCCCAACAACCAAGGCTTTATAAGTATCTTCTATCTCTTTTTTATCAAGTGCTATTTTTTGAATGATTTGATTATTTTTATTTTTGATTTTGTAGTCTAATCTAACTTCTTTTACATTTATAGGTTTTTTTATGTGTCTTAGATTTTTAAGCCTGTTATCTTTCAGCTGAAGTCTAAAAATCTCGTCAAGGTCTATATCTGCCAATAATAACTCTTCTTCGAAGGATTCTGCTTTTGCTAATATCTCGCCTTGTGCGTCTAAAATTAAGCTGTTTCCATCAAAAACAAGCTCATCTTGACCACCGACCATATTAACATATGCTATAGAAATCAGATTATCTCTTGACCTAACCTTTAACATCTCTTCTCTCTTTTTGACTTTTCCTTGCGAGTAAGGAGATGCGTTTATATTGATCACTACTTCAGCACCAAGAATAGCATAATCATTTACAGGATTTTCTGGATACCATATATCCTCACAGATTGATACTCCGACTTTGTAATTATCTATGGATAAAAGTAATAGCCCATCTCCTTTTTGAAAGTACCTGTTTTCATCAAACACGCCGTAGTTTGGTAGAAACTGCTTGTGATAAACTCCGACTATATCTTTATTGTAAATCACAGCGGCGGCATTAAAAACATCTTCTTGTTTATCTATAAATCCAACAATTACAATTATGTTATCAACATTTTCTTTTAATTTCTCTAAGTAGTAAAGATTTTTTTCAATAAAACTTGGCTTTAAAATAAGGTCTTCTGGTGGATATCCTGTAAGAGCAAGCTCTGGAAAAGCTACTATGTCTGCTTCTAATTTTTTTGCTTTTTCAATAAATTCAACGATTTTATTATAGTTATACTCAAAATCTCCAACTACTGGATTTATCTGTGCTAAGGCTAATCTAATTTTTTTCATAGACCCTTTTTTAACCTCTTTAAGGTTTAAGAAACTGGGCTTCCTGCCTCGACATCTTTATCTGTAGTTAGTATTGTCAATCTTTCTCCATCTTTTGCCGCCAATAACATTCCGTGAGACTCTATTCCAAAGATTTTTCTTGGCTTTAAATTCGCAAGGATGATTACGTTTTTACCTATGAGCTCCTGAGGGTCATAATACTGTGCAATACCTGAAACTATTGTTCTCTCTTCATCTCCAAGACTTACCTTTAACTTTAAAAGTTTGTCTGATTTTTCAACTTTTTCAGCTTCTAACACTTTTCCAACTCTCATTTTTATTCTTGCAAAATCATCAATAGTGATGTATTCTTCTTGTTTTACTTCCTCTTTTTTTATCTCTTCCATCTTTTTTTCTTCCTCCTTCATCTCAACTCTTGGGAATAATGGGACTACTTGATTTATCATAATTTCTGCCGGAAAGCTATAAGGCTTTATATCTTTTTTGATTTCATTTATGTTTAACATGCTCAAAGCTTCTGTCATTTTTTGCGGCATAAATGGGTTTAACATCCATACAACAGCATATATTCCATCTACAAGGGTGTAAAGCGTTGTCTTTAGATACTCTTTATCTTCTTTGTTTAACTTCCAAGGTTCTACTTTTACAATATATTTATTAAGCCAATCTATAAACTGCCAAACTTCTTCAAGACTTTTACTAAACTCTAACTTTTGAATAAAATTTTTATAATTTTCTAAGGTTTTAGAATAAACATTTTTATACTCTTCTTCTATCTCTTTGAAAACAGATGGTTTTTCTATCTTTCCGTTTTGGAATTTATGAATCATTGTTAAGCTTCTTGATATAAGATTGCCAAGGTCGTTTGCAAGGTCTGAGTTTATTCTGTTTATCACAGCTGATTTAGAAAAATCACCGTCAAGCCCAAATGGAACTTCTTTTAATAAAAAGTATCTAAGCTGGTCAACGCCGAACTCATCTGCTGCTTTAAACGGGTCTACTACATTTCCAAGAGATTTAGACATTTTATGACCCTCTACCGTCCACCATCCATGAGCAAAGACTTTTTTAGGAATCTCAAGTCCTGCACTCATTAAAAATGCCGGCCAGTATACAGCATGAAATCTCAAAATATCTTTACCAACTATATGAACGTCGGCAGGCCAAAACTCGTTAAGGTTTTCCGGATATCCAACAGCTGTTAGATAGTTAGTAAGTGCATCAAACCATACGTAAATAGAGTGAGATGGGTCAAAGGGAACAGGGATACCCCATGCTACACGGTCTCTTTTTCTTGATACAGAAAGGTCTTTTAATCCTTGTTTTACGAAGGATACAACTTCATTTTTTCTAAAATCTGGTTGAATAAACTCCGGGTTTTTCTCATAAAATTCAAGAAGTTTATCTGTGTATTTAGATAATCTGAAAAAGTAGCTTTCTTCTTTGACTTTTTCACAAGGTTTTAAGTGGATAGGACATTTATAATCATAGTCCTTTATCTCTGTCTCTGTTTTAAACTCTTCGCATCCAACGCAGTAATAGCTTTCATATTCAGAAAGATAAATATCTCCATTTTCATAGCATTTTTGAAAAATGTACTGAACAGCTTTTATGTGGTCTGGGTCTGTTGTTCTAATAAATCTATCGTAGCTGATATTAAGCTTCTTCCAAAGCTCTTTAAATGCTAAATGAGTTTTATCTGCAAGCTCTTTTGGAGAAATTCCTTTATCTTCCGCTGCTTTTTGAATCTTTTGACCATGCTCATCTGTTCCTGTCAAGAAAAATGTTTTTACGCCAACTTGTCTGTAATATCTTGCAAGAACATCCGCCGCAACGGTAGTATATGCATGTCCTAAGTGTGGAACATCGTTAACATAGTATATTGGTGTTGTAACATAGAATTTCTCCTGCATTTTTGCTCCCTACTAAAAGAATATTAAAAATAGACTATAATAAAAATTATAACATTTTAAGTATGGGTGAATTTGTTAGAAATTAAGAAGTGTTTTAAGCTTAATTATTTCGTAGAAAGGGTTCTAAAGGTAAGGTCTTTTGCTAACAAGATTACTATGCTTTTTATTTTAATATTTTTTATTTCTTCAATTTTCTCTTTATTTCTAGTCTCTTATCATGTATATGATAGTGAACTTGGAAAGGCAAAAAAAGGAATTGACTTGGCTGTAAAAATTAGAAGGGAGTTGAGTTAACAAATATTAGATATGTATTCTAAATCATACGTCAGGTGAGAAATTCAATAAAAATAGGAGCTTCTTCGCTTCGCCCAGAATGACTTATAAGGCTACCCTTTCTCTGATGTTTATTGCTCAACCTTTTCCTGTCATTCTGAGGACTTTAGCCCGAAGAATCTCATTTTTAAATCCTATAAAAATCACTTATTTCTCACCCAAGGTATTGGTATAATAATAATAATAATTTAATTTAGAGGAAAAAGCCATGTCGTTTTTAGTAGAGTTTTCAATGTTTCCAACAGATAAAGGAGAAAGCGTAAGTCCTTATGTTAGCAGAATAATTAAAATGATAGATGAATCAGGTATACCTTACAGACTCGCTCCAATGGGAACGGTTTTTGAGACCAACACTATGGAAGAAGCCCTTGAAGTTATACATAAAGCATACAAACAGCTTGAGCCGGATTGTAATAGGGTTTACACTGTTATCAAGATGGATATTAGAAAGAATGCACATAATAGAATAGAAGGAAAAATTAAATCAGTAGAAGAAAAGCTTGGCAAAGAAGTTAAAAAATGATACTAAGAAAAGTTGCTTTAAAAAACTTTTTAATACATGAAGATACTCAGTTAGAGTTTTCTCCAAATGGTATAACTGCAATTATTGGTGAAAATGGGTCCGGGAAAAGTTCAATCATTGAAGCTATTCAATTTGCGTTTTTTGGAGATTCAGACAAGGGAAACGTTAGAGAATTAGTAAAATGGGGAAGAAGACAGGCGAGAGTAGAGCTTGAATTTGAAACAAAAGATGGACTTTATAAAGTAATAAGAGAAATAAATAAAACAGGAAAAAATGTAAACACAAATTCAGAAATTTATATAAATGAAAATGGCAGATTTAGACTGTATTATCAAAAAGATGTAAATAAAATTCTTCCAAAAATAACAAGACTGACTAAAAAAACATTCTTTACATCGGTATTAATAAAGCAAGGCGAAATCGAAGGAATTCTAAGAGAAAAACCAGCTGAAAGAAAAAAAATCATAGAAGACCTTTTAAACATAAACCTTTACAGAAAAATTCAAGACCAGTTTAAAGAAAATCAAAAAAGAGTAAAAACAAGGTTAGACATCTTGCAGGAAGATATTTTAAAAACTGACAAAATTCAGATTCAGCAATATCTTGAAGAATTGAACCATCAATTAGAGATTTTGTTAAAAAATTACGAAGACCTAAACCAAAAGCTAAATGATATCAAGCAAAAATTAAAAGAAATAGAAGACCAAGAAAAACAAGCTTCATACTTCCAATCAGAAATTGGAAAGTTAGAAGAGAGTATAAAAAACATAAAAGCAAATATTGAAAATTATGAAAATCAGCTAAAAGAGATTGAAAGTTTAAAAACTAAGTTTCCAGAATTAGAAAATAAATTTAACCAACTTGAAAATCTTGAAAAGATAAATCAGCTTCTTAGCCAAGTAGAAAAGTTAATCATTACAAAAGAAAGCAAAGAAGAATCAATTAAACAGCTTGAAGAAGATTTAAAATTTTTAGAAAGCTTTAAAGACAAAGCTAAAGAGTTTGAAGAAAAACAAAACTCTTTAAAACAGATTGAATCAAGATTAGCTGAATTAAACCAAATTAAAGGTGAAATCTCACAGCTAAACAAACAAATCGAGAAGATAAATTTAGATATTCAAAAAAAGAGACGTGAATATACAGCAATCGTAGATAATCTGACTAAGATATATCAAAAATTCCAGACTTTAAAACTAAATCCTTTGATGATAAAAGAGTACAAAGAAGCTAACAAATTAAAACTTCAGCAGTTAGAAAAAGAGATAAAAGAGTTGGAAGATAAATTAAGCCAAGTTGGAGCTGAAGGTAAGGCTTTAAAAAAAAGTTTAGAAAACATCCAGAAGCTGGAAGGAAAATGTCCAACCTGTCTAAGACCAATCGAAGAACATCAGAAAGAAGAGCTAATTAAAGAGCTTGAACAGGTAATTGAAATAAAAAGAAAAGAGTACAGAGAGTTAGACGAAAAACTAAAATCTTTAAAAGAAGAAAAGGAAAAGCAAGACAAAATAAAAGAGTTATTAACTGAATTAGAGCCAATTTATAAATCAATAAAAGAAAGAGAAGACGAGTTAAAGCAAGCAAAGGAAAAACTTAACATTTTTACTCATAAGCTAAAAAATGAAGAAAATTTGAGGAAGCAGAAAGAAGAAATCGAGCAGTTTATAAAAGAACATCAAAAAGATTATGGAGTTTTTAAAAATCTACAATCAAAAAATATTCAAAAAAGCTATGAAAACCTAAATAGAGAAATTAAAGAATTTTCAGAGAAGATAAGCAACCTATTAAAACAGACAGATTTTTCTGCGTCATCAAAAGAAGAGATTGAAATTAAGCTAAGACAAACAAAGGAGAAAATTGAAGAACTAAAGCCGTATAGAGAGGAGTATTTAAAAGCAAAGCAAGAAATAGAAGAAGAAAGTAAAATTAAAGAAAATATAAAAAAATTTGAAGCAGAGCTTGAAAACAAAAATAAAAAACTCTTAGAACTAAGAGAAAAGTTAGATAGAATAGAGTCAGACAAGCTATTAAAAGAAAAAGAATTTCTTAAAGAAAAAGAAGATAATTATCAAAAAGAGCTTTTAGAACTATCCGGAAAAATAGGTAGCTTGAAGAATGAAATTAACAATTATGAAAAATCTATAGAAGAGCTAAAAAATAAAGAGCAAGAGGTGGAAGCTTTAAAAATAAAGCTTGAGAAATACAGTAAAGCTATAGAATCTATAGATTATGTTTGTAAAATTCTTGAAGAGAAGGCATTATACCTATTACCTAAGTATACAGAAGAGCTTTTTGAAAAGTTTGGATTTACTCAATTTTCAAGACTAAGATTTACAGAAAAGTATGATATTATCTTTGATGCTTTAGAGGTCGGAGCAAGCAATATAGAGGTTTCCAGCGAGGCTTTAAGCGGTGGGCAAAGAATAGCACTTGCAATAGCGTTAAGATTGGCAATAGCAAGAATTTTTAATGAAAAGGCAGACTTTTTAATCTTAGATGAGCCGACCATTCATTTGGACCAAGAAAGAAAGAGAGAGCTTATAGACTTACTTGGAGACTTTAAAGAAAAAAATTTTTTAAAACAGCTAATAATCATAACTCACGATGAAGAAGTAGAGGATAGAGCTGATTTAATATACAAAGTTAATAAGGGTAGAGTGGAGGTGGTAGAATGAGAAAGGTTTTCTTAATGATGGTTTTTGTTTTTTTGGTATCATGTGGTGGTGAAGGAGGGCTTTCATCGTCCAGCAGTAGTATGTCAACAGACACTAAATTGTCTTCACTTAGCGTCAATCTAACTGACCTTACGTCTTATGTAATTCCGATGTATTCCTATCCGGTTGGGCAATATCAATCAGAATGGGAAAAATTATATAATTTAAGTACATCTAAAATTGTCTATGTAATAATTAATCCGAATAATGGTCCTGGCAATACAACAGATGCTAATTATTTAGATGCAATAAATAAACTAAAAGCGAAAGGTTTTTATGTTATTGGGTATGTTTATACAAGTTATGGATAAAGAAGTCTTTCTATTGTTACAAAGGAAATAAATAAATGGCTTTCATTATACGGAACTGACAATATAGACGGATTTTTTATCGATGAGGTTTCTAACAACATTAAAAAGTATTCTTACTACAACAGTATTTATACATATGTTAATTCAAAAGGCAAGCTTGTAATACTAAATCCTGGTACTAACGTAGATTTAAAGTTTTTTAACATAAGCGATAAAATAGTAGTTTTTGAAAGTAGTGAAACCGAGTTTGAAGCTTTTCAATATAATAACTACAGCTCTATAAATTCCGATAGAGTTTGTAGCATAGTTTTGAACACTCCTGCTGACAAAGTGTCTTTTGTAAAAGAAAAAATGCTTAAGAATAATAGTAGTTGTGGATGTATACACGATAAAGCTGACAATTGGAAAAGTGGAGATAGTGCATATTTTTATTTAAGCCCCTATCTTAAATGAGAGTTGAAATTTGAGACTTGTTGCACATTTCATATACCTTGGGTTTTTATAGAATTTAAAAAGGAGGTCTTTGGACTTAT
>Ga0315298_1011726_pt1 | contig 10220 bp, 8 predicted proteins | sample WHS_1_MG_FD_203077 | JGI IMG/M metagenome (GOLD analysis project Ga0315298, IMG submission 203077) | Extremophilic microbial mat communities from Washburn Hot Springs, YNP, Wyoming, USA - WHS_1_MG | ecosystem: Environmental > Aquatic > Thermal springs > Hot (42-90C) | place: USA: Wyoming...
TCATTCATTTGGCAGGTCTGCTCGACGGCATCGGGACTGAACTCGGAACCATCGCAACGACTTTTGCCGACAGTCGTGCTGCGTTCCGTCGGGATGTCGTCGATGCATCCCGTGCCCAGCATGAGATCCTCCGCGGGCAGATCGACAAGCTGCGCCTGAAACGCGAGGAGATGGAAATCGACCTCCAGGCGAAGATCGATGCGACTGTCATGAGGCTCGGCCATCAGATCGTCGAGGCGAACAAAAGCGCCAACGTGATTTTCCAGAGGCGCTGGAACCTTCGAGCCAACATCATGGGCGCTGTCATAGCCGGCGCGGTGCTCCTGGCCTGCGTCATCGGCGGTTATGCCTGGCGTTCCTTTCAGGAAGGCAACGCGGTCTCCGGTCGATACACCTGCGAACAGGCTCCGCTGGTGCTCAACACGACCAGCGGGGCCACTTTGGCCTGCCCTCTGCGCGATCTCGTCAGCGCCACAAGACTCACCCGCCTCGATCATCGTTTTATCAAAGAGGCGACACCGCCCGCCTCTTAACCTTCACCATGGGAGACCGACTATGAACCTGAATAAAACGAAACTTCTCGCCGCCCTGTCGGGTCTCGCGCTGCTCGCGTCGAGCGGGTGCGCGCTGGCACAATCCGAAACGCCCCCGCAGCCGATCCCGCCGCACATGGGCCAGGAGATGAAACACCTCGATCAGCTTTCAAATGAGAACAATGCCCTGGTTCACCGTAACTGGGGACCGCCCCCGCCGCAAAGCTCTATTCCACACACGAAATTCACTCCCGCGCATGGATTCTGGCAGTGCCTCAGCGTGGATGACTACAAACACATCCACAGTGCTCCTTCTGCGGTAAGCCCCGTGGTCGGCATTACATACGATTGGCTTGCTGCGGGCCCTGCGTCAGGTGATTTCACGAAAGTACACATCGCGCGCGACAAGATCGGTTATGTTCGTACGTCCTACCTTCATCCATTTCACGACAAATTCGCTCCCACGGCTACCTGTACGTTCGAAGGTGATCAGCTTTCGGGGCTGAATCTTTTTCGCCTCAGGACGCCAAAGTCATGAGACGGTCGGCCTTTCGGATGCTGGGCATCGCCATCGTTTGCGCAACATCGGCAAGTCCTTCGGTGCTGGCCCAAAGCCTCGGGCCGGTCGTTAGTCAACCCGCCATGGTCGTTCCCGTCTATCCTGAATTAGGAACAGGGGTCGTCGTGCCGGCCCCGCAGTCGCCTTACCAAACTCCCCAAGGTCAGGGCGCCGGCGATCCCGGAACCGGTGGCAGCATCGGTGCCGGTGGTTCGAGTTCCGCAATGTCCCTCTACGAACAGGCCGGATATGCGACCGAGGGTGAAGCAATTGCTTCCCAGCTTGGTCTGAATACTGATGCACTCGCCGGGATCGCGTACGCCGAGAGCCATGACACCAATGTACCGGATGCGAGCGGGAGCACATCGGCGTATGGGGTCTACCAGATCACCCAACCGACCTGGAATTCCATCGTTTCAGAGTATGGCTTGCCTTACACCGCTGCAGATATGACCAATCCTGCAGATCAGTCGGTTGTCGCGGGCTATATCCTCCAGAACTATTCGCAAAGCGTCGAGACCGCGACAGGGTCGCCCCCAACCGTCATCCAGAGTTACGGCGCTTGGGTGTTTGGTGCCGGTCCAGGGAGTGCAATAGCAGTGGCACCTGCGAGCATGCCACTCTCGGATTATGTTTCGGCGCAGGATCTCGCCAACAACGGCATGCAAGGGTGGACGGTTGGCGAGTTCCAGCAGAACATGGCGCAGCGCCTTGGCGGCACAGCCAATGAGCCGGTCTTTAGCTGAACCATGGTGAAAGCGGCTTTCGCCTATGGATAGCCTTCCCGCAACCGGCGGCAACGACGACGATCATCCGGATATCCCGGCCGACCGAGACCCGTTCGCCGACCTGACAGAGTCCCAGCGGGACGCGGTGTGGCAGGATGGGCCGGTGCTCGTGCTGGCCGGGGCCGGCACCGGCAAGACCAAAACCCTGGCCGCCACGATCGTTCGGCGGATCCGCTATGGCGGGATTTCGCCTTCGCGCATTCTCGCGGTGACCTTCACGAACAAGGCGGCGCGAGAGATGACGGCGCGGATCGAACGGGCGCTCGGAGCCGGCAACCGCCCGGGATGGGTCGGCACGTTTCACGGCCTCTGCGCCCGCCAGTTGCGGGCCGAACCGGAAGTCGCCAAGCTGCGACCGGATTTCGAGATATACGACGCCGATGACAGCCGCCGTGTCGTACGACGCGTGCTCAAGGCACGGAATATCGAAGCGGGGGAGGGGGCGGGTGGCTCTGATCCCGATCTGCTCAAGCAGGTCTGCGGCAGGATTGCCCGGTTCAAGGATAATCTGATCGCACCCGAGGAGGCGGCGGTACGGGTCGAGGGGCTGATCGCGCAAGCGTCGCGCGAGGGAAAGCCGGTCGATCCGATCGCGATGCGCGTGGCCGTCGGCATCTACCAGGAGTATCAGCGTTATCTGCGCGACGCGAACGCCGCGGATTTCGGGGATCTGCTCCTCTGGCCGACGCTCGCCATGAGTCGCAGTGCCGCCTACCGCGCCCGATGGGCGGACCGTTTCGATTGCGTGCTGGCAGATGAATATCAGGACGTGTGTTTCGCCCAGTACCGCTGGATCAACCTGCTTGCCGGCACACACCGTCAGTTGTTCTGCGTGGGCGATGACGATCAGGCGATCTTCGGCTGGCGCGGCAGTGATATCCGGTATCTGCGGCGGTTCCTTACCGACTATCCGCGCGGCTCGCAGGTCCGGCTCGAGGAGAATTTCCGGTCCACCGGCCTGATCATCGCAGCAGCCAATGCCGTGATCGCCCGCGATCAGGAACGGATGGGCAAAACCCTGTTCACTCGCAAGCCCGCTGGCAACCCGATCGAGGTGGTTCGCTTCCGCGATGGCACAGCCGAGGCTGATGGCATCGTGGATCGGATCCTCTGCCGTCGTGGCGAAGGGGCGCGGTTTGGCACGATGGCCATTCTTTATCGCAGCAATTTCCAGTCGCGGGCAGTCGAGGAGTCGCTGATCCGCAGCCGGGTGCCCTATGTGCTCGTGGGCGACGTCGGGTTCTACCAGCGCGCTGAGATCAAGGACGCGCTCGCTCTGCTGCGGATCTCGGCATCACCGGATTCTGTCCAGTCCGACGAGGCGGTCAGGCGGATGATCAATGTGCCAGCGCGCGGCTTCGGAGAGAAGGCGTTGGCTTGTCTCGAAGCCGAGGCGAGCTGGCGGCAATGCTCGCTCCTTGCCGCGATCGAGACCGCGCAGCTGTCGCCGCGCAATCGCGCAACCGCGCTCGCGTTCGTCGATGCGGTTCGCGGGCAGGGAGAGGCACTGCCGGACACTCTCGCCGACCGGCTGTTCACCCTGCTCCAACGGACGGGATACTGGCAAATGTGGCGGGAGAGCCGCGCCGAGGAAGCTGCCGAACGGATCGAGAATCTGCGCGAGCTGATCATGATCGCGGGCGGATTTCATGGGGCGCGTGATCTCCTCGACCATGCCGCGCTGGCGAGCGGTGGCCCTGCAGACGAGCGCGATGTCGACGATCACATCCAGATGATGACGTTGCACAAGAGCAAAGGGCTCGAGTTCGATCATGTGTTCCTACCCTCCTGGGAGCAGGGCGTATTTCCACCTTCGTTTGGCGATCTCGCGGAGGAACGCCGGCTTGCCTACGTGGCGCTGACCCGAGGCCGGCAGTTGGTCACGGTGTCCCATGCGGGATTCCGTTACGGAAAGATGGAGCCCTCCATGTTTCTCGACGACATCCCGATGAGCTGCCGCGTGGATGGATGGCATGGCGGAACGGGAAGCTTGCCTCCCTTCTCAGACGCATCGGTGGCCGCTGACGAACAACCGAACCGGAAAGGGCCCGAACCAATATTAACAACGGATTTTTCATGTCGATAGCGACAAAGGGAGACAACATGAGTACTGGTAAACGGACTCGTTGCAAGTATCCTGATCGAGCATGTGTGGTTTGATGCCGACGTTTGAGCTAGGCCCAAAGCATAATAAGTACAGTGATGGCCCAATGGTAACCTTTCACAGGCCCCCTTGTCGGCCAGTCTTGCAACCTCGCCATCCCGAGCGCAGACTTAAGCCAGACACTGGAGGAAACATCGAAAGGCTGGTAAAATCATGGCCATCGCCGATCACGTGCGGGAGATCGAAGCCGTTGGGCAGGGTAAAACAAGCACGCGCGATCCCTATGTGGTGCAATCCTGGCGCCGCTGCCTCGACGAATACCAGCTCGACCCCGCGATAAACTGCGAAGCGGTGATCTTGCCGGAAGAACGCCTCAAGGAACACCGTCAGCAGGCAGAAGAACTCGTGGCGATTGCCCGATCCGGGCTGGAACGGCTGTACAGGCATGTCGCAAATCATGCGTATGTGCTGTTGCTCGCCGACCGCCTCGGGGTAACCGTCGAATATCTGGGTGATCCGCGTTACAATGAAGACTTGCGTCGGGCGGGTCTCTATCTTGGGTCCGACTGGGCGGAATCCCATGCCGGCACCTGTGCTGTGGGGGCGTGCATCGCAACCGGCGAGGCGCTGACCATCCACCAGACCGACCATTTCGATATGACGCATACGCCGCTGTCCTGCACGGCGGCGCCAATCTACGATACTAAAGGCAGGCTTGCCGCGGTACTCGATATCTCACTTTTGAAATCGCCAGTGGAAAAGGCGAGCCAGAACCTTGCGCGACACTTGGTAGCGACCACCGTCCGGCGGATCGAACTGGCGAACCTGATGGCGCAGACACGCCGGCAATGGGTGCTCCATTTCGCGCTCTCTCCGGAATTTCTCGACGTCGATCCCGAGGGCGGCATCGCGATTGATGATTTAGGGCACATTTCTGGTCTGACACATGGCGCGGCGCGGATGATGGCCCGTGCGGCAGGGCTGGACTGGCGCCGGCCAGAACAGCTGATAGGACAGAAAGTGTCGTGTTTTCTCGATCTTGCGATCGATGACCTGCCGGCGCTGCTGCGCGGCAGGCCGACCCACGAGCGCGTGTTGCGGGCGCGTGACGGCAACATGCTGTTTGCCCATGCTATCGAACCAACGCCGCGGACGCGGGCAGCGGCGCATGTCCTGCCGCCGGCGCTGCGGCGACTGGGAGGAGACACGCCTGAGATCGACGCCCTGCAGAAGCGCGCGGTACGATTGAGCCGAACCGGACTACCGGTGCTGATACATGGCGAGACCGGTACGGGCAAGGAGTATCTCGCGCGCGCAATTCACGAGGCGAGCGGCGTAAAGGGCCCATTCGTCGCCGTGAACTGTGCCGCGATCCCGGAAGCACTGGCCGAGGCGGAACTGTTCGGCCATGCGCCGGGCGCCTTTACGGGTGCTGCGCCGCGCGGCCGCCGGGGTCTGGTGGAGGAGGCCGATGGGGGAACGTTGTTTCTCGATGAGATCGGCGACATGCCGCTCGGTCTGCAGACGCGGCTTCTGCGGGTTTTGGCAGAGCAGACAGTACAGCCTCTAGGTACGGTACAGCAACGAAAAGTGAATTTTCGCCTGATCTCGGCTTCGCACCGAGACCTGAGGGCGTTGGTGACGGAGAATCGGTTCCGCCAGGACCTTTATTACCGGCTGAATGTTGCCGAACTCAACCTGCCGCCATTGCGCGAACGAGGGGATTTCGACTGGCTCGTTGCGCAGTTCATGGCCGGCAAACAGAGCGAGGGGCGGGAGATTGTGCTCGCGCCCGACGCCGCTGCCGCGCTGCGGGCTCATGTCTGGCCAGGAAATCTACGTGAACTTGATAATGCGTTATCCGTTGCGGCGGCCCTCTGCGAGGGCGGCGAGATTCGATGTGTCCATTTGCCTTCCGTTATCGGCGGCTCGGTGGAACGGGTGGCAGATGACGATGCTGCCGCGTTGCGCGTCGCACTGGAGGCTTGCGGCGGCAATGTGTCGGCGCTCGCCCGCCGTCTTGGTTGCGACCGCACGACGGTGCATCGCCGGATGCGCCGGCACGGCCTTGCCGGACGGCTCCACCCGGCGCGCTGAACGCCACGGTTTCCGCCACACATGCTGCCACAGTGTGGCGTGATGTCGGATCGATTTGCCAGGATTTATGCAGGGTTCAGACTGGCACGCTGTTTGCTTTCTCAATTCCCGCAACGCCAGGAAAAACGAGGAGGAACAACTTGAAAGCACTACGTTTCCACGCAGCCCGCGATCTCCGGATCGAGGACATTGCCGCACCCGACCGCAACCCGCCACCAGGTCAGGTGCTCGTCCGTAATCGTTTCGTCGGCATCTGCGGCACCGACCTGCACGAATACGCCCACGGGCCGATCTTCATCCCCACCACGCCACACCCCTTCACCGGCGCCCACGGCCCGCAGATCCTCGGCCACGAATTCGGTGGCGTCGTTACGGCAGTGGGCTCGGGCGTGACGAGCGTCAAACCGGGCGACCGGGTCTCGATCCAACCCCTGATCATGCCTCGCGCCGGCGACTACTATGCCGATCGCGGCCTCTTCCATCTCAGCCCGCAACTCGCCCTCGCCGGACTCAGTTGGGCCTGGGGCGGCATGGCCGAGGAAGCAACGCTGTACGAATACAACGTGCAAAAGATCCCCGACGCGTTGAGCGACGAAGAAGCCGCCCTCGTCGAACCCGCCGCCGTCGCCGTCTATTCCTGTGATCGCGGCGGCGTTCGCGCCGGAAGTTCGGTACTGGTCACCGGCGCCGGCCCGATTGGCCTGCTAACCCTGCTTGCCGCCCGTGCCGCCGGGGCGACGACGCTCTTCCTCTCCGACATCAACGACGCAAGGCTCGCCTTCGCACGCGACATCCTCCCCGACCTCGTCACCCTCAACCCGCAGCGCGACGATATCGGCGCCCGCGTCCGTGCCGCGACCGAGGGCGAGGCCGGCTGCGACGTTGCCCTCGAATGTGTCGGCAACGAGCATGCGCTGAAAGCCTGCCTCGATGCTGTGCGCAAGCAGGGCGTCGTAGTCCAGACCGGCCTGCACCCGCACGATAACCCACTCGACTGGTTCCAGGTAACCTTCAAAGATGTCGACGTGCGCGGCGCTTGGGCCTACCCGACCCATTACTGGCCGCGCGTGATCCGCATGATCGCGAGCGGCATCCTGCCCGCCTCGAAGATCGTCACCGCCCGCATCCGGCTCGACGATGTCGTCGCCCAAGGGTTCAAGGCGCTGCTCGATCCGTCCGGCAAACACATCAAGATTCTCATCAATCTCGCCACCTGACGCGACGCCAACCCGTAAGAGGAAACGCAAGACATGAACGACATGACCATCGACAAGCCCGTCGCCACCGCCCCGCAGAAAGCCGCCCAAGCCTGGCTCAACAGCTTCAACGACGCGCTGAACGCCGGCGATGCCGAGGCCGCCTCCCGGCTTTTCGCCCCAGTCAGTTTCTGGCGCGATCTGATCGCGTTCACCTGGAACATCAAGACCGTCGAAAACCCCGACGGTGTGCGCGACATGCTGGACGCGACGATCGAGAACGTCCGCCCCGTCACCTTCGCCCTCGCCGAGCCGCCCACCGAAGCCGGCGGTGTCATCGACGCCTGGCTCACCTTCGAGACGAAACTCGGCCGCGGCGAGGGCTTGCTCCGCCTGCAGAACGGCAAGGCATGGACGCTGCTCACCACACTCGCCGAACTCAAAGGCCATGAGGAACCCAGGGGTATCCGCCGGCCGATGGGTGCCGAGCACGGGGTGCGCCGCGGCCGCCTGAGTTGGCAGGAAAAGCGCGAGGACGAGGCCCGCGCGCTCGGCTACGAGAACCAACCCTATGTCCTCGTCGTCGGGGGCGGGCAGGGCGGCATCGCCCTCGGCGCGCGGCTGCGCCAGCTTGGCGTGCCAGCCATCGTGATCGACAAACACGACCGCCCGGGCGACCAGTGGCGCAAGCGCTACAAGTCGCTCTGCCTTCACGATCCGGTCTGGTACGACCACCTGCCCTATATCGATTTCCCCGCCAACTGGCCGGTCTTCGCTCCCAAGGACAAAATCGGCGACTGGCTTGAAATGTATACCAGGGTGATGGAGATCAATTACTGGACCAAGACCACCGCGAAGAGTGCATCCTATGATGAAGCCAGCGGCACCTGGCGGGTGATCGTCGATCGCGACGGCGAGGAAGTCGAACTCCGCCCAACCCAGCTCGTCCTCGCCACCGGCATGTCCGGCAAGCCGAACATCCCGCAGTTCAAGGGCATGGACCGCTTCCGCGGCGAGCAGCATCACAGCTCGCAACATCCGGGGCCGGACGCTTATGAAGGCAAGAAGGTGGTTGTCATCGGCGCCAACAACTCCGCGCACGACATCTGCGCCGCCCTCTGGGAGCACGGCGCCGACGTCACCATGGTCCAGCGCTCCACCACCCATATCGTCCGCTCGGATTCGCTGATGGAGATCGGACTCGGCGATCTCTATTCCGAGCGCGCGATTGCCAACGGGGTCACCACCCGCAAGGCCGACATGATCTTCGCCTCGCTGCCCTATCGGATTATGCACGAGTTCCAGATCCCGGTGTACAACGCGATCCGCGAGAGGGACGCCGATTTCTACGCTGCCCTCGAAAAGGCCGGCTTCATGCTCGATTTCGGCGCCGACGATTCCGGCCTGTTTATGAAATATCTCCGCCGCGGCTCGGGCTATTACATCGATGTCGGCGCCTGCGACCTGGTGATCGACGGCAGCATCAAGCTCAAGAGCGGCGTCGGGATCGAGGAGATCACTGAAACCGGCGTGAAGATGGCGGATGGCGAGGAGCTCCCGGCCGACCTCATCGTCTACGCCACCGGCTACGGCTCAATGAACGGTTGGGCTGCCGACCTGATCAGCCAGGATGTAGCCGACAAGGTCGGCAAGGTCTGGGGCCTCGGCTCGGACACACCTAAGGACCCCGGCCCTTGGGAAGGCGAGCAACGCAACATGTGGAAGCCGACCCAGCAAGAAAATCTCTGGTTCCACGGCGGCAACCTGCATCAGTCGCGCCACTACTCACTCTATCTCGCGCTACAACTCAAGGCGCGGCAGGTCGGCATCCCGACGCCAGTCTACGGCCTGCAGGATGTGCATCACCTGCACTGAGGCGGATCTTGTGCGCCGCGGTCCTTCGTGTCCCCACGGCGCCCTTTCCTGCCTCGCAGTACCGTGATGCCGAGCGGCCCGAGCCAGTCGAGGAGCGCCAATGTTGCCTGATCATCGCCGTGGGAACCCATCCGGTCCATGGCAACGATAATATCATCCGGCTGCGCACCCACTAAATGCGGTACCCAACGGGCGAAACTTTCCCGGAAGTCGATATCTCTGTTACCGAGCAGGCGAGCAATCTGCTTGATCGCGTGCATGGTCACCAGCCTGCAGCGCCTGCGCCAACGTCTGGCCAATCATCGCGACGGCGAGCGAGGCACCGCTCATCACGCCCAGTGTCGCAGCGGAAAGGGAGTAAAAGCGCTTGGCAAAGAGATCGTGGGCATAAAGCTCGTCAATGAACGCACGGATATCCTTCAGCCGCCCACCATCACGTAACTTCGATGCTTCAATTCCCACGATCCATCCTCATCCATGCATTCCAACGCCTGGTAGAGAATCGTAGCGAACCGGAGCAACATCTAGCCTATTCAATATGAGGGAGTCCCGCAGGAGGTAACCCTCGGTCGTAAAGCCTGGATTTACCATCCAGAGATCCATAGAGCGTTCGTCTGATGTTTTATTTGGTCGTCGTCTCAGGCGAGTTTGGTCGTCATTGCGGTGTGGCTCCAGTCGCGGAGAAACTTCGAGCGGCTAATTCACCTTGGACACAGACCGCTAGTTCTTGCAACGTTTCCGGAAATTTGTCCAAGGCGGGAATGAACCGGCTTTCAATGTCCGTTCCGAGTCTTTCCTGCCTGTCGAGTGTCTCCCGGAATGCGGACGCCTGATCCCTGAAGGCTTCAAGGCAAAGATCGCTTCGACGGCGCGCCATGTTGTTCTGGCTGATCCGCCTGCCGTTCTGTTCCGCCATTTCAAAATGATGGCGTAGCCGGAACAGCGTGGTCGTCTGCCGAACGTCGCTACCCTCCTGATCCGCCTGCTCTACATCGCTCGCATTCGCCTTGGCCGGGTGATCGGACATATCAGCGGCAACCCGGCCCCACAGATCTTCGATCGTGATCG
>Ga0315298_1011727_pt1 | contig 10220 bp, 10 predicted proteins | sample WHS_1_MG_FD_203077 | JGI IMG/M metagenome (GOLD analysis project Ga0315298, IMG submission 203077) | Extremophilic microbial mat communities from Washburn Hot Springs, YNP, Wyoming, USA - WHS_1_MG | ecosystem: Environmental > Aquatic > Thermal springs > Hot (42-90C) | place: USA: Wyoming...
CGTCTGGATGATTACCCCTTTGCCGGTTTGCGTGTCCGGTTCCATCATGACCAGCCTGCCGACGATGCACCGATCACCGATCCGGTTATTTTCCCGGATGGAAGCCAGGTCACCCACCAGCACCTGCTCGCCCAGTTTCGTCCCCCGGTAAATAATGGCGTGGGCGCCGATAATACAATTACGGCCGATTTCTAAAGGGGGGAGAGCGGCCGCCGTTTGCCGGAAGCTGCTGACTCCCGTCCGGGGCACGCGGCCTAAAACAGATCCGGCCTCGATCACCGTTCCGCTCCCAATCACCGTTTCCCGGTAAATTACTGTATTGTGCCCGATCCTAACGTAATCGCCAATCTGTACGTCATCTTCAATAATTACGTTGTGGCCGAGGACTACACCCTGGCCAAGGAAAACATTCCGGCCGATAACGACGTTATTTCCGGTCAAAATAACTTTTTCCTCCGCCTTTGCCTGCTTGTTCGCTGTGTCGCGCATCATCATGGCTCCTTTACCGGTTATTTTCAGGTCTCCCCGGTTACAGTCTATGGGGCAGCCGGGAATAATGTCCCGGCAACGCCGCCGGTGTCACATAGCGCCGCAGACGCATATTCTATAACGGTACCGGTTTCCTTTTCTGGTAACAATTAAGGGGTGATTTAACTGCGGATCGTCAGCAAGGCGCCGCTCAGGGTGAGTTTTGGCGGCGGAGGAACCGACATCTCACCGTATCCGGAAGAAAAAGGGGGTGCGGTCTTAAACGCCACGATTAACAAATACGCCCGCGTTTTCCTGACGCCGCGCCGGGACAATCGTTTGCGCATTAAAACGCTGGACTATCGGCTGGAAACTGTTACCACCATCGAGAACTGCGCTTTGGACGGGGAATTGGGTTTGGTGAAAGCTGCCGTGAAGCAAATGGATCCCCCCGCGGGGATGAATTTGCTGCTGGCCAGCGATGTCCCGCCCGGTTCCGGCCTGGGCGCTTCCTCGGCGGTCACGGTGGCGGTTTTAGCCGCTCTTGCCCGCTGGCTGAAAAAGAAGCGGACACCGGAGGAACTGGCCGAAGAGGCTTTTTTTGTGGAAAGGAAAAGGGCCCTGCTCAAAGGGGGCCGGCAGGACCAGTACGCCGCCGTTTTCGGCGGTTTGAACTGGCTGGAGTTCGGGAAGGACCGGACGGTGGTTACCCCTTTGCCGATCAGTCCTTTGGTCCTGGAAGAATTGCAGTCCCGGCTGTTGTTATGCTACACCGGCCTGACGCGCCGTTCGGACCTGATTATCGAGCGGCAGCTGGAAGCACACGCCGGAAACAAAAAAGAAATTGTCCGCGTCCTCGATGAACTCAAAGAGATTGCCGGGCTGATGAAAAAGGCGCTCCTGACGGGCAGGCTGCAGGAGCTTGGGGACCTTATGGACCGCGGCTGGACCGTAAAAAAGAAGCTTAGTACGGAAATTACCAATCCCCGGGTGGAGGAACTGTATGCCGAAGCGAAAAAACGGGGGGCGCTGGGCGGGAGAATTTTGGGCGCCGGGGGCGGGGGCTATTTCCTTTTCTTTTGCGAACGGGATAAGCTGGCGGCGGTGGCGGAAAAAATCGAGGAGTCCGGAGGAAAAGCAGAAAACTTCCGGTTTGTTTTTCAAGGGGTGCAAACCGCGGTTAGGAATTAGTACATTTAAAGCTGAACATCTGCGTAAAATGGAAAATTAACAAAAACGAAAACGCCAGCAGGTTTTTTTAATCCCTAGCCCCTAGCCCCATACCGCAAATTTTCTTTTTTGTATTTTCTGTGACCTCTGTAGCTTAGTTCATTTAGAAAAGGCCGGGTGGTGCCGTCTTGATCAATCTGATCCGGAAAGAATTGCTGGCAAGCGCGGAAGTAAAAAGGGTGCTGGCCGAAGAACAGGCGGAAGCAATCCTGGAAATTGGCCGGATCCTGTTTTTAGCCCTCCAAAGCAGGGGAAAGATACTTTTTTGCGGAAACGGCGGCAGCGCCGCCGACGCGCAGCACCTGACCGCCGAACTGGTCGGTCGCTACCGGCGCGAGCGAAAAGGGCTGCCGGCTCTGGCCCTGACCGCCAACCCCGCCGTCTTAACGGCGGTCGGCAACGATTACGATTTTACGGAAGTTTTCGCCCGGCAGGCGGAGGCGCTTGTAAACAAAGAAGATGTACTGGTGGCTTTGAGCACCAGCGGGAACTCGCCAAACGTGATTGCCGCGGTGGAAGCGGCGAAAGCAAAAGGAGCAGTTACCGTCGGCCTGACGGGAAAAGACGGGGGGCTCCTGGGCCGCCTGGCCGGGCACGCGCTGCGCGTTCCCGCCGGAAAAACGGCCCGCATTCAAGAAGCCCACCTTACCATCGGCCACATTCTCTGCGGACTGGTGGAAGAAGCCGTATTTAAGGGCTGGCAGGGCAGCGCCGCCGACGGCTGACGACTATTTTCAAGGGAGGACTGTGCAGACAGATGCGCGCGTTTATCCTGGCGGGCGGGTTGGGTACCCGGCTCCGGCCGGTCGTCAGCGGCGTCCCGAAGCCTTTAGCGCCCCTGGACGGGAAAGCCTTCCTGGAATACCAGTTGCAGTGGCTGAAAAAGAACGGCCTGCGCGAGGTTGTTTTCTGCACCGGTTATCTCGGCGAGATGATCAAAAATTTTTTTGGAAACGGAACGGCCCGCGGACTGCGCCTTTATTATTCCCAGGAAGACTGCCCGCTGGGCACGGGAGGGGCCTTAAAAAACGCTGCCGCCTACATCGACGGCGCCTTTTTGGCAATTAACGGGGACACGCTGATTAATTTCGAACTATCGTCCTTAATCTCTTTTCACCGGCAAAAAGGCGGCCTGGCTGCTCTGGTGCTGGCGCCGGCGATTTACCCGGGGGGATACGGTCTGATCGGCACCGACGGGGAAGCCAGGGTGGTCGCCTGGCGGGGGAGGACGGCGGACGGGGAAGGTGTCCGGACGCCGGTTAACGCCGGGGTCTACATCCTCGAACCGGAAGTCCTGGATTATATCCCCGCCGCCCGGAAAGTTTCCCTGGAAGAGGAAGTCTTCCCGCGTTTGGCCAAAAAGCGCGCCCTTTTTGCGCTGACCGTCGACAGCGGTTTCCTGGACATCGGCACTCCGCAAACTTACCGCCTCGCCCAGCAGTTAACTAAGAATTTTGCTCAAGAGGGACACATATGAAAAAACCAGCGGTATTTCTCGACCGGGATGGCACTTTGATTGCCGAAAACGGCTACTTATGCACAGCCGGGGAGTTGCGCCTGCTGCCAGGGGCCGCCCGCGGGGTACGCTGGTTGCAAGAAGCGGGGTTCCGGGTAATTCTGGTCACCAACCAGTCGGCCGTGGCCAGGGGACTGCTCACTGAAAAACAGCTGGCTGAAATCAATAAACGGCTGCTGGAGCTTCTTAAGCGGGAGGGGGCCCGGCTCGACGCGATTTATTACTGCCCCCACCATCCGGAGGGCCTTGGCCCCTACCGGCAACATTGTTGTTGCCGGAAGCCGGAACCGGGGATGCTCCTGCAGGCCGCCGCCGGGCACGGGCTTAACCTGGGCGAATCTTATCTGGTAGGCGACAAGTTGACGGACATAATCGCCGGAAAGCGGGCGGGGTGCCGGACCATCCTGGTTAAAACGGGCTGCGGGGAAAGGGAACTGGCCAGAGCGGAGAAAGAAGGGGCAATCGCAGATTTTGTGGTGGAAAATGTGGAAAGGGCCGCTCGGTTGATTTTGGCCGCCCGGACCGGAAAGGAGCGTTAATTTGCTTGAATTTGTTTCCTGTAACCTTTGCGGCGGTAATGATCCGGAAAAACTTTCCGCTTTTTATCTTTTTCAGGGGTATCGCCTGGAGTTGATCCGGTGCCGCGGGTGCTCGCTGGTTTACCTGAATCCCCGGCCGGACGCCGGGGCCCGCCGGCAGCTTTACAGCTTCAGCTATTTTGAAAAAGACTGGGATTGCGGATGCTCGGGACAAAGCTACCTGGACAGCGGGGAAAGACTGGTTGCCCAGGCGAAGGCAGGCGCTTTGAGCCGCTTGAAAGAGCTGGGGCCGCCCGGCCGGATGCTGGATGTCGGCTGCGCCGGGGGGCACTTTTTAGCGGCCGCCAGGGAGGAGGGGTGGGAACCGTGGGGGATCGAAGTATGCGTGGAAATGGCCGCGTTGGCGGCCGGCCGGCCGGGCCTGCGGGTCTTCACCAGCGAACTGGCCGATTGCCCTTTTCCGGACTGCTTCTTTAGCGCCGTGCACATGGGCGACGTTTTAGAACACCTGGCGGATCCTCTGGGCGCCCTGCGGGAGGCCTGGCGCATTCTGCGGCCCGGCGGCGCGGCGGTTGTGCACGCGCCGGTCTCTTACGCCAAACTAAAACCGGGAGACCGGGCGGGTTTGATCCCTGGACAGCCTTACCATCTTTATGAATTTGACCCCGTCACCTTAAGGGCCATGCTGGAAAAGGCCGGCTTCACCATTATTGAAGAAACGGCCGACTGGCTGCCGGGTACCCCGCCCGCCAAACGCACCGCCGCAAACATCGAACGGATGTCCTTTTACGCCCGGAAACGGAGGGGATGAAATTGTTGTTAAGTGTAGTCGCCCCGGTTTTAAACGAGGAGTTCTTTTTGCCCCTGTACCTGGAAAGCGCTCTCGACTACGCCGGGGAAGTTATTTTACTCGACGGGGGAAGCACCGACCGGACGGTGGAGATAGCCCGCGCCTACCAGCGGAAAGACTCCCGGGTGAAAATCCTGGAAATCCCCCAGGAAGGACTGCCTTATTCCGACGACTGGAACGAAGGCGCCCGCCGCAACTTTCTTTTGGAACAGGCGCAGGGCGACTGGGTGCTGGCGCTGGATGCCGACGAGATCATCAGCGATCATTTTGCCGCCCTTTTGCCGGAATTGACCGGCAACCCGGCGGTGGACATTTACGGCTTTAGCATGCTTTCTTTCTGGGGGGACCCTTTCACTTTGCGCTTAAATGTGCCCGGGGACACCCACTGGCAGGGGATCAGCTACCGCCTCTTCCGGAATAACGGCTCGGTTCGCCACGCCCCGAACCGCCACCACTGCCCTTTTCTTTACCGGGGCAAACCCTTGTGGACGCAAAAGGAAGGAACCGGCGCCCGGCCGGACATCGAGGTGTTCCATTATCATTACGGCCTGGGGCCGCGCGTAAAATTTAACGACAACCGGCGGGGAGACGTAAACCGGTGGAATAATTCGGGAGAGCCGGACTGGCGCTACCGGCCGGCAAATTACGCAATAAAAACGGCGTCCTTCCGGGGCCGGCACCCCCGGGTAATTGAGCGGCTTCTGGCCGCGGCGCCGGATTTCCGGGCACCCTGCCCGGCCATTCCCGAACTGGACCTGACCGGCTTATCTTTTGACCGCTACCAGCGTTTTCAGGCGCTGACCGAACTGGTCAACAGCGTGGCGCCGGAGGGACTGCAAATCCTGGACATCGGCATAGAAGACGGCGATTTTTCTTTGTTTGTTCCCCGGCACCGGGTTACCTGGCTGGATAAGAGCAAAAATCCGGGGGAGCCGGCGCTGCCCTTTCCGGAGCGGTCCTTCGACGTTGTGCTGGCGGTCGACGTGCTGGGGGTGATGCCCCCGGAAACCCGCCGGGAATTTGTGCGGGAAGTCGTCCGGGCGGCCCGGCGCAAGGCGGTCTTGAGCACCCCCCACGCCGGGGCGCTGGCCACGGAACGGGTCATTTACGATCTGACCGGCAACCGCTACCTGCAGCCCCATTTGGAAAAAGGGCTGCCGGCCGAAGCGGAACTGGCGGCCCTGCTCGACGAAACGGGACTGCCCTGGCGTCAGCGGTCCAATACTGCTTTACCCTCCTGGCTGGGGATGCTGCTGGCCAATCACTTTCTGACCGGGGAGCCTTTACGTTCTTTAAACCGTTTTTTTAACCGGAATTTTGCCCGGCAGGAAAACCGCGCCCCCTGTTACCGCCTGATCTACGAAATAGACGTCGGGCCGGGTTAATCCGGCGCACCGTCCCCATTTTTCGAAGAGGGGTGGCAAAAATTGTCCGGAAAATCCTTAAAACTGCTGATTATGGCCTTAGACGGCGCTTCCCCGGACGTTATTTTGGGGTACCGGGACGAGTTACCCGCCCTGGACCGGCTTTGCCGGGAGGGGAGTTACGGGACGGTACGCTCCAGAGTATGCTCGTACGACGTTTGGATGACTTATTATACCGGTCTGATGCCTGAAAAGCACGGTTTTCAGCTCTTAAAACTAAGAGACGTCCACCGGCAGAATTTTGCGCTCCACTCGCTAAAACACGTCCGCTGCCGGAAGTTTTTTTGGGATTACGTAAACGAGGCCGGCCTGGCGGTAGGCATGTTCGGCGCCCTGGGTACCTTTCCCGCTCCCCGGGTGAACGGTTTTGCAGTCTCCGGAGAACTGCTCTTCGGTCACCACGAAGAAGCCTTTTATCCTCCGGAAGTTCAGTGCTTCTTCCGGGACGTTCGCCGGGAAGTTCGATCGATCCAGGCCCAGCAGAGGCAAGAAATCCAGCACTATCTTCAAAACTCTATTTTCGGTTACTGCGATCCATTTCCCCTGGCGGCCCTGGGTCTGAACCGCCCTTTTGCTGAAATTACCGTTGAAGAACTGGAAGCAGTCCTTTCCAGGCCCTATTTTGATTTTGCCCTGACCGCCCTGGAAAGCAAAATCAAAATCTACCGCCGGGTGCTCAGGGAGATTACCCGCGCCATTCCCGTCGACGTGTTGTTTGTTTACTTCGTTGACCTGGATATCATCCAGCACTTCAGCTTTCACGAACCGGACCTGGCGACCATCCGGCAGGGCTACCGGCTGCTCGACGGCGCCCTGCAGGATTTTATCGAGGAGTACCGTCCCGCCGGCGTGCTGGTAATTTCCGACCACGGCGTGGAGCCCTACGTCAGATTCATCCACCGGGTGGTCGAAGGCGAAGAACTGCCGCCGGTTTTAAAGCGCCTGAGCAGCGGCGCCATCGTGGGGGAAGCGGCCAACCACGGGATTATTTCCGGCGCCCACGCGGTCAACGCTTTTTACGTTTTATGCGGGGAAGGGGCCAGACCGGATCATTACCAGCCGATCAGCTTTATTAATGTTTTCCCGATGTTGCTGCGCGTGCTCAAAATCGAGCGCCCCCCCGGCTTAGACGGTAAAACGCCGGATGTTTTCAGGTAAGCGTCCGGAGGGTGCGGGGGTCCAGAGAGGGAAGGGGAATGACCGTCTTCCCCAAAGGAATGAAAATGATCAGCATTATTCTCGTCACCCGCAACCAGCTGCCGTATACCCGGCAATGCCTGCAAAGCCTGCGGGAGCACACTCCGCAAGAAATTGAGCTGATTGTCGTCGATAACGGTTCAATGGACGGCACGGTTGAATTTTTACATTCCCAGGCCGGTGTCCGGGTAATCGCCAACCGGTCAAACCGGGGTTACGCGGCCGGGTGCAACCAGGGTTTGGCCGTTGCCGGCGGGGATTTTCTGGTTCTGCTGAACAACGACACGATCGTTACCGCGGATTGGCTGGCCGGTCTTTTGTTTCACGTCCGGCAGGACAAATCGGTGGGTCTGGCGGGCCCCCTGGCCAACTCCGTCGCCGGTTCCCAAAGAGTCCCGGTGGAGTTTTCGTCGCTTGCCCAGCTCAACTTTTTTGCCCGGCAGCTGCGCCGGCTAAACTTCGGCCGCCGCCGGGAAACCGGCTTTATCAGCGGGATGTGCATGCTTGTCCGGCGGGAAGTGGTGGAGCGCATCGGCGGGCTGGACGAACGCTTCGGGTACGGCAGTTTTGAAGACGACGACTTTTGCGTGCGGGCGGCGCTGGCCGGCTATAAGCTTTGCATTGCGCAGGACGTCTTCATCTACCACTACGGCGGCCGCACTTTTGCGGGGGAAGGACTGGACTACCCGGCCCTGCTTTCCCGAAACTGGGCGCTGTATAAAGAAAAGTGGGGCCTTCCCGCCGGTTTTCCCCCGGCCCAGCGCCACACTTCCCTGGCTGCTTACCAAAAAAATCAGCCCCCCTTCCGGCAGGCCGCGGCGGGATCTCCGGCTGACTCTTTGCTCGCTTTTTTACCTGCTGCGAACCTCCGGCAAGCCTAAGCAGCAAAAGGTAAAACGACCCCGTATTTCACTTCTTGTTGTTTTTTGGTATAATCTCGTTAATCGAAAACACCCTTTTTGGAAAAAGAAAGGGAGGAAAAAGAGATGTTTTCGTGGAATGATCTCTTCACTGCTTTTCTGAACTGGCTGATGGTTTCCGGGTCGAAAATTTTATTGATCCTGGCCGGAACATTTATTTTTGTCCGCGTCATCATTTCCGCCTTAAAACGGCTGGAGCGGGTTTTGACCGGCAAGGCGAAAGACTCTCCAGAACAGGAAAAAAGGGTCCGCACTTTAATTGCTCTGCTCCGGAGAATTGCCTGGATCGGTTCGGTTGTGGTAGCGATCATAATTATCCTCGATGTGCTGAATGTCGATATCCGGCCCATTATCACCGCCGCGGGCATCGGCGGGCTGGCCCTGGGCTTCGGCGCCCAGAGCCTGGTGCGGGACGTGATCAGCGGTTTCTTTATGCTTCTGGAGGATCAGATCCGGGTCGGCGACGTGGTTTCCTTAAACGGGACGGCGGGGGAGGTGACGGAGATAAACCTGCGCACCACCGTATTGCGGGATTTAAGCGGCACCGTGCACATCTTCCCCAACGGGAGCATCACCTCTGTGTCCAACATGACGAAGGACTGGTCGCGCTACGTAATCGACGTAGGGGTCGCCTACAAGGAAGATGTGGATTACGTCATGGCGGTGCTGGCGCAAATCGGTGAGGAACTGTCCGCCGATCCCGAATTCGGCCGGCACATTATAAAGCCGCTGGAGGTTTTGGGCGTAGACAATTTCGGTCCTTCCCAAATCATTATTAAAATAATGATTACCACCGTCCCCTTGAAACAATGGGATGTGGGCCGGGAGTTACGGCGCCGGATCAAAAAGCGGTTTGATGAACTGGGCATCGAAATTCCCTTTCCGCACACAACGATCTACTGGGGAGAGGCCAGCCAGCCCTTTTCCGTGCGGGTTACGGAAGAAGACGGGCAAAGGCCGGGGAAACAGGAAGGCGAAGGAGCTAAATAAGAACGACGCCGCCACTTATCTTCAGGAGCAAAAAAGATGAAGAATGACTATATTGACGTCGCCTGTTCTTACGTTCCCGTCGAAATTATTCACGCCGCGGGATTTATTCCCCGGCGGCTGATCCCGGCGGCGCCGAAAGAAACAGGTCTTTTGCCCCCGAACCTTTGTTCATACGCCCGGGCCTGTGCAATCCCGGACGGGGGCGGAACGGTTCCGGCTGTCTTTACCACCTGCTGCGACGGGTTGCGCCGCTGTTACGACGTGCGCCGGGCGCGGGGCGACCAGGTTTTTATTTTAGATCTCCCGCGTCAGGCAAACGAATCGGCCTTTTGGCATTACCGGCAGGAGTTAATCAGAATGGAGGGATGGCTCCGGGAAATTTCCGGCCGTCCGGTTTTTGCCGAGAAGTTGCAGGATTCTTTCCGGGCTTACCGGAAAGTTCGTTTGCAATTGCAAAATTTCGAAAAGCTTGTCGGGATTAACGGGAGGTTTTGGGAACTGCTTTACGGGGCCTTAACCGGGCCCCCGGAAGGCGCGCTGCAATTGTTCGGTAAATTCCTGGCCGGTTTTGCCCCGGTTAAGCCGCGCCCGGAGCCTAAAAAGCGGCGGGTTTTGCTGGCCGGAACGATTTTACCCGACCAAAAAATCCTGGACCTGGTGCAGGAAAGCAAGGTAACTGTTGCTTTTGCCGATTTTTGCGTGGCCGGACGCTTTTATCTGGATTTTAACCATTCTTCTGCCGGCGGCCGCCGGTTGGACAGGTCTTTACGCGGCGACCCCTGGCTGATTTTGGCCAAAGTTTACTTGGGGAAGCCCCCGTGCCCCCGGATGGCCGGCAAAAGCGGACGCGCGCCGTATATTGAAAGCATCCTGGCGGACGTCCGGCCCGCCGGGGTGATCTTTTCCGGCCTGAAATTCTGCGATCAAGGCCTCTATGAAGTACCCTTGTGGCGTTTGCTTTGCAGCCGGCGGGAAATTCCTTTTCTGCACCTGGAAGGAGAATACCAAGGCGGCGTCCCGGCCCAGGCGAAGACCCGTCTGGAGGCCTTCCTGGAAACAATTTAATTTAATCCCATAGGAATTTTC
>Ga0315298_1011729_pt1 | contig 10219 bp, 9 predicted proteins | sample WHS_1_MG_FD_203077 | JGI IMG/M metagenome (GOLD analysis project Ga0315298, IMG submission 203077) | Extremophilic microbial mat communities from Washburn Hot Springs, YNP, Wyoming, USA - WHS_1_MG | ecosystem: Environmental > Aquatic > Thermal springs > Hot (42-90C) | place: USA: Wyoming...
CGGCACTTCGAACCCCAGGGCTTTGTTGGTCACTGCCGCTTCGTAGGGTCCGGCGGTAAAGAACAGCCAGCGGAAGTAGGCGGCGCGTTTTGGGTCGCGCGGCGGCGGGGCCAGACCGGCTTCGGGGAAGGTATCCGCAAGGTAGGCGCAGATCGCCGATGTCTCGGTGACGATCGCCTCGCCGTGGCGGAGTGCGGGGACCTTGCCCATCGGGTTGATCGCCAGATAATCGGGCGACTTCATCGCACCCTTATAGTCGAGGATTTCGACCTCGTAGGGCTGCCCGACTTCCTCGAGCATCCAGCGCGCGATCCGGCCGCGCGACATCGGGTTGGTGTAGAGCGTGAGGGTGCTCACGTTTCCAGCTCGCTGTCCCAATAGAGGAAATCGCGCCAGCTTTCGTGCAGGAAATTCGGCGGGAAGGCCCGGCCGCGATCCTGGAGTTCCCATGAATTCGGCCGGCGCGGGGTCTCGTAGGGGAACATCTTGCACTCGCGCGGTAGTTTCGAGCCCTTGCGCAGATTGCACGCACCGCAGGCGGTGACGACGTTTTCCCACGTCGTGCGACCGCCACGGGCGCGGGGGATGACGTGATCGAAGGTGAGGTCGGGCGCGGGCAGACGGTCGTGGCAATATTGGCAGGTGAAGCCGTCGCGCAGGAACACGTTGAACCGCGTGAAAGCCGGCTGGCGCATCGAGGGCACGAAATCCTTCAGCGCAATCACCGAAGGCAGCTTCATCGAAACCGAGACGGAATGGACCTCGTGCTCGTATTCGGACAGCACCGAGACACGGTCGAGGAACACCGCTTTCACGGCATCCTGCCAGGCCCAGAGCGACAATGGAAAATAGGAGAGCGGACGGAAATCCGCGTTCAGCACGAGAGCGGGAAAATGCTGCCCGCCGTCAGGCATTACTCATCCGGTCCCAATAGGGGGACGCTACATAGAGGGCGCTTCGGAAATCGAGTCGCCATATCTGGTGACGGGCCGAGTTCATGCAGGAGTTATGACAAAGACCGCACCGCGCCGCAAGTCGGGCGGGATGATGCCGCGCGGTTGTCATCAAACTTCAACAGGGGCGGCGAAGCCGCGCTGCAGGGCCAGCGCGCCGGCGGAAAGGCCGGAATCGTCGATCCCGTGGGCGAGTTTCGGCACGTAGAGGCCCTGCACCGGGACGTGGTTGGCACGGAGCGTGGCCTCGGCATCGCGTGAGCGCGAGACCGGAACGACCGGGTCGGCCTCGCCGTGGACCAGCAGGACCGGGGGATGGCCAGCGAGTTCGCGGGCGAGCGAATCGGGGTCGATCAGCGCGCCGGAAAAGGCGAGAATCGCGCGCGGTGGCACTGCGCGGCGCAGGCCCGTGAACAACACGGTCATCGCGCCCTGGCTGAAGCCCATCAGCGCATAGGCATCCGGCGGCAGGCCGAGCCGGGCGAGTTCGGCATCGAGGAAACCATCGAGCGCGGTCTGAGCCCGGCGCACCCCGGCGCCGAGCGTGGCCGGGTCGAGATTGCCGATCGGGAACCATTGGCGGCCGTGCGGCGCCATGGCGAACGGCTCCGGCGCGTGGGGTGCTACGAAGGCGGCCTCGGGCACCGCGCGCGACCAGTAGGGGGCGAGGTCGATCAGGTCGTTGCCATCGGCGCCGACGCCGTGGCACAGCACGATCAGTTGTTTCGCGGTGCCGTTCGCCGGCCCGAAACGCGGTCCATCCAAAGTCATTCAGGCCTCGCTTTGCAATTCGTGTGGAGCGTATCATCCTGTCGGGCGATGTCCATCGTGACCCGCTTCGCCCCCAGCCCGACCGGGTATCTCCATCTCGGCCATGCCGCCTCCGCCCTGATCGGGTTCGAGGCGGCGCGCGCGGCGGGCGGGGAATTCCTGCTGCGGCTCGAGGATATCGATGCGGGGCGCTGCCGCACGGCCTATGCCGAGGCGATCGTCGAGGATCTGGCCTGGCTCGGCGTGACCTGGCACGGCGAGGTGCGCCGACAGTCGGACCATATGGCGGATTACGCCGCGGCGCTCGACGATCTGACGGCGAGGGGGCTGCTCTATCCGTGCTTCTGCACCCGTGCCGAAATCGCCGTCGCGATGAGCGCGCCGCATGGGGGTGATCGTGTATATCCGGGCATCTGCCGCGACCTCGATCCCGCGCTTGCGGCCGCACGGATCGCGCAGGGGGATGCCTACGCGCTGCGGCTGCGCACCGAGGCGGCGATGCGGCTGGTGGGGACGTTGCGGTTTCACGAGGCCGGCGAGGGATGGGTCGAGGCCGATCCATCGGTGTTCGGCGATGTCGTGCTGGCGCGGAAGGATGCGCCATGCAGCTATCATTTATGCGTGACGCATGACGATGCGATGCAGGGAATAACGCTGGTAACGCGGGGGCAGGATTTGCGGGCGGTCACACCGGTTCACGTGCTGTTGCAACGCCTGTTCGGCTGGCCGACGCCGCACTACGCGCATCATCCGCTGCTGACCGATGAGGCCGGGAAACGCCTCGCCAAGCGCGATCGGGCCGCGACATTGCGCGAGATGCGCGCGGCAGGTGCCACACCGGCGGAGATCGTGAAAATCATCTCTTGCCGGATCGGCCGGATCACATCACTCTGATATCCATGACATTGCGCAAAACCCTGCCGAATTTGCTGCTTGCCGCCGGTCTGGTCGCGAGCGGACGCGCCGAAGCCATGCCGACGCCGCCGGCGATCGCGAAAATCGCTCACTCCGCTTTGCCGGCCGTGGTCGATATCGAGAGCATCGATCCGATGAAGGCGAAACCCGATTCCGGTGCCGCAACCCCGCCGGGCGCGGGCGGGTTTCAGAAATCGGACGCAAAAAAAGCCGATTCGGACAGCCTGATCGTGCCACCGCGCGCCGAACAGGCGCTCGGCACCGGGTTTTTCATCAGCAAGGACGGCTATGTCGTCACCAATCACCACGTCATCGCCGGGGCCAGCGAAATCAAGGTGACCACGCATGACGGGCATATCTACACCGCCAAGCTGATCGGGTCGGACAAGAAAGCCGATCTGGCGGTGCTCAAGATCGATACCGGTCATGCCGACCCGTTCTTGAAATTCGGCGATAGCGGGAAACTGGAACTCGGCGATTGGGTGGTGGCGATCGGCAATCCGTTCGGACTCGGGTTTTCCGTCTCGGCCGGGGTGGTGAGCGCACTGCACCGGGATATCGGCTCGGGGCCTTACGATAATTTCATCCAGACCGACGCGGCGATCAACCGGGGCAACTCCGGCGGGCCGATGCTCGATGCGGCGGGGCATGTCGTCGGGGTCGATTCCGCGATCTATTCGCCATCCGGCGGGTCGGTTGGGATCGGGTTCGCAATTCCCTCCAGCATGGTCGAGCCGGTTGCGAAATCCCTGATCGCGCACGGCAAAATGATCCGCGGCTGGGCCGGGCTCAGGATCGAGCATGTTTCGGCGGATATGCAGCACGCCTGGCACCTGCCCTCGGCAGACGGCGTGGTGGTCGGCGGCGTGGTGGCGGACGGGCCATCGGCCGGGAAACTCGCACCGGCGGATGTGATCACCGAGGTCGACGGCCAGTCGATCCGCGATGTCCACTCCTTCAAAGTGGCGCTCGCGGAAATCCCCGCCGGCCAGACGGCGAAACTGAATTACCGGATCGACGGCACAGTGCACGATGCGGCAATCACCATCGCCGTGCCGCCGAACGACAAGAAACCGGCCGCGAAACCGGCACCTGCACCCACCGCCGCAAAACCGGATATGATCGCCGCCCTCGGCATCGGCGTCATGACCCACCCCGGCGCACAAGGCGTCATCGTCGTCTCGGTCGACAAAAACAGCGCTGCCGCCCGCGCCGGACTGCACGCCGATACACTGATCGAAGCGGTCGGGCCGGATTTCGTGACAACCCCGAAAGCGCTCAACGACCGGCTGGCGCGCAAACATAGCGTCGCCCTGCTGGTCGATGGGCCGGATGGGACGTCCTGGATTTCAGTGCCGCTCGATCGGGGCGCCAAGATGCAGTGAGGGCGGTGCGTGAGTGGAGTAAAGGCAAGGTAAGGGCTTCTTTTTTGTAAAAAAGAAGCAAAAAACTTTTTTTCGTTTGGGCTGGCGACAATGCTGCGAAGTCAAGGGCGCGGTTAGAATTCGGGGCTCGTTGACATTCGTTTGATGTTCTTCAGGGCTTCGCGCCGGCTCATGCCGCTGAGGCGGTGAGCGTTTCGATCGACGTAACGCTGCACCTCGTCCGGATCGGTCCAGGCATATTCGCGCAAGGCCCAGCCGATACCTTTGCGCAGGAAGAACTCTTTCGATTCGATCGACGGCTCGATACACGCGTAAAGCAGATCGAGATCGGTCGCGGACTTGGCCTTGTTCTGGCACAGAATGGCGCTCCGACGCTTCCACATATCGTCGTCGCGACTCCAATCGCGCATCGCCTGCTTGAACGGTGCCGGATCGTTGCACAGAACCGCCCATAATCGCTGCGTGGCGATCACGTCGACATAGTCCCACCACGCTCCCGATACGGTCATCCCCTCATACAGGCCGAGCGCCGCAAATCGCTGGAACGGTCGCGCCGACCGCAGCGCGGTCAACGCGATCGCTGCATAACGCTCCTCCCGGAATCGCGCCTGATGCCAGAGGGCGAGAACATCGGCCTGCCAGGCCGCCGCATCGACCCAATGGAGATCGGCGAACAGCACCTTGCATAGTTTCTGCAACGGAACCGCCGAAACCCCCAGATACGGCATGGAAGATTTCATATAGGCCTGCATCGGGCCAGCCTTGGCAGGGTCGGCCACCTCTGTCAGCGCCGCGCGAAGTGCTTCGATATCGAGCCGTTTTTCGTGTTTCATGTCTATACAGACGAATCTACGATCAAGGCGAAGGAAATTTCAAGGAAAGCTTCTTCTTTTTTGTGAACAAAAAAGAAGCAAAAAAAACTTTTATAATTTGGCCAACGCCCTCGAAACCACCGCAGACCCAGATCAAAAAAGTTTTTTGCTTCTTTTTTACCAAAAAAGAAGAGCTTCCCTTCCTTCTTCACTGAGCCGGCAGATCCACCCATGACAGATGCCCGCCTTTGCCGGCGCCGGTGTCCATGAACACGGCCTGTCCGCCGAGGGTTCCGTGCAGGGTGAGGGGGCAGCCGTTGGTGCTGCGCTGGTCGTGACCGCAGTAGATGGTGTGGTTTGCGGGGATGCGGTCGACCCAGGTGAGGAGGCGTTCGGGTTTGCCGGTGCCGGTGACGCGGCCGGTGGTTTGGCCGTAGAGGGCGCGGGCGAGGAGGTGGTTGGCGCGGCCGGCGGGCATGGTCGCGGGGGGTTCGGTCAGCATGGCGGGGTGGAAGCTGCCGTGCACGAAGATTGTGGTGTGGGTGCGCAGCCAGGCGGGGGCGCGGGTGATTTCGTGCAGGGCGCGGGCGGCGGTGGTTGGGTCGAGTGTCGCGAGTGTGGCGGCGAGGCCGGGGTTGCGTTGCACGGCGTCGCCGCGCAGGGCGCGGGCGAGTTTGAAATCGTGGTTGCCGAGGAGGAAGAGGCCCTGGCCGCGGTCGATCAGGTCGAACATGATGCGGAGCGCGCCCGGTGTGTCGGGTCCGTCGTCGACGAGATCGCCGAGCTGGATGATGAAGCGGTCGGTCGCGGCGGCGGCGGCGAGGCCGGTGGCGTCGCCGTGGACGTCGCCGACGATGCGAAGGGGGGTGCTGTGCGGGATCATGCCTGGGCGGCGATGGCGGCGCGCAATTCCTGCTGGGCGGCGCGGTCGATCGGGAAGCGCCACATGATGGCGGCGGCGACCAGTTTCAGGCTGGCGGGGATGCCGCAGTAGAGCACCATCAGCACGGCGTTCTGCGTGAGGTCGTTGCCGCCGTGGGTGGAGAAGCCGACGAGGCCGAGGATGGGGAAGGCAAGGCCCGGGGCGAGTGCGTTGCCGGCTTTCTGGGCCATGGTTGCGGCGGCGAAATAGATGCCGGCGCGTTGTTCGCCGCTCGCCGCTTCATCGACATCGACGACATCGGCCTGGATCGCGGGGGGGATGGTGAAATCGGCCCCCAGCCCGGCGCCGGTGAAGACGCTGATGATGCCGAACAGGATCAGCGCGTGCGGCACGTGCAGGATGGCGGGGACGAAGGCGAAGGCGATGCCGGACATCGCCATCGCCCCCGCCCAGGTGAGGTGTTTGCCGATCCGTGCCGTGGTTTTCAGCCAGAGCGGCACCGAGAGGACGCCGGCGGCGAAATAGACCAGCAGAAGCGGGCCGGAGGCTTTGGGAGCGTGGAGGATCTGGTCGAATACGATCAGAATGAGTGCGGCCGGCAGGCCGTTGGCGAGGCCGTTGACCGCCCAGGCGAGGATGAGGCGGCGGAACGGGCGGTTGGCGGTGACCAGTTTGAGCGTGGCTTTCAGCCCGGCGGGTCTGGCGGTGCGGACGGGCAGATTGTCTTTCACGCGTAGCAGCGCGAGGAACACGAAGGGGGTGGCAAGGCCGATGGTGAGCAGCGAGAGCAGATGAGCCTGCCCGACATGCGAGGTGATGCCAAGTGCGACCGGTGCGATCGCGGAGATCAGGATGCCGATCATGGTCCCACCTTCGCGCAGCGACGTGATCCGCTGGCGTTCGGTATAATCGTCGGAGAGTTCCGCACCCCAGGCCCAGTAGGGCAGGGAGAGCGCGGTCCAGCCCCAGGTGACCAGGGCGTAGAAGATGAACAGCCAGACCGCACCCGCGCCGTGGGGCGGAAAGAACAGGCCGATCGCGCCGATCGCGGCGACCGGCATTGCCACCGCCATGAAGGGTTTGCGGCGGCCGAAGCGGGAGTGCGAGAGGTCGGACAGGCGGCCGATCGTTGGATCGACGATGACATCGAAGATGCGGACGGCGGTGAGCACGAACCCGACGGTGACGAGGTTCATATGCATCGGGCCGGCCCAGAAATCCGGCAGGATCACCAGCAACGGCAGGCCGAGCATCGCCAGCGGCAGCGCGGGGGCTGCGTAGATCAGCTTGGTGCTGAGGCGGAGGTGGTGGCGCGGCAATCAGCCTCGCGCGATCACGAACTGCCCGACATCGGTCCAGCCGGCGCGAAAACCGGCTTCGCAATAGGCGAGGTAGTATTCCCACAGGCGCTTGAACCGGTTGTCGTACTGGCGGGACATCGCGCCGATCTGCGGCCAGGCGGCCTGAAAGGCGTGCTGCCAGCGGGCGAGGGTTTCGGCGTAATCGGTGCCGAACCAGAAGCTTTCGCGCAGGCTGAGCCCGGCGCGGGCGATTTCGAGCTTGAAGCGCGTGGGCGAGGGCAGCATGCCGCCGGGGAAGACATAGCGCTGGATGAAATCCGCACTGGAGCGGTATTCCTCGAAATACCGGTCCGCGATGGTGATGACCTGCAATCCGGCAAGGCCGCCTTTATTCAGCCGGTCGCGCACGCAGTCGAAATAGGTCGGCCAGTATTGTTCGCCCACCGCTTCGAACATTTCGATCGAGGCGATCCGGTCGTAGGTTTCGGTCACGTCGCGATAATCCTGCAACCGCAGGGTGACGCGGTTGCCGAGCCCGGCGCGCGCGATGCGGGCTTGGCCGTAATCGAGCTGTTCCTGCGAGAGGGTGATGCCGGTGACGTTCGCACCGTAATCGCGCGCGGCGATTTCGGCGAAGCCGCCCCAGCCGCAGCCGATTTCCAGCACGTTCATCCCCTCGCTCAGGCCGAGGGCGCGGCAGAGGCGATGGATTTTCCGCTCCTGGGCGGCGGCGAGGGTTTTGGCATCGGGTTCGAACACAGCGGCGGAATAGCTCATGGTTTCATCGAGCCATGATGCATAGAAATCGTTACCGAGATCATAATGCTCGGAGATATTCCGCTTGGCACCTTTGCGGGTGTTGGGGCGGAGCTTGTGCGCGACGAAACTGACTGCGCGCGCCCAGAGCTTGCCGCGCAGCATGTCTTCCCACGCCGCTTCGTTCAGCGTGCCCGAGCGCAGCACGTCGATCAGGTTCGGGCTGTCCCACCAGCCTTCGAGATAGGCTTCGGCGAGGCCGAGGCTGCCGCCGAACACCAGTTTCGCGATCATGCGGGCATCGCGCACGATGATGGTGGCCTGCGGCCCGGGTTCGGTGCCGGCGAAATGATGCACCGAGCCATCCGGCAGGATCACTTCCATCGTGCCGGCCTTGATCATGCGGGCGATGCCCAGGCCAAGCCGCAGCCGGCGGTCGCGCGGCAAGGCGGGGTTGGCAAGGATGGTGGCGTCGCTCATACGGCGTCTCCTCGGATGATCGGTTGGTGCGTGCGGGCGGGTTCGCGGTGGAATTTCGCGCCGCGCAGCATGGTTTTGACCGCTTCCCAATGGATGGCGGTGATGACCTTGATCGCGACCAGCGGCATCCGCGCGATCTGCGCGAGCAGGGCGCGGTCGGTCGCCGGGGTCGCATCAAGCGCCATGGTCGCGTTCATTCGCTTGGATTCGGCACCGTAGCGCAGGCTCATGCGGAATTTCGGGCCGGGCCGGGTGAAGGTGAAATCGTACTGACCCTGCATGTCGAACAGCGGCGAGACGTGCATCGCCTTCGCGACGCGCTGGCGGATCGGGCCGGTGCCGGGGGCGACCGGGATGAGGTAGCCGATCTGATCGCCGAAGGTGTTCTTCACCTGGTGCAGCACGGCACCCAGCCTGCCGTCGGCGTCTGCACAGAAATAGAAGCTGATCGGGTTGAATGCATAACCGAGGATACGGGGGATCGTCATCAAACGGATGCGTGCGCCGAACACTGCGAGGTCGTTTTCCGCGAGGGCCGTTTCCACCCAGGGGCGCAGGGGCGTGCCATCGCGCGCGCCGTGGTCGCGATCGCTAATACCGATCAGGCCAAGGCGATTGTGGCGGAAGACGCGACTGCCGGCGGCGAAACTGTCGAGATCGTCGAGGTCGATCGCGAGCATCCAGAGCCGGTAGGCGAATTTCGTGCGCGGCGTGGTGTGGCGGACATGGCCGACCGAGCCGGCATAGATCATCGGTCCGGTCATGCCGCGCGCCGGTGGGGTACGGCCTGCCAGGGGATGGCGAGGCCCAGCGCCGTCGCGATCCGCACCGCGGAGGCGATGCCGTCTTCATGGAATCCCCAGCCGGTCCATGCGCCGGCGAACCACAGCCGGTCGGTGCCCTGAATGGCGGGCAGGCGTTCCTGCGCGTCCATCGCCGCGGTGTCGAAGCGCGGGTGGGTGTAATGGCGGGTGAGCAGGATGCTGGCCGGGTCGGGTTCGACCAGCGGGTTGAGGCTGACCAGCAGCGGACGGGCGGTTTTAAGCCCTTGCAGCGCGTTCATCCAGTAGGTCACGCTGATGGCCTGATCGTGGTCGGCTGCACCGCGCGACAGATAGTTCCACGCGGACCAGACGCTGCGGCGCCGGGGCATCAGGGCCGGATCGGTGTGGAGCACGGCGCGATTATCCTGAAACCCCACGGCCCCGAGCAGGGTGCGTTCGGCATCGGTCGGGCTCTCGATCATCGCGAGGGATTGATCCGCGTGGCAGGCGAGGACGATCTGGTCGTAATGCTGCGTGTCGCTATCGGTGGTGACGCTGGCGGAACCTTCGTGCCTTGCGATCCGGCGAACCGGTTCGCCGGTGCGGATATGGCCTTCCAGCGCGGCGCGCACCCTGGCGACGTACATGCGCGATCCGCCGGTGACGGTGCGCCATTGCGGCCGGTCGTTGATCGTGAGCAGGCCGTGATTGTGAAAGAACCGCACGAAATGCCGGGCGGGGAAGGCGCGCATCCCCTCGACCGAGGCGGACCAGATCGCCGCCCCCATCGGCAATATGTGATCCTCGGTGAAGCCGGGGCCGTAATGGTTGCGGTCGAGGTAGTCGCCGAGGGTCTCCGGGCTGGTGCCGTCGAGCAGGGCGGGGGCTTCGCGGTTGAAGCGCAGAATGTCCTGGATCATCCGCCAGAAGCGCGGCCGCAGCAGGTTGGATTTCTGGGCGAAGAGCTGGCCGAGATTGGACCCGCCATATTCCAGCGCACCGCCCCCGACCGAGACGCCGAAGGTCATGTCGGTGTCATGGGTGGCGACCCCGAGTTCGCGGAAGAAGCCTTCGAGATTGGGATAGTTCCGGTCGTTCAGCACGATGAAGCCGGTATCGACCGCGACTTCCGCGCCATCGAGTGTGACGAGCTGGGTGTCGGCATGGCCGCCGAGGCGCGGTTCGGCCTCGTAGAGCGT
>Ga0315298_1011731_pt1 | contig 10218 bp, 8 predicted proteins | sample WHS_1_MG_FD_203077 | JGI IMG/M metagenome (GOLD analysis project Ga0315298, IMG submission 203077) | Extremophilic microbial mat communities from Washburn Hot Springs, YNP, Wyoming, USA - WHS_1_MG | ecosystem: Environmental > Aquatic > Thermal springs > Hot (42-90C) | place: USA: Wyoming...
CTCATCTGCCAAAAGCACGTTAGGATGGCGCACCAGCGCCAACGCTAAAGCGAGCTGAGTTTGCTCGCCGCCGCTCAACGTCCCGGCGACCTGCCCCAGCCGGCTTGCTAGGGCAGGGAACAACGTGAGCACTTCCTGGATACGGGCTCGGCGCAGATGGCGTTTCAATCCCGAGGCCGCCGCCGCCAAGTTGCGCGCGACGGTGCGATCCGAGAAGACGCGATCCCGCTGGGGAACAAAGCCGACACCACGGCGGGCTACCTCAAAGGCTGGGAGCGAGCTGAGGACAGTTGAGGTCCCGAGCAGGACCTCGCCCTCCACCTGTTCGCCGATGCGATGCACGGTGCCCAGCAAGGTGCTCTTGCCAGCGCCGTTGGGCCCGACAACAAGCACGTGGCTGCCCTCCCTCACCGTCGCGTCGATCCCCCGGAGAACCGGCATACCATTGTAGCTCGCCTTTATACCCCGAAATTGTAAAACACTCCCGGCATGGTCGTAGCGACAGGCGGCGCCGGACACCCGCCGCGCCTTCGCAGCGGAGGGCTTGCCAGTCCCGGTATAGGCTCGGACAAAACGCCAATCCCCTAGGACTTCTGCCGGTGGGCCGTCCAGGAGAATTCGCCCACGGTCCAACACAAGCATGCGCTCGGCGGTCGTTTCGATTACGCTTCGCATGGCGGAACTGCGAATATGTTCGACGAAGATTACGGTTCGCCCTTCCTTCCGCCATATGGAGATGAGGTGCTGAACCAACCGTAGCTTCACTAGGTCGAGGCCGGCAAATGGCTCATCCAAGAGTATGAGTCTGCTACCAGAGAGATGGACACGGAGGGCGGAAACGACACGGCGCCAGCCGAAGGAGAGTGTCCCAGCCGGCTCTTCAAGCTTCGGAACCAGCTCTTCGCAGCCCGTCTCGGCTAAAGCGTGTTCGATGTCTCTGCGCATCCCCATTTCTAAACCCCGCCACCAGCGGAGCCGAATCAGGCGCTTCCACCACGGAACCGAGGTCATCGACGGCACTAGCGAAAGATTGGCTAGCACGCTCAGTTCTGGCACGACATCCAACGCCCCCTGAAAGGTTCGTGCAACGCCACGGAGGGCAAGCGCCTCGGGCCCAGAACCGTGGACGGTTTTACCGAGGACGTTGACCGTGGCCCGTGGGTCAGGTTTCAAGAAACCCGAAAGCACATCAAGCAAAGTGGTCTTGCCGGCGCCGTTCGGGCCGATGATGCACAGCGACAAAGCCGGCTGTCCCGGCGATGCATCAACGCGGAAGGCCACGTCATCCAGCACGCGCTGAACACCGAAGGCGTGCGTTAAATCGCGAACCTCAACGACCGGCTCAGAAATCATGATCAACTCAGACCTTGCGGCATCCGCGCGGGTGCCATCCCCTCTCGAAAAACGGCATCATGCCCCGTTGCATCCACAGAATTGCAGCAACCAGCAATAAACCAAGCATCGCCTGGTGGAGGCAATTAACCACCACCACCGGATCCGGAGGATCGACTCCCAAAAGCCGGGAGAGCCAAGCCAGTGAGGGCGCCATTCGTTGCAGGGGCAGCAGATCCGGCACCAGAAAGACGACGAGAAGACCAACGACGACGCCCAAAGGTTCTCCCTGCCCCCCCACCAAGCAAATCAAGAGAATCACTACAGATTCCGATAAACCGAACATACTGGGGTGCAGGGTTTGGTACAACGCTCCCCAAAACGAACCTGCAAGTCCACCACAAAGGCCGGCCATCCAATGCACCTGCAAGGACACAGACAGAACACTGCGCCCGGCTACTGCGAGCGACTTAGGACACACCCCTGCCAAGCGTGCCTCCTGGTAAGAGCGGCTTCGCCGGAACAACCATGCCAAAAGCATCACGCCCATGAACAACGCATAGAGCACTTGAGCCCCCTGCCCAAAGCCTTTCGCGCCACCAAATAACGGAGGGATGCCGATGAGACTGTGCTGTCCACCCGTGACTTCCATCAGCCCGATCATTTCGGCGCACCCAAGCGCAACCATCCAGGACAACACTACGTACTCATCGCCCACCAGAGCCTTATCAAACAATGCGGGCACTACCGACACCACTGCTCCCGCCAGAGAACCTGCCGCCACACAGGCCCACCACGGCCAGCCAGCCTCGATACGCAAACACGCGGCCGTATAAGCTCCAATGCTGAGCACAGCGGCAAATCCGAGCGGAAACCTCCTCAAACAACCCAATAAAAAGGTGACCCCGATGCTCGCCATGCCGAACAATGCCAGGCGCACCAGGAGCGAAAGAGTCATTCGCCGCTGTCCTCCCCTCGTCGAATTTTCAGATAGTGCCGGAGCGCACGGCGTCCAGCTGAAAACAAGATTGCTCCGATCACGCACAATACCCAAACCAACCGCTCATTGAGAACTCCAGTGACCTGCGCAAGCTGTGTCAGCAGCGCCAAAAAGAAACCCGCTGCCGCAGTCTGCAAGAGGCTCTCCCGGCCTCCCAACACCGCGGCGGCGAACGCCAATAGCCCAAGCTGGAAACCTGTATCCGGCGCGATCCCGTTTTCAGAAATCTCAATCAACGCAGGCGGGACTGCCAAAGCGGAGGCAATCGCGAATACTGTCGTGTACACAAATCCCGGATTGATGCCCAACAACTGTGCAAGCCTGCGATTACTCGCGACCGCAGCCACCTGACTCCCGAAGGGCGTGCGCCCAAGCACCCAAAGCAAAGCAATTAGCTCCGCGGTTAACACCAGCCACACGCAACTTCCCAGATCAAGGGAAAATGTTGGATACACGGTTCGGCTGCCAAACACCGCTTGATAAAAGTTCTGAAGCGCAATCGACACGCCAATTGAGCTGACCAAAAGCAGGTGGCGATCGGGAGTCGTCATAAGGCGGCGATAAGCAGTTCGCTCGATGACCACCCCAAGCAAGGCCGACAACAAGAGCGCAGCGCATACTGCGGACCAGAGCGGCCAGTGTAGATGCTCGACCAGTATGTAAATTACATAGCCTCCAAACGTGATCACCTCTCCGAATGCAAAATTGAACATTCGAAGTTGAGTGTAGACCAAGCAGTAAGGAATCGCGGCCAAGCTGATCTTGGCCCCCAAATGAGCACTTGCTCGCAAGATATCCCAGAACATCACGAATAATCCTTGCTGGGCCGCATCAGAGGACCTCTAGTCAAGCTGCACGAACCTGCCATTTCGGATTACAAAGGTGTAAACAGGCTTGCCACTGGTCCCGCCCGTATTGTCAAACCGGTTCATGCCCGTGGCTCCTTGAACGCCCTTCATGCGAATGAGCCCGTCACGAATGCCCTCCGGGGTGGCGCCACCTAGACGGACCGCTTCAGCCACTACCCGGACAGCGTCGTAAGCTGCGGCGCTCCAAAGGTTCGGAGCCTTACCGAATCTGGACTGAAATGCTGTTACAAAATGCTTTACCGTTGGATCATCGGATAGAGGATTAAAGCCTGCCGAAGCTAGCACGATGCCCTCAGCGGCGGAACCAGCTTGTTTGAGGAAGGTCTCGTCGTACATCCCGTCCGTGCCCAACACTGGGAGGGGTTTCCGTCCGTCACGTTTTTCGACACGGTCCTTGGTTCGGAGAAAATCGGCCATTTCCTGGGTGTGGCCCACGAGAAAGATAAACTGAGAGCCACTATTAAGCAACTCGGCAACAAACCCACCGAACTCTCTCTGCCCTTCGGCGAATTCCCGCTTGTATGCGATCTTGCCTCCGCTGTTAACAAAATGGTCCACAAAAGTTTTGGCCAAATCTCTGCCGTACGCGTTCTGAATGTTGAGCACGGCAGCTCGTTCGGCCTTCAAGGTGACCCGGCCGTACTGTGCCATGCGGACGGCTTGATCGTAGTCGGTGGGAAGGATTCGAAACACCCACGGCCCAGCTTCGCGGAGCCTGTAATTCGTTGAGCAAGGGGTCAGGAGGACCCGATGCCGCTGGTTTGCCATCGGCGCCAAGGCCAAGGTGACTCCGGAAAAGTGCTCACCGAGGACAACCGGCACGCCCGCGTTAATGAGTTTTTCCATTTGATCAGGTGCATTGAGGGTGTTGTTAGGACCGCCGAAGCTGTTCTCAAATTGGATTCGAAGTGTGTACGCAATTTCGCTCCCGCCTGGCGCCACGTACACCATACCGGTCCGATTGACTTCAGCCAGACCGACCTCCATACCAGCCTTGTTGTCCTCTCCATAATGGGCATTCGGACCCGATAACGGGAGAATGCTTCCGATGGTCACAGTATGGGCTGTCCTCGCTGGCTCAGTGCCTTTGGGGGAGTCACCTGCACGCCGGCAACCGGCACTCATTAGGAAAACCGCGAGCAGCGCCATGGCCGAAATCTTTGCGAAACTGCGGGCGGGGCTGACCACTGAGGGTTCATCTTGAATCATGCAAGTCTTCCTTTCCTCTCCATTATGCATAGCAAGCAACGGTCCACGTTCTTCCTGCTAGCGGCCTCGACCCGTAACTCGTTTTCTTCAATGCACAAAACCCAACCTTAAGCCCCCACTTCCTGCCGCTACCTCATGGAAATCTGATGCAGCGATGATACCGAAGATAGCACATCTGATACCGCAGTGTTCGCGGCTCCTAGCCTCGGTCATGCACTCCGCCCTCAGCGCCGGCCAATATTTTCAAGGGGTTTGACCTGTGTGAGCCATCGACGAGCCCGGTACCTGACCTGGAACCACGCGTGCACCCGTTTATGATAGAATCCGCTCGATCGAGGTTGAATGGTGCAAGGTGACGAGCTACCATATCCGCGACCTCCCAAAGAACTGACTGTGGCTTATCTCGGGCCCGCAGGTACCCACTCCCACCTTGCCGCGCTGGAACTTTTCGGTCCGGTCGACGAGCTTGGCTTTCGCTATGAGCCACGCAAGAGTCTGACCGCTGTGCTGGATGCCGTGAGAGGCGGGGCCGCGACTTGGGGCGTGGTGCCGTACTTCAATACCACAAGCGGTCCGGTTCGCGCGGTCTATCCGGCTTTGCTGGACGCTGCTCACGGCGCCTTCGAGAATCTTGAAGTATCTGCCTGCCTTAACTGGCCAGTCTCGCACGATCTGCTCGGAATTGGCCCCCGAGAAAAGGTTCGCCGCGTTTACTCCAAGCAAGAGGCCATCGATCAATGCACTGGCTTCATCAACCAGAATGCTTTGGAGACCATCGCGGTGGACAGCACTGCGGCCGCCGTGCGACGAGCAGAACGTGATGGACCGGAGGCGGGTGCCATCGCTTCGAGCAGGCTTTGCGCGTTTCGTCCTGGTCTCAAGGTATTGGCTCACCAGATCGAGGAGGACCACATGAACGTTACGCGCTTTCTCGTGGTGCGCCGCCGAGATGATACGGTTTCCTCAAAAGCCGAAGAGACAGATTGGTCTCGCCATACGTGGATCGTTTTCGAATCATCGGCGGAAACTGGCGTGCTCACGAAGATGCTTAGCGCAGCCCGTGAATGGGCCATCGCCGCCTCCACTCTTACGGGTCTTGTTACCGATCCTGGGAAATTCCGGATGCGCTTCCTGCTGGAGCTCGACTGGCCGCCGCACTCCCTCAAGATGCAGTTCTTCCTGGCAGACACCGAGCATCTGCCGCGGACGATCGCGGCCTCGCCGATCGTGGTCAACCTTGAAAAAGTCCAAGAGCTCCGGGCTTGGATCCGCAGACGAACGATCGAAGCAGGTTTTGGTCCGAGTTACGCTGGAGAGCAGCTCCTCGACTCTCTTGCCCCCGTTATCCAAAACCGCCTCCGCAAGCTTAAAGAATGGCGGCTATACGCCCACGGTCCAGTCCAGGCCATGGCTGACGTGTGGGGTGTTCTCGGGCTGCCGGCGCAACGCATGGTTAACAGCCAGGTCTTCGTCTCCGACGACCTTACCGGGCAGGTTGCTCTCTGCTGTGTTCCCGGCAACCGGAGAGCCAGTGAACGCAAAGTTACAAACTGCCTAGGCTCAACTTTTCGCCGTCTGCCAAGACAAGAACTCGCAAACCGCGGGCTTTTCCCGGGCACCGTTTCACCGTTGACCGTGCCGGACGGCACCATAATTCTGATGGATTCTGGTTTCACCAATGCAGAATGGGTCTTTATGGGCAGTGGCCATCCCAATATCAGCATAGCGGTGTGGTGTTCCCAATCGTGGCCGTTCCCAGCCACAATCGCAGACATTGCAGAGTGAACTCATGATTCGATGGCTCGTACTCCATGATTCTGCCCTCTCCCGAAGCGTTAACCAGGTCCGTGCCTTATTCGACCTCTCGGCGACGTGGACCGTGATCCCAAGGGACCCCCTCCCGGCCTCCAAACCAGACGCCGTCGGTTACTGCTTATCCCCGGAGCGGGACGACAAGCTTGCCATGGCACTACTTCCTATCAAGGTACGGACGTATCGTTTCGGTGACGGATGTCCCGAGATGGTTTTGCTCCTCGATCCGGATGAAGCGCTCAAGAACCACGCCTTAACCGACCTGACGGCGGAAGCGGCCTCCGAATGGCTTCACGAATGGGAGAAAAACAAGGTAGTGTCCCGCCAAGAAATTGTAAACCAGTATCTTACGCCATTGGTCTCCCTTGGCTATCTACAATCGAGCGATGTTGACGGCTTTAACGGGGCATCAGAAGAACAATTGGCCTATGCTGTGGCAACTATTCGGGAGAAACTGAACACACATGTCTACGTCAAATAAAATCAGCGTAACTCTTCTGGACGACGAGGGCGCATCGGCCCTGCCCGGGTTCCCCTTAGAGGGAGACGACTATAAAATCGAGGTCCAAGTAAACCCAGACGTTTTTCTAGAGGACCTATCCGCAGGCGCCGCGTTGCCGGATGCAGTTTTGTTAGATCTAGACTTCCGCGAGTTATCTTTGCCTGGCTTAGACCTCACCGACCCCGACCCGCACAGGCGCAGGAGGAACCCCAGATCCCACTGGGGTCACGACGTCCTTCGTACCATAAAACGGATTGATCCAGATCTACCGGTGGTCATGCTGAGCGTTTATACCGACGTGGATTCCGTTCACGCAGCCGGCCGGCTTGGCGCCGAGGACTACATCGATAAAAACACCATTAAGCCCAATGAAGGCCATCCCTCCCAACCAGACGTGCTACTTAGGGCGATCAATCGCGCGATAGAGCTTTGCAAGCAGCGCCCGCTCTACGACCACGAACACCGTAAGCTCGTGGACGGCTTCGCGGCGAGTTACGATCGGGAGGAACGCAGCAAATGCGCGACCATGGCCTATTATCGTTACGAGAATTGCATGATTGAGAAGCAGCTAATTCGAATGCTGGATGCTCGGCGCCAGAACGATTATGTTCGCGTATTGGACTTGGGCTGCGGCACCGGCCGAGTTGAAGAATTCATTTTGAAAAGCCAGCAGCTTCAGCCTCATCTTCGGTACATCGAAATTGTCGGTGTGGACTTCTCAGGGAAGATGCTCAAGCAGGCGTACTCTAAGCTCAGCGAGCTCTCGAATTGTGCCGTGGGTTTCGGTGTGCCTCCAAAAGACACATCCGGGAAGTGCGGCGTTACATTGTTCCGTGCGCCAGTCGAAAGCCTTGAGTTTCTTAAGGATCGCTATCCCGATGGATTTGACCTGGTTCTAATGGGCTTTGGCTTGCTTAGCTACGTGAGGTACAAGCAGCTGCTTCCATCACAAGTGGGCCCGCGCCCCACCTCCGGCGTGGTTCCGTTAGTGAAGCCCAAGGGGACGGTTCTTTTTTCGGTCTATAACGAACGATCGGCGATCTACGAATGGCTGAGGCGGCTGAACGATCCGAAGGCTGAAAAGGACTTACCGATAGCGGCTGTAGTGAATCTTGCTACTGGGCGGCTTGAGGTCGCTGGGGCTATGGCCATCGCCTGCGAGGCGTTTCGAATTGAGCGCGTGGTGCGTTTGCTCAGACAGGCCGGATTGTCCGTGGACCCTGGCGAGGTGTGCACTTTTCCTGCTCTTCATCTCGTGCTGCAAAATTCTGTGGCGGCTTCTGGGAAGTACGGGTTCCAGAAGGATCCGATATTGCCCCCAGGGAAATATAGCCCGGGCTTGATGGATCTGGACATCGAGCTCTCTCGCAGCTTACGGGACCGTGGTCACTACATCGTTGGGTTTGCTAGGCGCCCCTTGGCGGGAGCCCGTGAGGAGAAGGGGACCGATGAAGCTGGGATGCACACCTCTTGAAGAGCTCACACGCCGCGGGATGGTTGACCAGGTGAGCAACCCTCAGGCCGTTGGTCAACTTCTTGCTGAGGGCGGCGCCGTGATCTACGTCGGGTTTGACCCAACAGCCGATAGCCTGCACGTGGGCCACCTGCTGCCCGTCATGGGGCTAAGACTGTTGCAGAGCAGGGGGCACCACCCTATAGTTTTGATCGGCGGCGCCACGGGGATGATCGGCGACCCCAGTGGACGAAGCGCCGAACGGCGGCTCTTGACTCTGGAGGAAGTTGCGCAAAATGCGCAGGCCATTCGAGCGCAGCTCGCGCGTTTTCTGGACTTTTCAGGGGCCAATGCGGCAAGAATGGTGGATAACAGCGAATGGCTCGGCGCTATCCGGCATGTCGACTGGCTTCGGGATATCGGTAAGTGCTTCACGGTGAATTACATGTTGGCCAAAGAATCTGTTCGGCGGCGTGTGGAAGATCGCGAGCAAGGCATGTCTTACACTGAGTTCAGTTACATGCTTCTCCAGGCCTATGATTTCCTTTATCTGTTCGACCATTACGGATGCATAATACAGGCCGGAGGGGCAGATCAATGGGGTAATATCACAGCCGGAATTGATTTGATTCGTAAGCTTCGGGGCCACGAGGTATATGGGCTCACGTTTCCGCTGTTAACTACGGCGACCGGCGAGAAATTTGGAAAGTCCGAGGGGGAGCCGGTTTGGTTGGATTCCAGAAGGACGACACCGTATCAGTTTTATCAGTTTTGGATTCGCACGGACGATGCTGATGTCGAGCGCTATTTGAAGCTATTCACCGCCGAGCCGATCGAGGCGATCGAAGAGGTGTGTCGCCGCCACCGGGAGACCCCGGAGCGCCGGGAGGCGCAGAGGTTGCTCGCAGCCCGGGTGACCGAAATGGTTCACGGGGCACAGGCGCTGAGGCAGGCAATGAAGGCGTCGGACATCCTCTATGGCAAGGAGATTGCGGCGATCTCTGACACGGATTTGGCGGAAATCTTTTCGGACGTTCCTTCGGTGAGCTTCGAGCGGCGGGTTCTAGAAGCAGGCCTGACCCTCGTAGATTTGGTGGTCCAAGCAGGCTTATGCACGTCGAAAGCAGAGGCCCGTCGGCTGATTCAGGGTGGGGGGCTATACCTGAACAATCGACGTGTTGGTTCCGATTCTGTGGTCTCAGAGCGCGCTCTCGCCTCAGAGACAATGCTGGTCCTACGGACGGGGAAGAAGAACTACCGGCTTGTGCGGTTCTTGTAGTCGGCTGTCAGCGAAACCGCTTATGCCGCGCCGCGACTCCGCGCTTGAAGACGCCATCCGGGAAATCGCCTCGAGCTCCGTGATCCGCGTTTATGGTTCCTCGGGTGCATTCTGCCCAGTCTTGAGACAAGCACTCGATCTCCCCTGGCATCGGTGGCTTCTACTCCGCCTGATCTTCGCCATGTCTTCGCTGTGGTAGAATTCCTCTTCCGGCGATCCATTCCGCCGATTAAGTAAAGTTTCACCCAAAGGACAATCCATGAAGCTTGAGTACAACCAGAGGAACTTTCTTCGTCTCGTTCCTGCCGCGTTGCTCGGCAGGTATTTCACAAGCCGCGGGGTTCTCCGCGAAATCGATTGGGAGGCGGCTCCCGAAGTGGACGAAATCAACGCCGCGCTCGTGGCGCTACCGCGGGAGGAGCGGCAGGCGATCGCCGTGGATTTCCAGAACGTGCACCGGCTGGCTTCGCGCCAGGGCATCGTGACCCTAATCGATGTCGGCCGGGCGCGCCACGTGGATCTGGTGCCGGTGATGGGGAAGGCGCGGACCAACCTCGAGAAGGTCTTCCGCGTGCTTCTGGAACAGCCGCGGCTGTTTCGCATCGCTGGCCAGTTCGCTTGGGCGGATGGCCTCAAACGCTACTGGCACCGGCGCAGCGACCTGCCAAAGGTTGCGGCGGACAGCGGCCCCGCTGCTCTCGCAGGGCTGCGGCAGGCGATCTCGGCCTACTATGTCAGCAACGAAGGCCGTGGGGAGTTCGG
>Ga0315298_1011733_pt1 | contig 10216 bp, 9 predicted proteins | sample WHS_1_MG_FD_203077 | JGI IMG/M metagenome (GOLD analysis project Ga0315298, IMG submission 203077) | Extremophilic microbial mat communities from Washburn Hot Springs, YNP, Wyoming, USA - WHS_1_MG | ecosystem: Environmental > Aquatic > Thermal springs > Hot (42-90C) | place: USA: Wyoming...
CTTCGTCGTGCTTCAAAGCACCACTCCTCGCAATGACCTATTGCTGCTGTCATTGCGAGCCACAGGCGAAGCAATCTATCCATCATCATTCTTATTCCTCCGTCTGTCATTCCCACGAAAGTGGGAACCCAGATTTTTGTTCCCCTCTTATTAGAGGGGACATTTTAAAGTTTGGGGGTTTTGGAGTTAGGTAGTTAATTCAGATTTTTTTAAAATTCTTTGAACTCCTGGACTCTGAACTTCAGAACTCTGGAACTTGAAAAAGCGGTCGCATTTACGCGACATTTTTCCCGTTTGATGAATCAAACCGCTACATGCCTCCCTATCCCTGTTTTCACGAGGGCAGGTTTTGCAAATGCATGTTTCGGGTTAAGTAGAATAAAATGGCATAGCCTTTTATAGGCATCTTTTTGCATCACAGATCCATTCTGTTTTTGCTCTATGAACTTTTACATACCCTTCTTCTTAAGGCTTATGTGTTTCAGCATGGCAAGCCATCCAAGCAGCAATAATAGATAAGGGAACAGGTCCCCAGCGTTAAACCTTCCGTTGGATTGTTCACACATACATCCGGATGACGACGATGCCTTAGCTGTTGTAAAACTATTACCATCTGGATTTGTTGGATACACAGAGGTATTACCATACGGATCAATTGATACAACCTGATATGAATAAGTTGTATTTGAGTTTAAACCGTTTAGGTCAACAATGTGTGCCTCTGTCATGGTTGTTGTGCCAGTAAAGATTGTTGTGCCTGTAGGATTGGACGATACCCAGTATTTGACATAGCTTGTACTGAGTCTGTCCGTTGACCATGTAATCTCTGCATTTGATGTACCTATCTTTGCTTTACTAACACTGGAAATAGTAGGACCTGTTGTCGGTGTGGGCGTTTGTGGCACAGCTTGCACAAGGTTTAAGGCATTGAGCATCCCACTGCCCCAATCATCATTAGGCACAGCACCTGTATATGTATTCGTAGTAGCACTTGATCCAAGTAATGCTATTGTATTTGTTATATCCAGTGCATTATTTCTATCAAACAGCAGAGCCACAGCGCCGGTAACATGCGGGGATGCCATGCTTGTACCAAGGTCTGCAAGGTGTTTGCCATCTGGTGTGATCTGCTCTGTAACAAAGGATGCTGCTGCTTTAGATGACAAAGCAGAGACTATAACCTCGCCAGGCGCTGTAATATTAGGTTTTTGACCGGTTGCAGCTGGATTAGGTGTTGGGCCCCTGCTTGAGAAAAAAGATAGGCTACCTATAGGCGGCTTATAGCAATGAGCACCTCCATCCAAAGAAATACAAGCCGGCTGGGTGAGAGATGCTTCCGTGGGCCACTCATTTCTTGTAACAAACGACCCTACTGCAATGGCGTACTTTGCAGTGGCAGGGAATGATACAGTATCTGATGTATCGCCTTGAATCGTGTTATATTCTGCGACAGAGATGGTTGTCATTGTATCAAACAGGGCATTGCCTGAGTCTATCCATCCATTCAAGGTTTGACTGTATGAACTCTTGTTTTTAATAAATACAGCATACCTGTAATTGTACGCAGAATTTGTAAGGTTTATACCTGAATTCCCGTTATCACTAATCTGTAATAACACTTCATTTTGTACCTGTGGAGAAGATGAACTCATGTATGTAGCACCAGCTATGAGCGCAAAGCCGTAATTGTTCTGTCCACTTGACAAAGATGTTGAAAGGTTTTGTGCATTCAGATTAGTTGGTGTTGTAAACGGTGTTATAGCCAAAATATTGCCTTTTGTATCTATTACACCGAGTGCAAAAGAGAGGTTTGAGTCCGTGGTAGTTGTAGTATAATACCAGAGCTGGATCTCAGCAGTATTTACACTGCCGGTGTTTGCTGTTACAACGGAAAAATATGACGCATAAGAAGTATTGTTAATAGCAGTAAAACCGAGGTGTATGGGGTTTGCGCCATCATTGCCAGCAGCAATTACCACTGCCCTGCCGGGTGCCCCTTTTACAATATTATCTATTGCCTGTTCTGTGTTGGATGAATTATCGTGTGCATAAAATTGTGCGCCAAGGCTTAGATTCACAACAGCAGGTACTTGATATTTGGAAGCAAGCGAGAAGATATAATTCAGCCCGTCAATAACCCCGCTTTCCTGCATATTTGTTTTTACTACAACAAGCATTGCATCAGGTGCCATGCCGGTATATTGATTATCATTACTGGCTGCTATGCCTGTAACATGCGTACCATGGCCTACTGTGTCAACCTCACTGCACTTGCCTGTATTTATATCGTATCCTGTACACTCATTGCCATAGCTGAATCCTGATGGAGGGTTTTTAGTTTGTGTTTGATCCCATAGTGCTATTACCCTTGTACTACCGTCAGGATATAAAAAATCTGGATGGGTAAGATCTAAACCTGTATCCACAATACCAATGATAACATTCCTGCCTGTGTAGGGCCTTGGTAATAAGCCGTTATCGCCAGTATGAACAAGGTTTCCCTGCACAGCCGGTACACTGATGTCAAGAAGTGGATGCAGTCGCCGTGATAGCTCTATGTTTATTATACCATGCCTTTCCACGATTGCCGGTACTAAAGACAGTGGAATAGTTGCGCTGATTATTCCATTTATTGATGTGCCAACCCAACCATTGTTTTTCATAATAAATTGGCTTGTCTCATCCGGTGATGTAGTCCTCAGCAATACACCAACCATTGGTTCACCAGAAGAGGAGCTGGTTATAACATTATCTGATAGCATTGTTTCTGATAACATATGGTTGGCTGACACACTATTAATAGCGTTGTATATCCGTACAAGCAATGGGTCTACTTTTTGATAGGCATGGGCAGGAAGTGCTGTCAATATCAAAAAGAAATAGATTATAGCAACTGTCTTGAAACTATTGTTTATTTTTTTCATCATTCAAACCTCGGCATAGCTAAATTTCCTGTAATAGGTATAACAAAATAACCGGATGCATCCCTTGTAAGGGTAAAGATAGGTATCGCCCTTTTTATTTGTTGTTCAAGCTCTGGAGAGGGATTAAATTTTAGCTTAAGATTTAATATACTGTTGGATATTGGCGTTAGAAGCATAACACTCCCCTCAAGTTTTGAATTAATATCTTTACTGTTTTGACCTGCATCTTGAAACACCAATTTACCATCTTTTATATAAATAGGTATATTAACATCTCCAAGCTCCATTTTCGGAAGAATAAATATATCAAGTATCTTTGATGGATTAAAAACCATGTGTTTTATTTTTATATTGATATTCCCTCTATCTTTAGTAACGTCGTTTAAAACACCTCTTATATCTATTTTAGCATCTAATATACCATCTATATTTAAACCATAATTGGATTTTAACAATGAGTATTTATCTATGTATATGCCCTTGATCATACATTTCCCAATAAAATCCTTTCTATTGCTACTAACATCCATCCACGCTTGTCCATTGTAAAGCCGTGCATAAACACTTAGTGAAATCCATCCTTTTAAAAGGGATAATATACCAGGGACTATTTTTATAGTACGCGCCTCAAGTAGTGGATACTCATTGCCATTAAACCTTTTCGTTACAACTACATCTGACAGGTTTAAGCCAAACGGAAATGTTCCACCAGACCTTCTTACGCTAACATTAATGGATGTCTTATTCCTAATCTCATCACTCAGCCTTCCTACGATCTCATTGTATGGGAGAAGAAAAAATAAAAACATAAAATAAAAGAAAAGAACTATAACTGTATAGATAGAACCCTTTGCTAATGAGTTCTTATGCTCTGAAATAAAAACTTTTGCAGAAACAAAAAGGTCTTTTATCTTTTTTAAAAACTTATTCATTAGCTGAACCAGGAATTATTACTTGCAAACCCACATCAAGCATTGAAGGATTACTGTAAGATGTTCTTATATTCAGTCGTTTAATCTTCAATTGATATTGACCACCAATCTCTATGTTATACAAAAGGTTTGTTAATTGATATATATTTATGTTTTTAAGCCGTACATCCACATATGAATTCCCGGTGTCAGAGGATCTCGGTTGTATAGAATCATACGATACACCTGTGCTGTTTGCAATGCTCTGCAGGTATGTCATTATAGAAAAATTATTGGGTACTGTTTCGTTCCCCCTGATCATCAGTTCGTATTTTTTATGCTCTGCATATAACTTCTGCATTTCTATTAGAGCAGTGCGATCTTCTCTGATCTCCTTTTTCAATCTTTTGGTGTTACGGTACATTGGTGTAATGATGCCAAGGTCCAGCACAACAATAACAGTGAGAGATAAAGCAGATATTAGCAGCCACTTCTCCCTTGAGCTAAGGCTATTAAATGCCCTTTTTATATCAAACAGTATATCAAGTTTATTAAGAAATTTAGCCATTATTTTAATGTAATACTTAATTGAAATTTAAAACTCTTTTGATCTGCTGATCTGCTTGTATCTATAACCTTTACATCCTTTATAGTATCAAGTGTTTTGATACCAGCCACAATTTTATCAATAGCATCTATTGTAGGAGTTTTACCTATTAAGGTTATTTGTTCTGGATCTATTGAAAGCTCAGTCACATCAACTGTTACATCCTTTGGTATAGCCGTACTCAATTCTCTTAACATCTCAACTGTTGGTATAGAACTGGATAGGTTCTCTACCCTTTTCTTTTCCTTTGAAACAAGATATTTCATCGTCCCAAATGGATCCCCAAGAGATGGCTCGTTTGGATAAGCACGCTTGAACAACTCATGCATCTTATTTTCAAGTATGTTCTTTTTTTGATTTAAACTAATGTACCCGTAAGATATGTTAACTATAAACATAATAACAAGTACCGCGAGAATACCCACTGTTGTAAATAACCTTCCTCTTATTTGTTCTATTGCCCGTTTAAATTGGAATTGTCCTTTTCTTAGATTAATAAGATTGCGGGGTTTTTTTATAACATTGCTGAGTGCTAAGGCAAGGGCTAAGCTATACTGCGGTTCTAAAGGAGGACTGTCCGTTAATGCAGCTTTAGCTATGTCGTTGATGGGTAAGGAAAATGTTTCTATTTCAAGCTGCTTTTCCAATAACTTTCCTGTCTCGTAAAACCTTCCAGCAAAAATAACAGCCCTTATCTGTGTATTATATCTCTTTTCAGCAACATCTATAGCAAATTTGATCTGGTTCACCAGAAGAGTGGCTGCCTGTTCATTAATTGCATTTCTTTCGCTCGTCAATCCAAGTGCCTGAGCACCTATCTTTAAATCTCTGGCAAGAAACAACCCGTCCTTGTTCATAAATGAAAGTGAAGTATGTGAGTGCCCGATATCTAAAATAATAAATGGGTCATCAAGTTTCAAAAATGCAGCAATATTTGAATATGCACAATGGGAAACGCACACTATATTTGGATCTATATCTAACAGTGAAAGGGCATCAAGCCATGTTTTCATTGCATCATTACTTATTGAAAATGTGATAAGTAAAGAATGGTCCTGAGCCTTTTGAATAATATTGTAGTCCATTACTGATTCTTCAAGGCTGATAGTGGTTACCCCTTCTAATTCCGTCGCAACTGCCTTTGATATAAATTTATTTTCTGTAAATGGCACTGAAATTGTATGTACAGCAACTAAATCAGATGGTAAACTGACAATTATATTTGATGAAGTTAATTCTTCAATAGCAAAAAATGTTTTCAATGCGTCAACATTTGAATCAGAGAATAAACTGCTTCCTTGCGGAAACACAAATTCTTTAAGCAGATTAAGCCTTGCACCCCTTATGGTTGTTCTTATACCAGCTATTTTTATTGAATACCTGCCAATGTCAATCCCTAAAACATCAGCCATAATATTAACGGTTTACCTCTCTAAATTGACTTATAGATCTATACCTTTTATATCTGTTTTTTACAAGCTCCTCAACCGATAAGGACTTGAGTTCTGTAATAGTATTTATTAAAGCCTCCTTAATAGTTTGAGCCATTGCCTTTGGATCGTTATGAGCTCCCCCGATTGGTTCTTTAAGTATTTCATCAACGACACCTGCCTTCTTCAATTCATAAGATGTGAGTTTTAATGCCTCAGCCGCCTGTGGTGCTTTTGATTGATCCTTCCACAAAATAGAGGCGCATCCCTCCGGTGAAATAACAGAATAAACAGCGTACTCTAATATATACAGCTTATCCACAAGCCCTATTGCAAGTGCACCACCACTACTCCCTTCACCTATTATACAACCGATAACCGGAACCGGAATGTCTGCCAGTTTTAATATAGAGGCAGATATAGCCTCAGCCTGCCCGCGTTCTTCTGCACCAATACCAGGATAGGCTCCCGGGGTATCTATAAATGTAATAATAGGTAATCCAAATTTTTTAGCTATATCCATTGCACGCATAGCCTTTCTATAACCCTCAGGATGCGGCATTCCAAAATTTCTTAATGCCCTATCCTTGGCACCTCTACCCTTTTGTTCGCCTATAAAAACAATACGATGTTCAGCAAGCATACCTATTCCTGTAACAATAGCAGGATCATCTTTAAACTTCCTATCCCCGTGGATCTCTATAAACTCATTTAGTATGAGATAAATATAATCATAGGTGTATGGTCTCTCCGGATGTCTTGAAAGTTGTACGATCTTCCACGCGTTGAGATTTGAAAATATTTCATCCCTTATCTTTTTAACCTTTTTTTCTAATCTTGATATCTCGTCAGAAAGATCTATACCCTCTGATGCAGATAACTGCCTGAATTCTTCTATCTTTTTTTCCAGTTCAAAAATAGGCTTTTCAAAATCAAGTGGTTGACGAATCATACAGGCTTATAGCTTATAACCTATCTTTCTTAAAAAAGATTTTCTATTTTGTTTATCAATTGGTGTCTCAATACCCTTTGGGGCAAAACCATCTATAACCCCTACAATACCACTTCCCTGTTCAGTTTTAGCGATGATCACCTCCAGAGGATTTGCAGTAGCACAATAAATATTACAGACCTCTGGACAATTTTTTACAGGGTTAAGGATATTGATAGGATATGCATCTTTAATCAGAATACAGAACACATGACCGGCGCCGATCATCTGAAGGTTCTTCACACAGGCATTTATTAATTGTTCATCATTTCCTTCTGTTCTTATAAGGCATGGACCAGAAGCCTCTGTAAATGCTAAACCAAATTTTGCCTGCGGAACAGTTGTTACTATGATCTCATAAAGGTCCTCTGCTGTTTTAATAAAATGAGTTTGCCCGAGTATTATATTGCACCCCTCTGGTATATCAACCTTTAATGCATTTAACTCCATAAAACCTCCTTTAAAACACTTACCCTGTTATGCTTTTAAAAAATTCTTCCTCTTTAATAGACTGTATCCATAGCATGTCTGAAACCATACTAAAATCAGGAACAGCTGATTCGCTTATTTGTTTAAAAACAACAGCCACATCTGTCCATCTGGATGCAATCTGTTTCATCATAGACACAACTTTTTTGTTTGCAAAACTTTCTAAAAAGTTTGCATACATCTTCCTGAAGCCACCACCACCTGTGCCCCGTTTTTCTATTACCTGATACGCAAAGCGGGCTAACCATTTCCAGTCCGGAAGCTCCTTCCATTCCAGAACCTTTTTTGATGCAAGCTGAATCCCTTTCACTCCATAACCATCAAAATCATTGTTCTGTAGCATTGTACTGGCATTGGATATAGCTGCTCTGGTAAAAAGCCTTTTTTTGTTTAGATCAAAAACAGGCTTTGTTATTGGCTTAAAATGTGGCAGCTCGCCTTCAGGAAAGTTCCCATGCATTATTCCCTCAAGTAAGGAGTCAAATCCACACCGGGTAAGCCCTTTCCGTTCTGTGTCAGAAACATAAGCAATGTTATTATCTATATCATATCCCCATAGGATCACTACATGCCCGGGAAAGTGGGTTTTACTTTGATAATAATCAAGATAAAATATGTCGGTCCTTAATAAAACAGGCACACCTTTGTTTATACTTTCTATGAGAACAGCCCTTATTTCTTCTTTTGAGTTAGCCATGTTCCATTCAAAATCAAAACCAATATTTTCAAAGAACCGCTTTTCTATATCTGCTGATCTAAAATGCATCATGCGTGAAGGGTTTAATCCTTCTATGTACCAGAAACCTATTCCCTCGCCCAAACCAAAGCATTCTGGTTCTGTTAATTCATAATTATAAAACCTCATGAGATCGCATAGAGCTGATGATGCACAGTGTTTACCGGGGATATGTATCCAATTATTAATTATCTTCTCTGCCATTTACATGAAACCGTTTTATTTTCAAAAACAAAGTTATTTCAAAAGTTGTTTAAGTATACGTTTACCCTCTTCCACGCCTGGTTGATCAAATGGATTTATCTGATAAAGATATCCTATAAATACAACAAGCAACTCAAAGAACACAAACAACTCTCCAAGCGTTTTGGGTGAAAGTTCTGTTACTGAGATTGTTATTGAAGGACGCGCCGAGTTTATCAAGGACATCCTTGTAGCATTCATTTCTGCATGAAGCAAGGTATCAAGGGTTTTACCAAACAGATAACCAAATTCAACATCAACCGGGGGAAAGGGTACGATCTTTTTTTCTTTAATATTTACTTTATCTATTTCTATAAAGGTTATGAGTTTGTCTGCTGGTCCTTCTTTGTAAAGCTGAAGTTGTGAGTGTTGATCTGTAACACCAAGAGCCCTTACCGGTGTGCTACCTGTGTAAACCTCTTTTCCATCCCTTGAATGCTTCTTCCCAAGGCTTTCCGCCCATAGCTGAGCAATCCATTCTGTAAAATCTGTAAGCAGAGAGGAATATGGCATGAACACCATTATATTCTTGTTTAACTGCTTGTGCATAAGATAATATATTATAGCCACTTCGCCTATGTTCATTCCTTTGCCTTTTACGAAGGCATCTTTGATCTTCTTTCCTCCATCTATAAGCTCGGTTATATTTATGCCCATAAATGAAGCTGGAAACAAACCAACAGTTGATAGTACAGAATACCTCCCTCCAACATTTTGAGGTATAGATAAAACAGGGATGTTGTATTTTTGAGAAAGCAGATACAAAGCGCCGCTTCCGGCACTCGTTATAAAAACAAAATGTTTATTCAAAGATTTAAGTCCCACTGTCTTCTTAAATTCGTTCATAAGAATAAACAACTGTGCCATTGTTTCCACTGTCTCACCTGATTTACTTATAGCAATGACAAGTGTACTTTGTGGCTTGATTTTCTGGACTGTAGCTGTAAACACCGTAGCATCTATATTATCAAGGATGTATACATTGGTTTTAGATTTCGTGGTATAGGCAAATGCTTGCTTTATAGCACGAGCTCCCAGTGCAGAGCCACCTATACCTATGATTATAATATCTTTGTACTTTGATGCCTGATATTTAGCAGCAAGAGCCTTGATCTCCTTTACCATCTCTGTGTTTTCAAGTAACGATAAAAAGCCTATCTTATCGTTTGTTATTGCCTGCAAAAGATCCTCTGCTGTTATATTCACCCTGTCCTGAACCGACATTATTGCGTTTTCGGTAAGTCCATCCCTTGCAGAAAGGTACTGACTTAATGCAAAATTGGTATTAACTGATATATCACCTATATTCATATCGCCTCTACTGATAAAAACATCTTTCTTACACTTTCGGGGATCATGGTTGCTTTCATTGTTGAAGGGTTAACAGCAACAGTCACCGTATGGGCTGTGGCTATAACGCGTTCATTATCTTCAGCATGTGTTATAAGGTACTCAAGGGTGAATGCCCTATCTTTCAACTCCTTTAATCTGACATATATATTTAGCAGATCATCAAATGTTGCAGCACTTTTATATTGAATACATGCTTCAACAAGGACAAAATCTATACCATACTTTTGCCTATCTTTAACTGTTATGCCCGCCTTCTTTAAAAACTCTATTCTCGCAACCTCAAGGTATGTCATATATGTTCCATTGTTAACAATACCCTGGGCATCCGTTTCCACAAATCTAACCCGGAGCTGCGTCTTTAAATGGTATCCCTCTATCATTCGCGTGTGCTAATAATGCTATTTTTCAGAATGCCTGCTTAAGTATTTTTAGTGTTTCTTCTGGATCAAATATTGGCTTGCCGTTGTACACTATAGAACCATCTGAAATAGCATCCTCTGCTACCTGCCTTAACCCTTCTTCCTTTACACCT
>Ga0315298_1011734_pt1 | contig 10216 bp, 9 predicted proteins | sample WHS_1_MG_FD_203077 | JGI IMG/M metagenome (GOLD analysis project Ga0315298, IMG submission 203077) | Extremophilic microbial mat communities from Washburn Hot Springs, YNP, Wyoming, USA - WHS_1_MG | ecosystem: Environmental > Aquatic > Thermal springs > Hot (42-90C) | place: USA: Wyoming...
GAAACACCTATGCCAACGCCTAAAACGGTATAAATTACAGCATGGGAATGGTAGCCCGGGGGAGATTCGAACTCCCGTCGGCGGGTCCAAAGCCCGCCATGCTTGTCCGCTACACCACCGGGCTTCGTATACAGATTGTGCGTCAACTCTTAGATATGTGATTTTTGATTAAAAATTACTTTTTCACTGAAACTTTACTTTTTTACTTGCGTTTCCGGAAGAAAGTTAAATCGTTTTTTAAGCGCGTAATCGAAGCCTTCGTCTCTCCTCCTAAAGATGTCTTGGAGGATTGCAATTTTTTGTAGGCTACCGCACAGATTACAAGGATAAGCAATATTAGAGCGGCTATTATGGGAAGTGCAGGATTTAGGCTTTTTTGGGTACTTGAGCCGTTAGGCGGAGTCTCTTCGTTGGGAGAATCTGCTAATACAACGGGTTTCATTAGTGGATAGTTGTCTTGGTTGTTGGCATAGATTTCGTATGGTGTGTCGCCTACGCCGTCGCCGTTAGCATCACCACCCGTGTAGTCGCTCCAGTAGTTTCCTCCAGATGGATAACCATCATCCCAGATGTTCACTGATGATGGAATATGAGGAAACTCCGCGCCGATGTCGTAAACCTGCATCGTATTATTGATGAAGTTGTTATGGTGAAAAGTATTATTATTTGAAGATTCACTTATGTAAATGCCTGCAGCGTTTTTTGTTATGTTGTTTCCAGAAAAAGTGTTATGTGAAGCTTGACTCACGAGCGCGACGCCATACTTGGTGTTGTTTGTTATATTATTGCCATAAACAATGTTGCCAAGAGAACTACCAAGGCCTATGCCATTATAGTTGTTTGTTATGCGATTCTTAGAAACAACGTTGTAATTTGAGGAGAACTCGATGCTGATACCGTACGTGTTTTTGCTATGTGGTTTCCAGAAATAGTGTTATTATTTGATAGTTGGATTTTTATGCCATAATAGTTGTCCGATACATTGTTTTCGGAAATAATAAAGTTGAAATAATCACTTTCAAAGAATATGCCATTGCTGTTGCCAATTATGTTATTGCTTGAAAGAATATTGTGTGAAGACCTTAAAAACCATAAGCCTTCCACAGTATTTGTTATCTTGTTGCAGAGAATTTTGATGCCCTTACAGTTTCTACCCCGAAGACCAGTATTGAATTCCGTTATTTGCAGATTTTTTATCGTTATGTTTTTCCGTCCCTCTAGACTTATACCTGTTGTAAGTGGTTTAGACTGGGAAAAATGTTCAATGATATCAACTTTATGACCCTTAAGAATATGTCCCGCCCCATCAATCACAATGTTATCCCTCTCAATTATGATGCCGTATGGCCGCTCATAAGTAAAAATGTCATCGGTGAAAGTGTAAACATTTCCATCCCGTTGAATTTTCCATGTTCCATCAACACTTCCATCAGCCCTAATGTAAATAGGGCCCTCTGCCACCGCCAGTCTTACAAACCCCACAACTACAGCTGCTGTAGAGAGCGCAAATGCAAAAACCCCCAAAAAACAATCTATTCATATTATCCTCAATTATATATCATACATTTCCTAAAATATAAACTTCTATCAAGCTTCACAATGGAAGATTAAAATTTTATCCCTAAACCCAAACATCACCATCAGTCAGTCACACACAATTCACATCATGTTTTTGATTAAAAGTTTCCTTTCACCGCGTATCTTAAGCATGTGCCTTCTAACTTTCTCAATTGTCTCTGTTGCCTCTTGTTTTTCCACGTCGCCTACGTTTAGAAACTTTATTATGTTTTGGTAGTTTTTGGGGTTTTTCTTTTCTAGGCTTTCAAGGGATCCTATTAGACATGTGTAGTCTGTCTTTAGTTTTTCCATTGAGGATTTCATCCAGGCATAATTTTCAATCATGGGTAGGAATGTGCTGTTCAAGTAGTGTGCTGCTTCGGCAAAATTTTTAGAGGCTATCAACGAGTTTGTTCGTAGAATTGTGCCATGCAGGAAGGCGGGGTTAAGGTAGTATTTAAGTTTGGTTTTAACCTTAAAATGTGCCTTTTCAAGTGCTTTGGGGTTCTGCTTAATTGTGAGGGTTATTTCGTCCCAAACGGTTCTTAAAAGCTTCAACTTTTCTTCAACAACGCCGCTATCGAGCCTGTCAAGTTCTGCTATTTCCAAATATTCCTTGAAAAAGCTGGGCATCCCGAGCTTTCTGATTGAGGTTTCAGTTTTCTCTATGAATCGGCTGTTTGAGAAGGGTTCAAGGGCTATCTCTAACAGAATCTTTAAAGTGTTTTCCATGGCTACTGGGGCAAAGAACTTGGCGCTTCGGAAGTCTCCTTTTGAAAGGGCTGATGTGGCGCGGCTTAAGTATATGTCAGACTCGATTATGTGGGCTTCGGTTCTTATTTCCACTCTATCGGGTGAACTGTAAGATTTAGTAACCCAAAGTTTGGCGTTTGCCAGCGACCAGTCTCTGTCGTAAAGAATCTGGGCTTCATATAGCTTCTGATCCAGTTCCGGAGGGATTGGGCCATGAATCCAACTTTTCGGGATGAAATCTAAATCTAGAAGTAAGCCGTTAAGGGCGATTCTCTCCACATACTCATCTTCAAAGTTGCCGCTGCTAACAACGAGTAGGTCAACATCGCTTGAGGCTGCGGCGTCTCCACGGCTCCAGCTTCCAAACAATCCTAAGCCGTAAATCTCTTGCCTAACCATCAGCTCCTTAACAACTTTCTCTAAGGTTCTCCTAACTTTTTCTGGAAGTTCCATCATGTTGGCGTCGCTCTTCTGTTAAATTAATAGCTTGTTTAAATATTCAAAATTTGTGAGTGGGATCTTACGTTTTAGACCGTAAAGCTTATATATCAAAACATTTCATCTGGATAAAAGCGCGGGGCCGGATGGCTGTCTTCTATTCCGATTTGATGAGGAAAATGAAAAGGTGACGGTTCTACGCAAAAATCAAAGTGTGGTGGAATTGAGCGCAAAAGAAGGTGCAACCCGTCAACACCTAGTGGAAAAGTGTCCAGAATGTGGTAGTGTAAACCTTATCCATGACTATGATACTGGCGAAACTGTTTGCGGCGAATGTGGACTTGTCCTTCATGAGCAGATGATGGATAAGGGACCAGAGTGGCGGGCCTTCACCCAGGAAGAGAAGGCTTCAAGAAGCCGTGTTGGTGTGCCCACATCCTATTCTGTTCATGATAAGGGGTTGTCAACAGCCATAAGTCAGGTGGACCGCGACGCTTTTGGAAGAAAGCTTCCCTTGTCAACGCGGCTGCAGATGTGGCGTTTGAGGAAGTGGCAGATACGTTCAAGGGTGCATTCTTCCATAGATAGGAACCTAGCACAGGCTATGGCTGAGCTTGATCGCCTCTCAGATAAGGTCTATATTCCACCGCCAATAAAAGAGAAAGCTGCAGTTATTTACCGTAAAGCCTTAGACAAGGGTTTAGTCCGTGGCAGGTCTATTGCAGCTATAGCTGCGGCTGCGCTTTATGCGGCTTGCCGTGGAAGCGGAACTCCTAGAACCTTGCGGGAGATCGCGGAGGCTAGCCTAGTGGATAAGAAGGATGTGGCTCGCTGTTATAGGCTTCTGCTTCGCGAGCTTGATGTTCAAATGCCTATTGCTGATCCCTTAACATACATATCAAAGATCGCGGAGAAAATAGGGATTTCAGGTAAAACTCAGGGGCTTGCTATTCAAATTCTCCGAGAAGCTAGAAAAAGGCGGGCTGCAGCAGGCAAGGATCCCATGGGGTTAGCCGCTGCCGCGCTCTATATTGCTTGCTTGCAGAACGATGAAAAGAAAACTCAAAAAGACATTGCTGAAGCTGCAGGAGTTACAGAAGTCACTGTTAGAAACCGCTATAAAACCTTGAAGAGACAGCTTAACCTAGAACTTCCAGATTAGCTTGGCTAAGTTCTTTGCCTTTCAGCTTTTTCATTTTCGTCTTTTTCAAGTTCCATAACTATTGGGCCAGCATATCCACAGTTTTCGCATATGTACTTTTTTGGCGTTAACCAATAGTCAAGACTGCTGGATAAACGAATTTTGGGGCTTCCGCATCTTGGGCAATACGGTTTTTCTGGACCACGATGTTTCAGAGTCTTGAATACTTCGCGCATGTTTTGCAGTATTTTCATGGGGCTTACACCTTTTGTGGGCGACTATTGAACTTCTATGTTTTCTGCGGGATATCCAATTCTTATGAGGTATTGCTGGACCTTTTCGCGGTGGTCTCCTTGGAGGATTATTTGCCCGTTTTTGGCTGTTCCTCCGCAAGCGCAGAAGCTTTTAAGTTTCTGGGCTAGACCGCCAAGATCCGTGTCTTTGTCGTTTATGCCTTCCACTATGGTTGTTGGTCTGCCAAACTTTCTTGTTTCAAATCTTATGCGAATCCTTTGCTGTTCTTTCCCTATTTCGCCGCATACACACAAGTCTTTGGGAAGCCCGCATATTGGACAGATATCAGCCATGACGCTCAGACTCTAAAATGGCAACGGCAGTATATAAAACTTTCAAATCTTTAGGGCCGTAAAAGTGGTTCTCACGTCTAGATGGTTACTGTTTGTTGTTAAATTGTGTATGCCCTCTATGGTTTTGGTTGTTGGAAAGCCAATAGTGGCCTACCCCTCTATAGATTTTAGAACCTTTATTTTTCCTTTAGCAGTTTTAGGAACTCTTTTTTGTTAGTCCTTGGCTTATGCATCCTGGCAGTTCGATAACTTGTGCTGAATATCCGCCTTCGGGTTCTTCGCGGAGAATCACTGTGAACTTTAAGCCTTTAACTTCAACCACAAACTGGCACCGAGGATACTCAAAGGCTTAATACTCATATAAACTTAATTGAACCTTTATTAGCCCATGGACACTTTCCTTGAATGCGTACAATTTTAATAATACAAGTTTTTCACGCTTTTTTGCTTGTTAATGTTTATTAGTTGTTTGGTTGTTTTTTGTTTTATTGCTGTTGTGGGTGTTGACTTTAGTGGGAAGTTTCCGGATGCTCCTCCTTGTTATTGTGTGGCTGTTAGGGATGGGCGTGTGCGTTGTGTTTTAATGACGAGGAAGGCGAAGCGGTTTGTCAGAGAGCATAGAGTTCCGAAGGCTTTGGCTACTGCTGCCTTGATTTATTATACGGTTTTGCCTTTGGTTAGGCGGGGTGATGTTGTTTTAATTGATGCGGAATATGATGTGGAATATTTGAGAAGGGTGAGGAGGTATTTGGAGAAGGTTTTGGATGTTTCTTCGGTTGCTGTAGGGCACATTTCCGATGAGGCTATTGAGAGAGCAGATAAATTGTCGAAAGTGTTTAGGAAGAGAGGGTATTATGATGAAAAAGACCCAGATATTCTAAAATTTGTTAGGATGATTCATTCCGCTCGCGGAGCCCGTTTCACCCCGTGATTGGTCCGGAATTTCCCCGTAAACAGGTACTTTTCCTCAAGCTTGGTTTCAAGCCTTCACGGCGCGCCGCGAGGGGTTGTCATGATTAATTGGTACAAACTTTTCTTATAAAGCTATTGTCTTTATGCTATCATTATCCTTGCATTAGGGTTTTTAGTTGTTCTATTTCTTTTGTTAGGGCTGGGTATAGGTAGTCTAGTATTTGGTTTGTTTCTTGTTCGTTGAAGCCTAAAACTTTGAGTATAGTCCTGTCTATTTCGACTCTAGCCCAAAACCTATCTCGTAACTGCTCCAAAACACAAGGAAAAGAAACCCCCCTAACCTTATCAAATACTTCAAGTAGTAATTCCTTTTGTGATTTAGGTATTTTTTCAATATTCAAAATTTGGAACTCTTGCAAGGTATATTCGTCGATTTGCGAATATGCACCACCAGTTTCCTTTCTGTTAAATATTATTTGTATGAGATTTGGTGCGCTGTTAAACCACAGTGTCAAAATTTTTGCCTCTTCTGAGGGTATATGAAGGGACCATGCGACTCCGGGTGGTGCTGAAGGAATAGATGAATAAAAGGCGAATAGAGAGGTCCCTGGAGCAGAGATATTGAATCGTCTGACAATAAAGAAATTTCCTAATCTTTCTTCAACATATCTACCCCAGTTATTTAAAAAGCCTGTATCTTTCTTGCCAATCGCTGCTTCTAGGAAGCTTTCAATTTCCGTAAACTTTTTAGAAATCACATAGTCTAAAACGCTGTCGACATCTATCTTTTTTACATAAGCCACTCTTCTTAGCGCCCTTTGAAGTGAAGTTAATGGAATTGAAAATTCCTTATTTGTGAATCTATGTTTAACAACTAATGAATTGCCCAAGATTTCCTTGGCAATCCATACGTCGCTCTTTTTAATAGCCATAGATTCATTGGCAAGTATGGTGAGGGACTGCACTTTTCCTCCACGGGCAGTTTCAATCCCTCTTTTAATTTCTGCTTGTATTTTATGAAGGAAAGTACTTAGTGTTTCGAGATTATCCTTGGCCTTAACGAGAATTTCTGTCCATGTTTGAACCAATAAGGGGTTGTGAACTGCAATTAAAGTAAACATGTTTTTCCATAAAGCCTTGAGATTCTCTTGCGTAACAGTAAAAGAAATCATGCTGTCATCTTCATAAGGCTCATTCAAAGAAGCTGCAACGGTCTTAATTTTATTTACATATTTTTTCGCTTCTTCCATGTTCTCGGGCATTTTCTTTAGTATTGTTATAGTACATTTTGGCGTAGGCTTTTCAACGCTTTCTTTTCCTTCAATACTTCTTGTTTTAGTGGCGAGGAGTAAAATTTCACGGAACTTAGCGCTTTCAGAAAAAGCCAATCTTTGCATAGCAGTTATGATATGCTCAATACAGTAATTTTCAGCAAGAAGTTTTCTAATACCGATTGTAGACTTGACTCTTAATAGCGTGGCGGGTAAGACCAACGCAATGCGTCCTTTTTCTTTCAAAAACTTATCAGCAAGTAAAACAAAGTATCCGTAGAGTCCTAGTTGTCCGTGCAAATAGTTCTCATAGCCTTTCAGCCGTTTCATTAAAGCATCCTTGTATTCTTTTGGTAGTCTTTCTTGTCTTGTGAAGGGTGGGTTCATTATGACTACGTCTGCCTTCTCCAGCGGTATCTGCTCCCCACCAATCCCCTCCAGCGTTACTGCGCCTTTCTCCACATAAGCCTCCTCTATTGGCGGTTTACCCTCAAAAAACAGCTCCAAAGTAGGACGCTTATATGCGGCTTTCAACTCCCGCGAAATTGCTGGAATAGTCTGTCCAGGCTCCAACTCTGTGGAATCCCAAACAGCTATACGCACCTTTTCCGCCTCGTGTCCAGCAGCCATAGCCTGCAAAGCCAAATGCACAACCGCCATATGAGCAGCAAAAGGCATAATATCAATACCCGTCAAGTCCTGCTCCAAAAACCTCTTATGGTCTTCAAGCGTGAATTCGCCTTTTTCCCTCAAAAGCAGCTCCCTCTTACGCCTGTAAGCTGCAACAAGAAGCGTTCCGCTACCGCAAGCCAAATCCAAAACCTTCGCATCAGCCATGTCAATAGCCAACTGCGCCAAAATCTCAGCAGCCTCATTATTCGTGTAAAAGGCCGCCACAGCCTTACGCACCTCAAAAGGAATAAGCTCATGAAAAACCTTACCCAACAAGTCATGCCTAATCTTTTCAGGCGCCAAAGCCTTAACAGCCACAACGGCTTTCCGAACAGCCTCAACAGCAGAAACGGGCAAACGCGAAGCCACATCAAAACCAAAAACACTACTGTAATCCCTACGCAAAACAAGCTCAAAATAACCCCTCAAATCACTTGGACTCCTAAGCCTATCCTCATCAATAACCGCAAAACTGGCATCAACCCGCGTCAAAACATGATAAAACAACAACTGATTAACCAACAAATAAGCAGCAGCATGCCTCATCTCCTCAAGCGGATAACGCCCCTCCTCATACTGCAAAACATTCTCAAAGACGCTTTTACCGCCAAAAATATCCTCCAACTCTCTACCCTGTAACGCCCTAACACTAGCACTAACATAATCCACAGCATCCCTCAAAACCCGAATAGCAAAACCAGTATCCGCCTCAACAACCAAAGGCTTCAAAACATGCCCAGCAATCCAATCCGCAACCTCAAAAAGGCTACCCTTAAAAGGCTGACTAGGCCTCAAATCCTTGAAAATACCAATACAACTAATCTGCGTCTTCCCATCCCTAGCAATACTCATAATAACATCAGAAGGCCAAGGCCTCCGCAACTCCTCCGGAAAAAGCACGGCAAAAGCACCCTTAGCCTCCCCAATATGCTTACTATAATCGTACAACTGAACCATGGCATCCAAAAGCTTAGTCTCAGCCCCCAACTTAGTCTCAACAACATAATGCGCTCCATCATGCAAAACCAAATCAGGCATCAAACGCCGCCCATCCACAGTCCTAAAACTGACTTCTGGAACAACCGTAACGCCTCTACGCTTAAGCTCCTCAACCAGCAAATCCCGCAAACTCATCTCGGTTGGTAAACCCACAAGCCCCACGCCTCAATCCTAATAATATTCGCTGAATCTAGAAAAAGTTTCTTCACCCCCATTTGGAAAATGTTTAATTAATTGGTTTGGCGTAAAGCTGTGCAGATGGAAGGATAAAATTTGAGTGAAGAATTAGCTAAACTTCCCCCACAGGTCCAGGAACGTCTCTTAAGGCTTCAGCAGGTTCAGCAGACACTCCAATCCGTTCTAGCGCAAAAACAACAAGTAGAGCTGGAACTAACCGAAATCGAGCAGGCATTAAGCGAACTGCAGAAAGTGACCGAAGACGCAGTCATCTATAAGGCTATCGGCTCCCTTCTTGTAAAAACAGAAAAAGCGAAAGTGACAGCCGACCTAAACGAGCGTAAAGAACTCCTAAACACCCGCGCCACCGTCCTAGGGAAACAGGAAGAACGCCTCCGCACACAGATGAAAGAGCTTCAAACAAAACTCCAGCAAGACTTAACTCCAGTCTCAAGCCCCCAAGCCTAGTCTTTCGCCTTAAGCCTGGTGGAAAAGTGGAAGAAATAGGCCTGCCAGAGCTAACCCCAGAACAGCTGGAAACGCTATGCAGAATAGCCGAAGAAACCGCCAGAAAACAAATCCTGTCAAGGGTTCCAGCGAAACGCTTGGAAACATTAAACATAACAGTTGAAACAACAGCTGAAAAACCCTTAACGCTGAGCATAGAAGTGGAATTGACACTTTCGCCGCTGATGCGAGACCTTGACGCCCAAGCACTTGCAGACGAAGCTGTAAAACAAGCCTTCACAAAAGCCGAAAAATATTTGAGGGAACTAAAGTGTCATTCGCAGACATAACAAAAACCATAGATGAACTAAATGCCCAGCATATCCTATTGTTATGCCACCATAACGCTGACCCAGACGCCGTATGCTCAGCCTACGCCCTATCAAACCTAATAAAAAAGCATAAGCCCCAAACAAAAGTGGAAATAGGCGCAGCGCAAGGAATAAGCCGCCTAACCAAACACCTTCTAAAAAGCCTGCCCATAACAGTGCAAACAAGCCCAAACGTGGAAAAAGCAGACCTAATAATTCTTTTAGACACGAACACCATACAGCAACTGGACAATCTTGCTGAAAAAGTAAAAACCTCAAAAGCGCCCATAATAGTGGTCGACCATCATGCAGCCCACCCGGAAACAGAAAAAACAGCAAAACTCTGCATAACAGACGAAAGCGCTTCTTCAACATGCGAAATAATCTACAACTTTTACAAACAGACAAACACAAAAATCGAAGAAAACGAGGCTAAAGCGCTGTTTTTAGGCATAGCCTTCGACACCCGCCACTTTGTTCTCGCCAACTCCTCAACCCTAAAAACCATAGCAGAACTCATAGATACAGGTATAAACGCCCAAGAAGCCCTCACACTGCTTTCGCTTCCTATGGACTTTTCTGAAAGAGTTGCAAGGTTAAAGGCTTGCCGAAGAGTCAAACTCTTTAAAACAGGTGAATGGATAATCGCTCTTTCCCATGTAAGCGCCTACCAAGCCTCAGCCGCCCGCGCCATAATAGACCTAGGCGCCCACGTGGCAGCCGTAGCAGGACAGAAAAACGAAAACTTGGAAATAAGCCTCCGCTGCACAAAAGACTTCCACGAAAAAACAGGAATCCACCTAGGCAAAGACATAGCCAAACCATTAGGCGAATATCTGCAAGGAATGGGAGGAGGCCACTCCACAGCAGCAGGCGTAAACGGCGTAGGAG
>Ga0315298_1011735_pt1 | contig 10216 bp, 10 predicted proteins | sample WHS_1_MG_FD_203077 | JGI IMG/M metagenome (GOLD analysis project Ga0315298, IMG submission 203077) | Extremophilic microbial mat communities from Washburn Hot Springs, YNP, Wyoming, USA - WHS_1_MG | ecosystem: Environmental > Aquatic > Thermal springs > Hot (42-90C) | place: USA: Wyoming...
TTCGTGGTCTTTTTGGTATGGGACGAAGAGGTCCGTGGAGAAATGGATTTGCATCGAGCCTTTCGAATGTTCTCCCGTCGCTTCCCGGAAATTCTCTTTGCCTCTCTGGTAGTAGGATTCCTCGTAGGGTTCTTTTCCCTGTGGTTCTTCTTTCCCGGTCTTGTTTTTGGATTCCTCCTTATGCTCACTCTTCCAGCAGTGGTGGTTGAGGGATATGACCCCTTTTCAGGGATACGCCACAGCTTTCAGCTTGTTATTGAGAACCTGGGAGAGTGCTTCACCTTCACAGTGGTAGCACTGTTCCTCCTGGTGGTGGGATACCTTCTCTTTTGGGTCTTCGGTTTCGCGTCATTTTTGGGAATAATACTCAATGCCCTCCTTGGAGGAGCAATCCTTGCCTATCTCTCCATACTCCTGGGGCGATTCTATTTCGGACTTACCCGTTACTGAAAAGGTCCTCAAGGTTGATGGTGAGTCCATCAGAGGCGGCAATAACAGGAATCCCGGTTTTCTCTGAGAGACGCTGCGCCACCTCCCAGGGCTTGGCTCGCAAAATGGTCATGCCAAAGTGGGTGAGGATTGCCAAACGAGGACGAATGTGGGTGATGATGAGCTCGGCTTCAGGAACACTGAGGTGCAAAAGGTCAGGAAGATCGCTCCGCTCAAGACGCACCACATGGATTACCAGAATGTCGCTCCCCTCATACGCCTTATAGATGTCCTCCGAAAACTGGGTATCCGTGACAAAGGAAATAACTCCCTGGGGAAAACGAAAGCGAAAACCATAGGTTTCTGCTCCGTGGATGTGGCGCCAGGGGGTGGAGAAAGAGAAAGAACCCAGGGTATATTCCCCTCCCTCAACAAGGATATGCATTTCTTCAAGGTGTTCCCGAAGATATCGAAAAACCACCGGTTCCCCCTCTAAGGCATCTTGAGGAAGAAAAAGATGTCCACGAACCTTTGTTGCTCCCTGAGTCATAGCTTCAATGATGATGTTGACATCATTGGCATGGTCGAGATGCCGATGGGAAAGAAGGACACCAGAGAGAGACGCTGGGTCAAGAGAGGGTCGACTGGAAAGGGCTCGAACAAGTGCTCCGGGGCCAGGATCAAGATGGAGGGAAAAACCCCTATACGAAATCCACACCCCTCCAGAAGCCCGGAGTTGCCTCATCACCACAAAACGCGCTCCCGCTGTCCCCAAAAACTTGATGAAATCTCTCATCAGGAAGTACTATACAGAAAAAGGGGAGGAAGGTAAAGGCAATGCGCGTGATCATCCTGGGAAGGCCAGGAACAGGGAAAACGACCCTCGTGAAGCTTCTTGTGGAACACTTCCCTGGGTTTTTTCAAGGATTTTACACCGAAGAAATCCGCCGTGGGACACAGAGATTTGGTTTCCGCATCGTCACCCTCTCTGGAAAGTTGGGAATGCTTGCCGCCAAAGAGGGAAACTCTCTCTTTCGGGTAGGGTCGTACCGGGTCTTTGTGGAGGAATTCGAACGCCTTGTTCTCCCAGAACTCGAAGAAGCCTTAAAGCGCAGAATTCCAATTCTCGTGGATGAAATAGGGAAAATGGAGCTTTACTCTCCCCGCTTTGCAGAGTTCATTGAAACAATCTGGAAGGAAGCGCTGTTCGTTCTCGCCACGTCGTGCCTCCCGGAACTCCCGCAGGTCAAAGAGCTTCTGCGAAAAGGGACAGCGGAACGCCTCTTCCTCAGCCAAAGCAACCGGGAAGAGATTTTCAGAGTTCTCCTTGGACGAGTAGAAAGCTTCAAGAAAGAAGGAGGGACTGATTCTCCATTTCACCGTTCTACAAATTGACTCCCGGACAATTCCGGGATAAGGGCTTTTAACCATCACCACGATGGCACCACCCCGCGTCTGACAAAGGAAACAAAGCCAGGGATTCGGTGTTCCCCGTGGTACGAGAGGTACTCGGCACAAAGGATGTCGAGACTCTCGAAGTCCTTCTCCTCCAGAGGGACATGCGCCACGTCCTCCAGGGGGACTCCAGCAAGACCAAGAAGGGCACAAACGACCGAGGAGGGAAGAAGGGTCCCTTCCCCCAGGGCATGACCACAGGATGCACACACAAGCCCCCCTAAAGGCACGCTAAGGAGACATCTTTCTCCTTTAAGTGTTTTCCGACATTGAACGCATTCCCGAAGCTCAGGGAATATCCCTAAGGCCCAGGCAACATCAAGATAAAACCGCAGGAGAAGCGGCTTTATGACCTTCTCATCTTTAAGGAACATTTCCCAAAGGGAGAGGACTTCATCAAGGATTCTTTCCTCCCTTTTCTCCAGAGGAAAAGACCTCTCCACCACGAGCAAAAGGTACTCCCCTGCCATCCACCGAAGAGGGGAGCGCAAAAGACCCCGAAAGGTGCGTCGAATTTTTCCCTGCACTACAAGGGGCATACCTGAGGCGGTATAAAAGAGGAATTCTGAGAGAGAGAAAAAATCCAAAGAGGCTCCGAAGCGGTTCCCTACTTTTCTTGCTCCCTTGGCAAGTACCCGAAGCTTACCCCTTTTCCTCGTGAAAAGGGTAACCAGGCGGTCGATTTCCCCAAATTCCCTGGACTGCAAGACAATGCCTTCATCAAGGGCATACCGATTCACTTGACTCTATATCCCCACCGCCGCAGAACCTCGTCACGCTTGCGCCAGTTTTTCTCCACCTTCACCCACAGGTCAAGGTATACCTTCTCCCCCCAGTGGGCTTCGATATCCCGGCGAGCCTCCTCTCCAATCCTTTTGATCATCCTTCCTCCCTCCCCAATGACGATTTTCTTGTGCGATTCCCTCTCCACATACATCGTGGCCTGAACGTAGAGTACAGAATCTTTCCTCTTGAACTCCTCTACCCGCACCTCAATCCCATAGGGGACCTCCTGATGCACGTACCAGAAAACCTTTTCCCGGATGATCTCCGCTACAATATCCCGCTCAAAGGAGTCCGAAACAATACCCTGCTCGTAATAAGGAGGATTTTCAGGAAGATAAGCTATAATCCGCTCGAGGAGTTCGTTAACGCCCTCACCGGTAGAACAGGAAATGCTCAAACGCTCAGCAAAGGGGTAATGTCTTCCCAGGCGCTCCAGAAGAGAGGTTTCTTCCTCTTCGGAGAGGAGGTCCTTTTTGTTGAGAACGAGAAGAACGGGGCGCGAAAAGGACACAAGTTTCTTGAAATACTCCCTCTCTTCCTCCTCCCTGAAGAAGGGATCGGTCATGTAACAGAGGAGGTCGATGCCAGAGAGAGATTCCTCTATTTCCCGCATCATGACCTCCCCCAAGCGATCTTTGGGAATGTGAAGCCCTGGGGTATCCAAGAAGACAACCTGAGCTTGGTCGAGGTTGAGGATGCCCTTTACGACGCGGCGGGTAGTTTGAGGTTTATCAGAAACTATGGTTACCTTTTGCCCAATGACTCTGTTAAGAAAGGTGGATTTCCCCACGTTTGGTCTTCCCCAAAGGGTTACGAATCCAGCTCGAAAAGCCACTCCTCATTCACCCCTTCTCAGGGTAAAGCTCGAGGGTAAAAGTTCTCGAAGCAAGGCTCTCACGTAGCTTCCGTCTCTTCTTCCTGCCAAAACCTCAATCTCGAGGTTGAACTCTGCAAGAGCCTGGCGACACATACCGCAGGGAAAACAAAAGGATTCATCATCCGAGATAACAGCAATGGCCAGAAATTCTCGAGCTCCTTCGGAAATCGCTTTGCCAAGAGCCACCCGTTCGGCGCAGAGGGTCACTCCGAAAGAGGCATTCTCCACATTGCAACCAGTGAAAATTCTGCCGTCTTTTGCCAAAAGTGCCGCTCCCACCTGGAGATGAGAATACGGAGCATAGGCAAAGGTTTTTGCCCTCTCGGCTCTCCCAAGAAGCATTCGTCGCCTCTCCTCTTCTTTATATCTTACAAGAAGCGCCGAAGTCCGCTCGGTCATTCTCACCTCTCCTTCCTTCGTTGAATCCTCATAGCCGAGAAGATGCAGAAGTCCGTGGACCAAAAGAAGCGCCAACTCCTCCTTGAAGGAAGTACCAATCTCCCTACTCTGCCTTTCTGCCACGGGTACGCAAATTATGACCTCACCCCATACCCCATCAGAATCTTCCCCATAGAAAAAGGAAACCACGTCTCCCGGTGTATCCTCTCCAAAAAAACGCCTCTTCACTTCCCGCATGCTTTCCTCATCCACAAAGGCCACACTCAAGGTTCCTTTAAAGTCTTTCCCCTCCTCTTTTAAAACAAAGCTCACAAGATTCTCAAGAAAAGAACGAGAAAGAACCCGGGTTTTCGTGGCATTGGTGACCTCAACCCTTCCCACGAACGCCCTCCTTCTCCAAACTCGGGTAAGGAACCCGAGCGTGGACCATCCCGCTCAAGAACACGACGAACCTCGAAGCAATACAGTTAAGGTCACGGAGAGTCAGAGAGGATTCATCAAGTTGTCTATCCTCAAGATACATCCGAACGATGTTGCGCACCGTCATTTCCACCCGGCGTGGAGTGGGGTCTCTCATGCTCCGTACTGCTGCCTCAACACTGTCAGCCAGAAACACGATGACCTCCTCCGGAGTTCGGGGGAGGGGGCCGGGATAACGGAAGGCATCCCTTTTGACGCCGTCTCCTTCCAAACGCCGAGCCTTTTCATAGAAGTAGCGAACGACGCTCTGACCGTGATGGGAACGGATGATATTCTGGACTTCTCTCGGAAGGCGAAAGGACCGAGCAATCTCCACCCCATCCCGCACGTGACTCGTAATGACCAAAGCGCTGAGATACGGAGATAATCGATCGTGAATGTTGCGCTCTTCATGAACCTGGTTTTCGATGAAACAGTAGGGCCGCTTAAGCTTTCCAATATCGTGGTAATAAGCCCCAACCCGGGCCAGGAGTGCATCGCCTCCGATTTCCTCTGCAGCCACCTCGGCAAGGTTGGCCACCACAAGGCTATGACTGTAGGTTCCAGGGGCCTCCATCATAAGTCTTTTGAGAAGTGGATGCGTGGGATTGAGAAGCTCCATGAGATGAAAGTCGGTAGTAAGGTGAAAAACGCTCTCAAAAAGAGATACACTTCCCAGAGCAACTACCGAAGACGTGATACCTCCTGCCGCTCCATAGAGTATAATCCCCAAGGCTGAAGGCCAGGAAAGACCTTCATAGAGAGAAAACAAAACTCCCAAGGTAGCCCCGAAAAAGGAGAGTATTCCCCCCAGGCGGACAAAGTCCTTTCGCCGCATCCTTCTTCCAAAGAGGAAGAGCGGGAAGATAAGATGAAGGTACAGCAAAACCCCTCCCGGAACACCTGCTCTCCATACCCAAAGAAGGAGCGGGAAGAGGAGGAGGGATTCTCCCAGAGCAACTTCCCTTCCGAAGAGGGCTGAAAGCACGAGAGGGAGAGCTCCAAGAACGAAGAAAAAGGGGGAGATGCGGAGGGTGAAAATGTTTAAAGCGACGACTTCCCCAATCGCGAAAAGACGTACCAGAAGGGAGAGTTTATCTTTGAGGAAATGGGGAACAAAACGCCGCAGATACAGGTATTCAAGAACAAGTGCTCCTCCCAAAAGAATGCAAAGAACGAGAGCCAAAGACCATCGTCTTTCTCTCCCCACAAGCCCTAAAGCCTCCAGGGCCTGTACATGTTCTCGAGTGACAATGTCCCCCTTCTGAACGAGGATTTCCCCCCGGCGGACGACTCGTCGTACCGGTTCGAGCGACTGCAAGATCTGCGTCCTCACCTTTTGGGTCTGTAACTCGTCCACCACGGCGTTGGGACGCAAGAAACGGGTAACCAAAAGACTCAAAACCCACACAGCTCCTTCAGACAATCCAGATTCCTCCAAAGAAGTGTTGACCTCAAGAAGGACCTGAGGCAGGTCTTCCCGGCGAAGAGGTTGAGAAAAAAAACGAGTGGTGAAAAGATCGTGGATAAAACTTCTAACCCGTTCATAAACCTCGTCAGGAGCCTCAAGGAGCCAAAGGACAGTCCTCCTGGTGACATTCCATCTTCGAGAGAGGCTCTCAACCGTTTCTGGGGAGGGGGGCAAGGCATCGGCCCGGATTTCCCCAAAGGTCGAAAAGAATTGTTCCAGCTCTCTTTGTGTCTCCCGCACGACCTCTTCATTGACTCGATACACTGGGGGGAGGTTGTTCAGGACCTCCCCTCTTCTTTTTTCCGTGGCCAGAGTATCCACAATCTCCACGGTCTCGGGAGCCACAATGTCCTGTAGAGCTACTCGTCCCTCTCGGATTTCCACTCCTTGCAAAAGGAGCGGTACCCCAAGGAGGACGAAAAGAAGCACTCCGTAAGCCAAAAAGCTCAGGAGAGAAGGGGAGAGAGGAAGATTACCGCCGGACCATATTCGCTTCGAAATGCTCATAGGCAAGGATGATTTTTTGCACGAGATGGTGCCGTACAACGTCTTTCTCGGTTAAGTATACGAAGGTAATGCCTGGAATAGCACGAAGAATCTCCTGCACCACTACAAGTCCGGAGCGCTTGCCCAGAGGAAGGTCAACCTGAGTGATGTCACCGGTGACCACCACCTTGGAACCGAAACCCATCCGGGTGAGGAACATCTTCATCTGTTCCGAAGTCGTATTCTGCGCTTCATCAAGGACTATGAAAGAATCATTGAGAGTTCTTCCCCGCATGTAGGCCAGAGGCGCCACTTCAATAATCCCTCGCTCGGAGTAACGTTGGAATCTCTCCGGGGAAAGCATTTCGTAAAGGGCGTCGTACAAGGGGCGGAGGTACGGTTCGATCTTCTCTTTGAGGTCTCCAGGGAGATAGCCCAGGCTCTCTCCCGCTTCCACAGCTGGACGGACGAGAACTATGCGGCTGACTTCCTTCTTCTGGAGGGCAGCACAGGCCATGGCCATGGCAAGATATGTCTTACCGGTTCCTGCTGGACCTATACAGAAGGTGATATCCGAGTTGCGTACTGCCTGAACATAGTGGAGCTGTCCGGGGGTCTTTGCCTTTATAGGCTTATGGGAGGAGGTAACGAAAATGGTTTCCTCATCCTTCCACCAGACCTTTTGAGTCTCACGGAAACTGGTAGCCATACGGCGCAGGTCTTCAGGCGTGGGCTCGACTCCCTCCTCGAGGAAATCCACAAGTTCGGTGAGAAAACGTTCCACAAGGGCAAGGTCTTCTTTGCCCTTCTTTCGGACAACAACAGCATCGTCCTCAACATTCACATCAACCTGAAAAACGCTCTCTATCACCCGTACATTGGCATCAAGAAAGCCAAAAAACCGCCTTGCTTCCCGCACACCACCAGGAAACGTCAACCGAAACTCTCCCTCTTTGAGTGACACCTCAGGCGACAAGTTTTTCTATCACCCCACTTCCAGAACTTTTCTCACGACCTCCGACACAACTTTTCCTTCCGCCCTTCCTTCCACCTGACGCATGACCTCCTTCATAAGGTCTCCAAAAGCAGGTTTTTGGGGAAAGGCGGAAAGGGCCTGTCGCACGATAGTAAAAACCTCTTCTTCAGTAAACGGCGGGGGCAAAAACTCTTTAATGACTTCGATTTCTCTTTCTGCCCTTTGTACCAAGTCTTCCCGGCGACCCTGTCTGAAGTATACAAGGCTTTCCTCTCGCTTTTTGATATTCTTGCGTAAAAGTGCGTAGACTTCTCTTTCCTCGAGGGGAGCACGCTTTTCAATCTCGGCATTGCGAATTTCGGCAAGGAGAAGACGCACAGTGTCGAGGCACACGGTGTCTTTTGCTTTCAAGGCCACTTTCATGGTCTCCTGAAGGCGACGCTTGGTATCGGGGAAACCCTCTGTCATCTTCTCTTCCTCTTCCGGGCCTGCTCCCGTTTCCTCCTCCGCTCACTTGGTTTCTCGTAATGTTCATGGCGTTTCATCTCAGAAATAATACCGTTTCTCTGGCACTTCTTCTTGAAACGCCGCAATGCCTCGTCAAGGCTCTCTCCCTGACCAATACGGACCTCGGTCACTTGTATTCCTCCCCTGCTTCAAAGTACAACCATTATAGGTGATGGAGAAGGAGGTGTCAACGGTCGTTGGGAGCCTTATCTCCTTGCCACCTTCCCCCCGGGGATTTCCTCAACGAGCCCCTTCATCTCAAGAGCAAGGAGAACCTTGAAAAATTCCCCCTCTCCCCACCCGGTTTTCTCGAGGAGCTCCTCCTTGAAAACCCCGATATAATCAATGAGGGAAAGAAGGGTTTCTTCCTCTCCACTGAGAGGAAGCTCTTCCTCCTTAAGCTGAACTCTGTCTTTCAAAATACCAAAAGCCTCGAGAACATCAGTGACACTCTGTACGGGTTTTGCTCCCTGAGCAATGAGGGCATTTGTTCCCTCGCTTTGGGGTGAAAAAATCGGGCCGGGAACGGCCATAACCTCGCGTCCTCCCTCAAGGGCAAGATTAGCCGTAATCAGGGCTCCACTCTTTCGGGGAGCCTCGATGACCACAACCCCAAGGCTCAGGCCAGCGATAATCCGGTTCCGGAGGGGGAAATGTTCTGGACGGGGTTCTGCAAAAGGCGGATATTCACTGACGATAGCTCCCCCTTTTTCAAGAATCTCCCGAGAAAGAGAAAGATGGACTCTGGGGTACACTCTTCTGAGCCCACTCCCCAAAACGGCCACAGTGGGGCATCCTCCTTCCACCACGCTTCTTTGCGCCTCCCCATCTATTCCCAAGGCAAGCCCACTCACCACTACCCATCCTTCCTGCGCCAAGCCCCGGGCAAAGAAGCGTGCCGCTCTCTTACCATACGGGGTGGGGCGACGCGTTCCCACAATAGCTACATAGCGTTCATACTCGAGGAAAGAAAAGTCTCCCTCTACATAGAGAAGGAAAGGAGGATGGGAAATGGTGTGCAAGAGAGGAGGATACTCCTCGTCTTCCCAGGTAATGACCCGAATCCCCTCTCGAAGAACGTCATTGCAGAGTTTTTCAGGGTCTGTGCTCTCCCGAAAGGAGACAACCTGTCGGGCGAGACTCTCTCCAAGTGCCTCCTGAAGGTCCAAGAAAGGGGCATTCCAGGCCGAAAAAGCACTGCCAAAGACTCCAAGAAGTTTTCGAAAACGCACCGGTCCAATACCCCTAATATGACTGAAGGCCACAAAGAAAGGAAGCTCTTTGGTCATCATCCCTCGTAGTGTCGATCGAGAAAGCGATACTGAATGGCTTCAGCCACATGAGGAACCTCGATTTTCTCTTTCCCCTCAAGGTCGGCAATGGTACGGGCCACTTTCAAAATCCTGTGGTATGCCCGGGCACTCAGGGAAAGCTTTTTCAGAGAGGCCTCGAGAAACTCCCTCGTCTCTCCCTCTATTCCACAGAACTTCTTTATATGGCGAGCCTTCATCTCCCCGTTCATCGAAATTTTCTCACCCCGAAAACGCTCTTCCTGAATACTCCTTGCTCTTTCCACCCTCCGGCGCACCTCTTTTGAGGACTCCTCCTCCTTCTCAGAAAGGATTTCACCCACCTCAAGGCGGGGAATCTCTACCTGAAGGTCAATTCGGTCAAGAAGAGGACCGGAGAGCTTGCTCCGATAACGGAGGATTTGCTGATATGAGCAGGTACAGGGCCTCTTGGCATCTCCGAGATACCCACAGGGACAAGGGTTGCAGGCCAAAACCAGAGTAAAACGAGCAGGATAGGTGATGGTGGCATTTACCCTGCTTACGGTAATGACCCCTGTCTCCAAGGGTTCTCGCAAGGCTTCGAGAACGTTTCGACGGAATTCAAGCACTTCATCGAGAAAAAGTACCCCATGGTGGGCAAGGCTTATCTCTCCTGGGCGAGGCCACTGACCTCCACCGATGAGAGCTACGTCAGAAATGGTGTGGTGTGGAGCGCGGAAAGGTGGAGTGGTTACAAAGGGATGGTTTTCAGAAAGCAAGCCAGCGACACTGTGAATTTTCGTTACCTCTATGGCCTGCTCTACTGTGAGAGGAGGAAGAATAGAGGGGAGCTTCCGTGCCAGCATCGTTTTACCCGATCCGGGAGGCCCCACAAAGAGTAGATGATGTCCCCCCGCTGCGGCAATTTCCAAAGCCCTTTTCCCTCTTCTCTGTCCCTTGACTTCTGCCAGGTCCTCCTCCGACACTGAGGCATCAAAGTACTCTTCCCAGGAGGAGGAAAAAGGTTTCCGGAGAATCTTCCCCTCTAAAAAATCGCACACCTCGTTGAGATTTCGAAACCCGAAAACTTCTACCCCCTC
>Ga0315298_1011737_pt1 | contig 10215 bp, 8 predicted proteins | sample WHS_1_MG_FD_203077 | JGI IMG/M metagenome (GOLD analysis project Ga0315298, IMG submission 203077) | Extremophilic microbial mat communities from Washburn Hot Springs, YNP, Wyoming, USA - WHS_1_MG | ecosystem: Environmental > Aquatic > Thermal springs > Hot (42-90C) | place: USA: Wyoming...
GTTCCGCCACCGGCAGAAGCTTCTTTTCTTTGATCGCCAGGATGACGTGAGGGTCGAGCCGGTCACCCCACTCCGGCGAAACGGCGGTCTCTTCATAAACCGCCATGCCTTCAGTGAACCAGCGGGGCACGCGGTGACGCGTGGCCGCCAGCACGTAGACATGGCTCAACTCGTGCCACAAGGTGCTGGCCCAGTGGAAGCTGCCCGGCTTGCGCCCCGAGGGGCTGTCCATCGCTACGACGTAACCGAACGTCACGCCCAGAGCGCCCAGCCCGGGCATGCCCAGGGTGCGCACCGCGAAGTCTTCGTGGTCCGGGTAGACTTCCACCTGAACCGGGCGTTCGAGCGCGAAGCCGTACTTCTTGTTGTAGGCCGCGATGGCGCGTTCGAGCTCGGCCTGGAAATAGGGGGCGAGCAACTGCGCCTCTTTCCTGTGCAGCTTCAGGATCGTGTTGCCGTGCTTCACGGTGACGAAGTTCCTGTAGCTGTCCATCAACCGCAGGGTGTTCACCGTGGCCGGGTTGCGGTATCCGTTCTCATAACACAGCTCCAGGTGCCTGCGCGCTTCCTCCTCCTCGCCCAGGCGCATCAGATTGACGCCCAGTTGCGAGCGCGCGCTCCAGAGTTTCGGATCGAGGGCCACCGCCTTCCGATAGAAAGCAATTCCCTCTTCATAGCGGCGATTCAGGATGAAGAAGCGGGCCGCGGTTGAGTACGCCTCGGCGTCGCGCGGATCCTCGTCCGGCGACTTGTCTTCGAGCCAGCGGATGGTTGCCAGGATCGCCTTAGCCTGAACCGAACCGGGCGAAACCGCGAGAGCCGCTTTGGCCTCCTCGGCGGCGCGCTCCGGATTGTTGTCCTCCAGGGCGAGGCGCGCCAGCAGCTCGCGCGCTTCCGGCAGTTTAGGATTCACCGCCAGGGCACGCCGGGCAAGTTCCGCGGCGCGGCCCTCGAAGCTTTCGGCGGCCACCAGGGCCAGGCCCAGCAGCGCGCCGGCATGGTCCCTTTTGATTTCCAGCGCCTCCTGGAACAGCCTGGCCGCGTCGGCGGGCTGGAAACGTTCCAAAAACAGACGGCCCCAGCGCACCCGATAGTCGGCGTTGGCCGGATAGGCGGCGACCAGCGCCCGGAAGGCGTCATTCGCGCCCTGGTAATCGCCCGCGCGCCACAGAGACTCTGCGCGATCAAGGCTCTGCGCACCCATCGCGGAAGCCAGAATCAGCGCCGAACCCCAGAGTCTCATTTCTCGAGTTCCTCCTGGATGGTGGCCAGTTGCAGGAGCAAGGCGGTCAGGCGCTTCTTATATTCCGCCACCGGCATGGCCGCCTTTTCCAGTTTCAGACGGTCAATCTCGAGCTCGGCTGCCTCGCGCCGCGCCAGTAATTTTCGCTTGGCCGGATCAGAGGCAAAGGCGGCGGTTGCCCCGAAGCGCACCAGCGGAAATCCGGAAGCCAGTTGCTCGCCGTCCAGGACGGCGTGTTCGGTGGCCAGCCGCTTCTCGGTCTCGTAGAATTGCGCGGTCTTGCGGCTGGCGTAGCGGAAGGCCTCGGCTGCGGAGATGGTCTGGTTCTTGTCGGCGTCGGCCGCGGGTTCGCGCAACGCCTCGGCCCAGTAGCGCGCGAAAACGGTGGCATTCTTCTCAGTGCCGCTCTTGGTGGCCGATATGATGACGCGGCCGCTGCCGCGCAGCGCCTCGGTAGCGCCCCCGCTGGCTGAAGTCATGTTGACCACGAGGATCCGGCCCGCCGGAACCCGGTCCAGCAGTGCGGCCAGATCTGTCGCCGAGAGGTCCGGCCCGGGCAGGTTGATCTTATAGTCGACCCCGTCGAAGGTCCCGTGCCCAATCAGCATCAGCACCAGCGCATCCTGCGGGCCGGCCTCCCTGGCGACGCGATCCAGCATTCCGCGTACGTTTTCGCGCCTGGCGGACTCACCCGCGAGTGTCGCCACCTTGGCGGCGGAGTCGCTCGTGAGGACCCGTTCGATTTCCTGCGCCCAGAGCCGAAAACGCTGCTCGTATTCCGGCTCACCGCCCAATCCGGCAACGGTCACAAACCAGGTGGCGGCCGGAAGCGTACCGGCGCACACCAGAGCGAGGCTTGCCAGACGGCGCATCACACCACCCCCCACCGCCGCCGCAGCATCCATTCCACGCCCCTCAGGCCGAGCAGCAAGGCGAACACCAGAGGCATGTTCCACAGGTCCCTGGTCTCCTGAACCGTGATACCGGCCTCGGAGTACGAGATCTCTTCACCCAGCCGGGAGGCCTGCTCGGGCCGGTAATAGCGTCCGCCGGTCTCCTCAGCCAGTTTCTCGAGCAGCTCGCGGTTCTGCGCCGCGCGGAAATGTTCGGCTACTCCGTCTTCACGCCGGAACATCACCACATCGCGCCCGATTTCTTCATCGCCTCGCCGGGCAACGATTTCAGCCACGTACGAACCCGGCTTCTCCGCCGTCCACCGGGCCGTGTAGACACCCGGCTCGTGCCCCTCGGGTGGCAGATCGATACTCACGCTGAGGCCCTCCGGCCCGACGATGTGCGCCGCGACGCGGGCATCCGTAACCAACTGAAATGCCTTGTCGCGCACCTCCGCCCGCAGCGGCGCTTCGATCTCGTCGGACAGAACGGGCCGCGGCGTCGAAGCCGACACCCGGGCCGGGGAGTCCATCACCAGCCAGCGGAGCAGTTGTTGCCAGAAGATCTCGTGGGTCTTGTCTTCAAGCGGCTGAAGCATCTGCCAGCGCCAGGTACCGCTGGTGGCCAGCGCGGCGGTGCGACCCCTTCCGTAGTTCTCAACGGCGAGCAGCGGGGCGCGCCTGCGTCCGCCGGCGCTTAGCTCCAGCAGAGCCACAGCGCCGGGCTTCAACTCCCCCGTCTCCTGGTAGTCGGCCAGCGCCGGGAGCCTGGTCCAGTGCTCGGCGTTTCTCCCGGCATCGTCGTCGAAGCGGCAAATCGGACTATGGGTGCCGGCCGGCGTCAGTTCCGCCTTCACCTCGTCGCGGTGAAACGTGCCCTTGGCTTCGGGCAAGCGCACGGGTAACATCTCGGCAAGCGGCGAGCGCGCGTATCCGCCATCGCCCAGAGCGGCGCGGCCGCCCAGAAACAGGACTCCTCCGCCCCGGCGGTTGGCAAACTCGCGGATCAACTCGCGCTGCTGCGGCGTGAAGTAGTTGGCCTCGACGCTTCCGATGATCAGGCCGCCGAAGGCGAACAGCTCTTCGGCCGTGGAGGGAAAGCCGGGCTCCAGTTCCTTGGGATTCGCGATGCCTTGCCTGTAGATCTTGTTCTGGGTGGTGCGAAGCATCGAGACCAGCTCAAGCGCATGGTCTTCTTCGATGGCGCGGCGGATGAACTTGTACTCCCACCTCGGTTCACCCTCGATGTAGAGCACGCGCGGTTTCGCCGCTTCGACGTTTACCAGCCGGGTAACGGCGTTGTTCGCCGTGTTCTCTTCCCCTTCCAATACATCGACGCCGAAAATGAGATTCTGCCCGCCGGCCGCGCCCGCCTGGAACGCAATCGGTTCGGACTGAGCAGAACCATCGGCCTTGAGGGTCACCTCGCGGGCCGCCAGCACACGATCGCCCTCTCGTACATAAAGCCTGGCCTTGCGCCGGGCATACCCGTACTCGACGATGGTGACGTCAGCGCTGAGCCGGGAACCGGGGAGGGCCCGCGCAGGGACGGCAGCGCCGGCGATTTCCAGGTCACGGGAGAACCGTTCGCGTCCGAAACCGATCGTGTGTACGGGCACACGGCGGCGCCGCAACTCCGCCACGGCATCGCGCCCGATCCCACCGGAAGTGTCGGCGCCGTCGCTCAACAAGACCACGGCGCCCAGGGGCAGACCCGAGGAATCCGACAGCACCCCACTCAGGCTATCTCCGATGTGGGTGGCATTCTGCCCGCCGGAAAGATTGTGGCCGTCCGCCACCCGCTCAGCCCGGCCGCCGAAACGGTACATGCGAACCTGAAATCGCCGCCGCAGTTGGCTGAGCAGTCCGGAATCAAGCACGTGGATGGCCTGCGCGATCCGCGCGGAGCCATTCTCCTCAAGCGCCATGCTGCGGGAATCGTCCACAACCACCGCCACCAGGTTCTGCTGAGGCCGCAGCGTGGTCACGCTCAGGGCCGGGCGCCATAACAAGAGGAACAGCAGGGCGACGAAGGAGGATTCCAGCATCCACACCACCGCAGGACGCAGCCCTGTCAGATTGGCGCGGTTGCGCCGCACGTGCCAGGCCAGAGCCAGCGCGGCGGCGGCGCAACACGCCGCCAGAATCCAGACGGGCCAGGAACTCAGGAGCACAAACCGGCCCTTGGCGAACACCGAGGCCGGATACTTGAAAAGAAATTCGAACATGCTCCCCCGCCCTGTTGGGGCGCTAGTGCGTCATTGCGTAGATGATAAAGTTGATCCCCACCCGGTAGGCCTGGGATGCGTATTTTTCCGGATAGCGCGGATGATCCGCCCATTCCCAGGCGTCGCCGTTGTCCTGATTAAAGCAGATGGCCACCATGAGGCGCTGCTGATCATCGTAAATGCCCCGCCAGTGGGGCACAATACCGTCTCGTTCATACATCCGCCCGGTATACCAGTACTGAATGCCGGGCACCTGGACGCGCTCGTCGAGGTCGTAGAGAACGTGAAAGATCGGATCGCTGTTCTCAATCTCCACCACAGGGCGGTCCGGAAACACGCGGCCCATGCTCTCCATGAACACGTCCCACTCCAGGGTGCCGTGGAAGTCATCGGTCATCAGGAAACCGCCGCGGAGCAGGTATTCACGGAGCCGTTTCGCCTGCACGTCAGTAAGCTGCCAGTGGCCCACTTCAACGGCGTAGATCCAGGGCCACTTGAAGATTTCGTCGCTGTCCAGGTCGACCACCTCTTCCATGGATCGGGTGTGAATCCGGGTCAGGCGGCGAACACCCTGAACGAATTGCCGGTCGGCTTTCGGATAATCCGTAGGCCAACTGCTCCGGAACCACCAGGAGCGTCCTGCCGAAGGGTAGCGCAGCCGGGCAAAGGCGTACTCGGTCTTCTCGCGGGCATCGGGCGGGATAGGAGCGGGATCATCTTCCTCGTCGCCGAAAGGTCGAAAGCGGGATCGTTGCAAGGCGAACAGCGTGGTGATTGCGAGCAACCCGACGCCAAGCACCAGTGCCCTGCCCCAGAAACGCATGATGAGCCCTCGTATGTGTACTAGGGTATCACAGGCCTGTCTTGAATCCTGGAGGGCGGCTGTGCTATCCGATGAACAGAAGAGAGGGAACACATGGCTACCAGCGTATGGAGCGGTCATCTGACTTTCGGACTGGTTTCCCTGCCCGTAAGACTGTTCAGCGCCGCGCGCAGCGAGACGATCAGTTTCAACCTGCTGCATGGCAAGGATCACTCGCGGATCCGGCAGGTTACGTTCTGCCAGGCCGAAGACAAACCGGTGCCGCGCAGCGAACTCGTCAAAGGGTACGAATACGAGAAAGACCGGTACGTGGTGATCGAGGACGAGGAGATCAAGAAAGCCGCGCCGAAAACCGCCAAGGTGATGGAAATCCTCGAGTTCGTCAAGGCCAGCGAAGTGGATCCCATATATCTGGAAAGCTCGTATTACATGGCCCCGGAAGAAAGCGGCCGGAAGCCTTATGCGTTGTTATTCCGGGCTCTCCAGGAAACCGGGTTATGCGGCGTGGCAAAAGTGGCGATGCACAATCGCGAACACATCGTGATTCTGCGGCCCAACGGCAAGGGCATCGTGCTCCACACCATGTTCTACAGCGATGAGATCCGGCACGTGGAAGAGTTCCGCACCGATGCCGATGCGGTGAAAGAGAAGGAACTCGAGCTGGCCAGGATGCTGGTTCACTCGCTCGAAGCCAGGTTCGAGCCGGAAAAGTACAAAGACACCTACCGTGAGAACCTACAGGCTCTCATTGCAGCCAAGCTGGAAGGGCGACAGGTGGTGGAGGCGGCGGTTCCGAAAGTGGCTCCGGTGATCGACATCATGGAGGCACTCAAACGGAGCCTGGCCGAACGCAAGCCGGTGAGAGCAGCCACAACTGCGAGCGGCGCTGCGGAAGAGGCCGGGGCGGCTCCGGCCGGGAAGCGCGCCCTGAGACGCCGCGCGGGAGGTTCATCCTCGTAGCAGTTGCTCGGCGAAGAGCGCGCCGCCCGGCGAATCTTCGTGTTTCAGAAACAGGTACACGTCGCGGCCGTCGGCCAGCAGCCGCCGGCTCCTTTCAGCGATGACGCGCCGGTCTTCGTCCGAGTAATCGGGCTTTCGCAGCCGGAGATAGACCCATCCGGCTGTGATCACTTCGGGAATTTCCAGTTTCTCCGACTCCGCCAGGCAGAGCGCCACCTTGCGCTTCTCCAGGAGCCCATAGACCTCGTCGTTGAGCCATGAAGTGTGCCGGAACTCGAAGGCGCAGCGAATATCCCCGGGAAGAAGGTCGAGGTAGGCGGCCAGCAACCCGGTATCGCAGCGCACCTGCGGCGGCAACTGGAACAGTACGGGTCCCAGGCGGCGTGCGGAACGCAAGGGGTCGATCATGCGGAAGAAGAGTTCGGTTTCCGGCTCCGCGTCCTTGAGACGGCGGATGTGGGTAATGCGCATGCTCGCTTTGGTGGCGAAAACGAAGCCAGGCGGAGTGGCCGCGACCCAATTCTCGAGCGTGCTCTTCGACGGCAGCCGCCGGAAGGTGTAGTTGATCTCGACGGCATTCAGCCGGGTGGCATAGTGCTGAAGAAATTTCGTGGCCGGCAGAGAAGCCGGGTAAAACGCAGGCTTCCACCGTGGGTAAGAGAACCCGGAGGTTCCCGCAAAAAGCTGTGCCATCCCCAACGCCCCTTTCTCCGCCCCGACCCGAGGGGAGCTGAAGTTATTGTATATTGGCGTTGGACCAGCGCGCCGGACACAGCGAGAGGCGATGCGCACCTTGATTCCTTTGTTTTTTCTGACTCTGGTTCTCAGTCTTCTGTTCGGGGGAGTGCAGCAGGCCTGCCGCAGAGCGCTGGAGCGCCGGCCGTCCTCCGTCTTTCTGGCGCCCGCGCTGCTCAGCGGCGCCTTCTGTCTGATTCTCTGGTACTACGGAGCCTTGGGACCGCCGATTGTGGCGCTGATCCTCGCGTTCACTTTCGTGCCAACGGCAGCAGCGTTCCTCCAGGGCACGAGAACCCAGCGGCCCTCGGCGCTGGACTTCGTTACCATCCTGTTCCTGTGGCTGCCGGTCGAACTGACCGTGGGCCGCGACCTGATTCCCGTCCCGATACGAGGCTTGGTTCATCAGGCGGTCTACGGTATCGCGGTCACGCTCGCCCTGACGCTGTTTCTGTTGTTCCGCGGCCTCGGTGGGATGAAGTACCGCTGGCCCAACGGGCTCCGCGATTTCCTCTACCCCCTCATCGGATTCGCGGCGGTTGCGCCCGTACTGATGCTCCTCGGGCTGGCGCTCAAGTTCATCGAGCCTTTCCACACGGGCGCGAACGTGACGGCCGCGTGGCTGGCGGCGCGTTACGTGTTGATCCTTGCAGGGGTCGCCCTGCCCGAGGAGATTCTGTTCCGCGCGCTGATTCAAAACTGGCTGTTCCAGCGGCTCGGCGAAACCAACCGGACCCTGCTGGTGGCGTCTCTGATTTTCGGCGCAGCGCATCTGAACAATGCCCCTGGTCCGCTGCCGAACTGGCGCTATATGATTCTCGCCACGATTGCCGGATTCGCCTATGGCAAGGTGTTCCAGAAGGGCTCCAGCGTGTTCGCCTCCGCATTCCTGCACGCGCTGGTCAACACGGTGCGGCACGGATTCTTCTAGACTCCCATGTCTTCATCGCGACGGCGGTTGGCGCTGGCGGAAAGCCTCAGTGCGCTGGCGCTGATTCTGCTCTACATCTGGTGGCTGCGGTCAAGGTTGCCTGCCGCCTGGATGGGGATCCTGGGCGCGCTGGTGATCTCGCACGCGCTGCGCAGAGAGACTCCGGAGAAACTGGGTTTCCGCACAGCCGGCTTTCGTGCGGCGCTGTCGGAGTGGTCTCCAGCGCTGGCGTTGCTGGCAATGACGCTGTTTGCCCTGGGAACGATCCTCCGCACGGTGCGCAGCGTCTCTTTCGAGACTGCATTCGGGGGCCTGGTGTACTACTGTTTCTGGGGGTTGTTTCAGCAGTATGTTCTGAACGGCTATTTCGTGAATCGTTTTCGAGAGTTCGCCGGAAGCTGCGCACCGCACCGGGTCGCGGCGATGAGCGCCGCGGCATTCTCACTCGCCCACACGCCAAACTGGTTTCTGATGGCGGTCACTCTGGCCGGCGGCTACGTTTGCGCGCTCAGTTACCAGAAGCACCGCAATCTATTCTTCCTGGGGCTTTCCCACGGCATCGTGGGCTTCCTGCTGTACCTGGTGGTGCCGGACTCGGTGAGCCGGCACCTCTACGTGGGCCCGCGCTGGTTCTCGGCGGGGCGATTCTAACTCACGCGGCGCAGTTTGGTGACCCGGCCGTCGGAGATCCATTCGACCACATAGATGTTTCCGTCGGAATCGACGCAGGCCGCGTGCGGTGAGATGAACTTGCCTGGAACCCGCTGCTCCTGCGGCAGGTTCGGGTAGCCTTTCACTTCCCAGACGCCGGGGTTGTCACCGAGGTGCGTGATCAGCCGGTTATCTTTGTCGAAAATAGTGACGCGCCCCCACAGGTCCGGAATGTACAGCTCGCCTCTGTACTGATCGAAGTGGCACGGCCGGCGCAGTTCGTCAGTGACGAAGGCGATGTGCTTGCCATCCAGGGTGAAGGTCTGGAGCCGCTGATTGCTGCGGTCCGCGACGGTGACGATGGGACTGGGGCCGCGCGTATCCACCCAGATGCCGTGCGGGCAGTCCAGTTGGCCGGCCTCCTTCCCCTTGCCACCCCAGGAGCGGATATAGCGCGCTTTCGAATCGTACTGGTGCACCCAGCTCAACCCGTAGCCATCGGCTACGTAGAAATCGCCATTGGGCGCCACGGCCACATTGGTGGGCTTGTACTGATCTTCGCTCTGGTAGACGTTGGCCTCCTGCGGATAACGCAGTGTCCAGACGACTTCGCCGTCCACCGTCGCCTTGACGACGATGTGCCGCGCGTAGTCGGCCAGGTAGAGGTAGTCGGTGCTGCCCTCGCGGTTGAGCGTCAGGCCGTGGGCGCCCTTCTGGAACTCGGGTCCCCACGATTTGACGAACTTGCCGCCGCGGTCGAAAATGATCACCGAGTCCTTACTCTGGTTGTGAACGATGACGCGCTGCTGGGAATCCATCACCACCCCGTGCGTGTAGCCGTAGCGTACGCCATCGGGCAACTGCCCCCAGCCTGGGACCAGTTCGTAGGTATGGGACCCGCTGCCAAGAACGGCGCCTCTGGCGCGCCCGGCGATCAGCAAGGTTGGAGCGACGGCGAGCACGCCGCGCCGCGTAAACCGGTTTTGCATAGCATCCCTCTCAGGTTGAATTGAGAAGATTGTAGCGCAACCGGACTGCGCGGCGCGAATTCACCTTGGAGTGCGCGTATGCCGCAAGATCCAGTTTGCGATGGTCTCGAGCGCCGCCGGCGCGATGGTCTCCTCGATGCGGGCGTATTCCATCGGCGAGCCGGTCTGGGCGGTTTGGAACAGGTGGTTCAAGCCGGGCAGCCGCACGATTTCAAAATCCTTGTTGCCGGCCGCCTTCAGCATCTTCTCAATCACCGGCAGATTCTGATCGGGCGGCACCTGCAAATCGAGGCTGCCTGCGATTGCCAGCACCGGTTGATGCAGTTTGGCCAGCCCGGGGGCCGGATCGTAGGTGAGGAAGAAACGGAACCAGGGTGTGAGCAGCGTCTGGAGTTGCGCCTTGACAGCGGCTTCCGCGGAAGCGCGCTCGCCGGGCTTCACCTCGGAGAGGGTCAGATCCAGCGACTCGCGCAGCTTCTTCTCGGCGGTGGCGGGATCTTTCTCCTGCCTGATGATCGCAAAGAGGCGTTGCTGCTGCTCGCGGCTCCTGGCGATGGCCTCGTCTGAAGCACCCATCACCCGGGCGATCAGCTCGCTCTGGCGGTACATAATCTGCTCGCCGGTGACCGCGGGTCCGGCCATCAGCACCAGGAACGCGACATCGGCTGAGCGCGTGGCGGCCAGGGGAGCGATCAGCCCGCCCTCGCTGTGCCCGATCAAGCCGATCCGGCGCGCATCAATGTCCTTTCGGGATTTCAGAAA
>Ga0315298_1011743_pt1 | contig 10212 bp, 7 predicted proteins | sample WHS_1_MG_FD_203077 | JGI IMG/M metagenome (GOLD analysis project Ga0315298, IMG submission 203077) | Extremophilic microbial mat communities from Washburn Hot Springs, YNP, Wyoming, USA - WHS_1_MG | ecosystem: Environmental > Aquatic > Thermal springs > Hot (42-90C) | place: USA: Wyoming...
CGCAGCTCCAGGTGGCTGAGATCGACAGGGTCCGGCCCGTCGTTGGCGATCTCGAAAGAGAGAGTGCTGCCGTCACCGGCGGAGACATTCTGCCGGACGATGGCTCTCAGCCGATGGGGGGCGCGCCCGAAGACCCCGCTAGCCCCAACGGCCAGTGGGGGAGCGAGAATTCGGCTGTACTCCGCCTGCTTCGGGCCAACGACCGTTCGCCAGTCGGACTCCAGGATCCCTCCCGTATCCCAGCTTGGGTTGAGCGACCACACCACAGCACCCATCTCTCTTGTCTCCAGGTAGGACAGAAGGGCCCTCTGCCATTGGCCATCACGATCGTTGCCCACGGAATGGCCGCCGAACTCTCCCACCACCACGGGTGCTATTCCGTCTCGCTGGATGTATCCCCAATGCCAGTCCCAAATGGCCCGCAGGTTTCCAGGAAAGCCGGGCTCTTCGAACCAGAACTGTCTGGAGACCTCGGGTCCATAGTCGTGGGGACTGTACACGACCCGGTTGGGCACCGACAGGCGAACCGGCGCAACCCGTACCCCGGCCAGATTTCCTCCCCACCAGTAGCGATCTCCCAGGTAGCTCTCGATTCCCTCCACGAAGATCAGCAGGTAGGGATTCACCTCGAGAATGGCATTGCCGGCACGCTCCGCGGCCAGCCGCCAATCCGTCGCGAGATCACCGCTCCCCCAGGTCGCGGGATCCCGCGGCTCGTTGCTCAGATCCGCCGCGATGACGGTGTCGTTCCCCGCATAGCGTGCCGCCAGCATGCGCCAATCCTCGACCCAACGATTCTCCGAGAGATCCGGGCCGTACCAGAGGGGATTCTGGCTGCCCGGCGTGGTCCGATGCCGGTCCAGAATGACCTTCAGCCCTCGATCCCGAGCCCCCTGGACCAACAGGTCCAGAACCTCCAGCGGACTTCTGTCCCGCAGGTCCGGGTTCAAAGTGAAGTCGACGTTGCCGACCTTCAGGCCCGGCTCCAGCGCCTCGTTGCTGAAGGGTATGCGTATGGTGTTGTAGCCCAGGGCAGCCACCTGGTCCAGGATCTCCTGCCAGCGCCGTGCTCCCAGACCCCCGGGCACGTGGTCACCTGTCTCCATGCCGCTCCAGTTCAGACCCGCGATCCTGACCTTGTGCCCCTCTGAGTCGTACAGATGGGCTCCGCAGACGTGCAGATAGTTGGAGGCGCGGCCATCGGGGCCCGCCGGAGCCGGAGGCAGGCCGGCCGGATCCCGGATGCAGCCGGCCGGCAGGGGCTGCGCCGTGGGCAGCCGCGGCTCAGCGCTCCCCGGGGCAGTCTGATCCCCGGGCCCGATTTGCGTCCGGATCGACAGCAGCATCCCCACGACCAGGGCCGTCGCGAGGACCAGGGGCAGCAGCCACCGTCGAACAAAGAGTCTTCCCATGGTTCACCCGGTAACGGCAAGGATAATGCCCGCTCTCAGCTCACCTGCTACAATGGGCTCACGGACAGCGTTCGTCTGTCGCGAAAACTATTCATCGCAATGGCGCACTCGCCGCACCGAACGGTGATGGAGCAAGATCCCGCCCGGCCAAGGGTTCGTGACCGGGCTCGCATGCAGATGGGAGGTGGTTGCCATGGTGGAGGCTCCTGGGGAATATCCGGCGAGTCTGACAGTCGACTACCCTGACAGGCTGGACAGGCTGACCAGCTTCTTTCGACCCATCACGGTCATTCCTATCGCCATTATCCTGGGTCTCCTCCACGTTCCCGCTGAAGGTGAACGCATCTCGACGCCGGCCATCGGTTTCGTCGTTCTGCCGGTGGTCCTGATGCTCCTTTTCCGCCGGAAATACCCGCGTTGGTGGTACGACTGGAACGTCGCCCTCGCGGGATTCGCGGCCCGCGTCGCCGCTTACCTGGCCCTTCTCCGAGACGAGTACCCCTCGACGGACGAGGAACAGGCCATTCACCTCTACATTCCCTATCCGGACGCCACGACTGAGCTGAATCGGTGGCTCCCCCTGGTGAAATGGCTCCTAGCCATCCCCCATTACGTGGTGCTCCTTTTCCTCGAGATCGGAGCGCTGCTGGCCGTCATCGTGGCCTGGTTCGCCATCCTGTTCACCGGCCGGTATCCCAGGGCACTCTTCGACTACGTGGTGGGCGTGATGCGCTACTCCCTCAGAGTGGCCGCCTATGCCTTCCTGCTGACCACGGATCGTTACCCACCCTTCAGCCTCAATGAGTAGGAAGCCGGCAGTACCGTTCCATCTCGCCGTCTTTACCCTTGCGGGGCCGCCCATAGCCGGCGCTCCCAGGCGGCGAAGAAGTGCTGCCGCGCCCCTCCCCTGTCTCGGCCAGTCTTCTCCCGTCATCGGTAGCTGGCGGCAACAACTCTTTACAGTCATTTAACCGGTTGGCGGCTGTTTCCTCAGCCTTGTGGCTCTCTCCTTGCGCTACGCAGAAACGGAAATCATCACGCTAACTTGCGCGGTCACGGCGGCGAGAGCATCGATGCCGTGCCATCCGAAAGGAGACCGAGACATGAGGTCACATTTCCCTTTTGGCCATCCCCTGGACAGGGCGACCCCGGCCGCCCACGGATTCTCGGTAAGAAATCTCGGCATCCTGCTGGTTGCCCTGCTTGCGTCGGTAGTAGCGGGCTACACCGGATACCAGCGTTACGCCGCGGCGACTGAGCCCGTCGTCACCTACCAGACAGCCCAGGCTCGGATCGGCTCGCTGGTCTCCACGGTGACCGCTACCGGGAACGTGGTCTCCACCAAGCAGTCTAAGCTCGGCTTCTCGGCCAGCAGCACTGCCAGCGGTAAGATCACCGAAATCGACGTCAAGGTCGGAGACTCCGTCAAGACTGGCCAGCACCTGGCCAAGCTGGATACCTCCGCCCTCCAGGCCCAGCTCGACCAGGCCCAGTCCAACCTCAAGACCGCTCAGATCAAGCTGCAGCAGACCCAGGCCGGCGCCACCCCCGAAGACAGAGCAGCCGCCCAGGCCGCCTACGACTCAGCCGTGGCTAACTACCAGCAGGTCGCGGCGGGAGCTACCGCGGCCACACTGCAGGCAGACCAGAGCGCGGTGGACGAGGCCAGGGCCAACCTGGCCTCCGCTCAGGCCAAGCTCCAGGCCGCTCAGACCCCCTACACCGACGCCGACATAGCCGCCGCCAAGACCGCCCTGGAACAGGCCCAGGCCGGCGTAGTCTCGGCTCAGGCCAAGCTGGACGCCACCAAGAACCCCTATACCCAGGCCGATCTGGCCGCGGCCCAGGCGGCCGTGGAGTCCACCAGCGCGAGCCTCAAGACGGCTCAGGCCAATCTGACCCAACTGAAGACACCCACCCAGGCCGACATCGCTTCCGCCCAGGCGGCCGTGGACCAGGCCAAGTCCTCCCTCATGTCTGCCGAGGACCGCTACCAGATGGTGCAGAACGGTAACCTTCAGGAGGCGGGTGGAACCAGTAACTCCGCCGTCGAGCAGGACTACAACACTGCCAGGGCCAACTACGACGCTGCCGTTCAGAAACTGAACCAGTTGATGGCAGGGCCATTGCCCGGAGATCTCCAGTCGGCCGAGAGCGCGGTCACCACCGCCCAGGCTAACTACGACTCTGCCGCGGCCAAGCTGAACCTAATAAAGCAGGGCCCTCTGGCCACCGACGTGACCCAGGCGCAGAGCGCCCTGGATCAGGCCAAGGCGAACCTGGCGGCCGCCCAGGCCAAGTACGACCTGGTGATGGCCGGTCCCGTGGCCACCGACATTACCCAGGCTCAGAACGCCGTCGATTCAGGGAACGCCGCCCTCTCCTCGGCCCTGGCCAAGCTGAACCAGGACAAACAGGGGCCCACGGCGGCCGACCTGGCCGCTGCCAAGAACGCCGTGGCCCAGGCTGCGGCCACACTGGCTTCCAAGACACCCCAGGACAGCGACATAGCCCTGGCTCAAGAGGCCGTCAACCAGGCCCAGGCCGCCTACGATCAGGCCAAGGTGAACCTGGCCAATGCTGTACTCACGGCCCCCTTCGATGGCATGATCGCCGCCGTCGACGCCAATGTCGGCGAACAGGTGGGGTCTTCCTCCATCTTCACCCTGGTCGACACCAGCCAGGTGCGGATCGACGGGACCGTGGGCGAAACCGACGTGGTCAACGTCCAGGTGGGCCAGCCCGCCACCATTATCTTCGATGCCCTGCCAGGCAGTAGCTTCACCGGCAAGGTGATCGCCGTCTCCCCTTCCGGCACCAGCACTCAGGGGGTGGTCAGCTACCCGGTATCGGTCAGCATCGATAACCCCAACAGAACCCTTCCCGCCGGCCTGAGCGCTACGGTGAACATCGTGACCCAGCAGAAGGACAACGTCCTCCTGATTCCACTCCGGGCCCTCCACACTCAGGGCCAGAACCACACCGTCGAGGTGCTGCCCGCGGCGCAGAACGCGAAGCCTGAGACCAGGCAGGTCCAGATCGGTGCGCAAAATGATCAGCAGGCGGAGATCGTCTCGGGGTTGAGCGCGGGTGACCGAGTTGTCATTCCCAGCACCTCCACGACCCAGCCCAGGGTGAACCTGGGCGCCGGAGGGCTCGGCGGCGGTTTCCGTGGCCCCGTCGGACGGTAGAAGATGGCCGCACTGAGCACTCGTCCTGCCGGAGGCAACCCATGAATCTCGCAGAAACCGTCCGAGTCGCCCTGCAAAGCCTTGCCTCTAACAAGATGCGGTCAGCCCTGACTATGCTCGGCATGATCATAGGTGTTGGGGCCGTCATCGCGCTAATGGCCATCGGGCAGGGTGCCCAGGCTTCGGTCGATGCCCAGATCCAGGGTATGGGCACCAACCTTCTCTTCATTACCCCCGGGGCGGCCCAGACGGGTGGGGTTCGATCCGCAGCGGGGACGAGGCCGACCCTTACCCTCGAAGACGCCCAGGCCATTCTCGCCTCCAACTTTCCAGAGGTGGTGGACGTAGCGCCGGAGGTGGATGCCGGCGCCCAGGTGATAGTGAACGGCAACAACGTCTTCACCCGCATCGCGGGTGTGACGCCCGACTACGAGTACGTGCGGAACTGGCACGTCTCCGATGGGCAGTTCATCACCCAGCAGCAGGTGGACGGCCACTCCATGGTGGCTCTACTGGGAAGCAACGTCGCGGCCGAGCTGTTCCCCGACGGCAACGCCGTGGGCCAGGCGGTCGAGGTCGGCTTTTCCAACAACCAGAGGCTCAGGTTGCAGGTGGTGGGGGTGCTTCAATCCAAGGGCTCCCAGGCGCTGGGCAACCAGGACGACCAGATGCTGATCCCCATCACCACCCTCCAGGAGAGGGTACAGTCCCAGCGAACGTCTTCCGGCGGCCACAATGTCAACACCATCTACGTGGAGCTGACTAGCTCCGACACGAAGGTGATGAATTCGGCCGTGCAAGAGATAGGCGCCCTGTTGGACCAGCGCCATCACGTCGCCCAGGATGACTTCACTATCCAGAGCCAGAACGACATCCTGGCCGCGGCCAACCAGGTCACAGGCGTGATGACTTTGCTGCTGGGGGCCATCGCTGGGATCTCCCTGGTGGTGGGCGGCATCGGCATCATGAACATCATGCTGGTCTCCGTGACGGAGAGGACCAGGGAGATCGGCATACGCAAGGCCGTCGGCGCCAAGAAGCGGGACATACTGGTGCAGTTCCTGGTCGAGTCGGTCGTGGTGAGCGCGGTCGGCGGCGCCATCGGGGTGGCCATAGGCACCGGTCTGGCCCACTTCATTAGTGGCATAGACTTCGGCGGCCAGGCCATACACGCGGTAGTATCGTTGAGCTCGATCCTGCTGGCCTTCGGCGTCTCCGCCGGCATCGGCATATTCTTCGGCATCTATCCGGCCAACCGGGCCGCCGGCCTCAGGCCGATCGACGCCCTGCGCTATGAGTAGCTCCTCTGAGATCGACTGAAAGAGGGACCGACGATTTTGCCAGCCCCGCACGGGAGGGCGCCTCAGCCCTCCCGCTCCAGCAGCCAGAGGGCAATGGAGAGCATGGCCAGGGAGAAGACACTCAGCACCGCTACATCCAGCAGGAGGGGACGGGTGTAGTAGTCCAGCAGCACTCCCCGGACGGCACTCACCCCGTAGGATAGCGGGTTGGCCAGCAGAAAGGCCGTCAGCCACACCGGCAACCCCTGGGTGGGGAACATGGCCCCCGAGAGCAGGAACATCGGCATCACCACCATGTTCTGGATGCTGCCAAAGCCCTCGAAGTCGGTCATCCGCACGGCGATCACCAACCCGAGGGAGGTCATGGCGATGGAGGTGAGGAACATCAGGGCCACCCCCTCCAGCACCGAGACAGGCGTGAGCGGCACGCCGGCCAGAGGGGCGAACAGGAGCACCACGATCCCCTGTAGGGTCGCCGTGGAAGCACCGCCCAGCGCCTTTCCCAGGAGGAGAGAAGAGCGGGGAATGGGCGCCACCATCACCTCCTTGAGAAAACCGAACTCTCGATCCCAGATGACCGATATGGCGGACTGCAGGGAGGCGAAGATGAGCGCCATAGAGATGACGCCCGGAAAGATGAACTGAGTGTAGTTCATGCCGGACACCGGGACGAAGGACTGGCGCAGCCCCAGCCCCAGGGCGAAGAGCCAGACCACCGACCGGACGATGGAACCGTACAGGCGGGTCGGTTGCCGGCGGAAACGCACCAGATCGCGCTGCCAGATCATCCATACGGCCTGGGGATCCAGTATTCGAGAGGCGGCCACGACCCTCGCGTTGCCGGAGATTCGTCGGGCCCCCGCGGATACGCTCATCGCCTTATCCTCCCTTTTTCCCTCATCCGCGATTTCAGCCGGTCGGCGCTCCCGGCATCCTCATCCCGAATCGCCTTACCCGTCAGGCGAAGGAAGACATCGTCTAGCCCTGGGCAGCGCACCGAAACCGTTCGCACCGGCACGCTCAGGCTGGCCAGCAGCCGGGGAACGAAGGACTCACCATCGGCCACCTCAAAGGTCAGATGGCCATCCACATGGGCAACGCGCTCAATCCCCAGCCGATCGGATATCTCGGCACGGGCCCGCTGGTCGTCGGCGGTTACCAGGGTGACTATGTCGCCCCCCACCATCCGCTTGAGAGCGGCCGGGGTGTCCAGGGCGACAATCTGTCCGTAGTCGATGATGGCAATCCGATCGGCATTCTCCGCCTCGTCCATGTAGTGGGTGGTGAGAAATATGGTGATGTTCTGGAGCCGCCGCATCTCCCGCAGGTACTCCCAGACGTAGTGCCGGGTCTGGGGATCCAGCCCGACGGTGGGTTCGTCCAGGAACAGCACCCGGGGCAGGTGGAGCAGAGCCCTGGCTATCTCCAGCCGCCGCTTCATCCCCCCTGAGAAGGTGCGAACAATGTCGGAGCGGCGATCGGCCAGGTCCACCAACTCCAGCATCCCCTGAATCCGATCTCGCCATTCGGAGCGCGGGATGTGGTAGATCATGGCGTGGTAGCGGAGGTTCTGCTCCGCCGTCAAATACTCGTCCAGGGTATTGTCCTGAAAGACGATGCCGATGCCCGCCCGGACAGCAGCGGCCTCGCTGACCACGTCGTGGCCATCGATGAGGGCGCGGCCGGAGGTCGGCCGCAGCAGAGTGCACAGCATCTTGATGGTGGTCGTCTTGCCGGCCCCGTTGGGTCCGAGAAAACCGAAGATCTCCCCGGCTTGCACCTCAAAGGAAACACCGTCCACGGCGGTTATGGCCCCAAAGGTCCGCTTCAGCTCCTCGACCTGGATGACCGGTTCCTCGGCGATTGCTGGATCAGAGAGTCTAGCCATCTGTCACTTCCCGTTGCCCGTCGGGAGGGACTCCAAAGTCTCGCGCAGAGTCCGCACCTCGGCCGCAAGACGCCCTTCAAAGAGCTGCATCTGCTGGATGCGGCCCCGCACATGGGCAAGCTGCTCATCGGCGATGGCCAACGCCCTCTCCAGATCAGCGCGCTGGCCTTCGATGGCCGGCTCTCTCCGGGCGGTCTCCAGCAGCAACGCTCTGGACTCCTCTGCCTCCAGTATTCTCTTGATCTCCCTGAGCGAAAGACCCAGCAACTCCCGCAGCTCCAGGATTCGGGCGATGCGGTGCAAGTCTTGCTCGCTGTAGAGCCTCATGCCCCCATCCAGCTTCACGCTGGGGACCAGCAGGCCGATCTCCTCGTAGTAGTGGAGCGCCCGATGGGAGAGACCGGTTCGCTCCACCACGTCGCCGATCTGAAACAGGTTCGCCATCTTCCACCTCGCCTCCGAGTGTCCGGCCCCAGTATGATCCACTCTCACGTCAGTGTCAAGTGCTTACGTTAACGTTGGGTAGCCATCGGGCAGAAAGGCCCGGCCGGCAGGCCAAGCTCGTGCCCGGCCGCGCCGGAGAAGAGAGTGGCTAGAATGTCGGAATACCGGGCTGGCAGGGTTCTAAGGGGATGCCTGGCAGGTCTCATCGCCGTGAGGCGCGCGCCTGGCGGTCCCTTCCTCTGGCTGGATCGATTGGCCAGAAGCTAGCCGGCCGTCGGGAACGGGCCGATCCCCCGGTTTGGGTGTCACCGCGCCTTAGGCAGGGTGAAGTGGAAGCTGCTTCCCTTGCCAACGCGGCTCTCGACCCAGATCCTTCCATGGTGAGCCTCGACCAGCATCCTGGTGATGTACAGGCCCAGACCGAGCCCTTCGGCCCCATAACCACCGCTGGCCCGGTAGAACCGGTCGAAGATGCGGGGGAGGTCCCGCTCCGGTATCCCGACACCATGGTCGGTCACATCGATTTCGATCTCTCCGTCGACCCTCTCCGCCGTCACCAGAACCTCGGTCTCCACCGGAGAGTATTTCAGGGCGTTGCTGAGCAGATTCACCAGGATGCGTTCCAGACGATTCGGGTCGGCCAGAACCGGGGGCAAGTCGGACGGCATCGCTACTCTCACTCGTCGGGTGTCCAGCAGCGGTTTTGCACGCTCCAGCAGGTCGGTTACATACGCTTTCAGGTCCGTCGGCTGCCGCTCCAGCAGGAGCTGCCGAGACTCCATGCGTGCTGAATCCACCAGATCCTGGATCATCAGGTTCATTCGCCGGCTCGCCGTCACGATAGCGTCGGCGCTTCGCAGTTCGCGGCCGTTCAAGCGTGCTCGTTCAAGGGTCCCGCGAAGAAGCTGGGCCTGTCCCATGATGATCGTCAGGGGGGCTCGCAGATCGTGGGAAACGGTGTGGATATACTGATCACGAAACCGCTCCGCCTCTTTGCGCTCGGTCACATCCTGGAAGATCACCACCGCCGCCGCGATCTGGCCCTTCGGATCGTAGATGGGCGCTGAGCTTATGCTCAGCGTGCCGAAACTGCCATCACCTCGAGGAAAGGAAGCCTCCTCATCTTTGACCCTCTCGCCCATGAGTAGGGATCGGGCCAGTGGATACTCTTCGGCCCGGAAGGGCCTTCCATCTTTATGGTGGAGTGGGTAGTGAGCAGGGTAGTCATTGACGGACGAAACGGGCTGAAACGGACGACCCCATATCTGCTCTATCTGCTCGTTACCAAGGACCACCTTCCCCGAAGGGGCCTCGGCGACCACCACGCCAGAAGGCATCTGAGCCAGAACGGCCGCCAGCCTCGCCCGCTCGGTGTCGATCTCCTCGACCAACCTCGCCCTCTCCTCGGCAAGCCGCATCCTCTGCCTGATCCTGACCGCCAGCGCAACCCCAAGAGCGCCGATGATCACCAGGGATAGCATGTCCGCGGCCAGCCGCCACGGGGGTATCCGGTCGAAAACGCCGCCCAAGAGCTCCAGGATCAGGGCAAGTACCGTGATAGCCGCCACCATGCTGGGGGCGAGCAGGAAGGCCACTATTACGATGGGCACGGCGTAGAAGGCGGCCGGCATGCTCATGCCGGACTGGAGGAACAGGTCAGCGAGAAAGAGGCCCACCCCGATGAGCACGGCTACCAATGCGACAGCGCGGTCTCTCGCCATGATGCCACTCCGGAGATTGATGCCAGCCTCCCGAGTCCAGCAATTCCTGGACCCCACTGCCCTTTCCCCCTCCGGGCGATGTTTGCCTCACCGAGGATCAGGTCATCGTCTAGCCTCGTAGCCCCGGATGAAACCGTGTTGCCGCCACGATCACGTTGTGCTAGCAGCTTGCCGCTTCGCCGCCCTTCCATCCGGGTCTGTCTTGGCCGGTGGGGATATCGGCTCCTCATCCCCCTCTGCTCGCCCCCACTGCCG